>ERZ1034701.80-NODE-80-length-40320-cov-15.403477_pt1 | contig 40320 bp, 51 predicted proteins | sample MGYA00520651_ERZ1034701 | MGnify/ENA primary metagenome ERZ1034701 (study PRJEB33766, sample SAMN09781713) | gut metagenome | biome: gut microbiome | host: Homo sapiens | place: Madagascar | study: EMG produced TPA metagenomics assembly of the PRJNA485056 data set...
CAGTTTCACGCAGGAGGCTATCCGCGCCGACCATCTGCTCAACCAGATGCAGGGGAAGGAGTAAGCTACACTTGCTGCAGCTACTGTCCCTGCCCCGCCTCTCTCCTGATGCGTACCATGGCGGGGACAACACAACATCTCCCGGCAGCCTGTCTGGGCGCAACCGCCGGGCGGTATGAACGTAGAAGAGCCGCTTCGTTATCTGGCTAAGACCAGTCCAGCGAAGCGGCTCTTCTGTTTTATCGAAGCCAAAGTGGGTACTAAAGTGGGTACTCGAAAGAAAAAGAACGCCGATTTTTAACGAATCAGCGTTCTTTTTAGCTATGGAGGCGATGGGAGTCGAACCCGAAAAATATCGTTAATTCGTTATTTTTATCTATCGTAGTTTACGAGTTATCGTTCTTTTCAGAGATTCGGCCATCTCCTGTGATTCCCCATAATCGGGCGTTAAAAATAAAAGTGGGTGACTAAAGTGGGTACTAATCCTCCCCCAGAACCTTATCCAGCACGCCGTCCAGCATGGCCGCGGTGCGCACATCATCGCCTTGGATCAGATGGGCGTACACCCCGAAGGTGTCCATCTGCTTGGAGTGCCCGACCAGCGACTTCACCACGCCCTCCGGCAGGGTCTTTGCCATCGAGACAAAGGTATGCCGCAGGTTGTAGGGCGGTATATACTGGATCTCGTTTGCCTCGCAGTAGCGCTTCCAGCAATGGCGGTAGGTGCTCTCAGACTGGATACCAAACACACTCTCTCCCGGAAGCTGTAGCTCGCGCTGGTCAGCCAGCACATCCGCTGCGATCTGCGTCAACGCAAAGGCCCGCACCGCATTCTGGTTCTTGCCCTGCGTGATTTCTCCGTGGATGTTCACGGCCCGGCGGATGCAGACCGAATCTCCACGGACGTCCTGCCAGCGCAAGCCGATCAGCTCACCGGGACGCAGCCCCGTGACCGCCGAGAAGCGGTAGGCATTGATGTATGGGTCGTTCACCCATACCCCTCGATACAGGGTCGTGTTGGTCGAAAACAACGTCCGCAGGGCGTCCGGCTGAAGGATTTCCTTCTCCTGCGACCTTGCCCCTTTGGGGACGTGCAGTGATTCCGGCTGCAACGACGACATCTTCCCCAGCCGCATCCATTTGCAGAAGGCACGAAGGTCTGCACAGAGGTTCATCAAGGACTTCTTGCTCAGCCCGGCAGCGTAGGCCTTGTTCACCACGGTCTGCAATTGCTGCTCCGACAGGTCTTCTACCCTTCTCCGTCCGATCACCGGCTGCACATGGTTTCGCCAGCGGCTCTCCACCGGCCCCCAGTTGGACTGATCGGTGGTCAGCCGCAGCCCCTCGATCCACTGGATATAGGCATTGTTTACCAGCACACGGGTGTTGACCACGCCCTCGTCCAGCCAAGCGTCCGCTTTCCGGTTCGCCTCCCGCTGGCCTGTCCGGCCGGGCTTTGCAGAGCAGAACGCTTTCCGCTCCCCATTCTTTTGCACCTTGATCTGCCAGCGCTGGGCCTTTTCGATCCAGACCGCCGTGTTTGTCCGTCTTCCCATAATACACCTCCAGATATACTTTGACAAGCCCGTCCGGAGATGTTACAATAACCCTACAGGGGTCCTAATCCTGTATTGGTCGGTAACGCCTTCGGGCAAGCCGGTCTTGAGACGCTCTCGGTGTTCCAGCACCGGGGGCGTTTTGCTTTTTCAGGCATACAAACCTGCGCAACGCTTGTAGTCAAGAAAAGGTGAGGTTTCATGCGGATTTTCGGAACAAAACATACAGAACATACTCAAACTCTTATCCTGACCCTAAATAGAAGAAAATAAGAATATACACGCGTGAGAACATCCTTATTTTCTTCCCGCAAGGGGTTCTATGGAATTTCGGTAGTCTTTGTATGCTTGGTAGTCAGGCTCAGTGAAAGACCTTCCGGCATTCCACCACAAGCCCCTGCACACGGACAGGGACCTTTTTCAGGTCATAGATCTGCGGCTGATGGGCAGGGTTGAAGCTCTTCGGGGTCAGGATGACCAAATCCCCTTCCCGGCGGAAGTATTTCACCGTCGCTTCATCCCCGTTGACGAGCACCACGGCCAACTGACCGTTCTCCACTTCGGGCTGCTCCCGGACAAGAATCTGGTCGCCGTCGTCCATACCGGCGGCATTCATGCTGTCGCCCCGGATGTTCAGCCAGAAGTACTTTGCCCCATCGGTCTGACGGATGGGCAGATAGCCCTCGATGTTCTCTTCCGCATACATCGGGTACCCGGCCCGGACCGTTCCGAGCAGCGGCGCTACCTGCAACGGATTGAAAGGTGTAGCGCCCGGCATTCTGCTCCAATCCGGTTTTTCGCTCTCGCAGTTTTCAGCTGCGGGGGCTTTTTTCTTTTGCGCCAATTCTTTCTCCCGGTTTTCGCGCCACGTCATCCGGGCTTCGTTCACTTGATCTTCGTCGATGGCTTGCAAGGCTTTCCATGCGGCAGAGGTATCCCCATGGTGTTGCTCCATCAACTGATCCCACCGAGGGCCGTAAGCACGATCCTGCCGCGCCTCTGGGTCGGTATCCCAGTCATAGGGGTCGTCCGTTTCATCCAGCAGATAGTCCAAGGATACGCTGAAATAATCCGCGATTTTCCGCAGTTGGGCTGTCTGCGGCGTCCGGCCGAGGTTTTTCCATGTGGACACCGTTCCCTTGCTGATCCCGATTTCCACCGCGACCGCCGACGGGCTTTTTCCTACTGAATCACAGAGCTGGCGATACTTGTCATAAAACATAGTTTACCCCCGTAGACTTTGTGCAAATCGTCGAAGTTTACAGAAATGCACTTTTAGGGCTTGAAAAGTCTACTCAAGTGAACTATACTAAGCGCAGCGGTTCACAAAAATAGACTCAAGCCTCATCCTAGCAAGTTGAGTATACCATATCCGTTTATTTTTGTAAACACTTTTCCGCAAGAAAGGAGTACATATACATGAACTTATCGTGGCAAGCGGAGATCTGGGCGCAGATGAGAGACAACGGCATCCGCCGCAGCGACCTCGCCAGTGCCGCAGGAGTCACCCCGGAATATGTCAGCATGGTGCTGAACCAGAAGCGCAACCCCGCCGGGGCCGAGACCCGCTTCCGGGCGGCGCTTCAGAAACTGATTGACGCAAAGGAGTGACCTCCATGATCTTACAACGCGGCAGCTTCACCCAGATCCCCTTCTGGCGGCTGCGGGCCCGGTTCCGCGAATGCGGGATGTTCGACGAGGAAGTCGCGCAGGAAGCCGGGATCACGAACCCGACCTTCAGCCGCCGGATGCGGGGCGTCGCCCCATGGCTAACCAGCGAGATCACCGCCGTGTGCGCGGTGGTCGGCATCCGGCGGGACGAGATCGGTGAATACTTTTTCCCAGATATGAACGAGGAGGAGACAGCATGAGAAAGCAAATCATTCTCACTGGCAGCGTTGCCTTGCTGGCCATCATCGGAGCGGTCAGGGTAGCCGTCAGCGTGGCGCAGGGCGCTTGCACCATCATGGTCCACGCCCTCACTCACTGGGGCGGCTGGGCCCCCGCAGAAGCCGCACAGGCGGCACCCACCATTGTCTTTGTCTTGGCCGCCGGGCTTGCGATGTCCCTGTATGGACTGCACAAAGACAACCAGCGGTACAGCCGCCAGAGCTACGGTAAGGTAGACTGCACCGCCTACCGGGAGCAGAACCGGCGGGACGCCTGATGCGCTGGTACACCGTGTATGACGGCAAGACCGAAGAAGTCCTTGCCAGCGGCACGGGGCCGCAATGCGCAAGGGCCCTGCACCTGACCATTGACAGCTTCTACTGCGCAGTTTACCGGACACTCGCCGGGACACAGCACAAGTACGATTTCTACATCGAAAACATAAAAAGGAGCGAATTGCAATGAAAAGCATCAAAGTCCGGCTCACCTTTACCGAGCCGTTGCTGGGCACATGGCCCAGTAATCAGAATGTCGCCCGCGACTACATCGCCAGCAAATCGCCGGATGCTGCCACCATTGAAGACGAAATCGCCGCCCTTGGCGTGGATGCCACAGCCAACAAAGCGATGACCGTGTTCCCCCGCAACGAGAACGGCGAACCCATCCTGTATGATTATCAGGTGAAGGGGTTCTTCAAGGACTCCTGCGGCATGTTGTCCAGAATCGGCGGCAAGACCGAGACAGGCAAAAAGCGGGCCGTCAACGAGAGTGGCAAACTGACGGCCTACAAGAAGATCATCGATGGCCTGATTTTTATCAGCCCCCGCCAGATTCCGCTGCAGCTCAGCGGGCCGATGGCGGAGTGCCAACGCCCTCTCCGCGCACAGACGGCGCAGGGCGAGCGGGTCAGCCTTGCCAACAGCGAAGAGATCCCCGCCGGGAGCAGCTGCCAATTTGAGGTTCTCTGCATGGACGACTCCCACGAAGCGGCAGTCATGGAATGGCTGGAATACGGCAAGCTTCGCGGCCTCGGCCAATGGCGCAACAGCGGCAAGGGCCGCTTCACCTATGAACTTCTCGCCTGATCGCAAGGGCAAGGCAACGACGCGCTAAGTTCAGCAATGGAAGAGCTGAGCTTGGCTCTGCAAGGGCAAGGCGCGGCTTTGTGAGGCCTAGCAAAGGCATTGACTAGCGCAGTCATGCAGCGGCATGGCGAGGCAAAGCACCGTGACGGCATGGGAGAGCAGTGGTTGGCATCGCAACGGCATGGGATTGCCCGGAAAAGATCAGCAAGGGCAAAGCTCCGCACGGCCTAGCAAAGGCATCGAAAGGCACAGCTTTACTTCGTAAAGCAACGGCAACGCAAAGAAATGCTTGGTATAGCAAAGGCAATGCTATGCGTTGAATCAGCATCGCGACGGCAAAGATACAGCTCTGAACTGCAAAGCGTAGATTCGACAGAATCTTTTTATAAAAGGAGCGTATCAACATGACATTTGAACTTACCATTCACGGCGAATCCCCCGCCGAACTGCTGGCCGCATTGCAGCAGCTGAGCATCACCCCGCAGCCCCAAGACACCCCGGTGCCGCAGCCGGAAAAGCAGGACACGGCCCGGCAGCAGCTGGAGATCACCCGCCCGGAGGCACCGGCAAACCCTACTGCGGACGAAGCCGCGGCTTCTGCATCGGCGGCGGCCGCCGCACCGGAGCCCTCAACGCCCGCGCCCACGCCCGACCCCGTCAGCCTTGACAAGATCCGCGATCTATCCCGCAGCCTGATCGTTCATGGCAAGCGGGACAAGGTGCAGCAGATCATCAAGGGCACCGGCGCTCCCTCGGTCACGAAGCTGCCCCCGGACCGCTACACCGAGGTCTGGGAGAAGCTGGTGGCCCTGAGCGGCGAGGTGGACGAAGATGCCGCCGGTTAAGCACGCCCTGCTGGGGGCTTCCAGCGCTGCCCGGTGGATCGCGTGCCCGCCCAGCGCCCGTGCCACCGAGAACCTGCCGGACGAGGAGAGCGAGTACGCCGCAGAGGGCACCAGAGCCCACGAGGTGTGCGAGAGCTGGCTGCAAGTGAACCTTGAACGCTGGGATTTATTGCACCGGGGCTCCCTGCTGATGACCGGCGGGTACGTCGGCGATTACGAAGATGAAACCCCGCCAGAGATGTGCAGGGCCGCCAACCAGTACATCGACTTCATCCACGAGCAATGGGCGCTTTTCCCGCACAAGCCCGGTGTCTTCATCGAGCAGGAAGTGGATGTCAGCCGGTGGGTGCCCGAAGGCTTTGGCACCTGCGATTGCCTGATGATCGGCGACGGCATCCTGCACATCGTCGATTTCAAGTACGGGAAGGGCGTCCCGGTCAGCCCGGTGCGAAACCCGCAGCTCATGTACTACGCCCTCGGTGCCTACGCTCTGTTCGACGGCATCGAGGAGATCGACACGGTGCGGATGAGCATCGTCCAGCCCCGCATCCAAGAGGAGCCGGAGACGTGGGAGCTTTCCCTCGCCGACCTGCTGACATGGGCCCGCGAGGTACTGACCCCCGCCGCCCAGATGGCGTGGAAGGGTGAGGGCGAGTTCTGCCCCGGCCCCCACTGCAAAGACCACTTCTGCAAGGCTTATCCGAACTGCCGGGCATGGCAGGACAAGTACGGCCCGCTGGCCGGGTTTGAACCCCTGCCCCAGCCCGCAGCACTGACCGATGAAGAGCTGGGCGACTGGCTCCGGAAGGTACAGGGTTTGGCGCAGTATGCCCGCGACTTGGAGGACTACGCCCAGACTGCCCTGCTGGAGGGCCGCAGCCTCCCCGGCTGGAAGCTAGTGGCCGGCCGCAGCACCCGCAAGTGGGCCGATCAGGACGCCGCCTTCAAGCAGATGGAAGCGGACGGCATCAACGAGGCCATGCTGTACACCCGCACCCCCATTTCCCTGACCGTGGCTGAGAAGATGATCGGCGAGAAGAAATTCGCCGAAACCATGTCGGCCTTTATCACCAAAGCGCCGGGTGCCCCCAAGCTGGCACAGGACAGCGACCCCCGGCCCGCCTACAACCCATTAGAGGGCTTCAAGCCCACGGAGGAATAATCTATGAACACAAATGAAGTCATCATCCCCTGCCGCCTGTCCTACGCCAACATCTGGGAGCCGAAGCAGGTCAACGGCACCGGCGACCCCAAGTACAGCTGCTGCTTGCTCATCAAGAAGAGCGACGCCGCAGTCCTCGCCAAGATCAAGGCCGCGATCGAAGCGGTCAAGAAGGATCCAAGGGCCCTCGCCAAGTGGGGTGGCAAGCTGCCGCCCAAGCTGAAAGAGCCCCTGCGTGACGGCGACGAGGAGAAGGACGACGAGAACTACGCGGACTGCAAGTTCATCAACGCCAACGCCAACGCAGACCGCCGCCCCCGCATCATTGACCAGCACTGCAACGATGTGCTGGATCAGGAGGAAGTCTACAGCGGCTGCTACGCCAACGTCAAGATCGGCTTCTTCGCCTACAGCGCCAGCGGCAACAAGGGCATCGGTGCGGGGCTGGAAGTCATCCAGAAGGTCCGCGACGGTGAGCGCCTGAGCGGCGGCAACAACCTCGACGGCTTCGAGGAGCTGACCGAAGAGGACGACGACCTCCTCAGCTGACCACCATCCACCGGCGGCCCCCGCAAAGGGCTGCCGGTCTTTTTGAAAGGAGGTTTCCCGTGAAGAAGATCATCACGGTGGATATTGAGACCTATTCCCCGCTGGACATCACCGAGGTGGGTGCATATCGATACGCGCAGGACCCGGCGTTTGAGATTCTGTTGTTGGGGTGCTGCTTCGGCGAACACGATATGCCCCTTGTTCTTGACCTGTCCATATACGACGACCCGCGTGCCACACTCCGCCGAGTTGCTTCGTGGCTGTTCGATGCCAGCTACACCAAGCGGGCCCACAATGCTGCATTTGAGTGGTGGTGCCTGTCGGAGTATCTGGGGCTGAGCTGGTCAGAGCGCATCGACTGGCTCCAGCAGTGGGAGTGCAGCATGATCCACGCCCTCTACTGCGGACTGCCCGCCCAACTGGGCGCGCTGGGGGCCGCGCTGCAGCAGCCGGAGGATGCCCTCAAGATGAAGGAGGGCAAGGCGCTGATCCGGTACTTCTGCTCCCCCTGCAAGCCCACCAAGGCCAACGGCGGGCGCACCCGCAATCTTCCCAAGCACGACCCCGAAAAATGGGCTCTATTTAAAAGGTACAACGGCATGGACGTCATCGCCGAACGGGCCAATGACCGCCGCCTTGCCCACTGGCCGGTGCCGGAGGAGATCCAGCAGCAGTGGCGGGATGACGTGGCCATGAACGCCCGCGGGGTGGCCGTGGACATGGACCTTGTGAACGGAGCGCTCCTCTGTTCGGCCCAGATCACCGCCCGGCAGACCGACGAGTGCAAAGCCCTGACCGGGCTTGAAAATCCCGGCAGCCGGGTGCAGCTTCTGGGCTGGCTCCGCAACCGGGGCGTCCCCATGCAGGGGCTGACCAAAGAGGACGTCAGCAAGGCGCTGGCGGGGGACCTACCCCCGGACGTCCGCCGGGTGCTGGAACTCCGGCAGCAACTGGGCAAAACCAGCAATTTCAAGTATGAGACCATCGCGGCCTGTGCCAGCACAGACCACCGGGTACGAGGAACCCTGCAGTTCTACGGTGCCTCCCGCACCGGTCGCTGGGCCGGGCGGCTGATCCAAGTCCAGAACCTGCCCCGCACCTACCTCGACCACCAAGATCAGTGGCGGGAGCTTGTCAAGCAGGGGGACGCGGAGAGCATCGAGCTGTTGACCGGCAACGTCAGCGACACCTTGAGCCAGCTCATCCGCACCGCTCTGGTGCCCGGCGGACCGCGCACCTTCGTGGATGCCGACTTCTCCGCCATCGAGGCCCGGCTGATTGCATGGCTGGCCGGGGAGGAATGGGTGCTGGATGTCTTCCGCACCACCGGAAAGATCTACGAGGCCACCGCAGCCCGCATCTTCGGGGTGCCCTTCGAGAGCATCGTCAAAGGCAACCCCAACTACAAGTACCGGCAGCGCGGCAAGGTCGCGACGCTGGCTCTGGGCTATCAGGGCGGCGTAGGGGCCATGAAGCGGATGGGCGGCGACCAACTGGGGCTGGATGACGCCGGGCTGCAAGACATCGTAGACCGCTGGCGGGGCCAGAACCCGAAGATCTGCAAGCTCTGGCGGAAGATGCAGAACGCCGCGGTTCACACCATCCGCACCGGCAAGACCACCATGCCGCGGGAGGGCGTCGTCTTCCGCAAAGAGATGGACCCTGCGTGCCCCTTCCCCTTCCTGACCATGGAGTTGCCCAGCGGGCGGAAGCTCTTCTACGCCGACCCCGGCACCACCGAGGACGACCGCATTACTTATAAGGAATGGGACAGCGGCCAGTGGCGGGAGTCCGAGACCTACGGCGGCAAGCTGACCGAGAATCTGACACAGGCCGTGGGCCGGGACTGCTTGGCCTTTGCGCTGGACAACCTCCGCCGAGAAGGCTACGGGGTGGTCTTTCACGTCCACGACGAAGTGGTCATTGAGGTGCCGAAATACGGTTCCCCGGAGGGCGACCTACAGCAGGTCGTCCGCATCATGAGCAAGGTGCCGCCTTGGGCCAAAGGGCTCCCCCTGAACGCCGCGGGCTGGTACGGTGATTTCTTTACGAAGGATTGATGGTGATGAAGAAAACGACATATCCGCCCGACAACTCAGCTGTGTGTCCCTGCACCTGCGGGGCCCTGCCCCACGGTGTCGGGGTGAGGACTGACGGGACGGTCGGGCTGACCAAGTACCGCAAGAGCAGCAGGTACGCAGCCGACGGAGGCTGGTCGGTGGTCTGCACCCGCTGCGGCAGGGTCGGCGAGCGCGGCAGCACGCAAATTGACGCAAAGGCCAGATGGAACGCAAAGCGGTACAAGTATGGCCCGCTGAAGGAGGAGGACAAATGAGCGCTACACCAATTGGGATCAGCGTAGGCGGCAGCCGGGCAGAAACCGAGTGGAAATTGCATGAACTGAGCTGGAAAGGCTTTACCTCCACCCTCTCAACCCGGATGAAACGCAACTGCGGCACCGAGACTCACGCCGAGTACAGGGCCCTGCCCAAGGCCGAACAGGACAAACGGAAGGACGTGGGCGGCTTCGTGGGCGGAACCCTGCGGGAGAGCCGCCGGGCACGGGGCTGCTGCACCGGGCGTAGCCTCATCACGCTGGACATGGACGACTGCGCTCCCGGCAGCACGGCCAAGTGGGTGGCCGCCATCAAAGCACTGGGCACCGCAGCGGTCTACTCCACCCGCAAGCACGACCCGGAACACCCCCGGCTGCGGGCCATCTTCCCCACCGACCGGGTCATGCAGCCGGAGGAGTATCAGCCCTGTGCCCGGATGGCGGCCCAGATGCTCGACCCCACCATGGCCGTCTTCGACCGCACCACCTTCGAGACCGAGCGGCTGATGTACTGGCCCAGCCGGAGCGCCGACAGCGACTGGGTCTGCGAGGCCACCGAGGACGGCAACCGCCTCAGCGTGGACGAGCTGCTCTGGTACTACGCCGACTGGCACGACGTCCGGCAATGGCCCAGCTGCCCCTCCGAGCGGGTCACCCTGCCCGGCGGCAAACAGGCCGACCCCACCACCAAACCCGGCGTGGTGGGGGCCTTCTGCCGAACCTACGACATCCCGGAAGCCATCGAGAAGTTCCTGCCCGGCGTGTATGTGAGCGCGGGAGCCGGACGCCTGACCTACACTGCGGGCAGCACCACGGCGGGGGCAGTCCTCTACGACAACGATCATTTCCTTTACAGCCATCACGCCACCGACCCGGCGGGCGGCAAACTGCTCAACGCATGGGACCTTGTCCGCATCCACCGCTTCGGCGAGCAGGACGCAGACGCCGCCCCCGGCACGCCCACTGCTTCCCTGCCCAGCTGGCAGCAGATGCGGGCGCTGGCCGAGGCCGACGGCCCCACGGCGGCGCTGCTCCGGCAGGAGGCCGTGGATCACGCCATGGAGGGCTTCGAGCCTGTCCCCGCCGAAGCCGAGGATCCCGACAAGTGGCAGGAGAAGCTGGACCGCACCCAGAAGGGTGCCATCTCCTGCACGATTCAGAACGCGTGGCTCATCCTCGAACACGACCCGGCGCTCAAGGGCCGCATCTGGGTGGACACCTTTGCCGAGCGGCTGCGCTGCAAGGGCCCCTTCCCGTGGAGCGACAAGCAGCAGGAGCGGGACTGGAGCGACGAGGACGACGCGGGCATCCGCTGGTATCTGGAGACCATCTACCACTTCAGCGGGGTCAACAAGGCCGCCGACGCTGTGGCCCTGACCGGCAGCCGCCATGCGAAAGACCCAGTGCGGGAGTACCTGACCGGGCTGCAGTGGGATGGAACCGAGCGGCTGGACTCTCTGTTCATCGACTATCTGGGCGCAGAGGACAGCAGCTACACTCGCGCGGTGACGCGGAAGATGTTCGTGGCCGCCGTGGCCCGCTGCTTCCGGCCCGGCTGTAAATTCGACCAGATCTGCATCCTCAGCGGCAAGCAGGGCATCGGCAAGAGCCTCCTGCTCAGCCGGATGGGCCGGGAATGGTTCAACGACAGCATCACCAGCTTCGACGGCAAAGAGGCCCGCGAGAACCTGCGGGGCGTCTGGATCGTCGAGCTGGGCGAGATGACGGCCTTCAGCCGCAGCGAGAGCGAAGCAGCCAAGCAATTTCTGAGCCAGACCGAGGATCGCTACCGGGCCGCATATGGCCGCAGAACGGTGCAGTACCCCCGCCGCTGCGTGTTTTTCGGAACCTCCAACGGCTCCGATTTTCTCCGCGACGCCACCGGAAACCGCCGTTACTGGCCCATTGATTGCAGCTTTGAGCGCCGCACGAAGGTGGTGCACGACGATCTGGCCCCCGAAATCGTGGATCAGTTGTGGGCCGAAGCCGTTGTCCGCTTCCATGCGGGGGAGGAGCTGATCCTCCGGGACGCGCTCCAGAAGGCCGCTCTGGCCGAGCAGCAAGCCCACACCGAGCGGGACCCGTGGGAGGGCGACGTCCTCGAATTTCTGGCAAAACCCGTGCCCTTGGACTGGGCCAAACGCAGCATCGACGCCCGCGTATGCTACTGGGAGACGGACCCGTCCGGCGACATCCCCACCACATCCCGCGCCAGTGTCTGCGTCAACGAGATCTGGCGCGAGATCCTCGACAGCACCGGCAAGACCCCGGATCGGCAGCAATCCAAGCGGATCGCGTCCATCCTGAACGCCCTGCCCGGATGGCAAGCGGGCAAGTATCCCCAGCGCTGCGGGCCTTACGGGGTGCAGCGCATCTGGCGGAAGATCTCCGAGTAATTTCACCCACAAAATCCAGAGCCGAAACCCGCCGGGCGAACATACAGAACATACCGGCAAGGTCGGCATACAGAACATACAAGGATTTCGGAAAACTTCAAGAAAGCCGAAGAAATCAAGAGCCAAAAACATACAGAACATACAAACAACATACAGAGCTGTCGGAAGTTTGTATGTTCAAAAAATCGAGAAGTGATGCGAATTTTCCGGCAGCAGCATACAGAACATACGTTCTTTTTCCCTAGAAGAAGAAAAAGAGAAGAAAATAAGGCGCACGCGCGTACACGCGAGGGGCTTCTATTCTTCCCGCGAGGAATGACAGGGAGGCGCGTATGTTTTGTATGTTTGTATGTTCGCCCCCATTTGGAAAGGAGAAACTACCATGACAAACAAACCTCTGGAAAAGAGCATCGAGAACGTCCTGCGGCAAGCCGTGGAAGACGAGGGCGGCCTGTGCCTGAAGTGGGTCTGCCCCGGACACAAGGGAGTGCCGGACCGGATGCTCCTGTTCCCCGGCGGCATCATTGCCTTTGTGGAACTCAAGCGCCCCGGTGCCAAGGTCAAGGCGGGTGGCTTGCAGAATTGGTGGCGGCAGCGGCTGGCTGAGTTCGGCTTCCCCTGCCACGAGGTCAACGACAAATACCAAGCGCAGCAGTTGGCCGCAGACCTCAGCGCCGAGAGCTTCCGGCGGCAAACGGAAGAGGAAGAGGCTATGAAGGCATGGCACTTCATCGGAGACCACAGCGAAGGGCCTGACGATGAGGAGAGCGACGACTGACGCGCCGCCCTAAAAGAAACGGAGGTCAAATCCATGCAGCAATTTCACCCGCATCCATACCAGCAAGCCGCCGTCGATGCGATTCTGGCCAAGCCCGGCGTGGCGCTCTGGATGGAGATGGGCCTCGGCAAGACCGTCGTCACCCTGACCGCCATCGACCAGCTCCTCTACGACCGGCTGGAGGTGAGCCGGGTTCTGGTGGTCGCGCCGAAAAAGGTAGCCGAAGCAACATGGCAGGACGAAGCCGCCAAATGGGAGCACCTGCGGCACCTGCGCATTTCCACCGTGCTGGGCACCGCGAAGCAGCGACTTGCCGCGCTGGCCGCCCCAGCGGATGTGTACATCATCAACCGGGAGAACATCCCGTGGCTGGTGCACACGCTGGGCCGGAGATGGGATTTCGACATGGTGGTTCTGGATGAGGCGTCCAGCTTCAAGAACCACGCCGCCCAGCGGTTCAAGGCGCTCAAGGCCGTGCGGCCCCGCATCCACAAGATCGTCGAGCTGACCGGCACCCCCCGGCCCAACAGCCTCCTCGACCTGTGGGCTCAAATTTACCTGCTGGATCAGGGCGAGCGGCTGGGCCGGTACATCACCCACTACCGCCGGGAGTATTTCTGGCCCACCGAGTACAGCTACGAGCCAAGAGCCGGAGCCGCCGAGGCGGTGGAACGCCGCATCAAGGACATCGTCCTGAGCTTCAAGGCCGCCGACCACCTGACCCTGCCGGAGAAGATCCTCGACGACATTCCGGTGGTACTGGATGCACCCGCCCGGCGGGCCTACAAGAAGCTGGAGCAGGACTATCTGCTGGACGTGGACGGCGAGACCATCACAGCCCAGCAAGCCGCAGCCCTGACCGGCAAGCTGCTTCAATTATGCAACGGCAGCCTGTACGACGAGAGCGGCACCGTCCACCCGATCCACCGCTGTAAGCTGGACGCCTTCGATGAACTCATCGACGCGCTGGGCGGGCAGAAAGCCCTCGTGTTTTACGGCTTCCGCTTCGACGAGGAGCAGCTCACCGAGACCCTGAAGGCCCGCCACAGGGGCCTCAAATTCGCCGTGCTGCGCACCGGGCAGGACGCCGCCGACTGGAACGCCGGAAAGCTGGACGTTCTGCTGGCCCAGCCCGCCAGCTGCGCCTACGGGCTCAACCTGCAGCAGGGCGGGCACCATCTGATCTGGTACAGTCTGCCATGGAGTCTGGAGCTGTACGCACAGGGCGAAGCCCGGCTCTACCGGCAGGGCCAGACCCAGAGCGTCATCGTTCATCGGCTGATCGTCAAGGGCGGGGCCGACGAGCTGGTGGTCAAGGCGCTGAACAGCAAGGACCGCGACCAGAACCGGCTGATGCAAGCCGTCAAGACCCACATCCGCGAAGCCAAGAAAGGAGCCGACCAATGAGTGTCCGAGCATTCCGTAAGCTTTCCCGCGCCGAGCGCCGGGGTTTCATCCAGACCATCGAGGACCCCCTCACCCGCCGGGCCTTCGAGATCGTATTTCTCGGCCCCGGCAAGGTCAGTTGGACAAAGGCCGCGCTGCTCTACGGCGGCGGCATCTCCCCGGAGACCCTGCGCGTCTGGGTCTGGAAGGAGCTGCGCTGCAAGTAATTCATAACGTTTTGTCATCAAAACCCATGCTATGCTTTCCGGGAATACACACAGGAGGCAGGGCATGGGTTTTTCAAATGAGCGGATGCGGACGGGGCAGCTCGTCAACTGGTTTTTGCTGGACGGTTTGGAGCTGACCCCGGCGGGCAACCCCATCACCCGTCCGCAGGAGCTGCCCTTTGGGGTCGATCACCTGATCGGCTTCAACGAGCTGCTGACCTGCAAGCACCCAGAGAATACCGGAGTGCATTTCTTCCTCGACGACTACCAGTTCGAGCGCTTCTGGCGGCAGCCGGAGCGGTATGTGGCAGCGCTGGCGCGGTTCCCACTGGTCATCGGGCCGGACTTTTCCCTGTACACCGACTTCCCCGCCCCAATCCAGCACTGGAACCACTACCGCAATCAGCTTCTGACCGCATGGCTCCAAAACAAGGGCCTCTGCACCATCCCGGCGGCGAGCTGGTCGGATGAGGAGAGTTTCCGCTGGTGCTTCGACGGCATCGCCCCACAGGGAGCCGTAGCCGTCAGCACCGTCGGCTGTCTTGTCCACAAGGACGCCCTCCATGGGCTGCTGCGGGGCGTGGAAGAACTGATCCGGCAGACCGATCCCACCGAGCTTCTGGTCTACGGCAAAACACCGCCGGAAATGGCGGCTCTGCTTCGGGCCAAGGGCATTCCGTGGCAGACGTTTCAGCATAGCATAGCGGCCCGTGTAAGGCCGGGAGAGGAGGCGCTGTAATGGGCGGAAGAGGCAGCAGCATGAAAGGTTCCCAAGGCGTCGGAGGCGGCGCAGGAGCGCCCACAGCAGCCGCACAGGCGATGCCCGCAATTCAAGCAGCACCCGCCCCACAGGCAGGGCCTCCGACCGGGGCCAACGGGTTCGCCCATTTACCCCCGCAGCGGGTCGCGGCCCTCGAAAAGGCAGCGCAGCAACAGATGATCCGGGATCCCAAGCTGGCGGCGGGTGTGGCGGACTACATCGACCCCACCCAGCAAGCCAACGGCAAGGCCTTGAGCCAGAACGCCAACTGGGCTATGGCCACCGGATACCGCAAGCTGACCCGCCGGGAACAGGCCATGGTGGACGCCGTGGACAAGCTGGCAAAGCCCATCGGGCAGGAGACCACCCTCTACCGCGCCGACCATGACGACTTTTTACAGCGATTGCAGATCCGCAATTACAGTCGGATGAACGACGCCCAGCTGCGCAAGGCCTTGGTGGGTAAGACATGGACGAATGACTGCTTGGAATCCACGGCCTATGACAGCCGGGACAACCCCTTCTGGCCCCAGCCGGGCGGAAACCGCCGGGCGGGCAAAAACGGGCAGGGCGGCTCGGTCTCCGGCAACCGCGAAGTGCTGATCCGCTACCACACGGCCAAGAGCACCCGCGCCGCCTTTCTACAGCCCAGCCAGTCCGAAGCCGTTCTGGCGGTGGGCACCCACCACAAAATCACCGGTGTCCGGTCTACCCGCACCGGACCCTCGTACGCCTACGGCTCCGGCAAGCGCGTGATTGAACTGGAGATCGAGGTGTGGTAAAATCAATCTGGAGGTATCTCACTATGGCGAAAATTTCCGCACGGAAGCTGAAAGAGATCGAAGCCGCAGAGCAGAAGTTCCGGCCCCTCGACACCCCGAAAACGAGCCGACCCTTCCCCAATCTGGGCATGGAGAAGCCCGCAGCCAAGAAGAAAGCCACCAAGGCAAAACCCAAGAAAAAGTAACTCGTAACGTTTTGCCCCTGCGCCCCGTGGTACCCTTGACCGAGAAATTCACGGCCAAGGGAGGAATCACATGGGCGGCAGAGGCGGAAGTATGGGTGGCAGCCATGGCCTGAGCGGAGGCGGCGGTGCGGCAAAAGCAGCAGCACCCAAAGCCCCCGCTCAGACCCGCCAGAAGCTGCTGCTGGCACAGATCAAGGGCAACCCGGCAGCCCTGATGCAGATGAGCGATCAGGATGCCGCAGATACCGTGGATGCCATTGCGAAGCAGAGTATCCGAACCGATGGCACACAGAACGACACGTTCATCCAGCGCTATCTGAATGCCGTAGGCTTTACCGATGACATGCCCCAGCTACTGAGTGAGACCGCATACGAGAAAGCCCGCAAAAAAGCGGGCGAAGCATCTCTGTATCATGCTGATCGCAACTTCGGCGGCAAGACAGGTGACCACTATAATCAGCAGCTCATGTCGGGTGATACGATGTACTCCGCCAACGGCATCTTTGGCGCGGGCACATACTGGGCATGGGATTCCGCCTCGGATTCTGGTGACTATGGCCGCTATCAGTGCAAGGGCTTTCTGAACTCCAAAGCCCGCGTAGTGACCTGCGACCAGCTCAGTCAACTGGGCCGCAAATTCAGCGCCAGCCACCCGAGAACTTATGCCAAGTTGGTAAAAGCCCGGGCGGGATATGGTGGTTCAGACGAGACCTTGTATTCTTTTCTGGCCGCCACTCACGGGTACAACGTCATTCAGAACAGCTCGACAAAATACACTGGTTGTTATATGGTCACGCTAACTCGTAGTGTTCTAACGATGTCTAAGAAAACCATCAAGAATGCAACATCGACCACGCAGAACTGGTAAGGAGGAAACGCCATGGCAATTACTAAGGACGCTGAAAAACTGATTTCGCAGGTCGAAAACGGAGAGGGCGCAAAGTACGGCAGAGATGCCCGGAAATTCGCAGTAGATAGCTGGAAAATCCACACCGGGGAATGGCCCGCACCCAAGGGCTGGAAAGACCCCTACGCCAAGCTGGACAAGGCCGCAAAGGCGAAGCCCAAAGCCGCTAAGGCAAAGGCTAAGAAGTAACTCATAACGTTTTCCCCACAGGCTCTCTGGTACAATTGCCAGAGAGCCTATTTTATTGCCCGGAGGGATTGCATGGAGAGCGTGAGACACCAAATCGAGTACAAACGGCTGGAAGACATCCGCCCCTATGACAACAACCCCCGGCGCAATGATGAAGCGGCAAAAGCCGTGGCCAATAGCATCCGGGAGTTCGGCTTCCAGTCCCCCATCATCGTGGACAAGGACGGCGTCATCATTGCTGGGCACACCCGGTACAAGGCCGCCCGGAGGCTGAAGATGCAGGAAGTGCCGGTGATCGTGGCCGCGGAGCTGGACCCCGAAAAGATCAAAGCCCTGCGTATTGCGGACAATTCCACCGGCGAAGTGGCCGAGTGGGACCTGCAGCTTCTGGTGCAGGAGCTGACCGGCATCCAATACGACATGGCCGACTTCGGCCTGAATCTCCAGATCAGGATCGACGAGGAGGTCAAGGAGGACGACTTCACCGCAGAGCCCCCGGAGCAGCCCATCACCCAGCGGGGAGACATCTGGCTGCTGGGCGGCCACCGGGTCATGTGCGGCGACAGCACCAGCCCGCAGGACGTGGAGCGGCTGATGGACGGCAAGCTGGCCGACCTGCTCCTCACCGACCCGCCCTATAACGTGAATTATCAGGGCTCGAACGGCAAGAAGATCGAGAACGACAACATGGCAGAAAGCCAGTTCCGGCAGTTCCTGCTTCAGGCATACAGCCGGGCCTTCGACGCTTGCCGCACCGGGGCCAGCGCGTACATCTTCCACGCTGACATGGAGGGTGAGGCATTCCGGGCCATGTTCCGGGAGGCCGGGTGGGCGCAGCATAGCTGCCTCATCTGGGTCAAGAACAGCCTCGTACTGGGCCACAGCGACTACCAGTGGCAGCACGAGCCCTGCCTGTACGGCTGGAAGCCCGGCGCGAACCATTACTTCGTCAACGACCGCAGCCAGACCACTGTCATCGACGACGCAAAGCCGGACGATCTGCGGCACATGAAGAAGGATCAGCTGCTGGACTGGGCCATCAAGGCGCAGGAGCTGCTGACCCAGAAGCCCAGCAGCGTCATCCGCTGCGATAAGCCGCCCCGCAATGCGGAGCACCCCACCATGAAGCCGGTGGTGCTCTGCGGCAAGCTCATCAAGAACAGCTCCCTCCCCGGCCAGCTCGTGCTGGATCTGTTCGGCGGCAGCGGTTCCACGCTGATCGCTTGCGAGCAGCTCAGCCGAGTCAGCTACACCATGGAGTATGACCCGAAGTACGTGGACGTCATCGTCAAGCGCTGGGAGGACTTCACCGGCGAGAAGGCCGTCCGCCTGAAATAACCATTTCCCACCGGGGCGGTTTTCGCTACTCCTTTCCCGCCCCGGTTTTTCTTAGCCAAAACGGCGCACACGCGGGCCAACCTCCTCCCGCAAGGCCCAGCTTCTCTGCGGCCAGTGTGCGCCGTTTTTCTGTTGGAGGTGAACCCTTGGCACGCGAATCTCAAATCAGCAAATGGAACAGTCCCAGCGGGCTGCTGCGCTTGCAGCGGCTGGCCATGCACGGCCTGACACAGGCCGAAATCTGCGAGCAGATCGGGGTGCCGCCGCGCACCTTCCGCCGCTGGTGCACTCAAGACCCCCGCATCGGTAAGGCCGTCAGCGTGGGGGCAGAAGCCGCCCTCGCCAGCGTGGAGAATGCCCTGTTCAAAAAGGCCCAGAGCGGCGACCTCGGTGCCATGTGCTTTTACCTGAAAAACCGTGACCCGGAGCATTGGAGCGAGCACCCGGAGCTGCGCGGCTACGACGGAAAGGTGGTGTTTGTGGATGACATCCCGAAGACGGCAGCTCCCAAATCTGCTGAAACAGCAGTTGAAGCTGAGCAGCCTGATCATCCCTGAATATTACGCGGCCCATACGGCCATCTGGTCCGGCGAGTACAACGAGTATCTGGGCGACGGGGGGCGCGGAAGCCTGAAATCCACCTTTGCCGCCACCGAGCACATCCTGCTCATCATGCGGGTGCCCAACATCCACGGAATCGTCCTGCGCAAGGTGGGCAACACCATCGCTACTTCGGTCTGGCCGGAGTACAACCGCGTCATCGACCGGATGGGCATCCGACACCTGTGGAAGCAGCAGAAGAGACCCTATACCCTGACCTATCTTCCCACCGGGCAGACCATCCAGTTCTACGGTCTGGACGACCCCGGCAAGCTGAAATCCATTGCGGTGCCCTTCGGTTACTTCGGCGTCATGCACTTCGAAGAGTTCGACCAGTACGACGGCCCGGAGGAAATCCGAAACGTGGAGCAATCCGTCTTCCGCGGCGGCCCGTTCAGCTTTTCCTTCAAGACCTTCAACTCCCCGGCCATGGCCCGGCATTGGGTCAACCGGTACAAACGGGAGCCGAAGCCCCGACAGTTCCGGCACCACACCACCTACCTGACTACCCCCGCCGAATGGCTTGGCCCCCGCTTCTTCGACGACGCCGAGGCCCTCAAGCAGCGGGACCCGGTGGCCTACGCCCACGAATACATGGGCGAGGTTGTGGGCTGCGGGCAGCAGGTATTCGACAATCTGGAGCTACGGCCCATCTCCCGCGAGGAGATCGCCGGGTTCGACCGCCGGTATTACGGCCTCGACTTCGGCTGGTATCCTGACCCGAACCATTTTGGTGGGATGTCCTACGACCACGCGCGGCAGACCCTCTACATTTTCGAGGAGCACCGGGCCCAGAAGGAGACCGACGCCCAACTGGCCGAGGCACTGCACAAGCACCTGCACGATGAGATCATCGGCGACAGCGCCGCCAATCGTTCCATCGCTACACTGCGGGATCTGGGCTTTTCCCGGCTGCGGGGCTGCCGGAAGTACGCAGCCCACGGTGGCACTTCCGTCACCGACGGCATGAAGTGGCTGCAAAGCCGCCGCAAGATCGTCATTGACCCGGTGCGCTGCCCGTGGACGGCCCGCGAGTTTTCCGAATACGAATACGCCATCGACAAGAAGACCGGCGAAGTGCTGCCCGGTTACGTTGACGCCGCCAACCACAGCATCGACATGACCCGCTACGCCATGGAGGATGTCTGGCAAAAGAGAGGTGCACAGAACGCATGATAAACCACGCCGACATTGAGAACATCATCGGCTGCAAGACCCTTGTGACCGACCGGATGCAGCACGCCATCGAGGGCTGGTACGACGCCGCCATCGACGGGCTGCCGCTGGACCAGAACCCGGAGACCCTGTCGCTGGACCTGCCCGCCCTGATCTGCGCCGAGCTGGCCCGGCTGACCACGCTGGAGCTGGAAGTCACGGTGACGGGCAGCCCCAGAGCCGACTGGATCAGCGCCCATCTGCAGCGGATCCTCTCGCCCCGCAGACGTCGGATCTTCACCGTGGCGCTGGCCCTTGGCAGCGGCGTCTGGAAGCCCTATCAGAGCGGCACCAAGCTGGGCGTCTCCTTCTGCAATGCCGCCCACTATTTTCCTGTTGCCCATGACGCCGAGGGCAGCCTGACCGAGGGCGTGTTCGTGGATACCATTCAGGACAACGACAGTTACTATCACCGGCTGGAATGGATGCACGTTCTGGAGCGCCGTCAGGATCTGCGGGAGGAAGAGCTGGCCCAATTGGAGGATTCCGACCTTGACCCGCCTACGCAGTTTCCCTGCATCAAGGTGGTCAATCTGGCCTTCCGCAGCTCCACGCAGGACGCACTGGGCAGCCCGGAAGACCTGAGCATTCGCCCGGAGTGGGACGAGATCGAGCCGATCGCTTACCTGACCGGCCTCGAAAAGCTCCCGGTGGGCTATTTCGTGACTCCCATCGTCAACAGCATCGACCCAGACAGCGAGCTGGGTGCCGCCATGTTTGAGCCCGCCCGCAAGCAGATCATCGACGCCGACGAGCAGTACACCCGGCTGGACTGGGAGTATGAGGGCGGCGAGCTGGCCGTGGACACCGACGAGAAGTTCCTCAAGCCCAGCGCCGCCGGGCAGCAGATGTCCAAGGCTCAGGCGCTCCGGGAGTACGGCGTGCCCCCGGAGGCCATCGACCGCACCGCCCCGCGCCACCGGGAGCGGCTGTTCCACGGCATCAACGTCAACACCGGCATCACCGACGGCACGCCCTTCTATCAGGTGTTCGCCCCGGCCCTCCGGGATGGCAGCTATCTGGCCGGGATGAACCAGTATCTGCGCAATGTGGAGAGCCATGCCGGGCTGAGCTTCGGCGTGCTCTCTCAGGTGGCCGATGTGGAGAAAACCGCCACTGAGATCGTCAGCAGCAAGCAGAAGCTCTATGCCACCGTGTCCGACCTTCAGGCAGCGCTGGAAGAGACCCTGCGGGGCCTCATCGACGCGCTGGACTACTGGGCCGATCACACCAAGGGTGCCCCCGGAAAGGGCACGCTGAACACCGCTTTCAAGTGGGATGACAGCATCATCCTCGACCGGCTGACCGAGATGTCCCAGTGGCAGCAGGAAGTCAGCATGGGGCTGCGCGGCAAGATTGAGTACCGGATGCACTTCTTCGGCGAGGATGAAAAGACCGCCACGCTGGCCGTGCAGCGCATCCAGCAGGAGGCTATGTCCACCGACGTTCTGAAAGGGGTGCTCGACAATGGCGACGGCTAACACAGGGAGGGAAACCTCATGCTGACCCCGGACGAAGTCAACGGCTATGCCGGCCTCATGGCGGCCCCATGGGATGAGCTGAGCGACCGCATCCTCCGGGATATGGCGCGCCGGATCGTCAAGGCGAGCAGCATCACCACCACCGCCCAGTGGCAGAGCTACCGGGCCGAGGCCCTCGGTGCCAGCCGGGCGTATCTTCTCCGGCAGATGGACCAGATCGTGCAGCAGCTAAGCCCGCAGGAGGCCGCTGTGTTTGCGCAAGCCATGAAACAGGCATACGGCATCGACCTCCGCGACGCTGCAGCAGCGGGCCGCACCCTGACCCCGCTGGGCGAAAGCGAGGAGGCGCAGCAGATCCTCCAGAGCGGCTACCGGCGCACCATGAACACCCTGTACAACCTAACCCGGACCCGCGCCGTGATGGGCAACCAGAACCTGTTGGAGACGACCCAGCGGCAGCTCGCCTATCATCTGGACATGGCCCACGCCGACGCCCTCAGCGGAGCGTTCAGCTCGGACGATTCCGCCCGGCGGGCCCTGAATGAGCTGGCAGCCAAGGGTGTGGGAGCCATCACCTACCCCAGCGGCCACGTGGACACGCTGGACGTGGTGGTTCTTCGGGCCACCCGCACCGGCATCAACCAGACCGCCGGGGAGATCACCCGCCACAACGCGGATGTTCTGGACTGCGACCTCATGGAGCTGGACGCCCATGTGGGAGCACGCACCGGCGACGGCGGGCAGAACCTGACCAACCACAGCTGGTGGCAGGGGCAGCTCGTCAGCCGGAGCGGGCGGCACGGCTACCTCTCGCTGGACGACATCGGCTACGGCGACGTCCGGGGCTTCATGGGGGCCAACTGTGCTCACAACTGGTCGATGTACTGGGAAGGGGCCAGCAAACGCAGCTACACCCCCGAACGGCTGGCTGTCATCAATGCTGCTACCGTCTCCTACAATGGCAGGGACATCAGCCGATACAAGGCCACCCAGATGCAGCGCAGCTATGAGCGCAAAATCCGGGCCGAAAAGCGGGCGTTTCTGATCGCGAAGGAAAGCGGCCAGAAGGACGCAGAAAAGGCCGCAGCGGGCAAGCTGGCGGCCTCTCGTGAGCAGTTGAAGGATTTCCTCGGCCAGACGGGGCTGCACCAGTACCAGCTGCGAGAGAGCGTGCCCGGCTTCGGTCGCAGCGAAGCGGCCAGCGCTGCCGCACAGGCGAAGAAATGAGCGCGGCTGGACTTCCCTGCCGCGCTGTGATATAATGCAGCCAAAAAGGGAGGTCGTAGCTATGAAACTTCAGAAGAAAATCGGGGCCGGGCTGCTCGCCCTTGCCCTCGTTCTTTCCCTCGGCGCGTGCTCCGGCAGCGCCGACAGCAGCACCGCCAGCAACGCGGCATCCAGCACCCCGGAAAGCCTCGCAGCCGAGAGTGCCAGCGCTGCACCGGAAACAGAAAGCAGCGCCGCATCCTCGCCGCTCGACGGGATCAAGTTCCGGGCCGATAAGGTCCGCAACGATACCACCGGCAACTGGCGCATTTCCTGCATCGCCGAAAACATCGACATGAGCGAGCACGCGCTGGACTACTATAAGCAGTACTTCACCGATGACAGCGAAATTCACTTCATCGTCAATTTCAACTACAACACGACCACCAAGATCATGAGCATGGGCGACCAACTGGACGTGACCGTTCAGGACTACGTCTCGAAGGAGGAGCACGACGCTAAGGTCTTGGGCAGCGGCGAAGTTCTGGCCGAATATTTTGTGGATAAAGATACCGGCGAAATCGAGAAGGTCCGCTGAGAAATAAGCAGCAGAAAAGCCGTGGAGGAATGCACCTCCACGGCTTTTCCATTGGCAGTAATTCACTTGAAGTGCTCCAGCAGTTCATCCACAAAACCCTTCGCCGCCGGGGTCAGTGGGCGGGTGCACCACCCCCGGTCGTAATAGGCCACTTCCTGCCAGTACCGAACATCACCGGGAGGCAGCTCAGCGATCCAGAGCTTCGAAACCCGCCCGCCATTGATGCCGCACGCGCTGCCTTCGGGGTAGACTTTGGCCTCCCACCGGAACAGGTGCCCGCTCCGCTCAGCCTGACCCTCGTGCCAGAACTGACCGCCCATCTCCGCACGGAATCCACGCATCACTGATCGCCTCCCTTATAGTCCACCACATAGCCGTTGTACACGAAGTTCTCCGCCGCCATGGCAGCGTCGATGATCCGGTTTGCATACCCGGCGGCTTCCGCCGGGCTCTTGGTTCCGAGGGAAGCCCACTGGACACCCATCTTCACCGGAGTGCCCTGCCGGGCGAAGTTGCAGTTGTGGATCCGGATGCCGTCCTCCGCGGAGAACTGTGCCTGAAGCGCGTCCAGCGCTTCGCCGTAGACCTTCCAGTTGACTTTCTTCATGATCACCATTCTCCTTTCGCAGCAGCGTGAGCAATTGCCCGCTCTTCGTTCTCCCGATCCAGCGCCTGTGCAAAAGCATCCAGCGCGCTGGCCCTCGTGATCGGACCGAACTCCTTCACGAAGTAGGCGAAGGTGCGCTCGTCCCAGCATTCGACATAGCCATCGCCGCCCTTACCGTAGTTCTCGTGGGCCAGCTTCATGAACTGGTCGAAGGTCAGCGCCGGAGGGTTCGGCTCGGTATCCAGAGGAACGACCCGTGCACAGGGATGCCCACGGCGGATGACCTGCGTCAGTTCGGCGTCAGCCGCTGCCCGCTCAGCCCGGCAGCCGTAGACCTTCAGGGTGCCGTCGTCCTTCTCTTCGAGGATCGCCCAGTTGTAGGCGTGCGTCTTGCTAGTGCGCACCAGCTGGCCTTTGTAGTAGAATTTCATAGTTCAGTCCTCCTTGTTCGTGTACTCGTCGGTGTCCCGGCTGGACAGCCCCGCCAAGAACACCCTGTGATGCCCTTTCTCGTCCCGCCAGTAGCTGCCGCCCAGCATCACCAGCGCAGTGACGAATCCGAAGTACCCGGATTCATTCCGCTGGCGCTCCTCCTCCGACAGCTCCGGATGGTGCGCCAGACACCAGTAAGTATCCAGATTGAATGCCAGCGCGCGGACACCCTGCTGCAGTGAATCAACATATGCCTTGTTCATAGCTTTTTCTCCCTTCACTTCGATGTCCGTATGTTAACTCTGTCTTGAAACAAAGTCAAGTTGTTTTTGATTTACTTCTAAACTTCTTTTTAGTGTTGACTTTTGCCCGTGGACGTCATATCCTTGTACCAGAAAGGAGCAGAAGCAAATGGATACCTCAAGCCGTGTCAAAGCCCTGTTGGAGCTGACCGGGAAGAACCAGACCGACCTTGCTGCGGCCTTTGGGATGACAACCCCACAGGCCATGAACAACAAGATGCGCCGGGACAGTTGGTCGGCAAAAGACCTCGCCAAGGCCGCTGCCATTTGCGGTGCAAAGCTGGCGTTCCTCCTGCCGGATGGCTCCCAGCTCATCCTCGCACCGGACAAAGATTGACCGCTACACCACAAAACCCGCCCCTGAGAGGACAAGCCTCCCGGAGGCGGGTTTTCTGTTTACATCATTTCTCCCGGCGCTTGCAGCAAAAGTCCGTATACAAACCAACGTTTTCTTTGTATGCACGAAAAAGTGAGGTTTCATGCGGATTTTCGGGGCAAAACATACAGAACATACTCAAACTCTTATCCTAACCCTAAATAGAAGAAAAGAAGAGTATACGCGCGTGAGAATAGCCTTATATTCTTCCCGCGAGGGATTTATAGGATTCCGGTATGTTCTGTATGTTTGGTAGTCAGGCCAAGTCGTAACGTTTTGCCGCGGCTCTCCGTGGTACGATAACACACAGAATTCACCGTGCACCCGGTGTCAGAGAGGTGCAGAGGGCACCGCGACCGGCAGCGCGAAACATCTGCTGTACGCCCTCCGGGAGGTAACACCATGAAACGTGAGGATTTGAGAGCCATCGAGGGCCTGACCGAAGAGCAGATCAACGAGATCATGCGTCTGCACGGGCAGGATGCCGCCACCTATCAGGCAAGCTTGCAGAGCTTACAGGCCCAGCTGACCACCGCCCAGCAGGGACTGGCGGCGTTCGACGGCGTGGACGTCAACGAGCTGCACGGTCAGATCACCAACCTGACCAACCAACTGGCCGCACAGGCCGCAGAGTACGCTTTCAACGACGTGCTGCGCAGCGCGGCACGGGAGGCGGGCGCTCTGGATGAAGCGGATGCGATCACTCTGCTGCCGGACCGAGCTACACTGCGTGACAGTAAGAATCAGGCCGAGGACGTGAAGCAAGCCTTCGCTGACCTCAAAGCCCACAAGCCCTATCTGTTCCAGAGTTCCCCCACTCCGGCAGATGACACCACCGACCCGCAGCAGGGTCAGGAAGAGCCGCAGGGCAGCCCCATCGTCATCCCGAAGCCCCGCAATCAGGGCGGCAATGCGCAGCCGACCCTTGCAGAGTTTCTCAAGATGACCGGTGCCGAGCGCATGGCCCTGCGCACCCGTAATCCCGCACTTTTCCAGCAGCTCTCGGCACAGGTCCGGGCTGCGCGACACTAACGAGGTAACGATCTATGCCTATTACCGGCACTTTCGGCGGCTTCCCGTTTGACCCCGAAGTCTATCAGGGCTTCGTCGATCAGGAGGCCACCTTTTCCGATTCCATCCTCGCCTCCGGCATTCTGGCCAACGATCAGAGTCTGGCCACCGCGCTGGACAACGGCGGCGTGATGGGCACCATTCGTTTCTATAATCCGCTGGACCCCGACAAGGACGCTCCGCTGGTTCGCGACGGCACCACTGACAACGTGCCCACCGAGATCTCCGGCGGCAAGCAGTCGTGGATTCGTATCGACCGCATGAAGGCGTGGAAGGCCACCGAGCTGACCCGTGAACTGACCGCAGCCGACCCCATGGCCGCCGTGGCCCGCAACACCGGCCGCTACTGGCGGATGTACAAGCAGGGCCTTCTGGTCAAGCTGGTCAACGCCGCCCTGAACGCCACCGGTCTGGAAAGCCATACCCTGACCGTCAAGAGCGGCGGCGTGACCGCCAATCAGTTGATCGACGTGCAGCAGTCCGCGCTGGGCGACTTCTCCGGCAAGTTTGGTCTGCTGGTGGTCCACTCCAAGATCATGGCCGAGTACAAGAAGATGGGCTTGCTGAACTACAACAAGTACACCATCACCAACGTGCTGGAGAAGGAAGTCAGCCTTCCCACCATCAACGGTCTGGTCGTCATCGAGAACGACCGCGGCACCGACGACGGCACCAACTACAACACCTTCCTGCTGGGTCAGGGCTCCGTCCTGACCGCAGACCCGAAGGTGATCACCCCGGACTACACCGAGTACAACGCCTCCAAGGCGGGCGGCACCGACATCCTGTACAACAACCGCTCCTTTATCCTGCACCCGAACGGCCTGTCCTTCGATGCGGACAACATTGCCAAGGAGACCCCCACGGATGCGGAGTTCACCGACAACACCAAGTGGAAGCTGAAGTTCGAGCACAAGAACGTCCGCATGGGCAAGATCAGCATCCCTAAGGCAAACTTCGCCGAGGAGTAATTCCATGGATAGCTGGCTGACCTATGAGGCATTTCAGGCACAGTATCCCGATTCCGCCCTGACCGAAGCCCAGTTCACACCGCTGGCGGTGGATGCAGCGCTGTTCATCGAGGCTTCGACCCGCTGGTGCGCCGCACTGGCCGAGGAACCGGAGCAGGTGGAGGTTCTGGCCTTGTGTCAAGCCCGGCTGGTACGCCTCGCCGAAGAGGTCAACGCCAGTTGGGACGGCGTGACCAGTGTGAACAACCACGGCTACTCGGAGAGCTACGCCTCCGGGATGGACCTGCAAGCCTATCTCGGCCAGCGGCAGCAGCAGATCGTGGCCCAGACCCTCTCCGCCCCGGCGACCCGCTGGATGACCTACGCGGGCGGGGTCTACCACCCGCCCCGCAGACACTGAGAGGAGGAAAGTCCCATGCGCGTTCCCTTAGACGCACATCAGACCGTTACTCTCACCCACATTGTACGCAAGGGCACGGTGAGTGACAGCTACACGGTCCTGCTCTCCGGCGTAAGCTGTCATGAGACAAACGGCGTGCTGGCAGACGGCGGCGGCTTTTCCCATTCCGACAGCTCCACGTCGTTCTGCATTTTCCCGCTGTACACCACGGCTGCCCTCTCCAACGCCCCTGAACAGACCTCGGCTGCGGGCGACACCTATCTTGCACCGGCAGCGTTCAAGGCCGCAGACCCCGCGCTCCGGGGCTGTCGGTGGACGCTGGCTCCGGAGGACAAAGTTCTCCTGCCCAGCGGCCGCACCGGCACCGTGGTCAGCGTGCAGGACAACCGGACCGGGCGCTGCCCGCACTGGTATGTGGAGGTGCGCGGATGAAGAATCCCCTGCTCCAAATCAACCAGCCCGCAGATGTCGATCTGGGCCGGAACGGCAGCCTGAACCTCGGCATCCGCTGGAAAGCGGACTTTGCCGGGCGGTTCACGGAGGGCTTTGAGCGGCTCCAGAAGGAGGCCGACGGCGAGTTTGTCCGGATGGTCAAGCCCTATGTTCCCAAGCGCACCGGCGCACTGGTGGGCAGCACCGACGACCACACCGTTCTCGGCAGCGGGCAGATCATACAGGCAACACCCTATGCAGCCGCCCAGTACTACCGGCTGCCCCTCGGACAAGGCGTCCGGGAGGACGGACGCGGCCCCCACTGGGGCGAGCGCTGCGTGAATGACCACGGGCAGGAGTTCGTCTCCTTCGTCAAAGCCCGTGCACAGGTGGATTTGAAATGACCGAGACCAAGACCCCGGACATCCGGGCCATGCTGGACTGGCTGGCCGCTTGTCCCCTTGCCACCGCCCTGAATGACGGGGATGTGGCCTTTTCCATCGACTATCTGGGCGCAGAACCCTGCCAGTTTTCGCTGGAGGGCACTCCGACGGCTCCGCTTCTGGAACAGTACATCCGCGGCAGCCTCCGGGCCAAGAATTACGTTCTGGCCTCCCGGATGGAGTACACCGCCGATACGGCCCAGCAAGCGGCCAACAGCTCCTTCTGGGACGACTTCGCCGAGTGGGTGGAAGAGCAGTCCGCTGCCCAGAACCTGCCCCATCTGGAGGGCGACAAACGGGCGGAAGCAGTCGTCTGCCTCTCCCCCGGCTACCTGCTGAATCAGGATGCCAACACCTGCCGCTTCCAGATCCAGCTACAACTGCAATACTACCAAGAAGGGAGATAACCCATGAAAATTTCGGAAGCCTTGGCCCAGATCAAGGCCAAAAAAGGCATCGAGCCCAGCGCCGATTACGTCGGCGTTGAGCGGGCGGATGATTTCATCTTCGCCATGCAGACCGACAGCGCTACCCAGACCAAGGTGGGCGACTGGATCGTGTTTGCGGAGCGCGTCAAGGAGCACTCCGGTGCCCTGAACGCCTCCACCGAAGACGCCCAGTACATCCGCGCCACCGTGACCGAGAAGGGCGAGACGCAGCGTACTTTTACCGTCAACGGCAACCGCTACGTCGGTGACGCCGCACAGGATTTCCTTCTGAGCCACAAGGTCAAGTTCGGCTCCGGCCAGAGCGTCGTATTCCCCTACGTCTACTTCAGCGTGAAGACCGGCAAAGGCGAAAAGGGTCTGGCAACCTTCATCGTCACCTCCGATGCCAGCGGTGCCGCGGGCAACGCGGCAGGTTTCGCCTGTGACGTGAAGGGCATCGGCACCCCGGAGGAGTTCGACTACCTGAACGAAACTCAGGCTGAAACGCAGCGCACCAAGGCTGCTAAGGTCTGATAACAACACCACACAGCCCTCGTTCCCCGGCGGACGGGGGCTCTTTTTGTAGGAGGATACCATATGACTATTCTGGATCAGGAATTCAACTTTTCTACCCTGAACGCCACCGACGTAGACCGGATGCTGGCCGCAACGGAGAAGCAGAAGCAGCGTGCTGCGGCAGAAGGCGGCCGCTACACCCCGGAAGGCTCCGGTTACCCGGACTGGCTGCGTTTCCAGTGCCGCTTGTTCATGGATTACCTCGACGAGGTTCTGGGTGAGGGCGCATCGGCACGGCTCGGCTTGGACGGCAGCAATTTCAACGACTGCATGAAGGTCAGCCAATCGTTTGCCGAGGCAATGGCCGCCGAGAAGCAGGGCGTTGTTGATTTTGTGCGCCCCGATCCGACTCCCGCGCAGCCTACCGCAGCCCTCATTTCTGCCCCCATGAACCGGGCACAGCGCCGGGCTGCAGCGAAAGCACACCCGGCGAAACTTGCCGCCTATCCGGCAGTCTCCGATTTCCAGAAGCGTGAAACCGACAAGGCCGACCGCCGCAAGCAGTTGCTGGCCGAACTGGCGGAGCTGGACAATGACTGACCTGCTGACCGAGCCGTTGCCGACCATGTGGGAGGGGCGGGCCATCGACCCGGACTTCCGGCACATGGTCCGGCTGCTGAACGGCATTCACCGGGCGGAATCCGACGAAGAGCGGGCCCAGCTTTACTGCGAAGCGATCCAGCACTTTTTTGTGGAGCCGGTTTCCCCGGAGGCGCTGCCGGAAGCGTTCAGTTCACTGGTACGGTTCTGCCAAGGCGGAGCCGATGAAGCGCCGCAGAAGCAAACCGAAGCCTCCTCCGGGGGTTCGTCCGAGCCTTTGTTCGACTACCACTGCGACGCCGCGTATTTTATCGGCTCCTTCCAGCAAGCCTACGGCATCGACCTGACGGTGGACAGGGTGCACTGGTGGCGGTTTCAAGCGTTACTGCGCTCCCTGCCCTGCGACACCGCGCTGGGCCGGATTCTGGACTTCCGCGGTGCCGATACCTCCGAGATGGACGAAGCACACCGGAAATACTACGAGGCGATGAAGGAACGGTACGCCCTGCCGCCGGATTTGAAGGGGGTGAAGCGTGTTGAGACCCTGCAAGAACACGAGGCCGCTTTCATCGACCGCTTCGGTTGATCGCACCCCCATCCCCTGCCCGTTCTGCGGCCGTTCCCTGCCCGTGTGGGCAGCTTCCGAAGCCCATGCCCATGGAGTATGGGTAAAATGCAAAAATCCCGCCTGTAAGCGGGAAATCGAGATCAAGTTATAACAGCCTGTGCCCTTGTGCCCGCGCTCCGAATGAGAGGTGGACACATTGGCAGATTACAGCATCACCGGCGATACCCGGCTGGACGCGAGCGGATTCAACAAGGGCCTGAGCGCCATGTCGGTGACGGCTGGCAATCTGATCTCCGGGCTAGTCAAGACCGGCACAAGCAAGCTGGCCGAGCTTTCCAAGGCCTCGGTCGGCGTCGGCATGAGCTTCCAGTCGTCCATGTCTCAGGTTGCCGCCACCATGGGCACCAGCGTGGACCAGATCCAGAGCCTGACCGACAAGGCCAAGGAGATGGGCAGTACCACTGCCTTCACAGCTACACAGGCAGCGGACGCTCTGAACTATCTGGCGCTGGCTGGATATGACGCTAACAAGGCGGCCGAGGTGCTGCCCAGCGTGCTGAATCTGGCCGCTGCGGGCGGCATGGATCTGGCCTATGCTTCTGACCTCGTCACCGATGCTATGGCCTCGCTGAACCTTGAGGCCACCAAGCAGAATGTGGACGAATTCGGTAATAAGTTAGCCATGGCCGCCAGCAAGGCCAACGCCAACGTTGCCCAGCTCGGCGAAGCCATCCTGACCGTGGGCGGCACAGCGGCCAACCTCAAAGAGGGCACCACCGAGCTGACCACCGCCCTCGGTCTGCTGGCCAATGTCGGTATCAAGGGCGCGGAGGGCGGCACCCATCTGCGCAATATTATTCTGTCCCTACAGTCTCCCACCGATGACGCCGCCAAGCTGATGCAGAAGCTGGGACTCTCCGTCTACGACGCGCAGGGCAACATGCGTGGGCTGGATGATATCCTGACCGACCTGAACGACCGTATGGCCGGGATGACGCAGGGCCAGAAGGACAGCATCGTCAACCAGATCTTTAATAAGACCGACCTCGCCGCCGTCAACGGCCTTCTGGCCGCACAGGGCGAGCAGTGGGAGGCGCTGGCGGCACAGATCGGCGCAGCGGGCGAAGCTTCCGGCGATTCCGGTGCTATGGCCCAGATGGCGCAGACCCAGTTGGACAACCTCCAAGGTGCCGTCACCATCATGCAGTCGGCACTGGAAGGTTTGCAGCTCGGCCTCTACGATTATCTGGAACCCGGCCTGACCGAAGCTGCCAAATGGGGCGCAGAGTGCTTTTCCACCCTGACCTCTGCCCTGACTGACGGCGGCCCCGAAGCCATGCTTCAGGCTGCGGGGGAGATCATCGCCGAGCTGGCTGCTTCTATCTCCGCGCAATTGCCCGGTCTGGCTGGATCGGCGGTCGAGATGATCGCGCAGCTCTCGCAGAACCTGACCGCCGCCATGCCCTCCATTCTGGACACCGGTGCACAGGTGCTCTCCGCGCTGATCACGGGCATCACCGCCAACCTCCCCCAGCTCCTGACCAGCGCCACCGAGATCGTCTGCTCACTGGTGGGTTACATCGGCCAGCACGCCGACGAGATCATCGACGCCGGTGTGCAGTGCTGCGAGGCACTGGTGATCGGCATCACCGAGAACCTGCCCCAGCTTATCACGTCGGCGGCTATGTTGGTCGCCAACCTCGCGGCTGCCCTGATCTCCCATCTGCCCGACATTCTCGAATGCGGCGTGGCCCTGCTGACCACTCTGGTGGACGGCATCCTCCGCAGCATCGAGAATCTGGGCGAGGCAGCCCTTGCTTGCATCGGCAAGCTGCTGGGCGTCTGGGACGGCACCATGGACGAGTGGGGCCACATCGGCGGAAACATCGTTCAGGGTCTGCTGAACGGCATCACTGGGATGTGGGACAGCTTGGTGTCCTCGGTCAAGGGCAAGGTCTCTGGCATGGTAGACACCGTCAAGGGCGTTCTGGGCATTCACTCGCCCTCCAAGGTCTTCTCGGAGATCGGCGTGCAGACCTGCGCCGGTCTGGCACAGGGCCTGACACTGGGCAACATCAAGGTCAAAGAGGCGGCTAAGACTGTTGTCGCCTCTGTTACCGAGACCGCTACACAGATAAACGGCGCAGTTACGTCTGTTACAGAGAGCGTCACCGAGCAGATGGCCAACGGCACCCAGCAGCAAAAGCAGACCGTGACCGAAACTTCCCGTCAGATGGTGAACGGCGTGCTGTCGGACGTGAAGACCATCACCACCACGGCGGCAGACGGCAGCCAGAAGGTGCAGCAGAGCATCGAGGCGGTGCGGGATGTGGTCTCCACCACGAAGGACACCCAGACCCAGCTCGTAGACGGCGTAAAGGTCACGGTGGAAAAGACCACCGAGCTGCTGGCCGACGGCAGCGAGCGGATCAGCACCGTCACCACCCGGACGGGCAAGGAGATCATCGACGGAGTGGAGCGCACGGTGAAGACCGTGACCACCAAGACCGCCGACGGTGTGGAGACCACCGTCCGCACCATCGAGGACGCCGGGCCCCAGTACGCCAGCGCGGGCGAGCTGCTGACCACCCAGTTCCGGTCGAAGCTCGAAGACGGCTGGGCGCAGATCCAGTCCGACATCCAGACCGACGCCCTCGGCGCCATCAAGACGCTGGCCAACGCCATCAAGAACGGCGACCTCGAGCAGCTGGGCCTCTGGGCGGCGGAATATTTCTGGCAAGCGTGCACCTCCGAACAGAAGCAGCAGATCAACGACCTCGCACTGGGGGCGCTGAATAAGCTCTCCTCGGCGCTGGGTGGCGTCGGCTCCAACCTCGCCAGCTTGGCCGCGTCGCTGGTGGCGAAGTTCATCCCCGCCGCGGCCTCGGCCACCGCCGGACAGACCGCCCTCAACGTAGCTATGGACGCCAACCCCATCCTGCTGGTCATCTCCCTCATCGGGATGCTGGTGGGTGCGCTGGTCTCCTTTGCGGGCACCAACAAATCTGTCGGCGAGGGCTTCAAGAAGGTCTGGTACGGCGTCGAGGATATCGCCTCGTTCGTTTTCGAAAGCATTCTGCGGGCCATCGGCCTCAACGTTCAAGGCTTCGTCTCAGCGGTCAACGCCATCATCGACACCTACAACTGGGCCGCCAGCAAGCTGGGCCTGTCCACCATCAGCCGGGTGAGCAACCCGCTCTGGAAAGCAGCGGACAAACTCGCAGACCAGCGCCGGAAGCGGCAAGCCGAGCGGAAATTGCAGGACAAGGACGCCGCCACCGAGTCCGGCTCCAAGAAGGTCGTCGAGTCCCTGACCGATACCCGCAAAGAGACCCGGCAGGACGGCACCACCGTCACCACCAAGACCCTGACGGAGAAGCTCCAAGACGATGCGGGCCGCATCACCACGCAGGTGACCAAGACCATCACCGAGGCGGGCAAGCGGCTGGTGGACGGCGTGGAGCGCTCCTACAAGACCATCACCACCTATGTGGACGGCGTGAAGCAGAAGACCGAAACCATCCTCGACGACCTCGACAAGAGCAGCTCGTCGGGCGCTTCGTCTGGCACTCCCGCCCCGGACAACACCGGAGCCATCGAGGATAACACCGCCGCCATCCTCGCCGCCAACAAGACGCTGGCCGAGATGGTGCGTCAGGCGGACAGCCTTGTGCTGTCGGACAATATGGCCGTCACCCGCAGCGTGGCCGCTTCCGGCACGGCGCAGGTGGCCGCTGCCGCCAGCAGCTACCACCGCGAGGGCGATACCACCATCATCCAGAACATCCACTCGAAGGCCCAGAGCGCCGCCGACCTTGCCCGCGAGACCCGCTGGGAGGCTGACCGCGCCAAGGCCCAGAAGCACTGAAAGGAGGCACCCGAATGGAACGACAAGATCACCTCATGCTCGTGACCGATGCGGGCGCAGAACTCCATCTGGGCTGGGATCACGGCATTCCCTATACCATGGATCCGCTCAACGGCGTGCCGGTGGACCTACAACTGGCGCAGGGCGTCAATCAGGTGGGCCAGACCGTCGAAGATCAGAGCGTGGCGGGGGTGTACCGCCAGATCACCGCCGACTGCTGGGGTCCCCACGGCGACGCAGACGCAGATCTTCTGCTCCGCACCCTGACCTACAAGACCGCGGGCACCCTCTACTTCGGGGACAAATGGTTCTGCCGTTTCGTGGTCAGCAAGACCCCCTACACCGTCCAGCTCCACGGCTTCGTCCGGCTGGAGATGATGCTCTTCTGTCCCAAGCCCTTCTGGTACAGCCTGACTGCTGCCAGCTACACGCTGGGCGGCTATACGGCAGCCTTCCGGTTCCCGGTCAACTACGCGCAGCCCCACCGCTTCGGCATCCGGCAGCCCAACACCTTTGTCAACTGCCGGAACACCGGGGCGCTGCCGGTGCCCTTCACCGCCACCCTCAGAACGGACGCCTCGGTGGTCAACCCCTGCATCCTCAACGGCATCACCGGCGAGCGCATCCGCATCCTGACCACCCTGACGCAGGAGCAGACCATCGAAATCTACCGCACCACCACCGACCAACTGGCCGTCAAGCGGACGGAGCACCAAGTCGAAGAGAACATCTTCGCCCTGCTGGACGAGGACAGCGACCTTGTGGAGCTGGCCCCCGGTGACAACCCGCTGAAGACCGAGGCCGACAGCAACGTGGACAACCTGCAAGCCACCGTGACCTTCTACCCGATGTATTCGGGCATCCTGCCGGAGGTGATCGCATGACGCTGGACGTTCTGGACGAGACCACCCTCGCCCGGCTGGGGCAGATCGGGGTGTGGGTCTCCCTCTACTGGGATGAGCCTTACAACACCCTGCAATCCTCCTTGCTGGAAGTCCGGCCCACGCGGGAGAACCTCGAACTGCTGCGGGAGGGTCGCTGGCTCCGGCGCAGTGACAGCAATGTGCCCATGCGCATCTGCCACCGCTCCAACGAAAACGAGGGTGCGAACCTCGTCTGCACCCTCTACCCGGCCACATGGATCTTGAGCAAGCGGGTCAGCACCGAGGCCGTCAAGAACGAGAACGCGGAGGCCGCCATGCGCCGCCTTGTGGCCGCAATGGACCCGTGGCCCCGGTTGGAGCTGGGCGAGCTGGTGGGCTTCGATACCCGCTACACCGCCCAGACCTCCGGCGGCTCCGTCCTCAACTACCTGACCACCATCGGGGCCGCGTGCGACCTCGGCTTCCGCATTGTCCTCAGCGGTAAAAATGCAGATAAGAAGCTGCGGTTCGAGGTCTATCGCCCCACGGCAGACCCCAACAACCGGTTCAGCACCAAATGGGGCAGCCTGACCGGGGCCAGTTGGGCCTTCGGCGACAACGACTACTGCAACGTAGCCGTGGTGCAGGGGGCCGGAGAGGGTGCCAACCGCGCCACCGTGACCGTCGGCCTCACCGACGCCGCCGGGGCCGACCGGCGGGAACTCTACGTGGACGCCCGCGACGTCCAGCCTGACGAAGAGAAGGGCGAGACCAACCAGTCCGCCGACTATCTCCAGCGCCTCATGGACCGGGGCACCAACAAGCTGCTGGAGCAGCTCCGCACCGGCAGCATCGAGGTCAGCCTCGACGCCGACCTCGCCCCCGGCGACGTGGCCTTCTGCACCCTGCCGGAGCTGGGCTACAAGGCCACCGTCCGGGTGGCCGACGTCATTACACAGAGCCAGAGCGACGGCACCACCCGCACCCTGCGGTTGGGCACGCCGGTCTGGCACAGACTCTAAGGAGGGTTATTTTGAGCAACATCGTTACTTACCCCCTCAACGGCATCGACTACGACGCCCGCGACGCTGCCGGGTACACCGCCACCCGCACGTCGGGTGTGTACAGCAGCGAGGAGGATTTCGCGGTCACGGCGGCGGGCGGCTTGTCCGTGACCGTTAGCGCCGGTGTGGGCTGGGTACACCCTGCCCGGTTTGAGGGCTACAGCGTCATCATGCGGGAGGCCGAGACCCTGACCCTCGCCCTTTCGGACGGCCAGCGCCCCCGCATCGACCGCATCGTGCTGCGCTACGACGCAGCGGCCCACAAGTCCTCCCTGCTGGTATTGCAGGGCACCCCCGACACTCAGCCCACCGCGCCGGGCATCTCCCGCACGGCGCTGCTGTACGACCTGTGCCTCGCCCAGATCACCCGCCCCGCCGGTTCCACCACCATCGTCGCGGGCAACATCAGCGACACCCGTCTGGACCCGGACCTGTGCGGCGTCATGCGGGACGGCGTGACGGGCATCCCGACGGAGGAGCTGATCGCCCAGTGGAACGACATCCTCGCGCAGCAGGACGCAGCCGGGCAAGCCTACCTTGCCGATATGCAGAAGCGGGCGGACAAGATCATCCGCAACTACTCCGGCGGCTATGTTGGCCGCTACCCGGTCACGCTGCAGCCCGCAGGATGGCAGACCGCGCCCGGCTCCACCGGCTACGGCTACCAGTGCGATGCCGCGCTGGCAGACGCCACTGCCGACCATGTACCCATCGCGGCAGTAGCGCTGGGCAGCCAGACCACAGCAGCCACGTGCCGGATGGCCCTTTCCTGTGAGACATTCGACGGTTTTGTCCGTTTTTCGGCCAAGACCGTGCCCGATGCACCCATCGTTATTGACGTCACCCTGCTGGGTCCCTCGACCACTTCGGGAAGCGGCAGCAATTACGACATCGCCAGCGACGAAGAGGTCAAAGACATGCTTGACCGCGTGTACAACAACTAAGGAGGAACTATGGAAGAACGAAAACTCACCGCGCTGGAACACCTGCAGCTTCTGGCCGAACAGACCAAGAAACAGGCAGACACCTTGCAGGAAAATGAGAACGCCCTGTCCGGCCGCATCAAGGCCATTGAGGACGTCGGGCCGGAGAAGAACGTCATCGAGACGGTCAAGGTCAACGGCACGACCCTGACGCCCGCCAACAAGGCGGTCAACGTCACGGTGCCCACCAAGACCAGCGACCTGACCAACGACAACGGCTACCAGTCCGCCAGTCAGGTGGATGCCCTCATCAAGAAAGCAATCTCTGAATCCGGCCACGCATCCTTCGAGCGGGTGGACGCCGTGCCCGGCGTGGACAGCGCCGCCGAGAACGTGATGTATCTGGTGCTGAACACCAAGACCAAGCACTATGACATCTACGCCAAGGTCAAGAGTTCCAGCGGCAGCTACACCATGGAGCTGCTGGACGACACCACCGTAGACCTCTCCGGCAAGGTGGATAAGGAAGACGGCAAGAGCCTGATGACCGACGCCGAGCACACCAAGCTGCAGGGGATCGCCGAGGGGGCCAACAACTACAGCCACCCGACGCACACTGCCTACGCGGCCGGGCTGTACAAGATCACCGTGGACGCACTGGGCCACATCACTGGGGCGGTCAAGGCCACCAAGGAGGACATCACCGCGCTGGGCATCCCGGCGCAGGATACCACCTACCCGCTGGCGTCCTCCACGCAGGATGGCCGGATGAGCAAGGCCGACAAGGCCAAGCTGGACGGCATCGACCTCGCCGACGTGCGGATGGCCACGGATGACGAGGTGAAGGCCATGCTGAACACCGTGTTCGGCTCGTAAGGAGGCGGCCTATGGCAGACAACAAGACCCCGCTCCCGGCACTGGCGCAGCTGCGGCAGATGCTGGCCAAGTGCAGCGGCAAGCTGGCCGACGGCCTCAAGGCCGCCAGCGACGCCGTCACCGAAGTGTCGGACGCCAAGGCGGACAAGGTGGACATCCGGCCCTTGACCATCCCGGCGGAGGGCTGGCAGACCGACAGCGCCGCCTACCCGCAGTATGTGGACATCGACATCTCCGGCCTGACCGCTGCGGACACCGTCTGCGTCCTTGTCCCGTCCGGCACGGCAGCGGATGCGGCGGGGCTGTACGGCCTGAGCGAATCCCGCGCGGGCAAGCTCCGCATCCGCGCCAAGCACACACCCACCGCCGCCATCCCGGCGACGTATTACATCGTGAGATAGGAGGCTGAATCTATGGCATTAGGCATCGTAGTCGTCGGCGGCAATATGGACCCGGCGGACTACTACGACAAAACCACCGCCGACAATAAATTTCTGACCGGCATCACGGAGCAGCAGGTCATCAACGCGCTCGGTTACACTCCGCCCAGACAGGACACGACCTACGGCAACGCAACGACCAGCAAGGCGGGACTGATGAGCGCAGCACAGGTGCAGACGCTGAACGCCTTGTCTGCGGCAAGTTCTGCTTCGTGGCAGATTTCCGCGTATGACATCAACTATGTCCGGTATTCCAACGGCATACAGATCTGCTGGTGCGGCGCTGAATCACTTGGCGCGAATAGGAATTTTACATTTCCAGTAGCATTCGCCAACACCAATTATCGGGTGCTGATCGATGTTCCGTATAGCAGCAACCTGATACAAGAAAAGACCACCACCATTGTAAAAATTTACAATGGTACTTATGCACAGAAAATCGTCTGCATCGGCCGTTGGAAGTAAGGAGGGCACATGGAAGAAATTTCTTTGGGTTACACCCTCGCAAAGCCTGTGGCGACACAGGAACAGTGCACCGCTTACGCCGCTATGGCTGAGGCCGTGAATGCCCACAACGCCGTCTGCGCGGTGGGCGACACTCTGTGGGGCATTGAGGATAAGGCCGACTGCTACGAGGTGGCAGAGGGCGGCACGGTTCCGGCTCCGGAGCCGGCAGACCCCGCGCCCACGATGGAAGAGCGCGTGGACGCTCTGGAATCCGCAAACGACGATATTATTTTGATGATGGCAGACCTGATTGGAGGTTGATTTTATGAAGACTCTGAACGCACTCAAGCTGCGCATTATGGTGCGCGCATTCCGTATCCGCATGAAGGACGGCGAAGCCTTTGAGGACATTGCCGCAGACTACCCGGCCCTGACTACGGACGATCTCGAAGCCATTAAGGCTGAGTTGGAAAAGTAAGAGGAGGCATCGAATAATGCCTGAAATTATGGACGTATCCCGTTGGCAGGGCCGCATCGACTGGAACGCGGTGAAGCGCAGCGGCAAAATCGACGGCGTGATGCTGCGGGTGCTGGGCAGCAAGGGCGGCAAGCCCTACGTTGACCCGGCCTTCGAGCGCAACTATGCCGCGTGCACGGTGCGGGGCATCCCGGTGGGCGGCTACTACTACACCTGTGCCGTCACGCCCCGGCAGACGGCTGAAGAGCTGGCCGCCCTGCGCGCTACGCTGGAGGGCAAAACCTTCCAGTACCCCCTCGCCATCGACGTGGAAAGCGCCGGGCTGCGGGTGTTGGCTCCCGAAGCCCTCGCCGCCCGCGTGGCCGAAGCCGCCGCCCAGCTCGAAGCGTGGGGGCTGTATGCAATGGTGTACACCTACACCAATTTCGCGGACACCGCCCTCGCGATGCACGAGCTGACCAACTTTGACCTGTGGATCGCTGACTACCGCTCGAAACGGCCCTCTCGCAAGCACGGCATGTGGCAGTACACCAGCAAAGGCCGGGTGGCGGGCATCGACGGCCCCGTGGATCTGAGCCATGCTTACAAGGACTACGCCGCCATCATTGCGAAAAAGGGGCTTGACCGGCTCCGGGAGGTGTAACGCCTATGTGGCAATGGATTGCCCAATATTGGGCAGAGTGGGCTTTCAGTCTGCTGGGCACCGCCGTCATCGCGGTGGTCATCAAGTACAAGGCCCTGCTGG
>ERZ1034701.84-NODE-84-length-39982-cov-5.124252_pt1 | contig 39982 bp, 49 predicted proteins | sample MGYA00520651_ERZ1034701 | MGnify/ENA primary metagenome ERZ1034701 (study PRJEB33766, sample SAMN09781713) | gut metagenome | biome: gut microbiome | host: Homo sapiens | place: Madagascar | study: EMG produced TPA metagenomics assembly of the PRJNA485056 data set...
TTATTTTGTTTTATTTCATAATTTCATACTGTTTATTTTTTTACCCCGCCCGCCGTGAGGTTCGCGGGGATTACGGGAAAGCCTCGCGGCAGGGGCAAGGATAATGCCGCATCTACCATCACGCGTGGAAACGATAAGAGGAATTAAATGCTTCGGAACGGTTGAACACAGACACGCGCACACAGGTATTCTCGCAGAACGGAGGTTCGACACCTCCCTTTCCCTCACAAATTATTAACCAATAAACAAAAAAAGAAAAAATGAAGATTGACGTAGAAAAAATCAAGACTGCTTACGAAGCAGCCTCTACAGAACAGAAAGAGCAGATTAAGAAGATGTTTCCCGGTGCGTTCGAGTGCGCAAAAAGCAAAGACTCGGAAGAGACCCTCGAAACCTTAGTTGACAAGCTTAAAGCATGGCAAGACCAAAACAAAGACAAACGAGCCGCGGTGCTATTCGCGGCAGATAAAGACCGTACAGAGGAAGAAAGTAATGCCGCATTCTGTATAGCCGGTTTATCGGAGACGCTGTTACAGCTGGCTTGGAGTGTTTTTGAGCGCAAAGATATTAAAAGTCCTTTCGCCGCGAAGTTATTCGCTTACGTTCTTGAGAGTAGGATAAAAGGATAACTTAGAAGACAGCAAGCATGGAACTGACAATTAATGTACAAGTAGGTGTAAGCCCGGAAGTAGCCGAGCTTGTCCGCAAAGCGGTGGCAATGATTATGTCCGTAAGGCAGTCGGCGGAAGAACTCGAAAAGGCAGAACTTGCCTTGCGGCAAGAGGACGATAGCAAGGAACGGACACCATTACGGTGCGGATAGGACGAAAGGGAAGCCCGGCACTTCCCCGCCCCCACAGACTTTCTTTTTTTTACTCATATTACACTGATTTTGCTTGCGGCAGTCGTGAGACACCCGCAAGCCATGCCGCAGGAAAGAGGCTCGCACAGCCAAAGCACCATTTTGTGCCGGGGTTCGACTCCCCGCTGCGGCGCAAAGTTTAACAAGCAAAATTTCTGGTTATGGAAAAAGAGAAAAGGGACTGGGAGGCGTTAGCCTCCGAACTGCGCGGGCTGCTGCAAGGCTTCGCCACCTCCGACGGAACAACCGTATATGCACAGGCGGGCGGCAACGCCATATTCGTAGAGCCGCTTCCCGAACATGAGGATGCCCCATTGCTGGCCCACTCCATGTACGCCATTACGGACTTCTGCCGCTGCAAGGGGCTGCACGCCGTCGTGAGGGCGCACACTGATTACAACAATGCGCTGTGGCGCGTAAAAATATTCTGACACATGGGACTTCTTCATAGGATTTTCGGCACAGGAGGGCGGAGGCACGCCGTGCCGAGGACGGAGATAAGGCGTTTCGTTTCCTTGCAGGATGCCAACGAATACGCCGACAAATACGGCTGGGAAATGGTGTGGTTCTTCCTCAAGGAGGAGACCGTGAGGTTCGACAAGGAGCGCATAAAGTCATACGTCTATTACATACTCCTGCGCAAGGATGGGTAGGCGGACGCTACAGGACACGCGGTGTGCATCATGCGCCCGCCTGTACGAGACTATAAACGGATGGTTCTGCCCCCTGTGGCGGAAGGAAATCCGGGACGGGGCGAAATCATGCCCCTCATACATGGCAAACAATAATAATTCACACTAAATTCTAAAACCAAACCAAAATGGGAGCTATGACATTAGCAAAGGAGTTGCAGGACATGAAGGCAGCCGATGTGGTGCGCCACGAGACAGTCCGCAACCAGTTCATCAACGTGTACAACTCAATATGGAAGGAGGGCGGCGAACAGGCTTACGAGCGCGAGGCTATCTACTTCAACCGCCAGATGCGCGACAACGCCATGCTTCGCTCATGCACCGCGACCTCCGTGTTCTTCTCCTTCATCGACCTCGCCGTGCGCGGGCTTTCGCTCGCACCCGGCTCACAGGCGTTGTGCTACCTCATCCCCCGCTCATGCAAAGTCGGGGTTGACGCACAAGGGAAAGACATCTGGGAGAAGGTGTGCAACCTCACAATATCCGGCTACGGCGAGCTTGTGATGCGTGCGCGTGCCGGGCAGATACGCCATGCAGACAACCCTGTCATAGTCTATGAGGGCGACAGGTTCGAGTATGGCGAGCAGGACGGACACAAGTTCGTGAACTACGTCTGCGCCGTGCCGCGAAAAAGCAACAACATAGTGGCGTGCTTCATCAGGATAACACGCGCCGACGGCTCAACGGACTACTCGGTGATGACCGAGGGGGACTGGACGAGGCTTCAGAACTACTCCGCCAAGAACAACAGGTACTTCGACAAGACACACGGACAGTGGGTGGAGAAGCCCAACAGCCTATACACCGCAGACGGGGGCGGCATAGACCCCGGCTTCCTCATGGCGAAGTGCATAAAGCACGCCTTCCGCACCTACCCCAAGATAAACATAGGCAAAGGCACGGTGCTGGAGTCCGACCTCACGGCGGAAGAACCCGGCTTCGACCCCTACGCGGGCGTGGCGGATGAGGACAACGCCCCCGGAACACAACAGGAACAGGAAAAGGTGAATGACACATTCGCGCCGGATGCCAAGGCGGAGGGCGGCGTAACGGTAACGTCCGACGACACTGACGACGGCGTATTCTGACAACAACAAAACAACAGGCAACAAAACAACAGGCAACAATGACAACCGAAATAGCAATACTCAAACAGGAGAACATATCCGCGATAGTGCAGTCCGCGCCGCAGTCCTACAACGACAACAGGCAGTCCCACGACCGCTGCCTCGCGGCGGGACAGGCTATCCTGTCCGAAATCAAACAGGGCGGCATGACGGACGAACTCGACATTAAGGCGGCGGCGTACATAGACAAGGCACGCCGCACGGTCAAGGCGATGAACGAACGCCGCTCGGCGGTAACGAAGCTGTTCGACGAGGTGCGTGCGCAGTTCACCGCGCTGGAGAACGGCATAGACCCCACCAAGAAGGACACAGTGCCGGCACAGTTGCAGACTTTCCGTAACGCCTTTGCCGCGCAAAGGCGGCAGGAGGAGCTTCGCCGTCAGGAGGAGGAGGCAAGGCGCAGACGCGCCGAGGAGGTGAGAACCGCCTACACCTCCGACCTCACAGCCGCACTGCGCCGGGCTTACGGCGTGCTGCTCGCGTCCGTGGAGGACAGGATGAAAAGCGTGTATGACGGCATGACACCGGCAAACTATGGGGACGCATACGACAGTATCAAGTCGTTCCCCGCCGAACTTCCCGAGAACTTCTTCGCCACGATGCAGCGTCCTCCCCACTCATCCGAACTCGCGGACGAGGAGGCGCAAAGGATATTCGGGGAAGTACTCAAGGAGACGCTTCTTCAATTCAAGCAGTCGTTCCCCGCCGACGTTGACGTGTGCCGCAACCGCCTCCTCGACAAGATGCCGAGCCGCAAGGCGGAGCTGGAGCGCATCGCCGCCGCGTCAGCCGCTGAGGCGGAGAGGATGAGGGCGGAAGCCGCCGCACGCGAAAAGGCTGAGGCGCAAAGGCTGGAGCGCGAAAGGCTCGCCAAGGAGGAGGAAGAGCGGAGACAGGCGGAGCTGCGCAGACAGGCAGCCGAGGCGCAGTCGCTGTTCGACACGCAAAGCGCGGTGTCCGCTTACGCCCCCAAGACAAAGGCGACGAAAAAAATCACGCTGCTCGCGCCGGACGGCATACTGCCGGTAATATCCATGTGGTGGAGCAAGGAGGGCTGCACGCTCACAACCGACGAGCTGGCGAAGATATTCAAAAAGCAGGTTGCGTTTTGCGAGAAGATTGCCAACAAGGACGGCGAGCTTATACACGACAGGAACGTGCAGTACATCGAGGAAATCAAGGCGAAATGAACCCCGACAAGTATTACGAGCGTGATGAGGTCAGCAATTCCGACCTCACCGCGCTCAAATATATGCTCCACCCGCGTATGCAGTACGGCGACCGCGAGGCGGCGTTCCGCTTCGGAACGCTTGTTGACGCACTCGTAACCGAGCCGTCCCGCGTTGACGTGTTCGCCCTTACGGTGGACGGAGAGCAATATTCCGCTGACGAGTTCGCCCACGCACGCGGAATGCACGACGCGCTGCGGGCAGAGGCGCGGAACGACAGGCTGCTGGCAATGGTGCTTGACGGCGCGGAGACGCAAAGGGTCATGGTCAACACGGCGCAACGCTTCTGCTACTGCGGCTTCCCCTTCACGCTCGACACGCGCTGCAAATGGGACTGGTGGCTGCCGTCCGGCAACTTCGGCGGAGACCTCAAGACAACCTTCGCCGAAACCGAGAAACAGTTCGACGAGGCTGTGGACTTCTTCGATTGGGACAGGTCAAGGGCGTGGTATATGGACATCGCGCATTCCGACCGCGACTTCATCTATGCCATAAGCAAAAAGAATAATTGTATCTTCAAGAAATTCATAAACCGTGGCGACGACATCTATCTTCGCGGGCGCGAGAAATACGAGGAACTGGCATTCCAATACTGGTGCATGACACCGCCGGTTGGCAAGCTATGCCAACATACCTCGGGGGCTGCAAGCACGCGAAAAAAGTAAGACAGGACAAAGAATGGTTTAAAAATGAATGATATGAACAGAGAAGAAGCGAAAAAACTATTGCCCATAATACAGGCATATATAGAAGGCAAGAAGATTCAAGTAAAATTAAAAACTGACAGTAAAGCACTTACAGAAAACTGGGTAGACGTAACTAATCCAGATTGGGATATGACAAGGTGCTACCGCATCAAGCCCGAGCCAACATACCGTCCTTTCCGCAACGTAGAGGAATGCTGGGCGGAAATGCAGAAGCACCAGCCGTTCGGGTGGCTTATGCACAATGGATACCGCCATCAGATAACAAGTATGACTGCTAATTTCGGGGTGTTTTGCGATAATGGATGCGATAACCTTACCCTTACAGGGTATCTGTATGACGGTTGGACTTTTGCGGACGGCACGCCGTTCGGGATTAAAGAATAAAATAAAAAAATGGAAATATGAAATACAGAATTACCTCCGAGACTAAAGTAGTCGATAATATTACGCTGCACCGCATCGAATGTGTAACCGCGTTCGGCGATGTTGAATGCGGCGAAAAAGGCGGCTGGATTGAAAGTGGAAAGAACTTATCACAATGTGGGAACGCATGGGTCAGAGATAACGCCATTGTCAGCGGGAACGCCGTGGTCAGCGATAACGCCGTGGTCAGCGATAACGCCATGGTCAGAGGGAACGCATGGGTCAGAGGGAACGCATGGGTCAGAGGGAACGCCATTGTCAGCGGGTACGCAAGGGTCAGCGGTAAAGCCGTGGTCGGCGATAACGCCGTGGTCAGCGATAACGCATGGGTCGGCGGGTACGCAAGGGTCAGAGAGAACGCATGCGTCGTCGGGGACGTAATGGTCTGCGGGAACGCAAGGGTCTTCGGGAACACAGATTATATTGTGTTCAAAAATTGGTGGTCTTCGGGGCGGTACTTTACGTGGACGCGCTCCAATAATAAATGGAAAGTTGGTTGTTTTTACGGCAGCGGCGAAGAACTCATAGCCAAGGCTTACAAGGACAGCGAGAAAAGCGGGCGCGAATATGAGCGCGTAGTAAAATATGTAAACGACATACTTAAAGAAGAAAATAACGACAATGGAAACAGAAATAAGCGTGAGGGTTGACCCCTACAAGGTGCTTGAAAACATGAGTGAGAGGGAGCAAGTGGAATTTGTGACGGATGTGCTGTCGAATATGTCCCCCCACCTCTTTTCGGGAGTAATAGAAGCACAGGACGAGGAGGCGGTAATCACCTGCTTCACGGCGGAGCAAATCTGCGACTATGCGGACGAGCAGGAACTTGTTTACGAACTGACCCGCAGAGGGTGGAAACTTGCAGAGGACGATGAATGACATGATAATCCTTGACCTCGTGCTGAAAGGCAAGTGGTACGACATGATAGAGCGCGGGGCGAAACTGGAGGAGTACCGCGAGATTAAGCCCTACTGGGACAGGCGGCTGTTCTCGCGCCCCTACACCCACGTCCGCTTCCGCAGGGGCTACACGAAGAAGTCAATGACTTACACAATCCCCGGCGAGATACGCAAGGGCTTCGGCTTCGCCGCCTGTTGGGGCGCACCGTCAAACAAGCAAGTGTACATAATACCTATTGGAACAAGAGTGGATGAATACAACAAAGGCACGTATTGACAGGCTCACAGCCGAGGCGGTGGCGTTCATCCGCCGCGCCGAATCCCTCGCGCTCAAAATGGACGCACGCGGAATACACGTTGCTTTCAGCGGGGGCAAGGACAGCCAAGTCTTGCTCGCACTCGCCGAAATGGCGGGTGTAAGGCATCACGCGGAAATGCATCTCACCTCCGTTGACCCTCCGCAGGTCGTGCGCTTTGTGCGCGAGAACTATCCGCAGGTGCATCTTAACCGTCCGAGGACAACGATGTACAAGTTGATAATCAGGAAGCACATATTGCCGACAAGGGTCATAAGATACTGTTGCTCGGAGTTCAAAGAATTTGCCGGACGCGGAAGCGTAACCGCCACAGGCATAAGACGCGCCGAAAGTGCGAGAAGAAAAAAGCGCAACGCGGTGGAGATGAACGGCGGAAGTTATGACATCAACTGGGAAGAACTTGTGGAATTGGACGAGAACACTTTCTTTTCGGCGGAGCGAAAGGAAACCGTGCATTGTGTCGGCAACAAGGACAAAGTCATTATTAACCCAATTCTTGACTGGACGGAAGCGGACGTGTGGGGCTTTCTCGATTATCACGGCATTCCGCATTGTTCCCTGTACGACATGGGCTATAAGCGGATAGGTTGCATACTCTGTCCCATGGCGGCAAGGAAGGAGGCCGAGAAAGACTTGCGGAATTTTCCCCGCTTCGTAGAAAAAGTGTACCTACGGGCGATAAGGACATTGAGGACACAAGGCTACTTCGCCGACTTCCTCGATGAGTATGAGGTGCTTGACTGGTGGCTAAGTAAGATAAACAAGGAGGATTACTTAAAGGAGAACAGAATATGAACGGCAAGAGAATATACATCAGCGGCGCGATAGCGCACCACGACTTTGATGAGCGCGTCAGGGCGTTCCAGCGTGCGGCGGAATACATCAAGGCACAGGGCGGAACGCCTGTCAACCCCTTTGATAACGGCGTGCCTGTGAACGCGGACTGGCGCGAACACATGAAAGCGGACATCCACGCCCTTACGGAGTGCGACGGCATACTGATGCTCCGTGGCTGGGAGCAGTCCAAGGGGGCGAAACTTGAGTTTGACGTGGCGACAAGCTGCGGCTTGGAGGTATGGCTTATGCACCGCTACCCCGCGAGCCTAAGTGCGAAAGCTATGCAGTTGTAAACCAAACAGGGCTGCACCGTTCGGTGGGAAATTGGACGTTGACCAAGCGGTATGCGGTGCAGCCTTTAATTAAACTGAAAAGACAATGAAAGAGATAAAGGCATACAAGTGCGGCTATTGCGGCAAGCTGTACCAGCGCAAGCCGAACTGCATAAGGCATGAGGACAACCACTGCCTCAAGAACCCGAAGATACGCCCCATTTGCTTTGACTGCAAGTTCATGCAGTGCAGTGAAGAGACAGAGGACGTGGATTGGTGGGTTACTACGATGGACGACAGGGAGGTGCGTGTCAGCAAAAAGTTCAAGCGCACCTTATGCCGCGAGACAGGGAAGAAGATGTACGTCAACATACACCTGTCCGAAGATGTAACGGAAACCTTGGACGACAAGGGGTGGCAAGCGATGCCCACCCACGCCGAGGGCTGCGAATACGCGAAACTATACAGGGACGACTATGGCAAGAATGAGTAAAAAAGAGAAGCTGAAGGACAGGGCGAGGAAGATTAATGTCCTCACGGACGCGGCAATGGAATGGCTGAAAAAGCACAGGAATCCGTGGCAGGTTGTGGGCGAGACACCCGCCGAGACACTGCACCTTGCAAGGCTTATGGCGGACTTCGCGGCTGACACGCTTTTGCGCCACGACGACAACATCGAGGACACGGAGGTGGAGCATAACGAGGCACAGAATGTCGCTAAGGAGTTGTTCAATGCCTGTACGGTGAGCCTGAGACGCGAGAGCAAGCTGGGATATGACACGATTTTCGCAAACCTCAGAAATATTGAAGTTGACGAGATAGCGCATATCATGGTTATTTACGCCCGCCTTAACAGGCTCGACCGCGAAACGATAAGGGCTGGCAAAAAGGCGGTGATATGAGCCTCAAGATAGAGCCATACCCTTACCAGAAGGAGGGAATCGCCTACGGTATCCGCCACAAGCGGCTGATAATCGGGGACGAGCCGGGGCTGGGCAAGACGCTCCAGTCTGTCGGCATCGTCGATGCGGCGGGGGCTTACCCCTGTCTTGTCATCTGCCCCTCCTCCTTGAAGATTAACTGGCAGCGCGAGTTCGGGAGGTTCACAGGCAAGCACGCCCTTGTGCTTGACAACTCCGTACTCACCACATGGCCGTACCTCCTCAAAATGGGTATGCAGCAGGTGGCGGTGGTCAACTATGAGAGCCTCCGCAAGTACTTCGTGTGGGACATCAAGGGCGGCTCGCGTGGCGGCTTCCGCCTCAAGGACGTGGTGTTCACGCCCGACATAGGGCTGTTCAAGTCCGTCATAATCGACGAGAGCCACCGCGTCAAAGACCCCTCCGCGCAGCAGACAATATTCACAAAGGGCATCGCCTCCGGCAAGGAGTGGGTCATAATGCTGTCCGGCACGCCCGTCGTGAACAGACCCGAAGACCTCGTGGCGCAACTGTCAATCATGGGCAGACTAAACGCCTTCGGGGGGCGCAAGGCGTTCCTCGACCGCTACTGCGGCAAAGTCGCGTCCGTCCGCATGGGAAAGGAAAAGCGCGAGGGCGCGGACAACCTTGGCGAACTGTCCGAAAGGCTGTATTCGGAGTGCCTCATAAGGCGCGAGAAGGCGGCGGTGCTTCCGCAGCTTCCGGCAAAGACACGCACAGACCTGTACGTGGAGATAAGCAACACAGAGGAGTACGATGCCGCCGCCACCGACCTCGCCAACTACCTCAAAGAGTATGAGAGGTGTCCGGTATGGGAGGTGCAGCGCAAAATGCGCATGGAGGCTCTGGTGAAGTTCATGAAGCTGCGCTCGCTCGCCACCCACGGAAAGCTGCAACAGGGCGTTGACTTTATCCGCACCTTCCTCGCGAGCGGGAAGAAGCTCATCGTGTTCTGCTCGCTCCACGACATCGTGGACGCGCTGCTTGAACGGTTTCCCAATGCGGTTACGGTTACAGGGCGCGACAGCGCGGCTGACAGACAGGCGGCGGTCGATGCGTTCCAGAACTGCCCGGACGTGAGGCTCATAATATGCTCAATCAAGGCGGCGGGAGTCGGGCTTACGCTCACCGCCGCGTCCGATGTGGCTTTTATCGAGTTACCTTACACATACGCAGATTGCTGCCAGTGCGAGGACAGGGCGCACCGAATAGGGCAGAAGGACAGCGTTACGTGCTACTACCTGCTCGGGAGGGGGACGATAGACCATACAATATACTCGCTGATTAACGACAAGAAGAACATCGCGGCGCAAATCATGAACACCGACAATGACATACCGACCGACAAGGTTTATTTTGAACAACTCGTAAAATCATTTCAAAAACAACAGCAATCATGAACAGGATAACAGAATGGCTGCGCCGTCAGGTTGAAAGCGTGAGGCGCACAAAGGAGATTAGGAGGGTTGAGGAGATAAACGCCCGCTTCTCCGTCCGCGAGAGGGACGGCAAGATATACTTGCTGTGCAACGGCACGGCGGTGGCGATAATGACACCGGCAAGTACGATGCAGGATACCATAAGGCAGATTAAGGCAATGAGGGCGGCAGCGTTGACTTACGAAAAGACGAAAGACTATGCCATACGCGACAATATGGATTGAGGAAAGCCCAAAAAAAACATTTATAATGAAAACAGCATCATGGAGGGACGGCAAAGAGGATATACTTGACAAAGTTCCCACATACACGAGAAAGAAAACTGTACGCGAAACGGACATGGAGTTTTTAGCGGATGTCAAGAAGCGCATCGCCGCCTCGGGAAAGGAGAGGAAAACAATCCTTGCGGACGGAATGCTGATAGAAACCACGGACGCGGAAAAATGGGAAAGGAGAGGATATGGCAAGGTACGTGATAGGCATTGACCCGGGAAAGAACGGCGGCATAGCTGTGATGAGGGGCGGAAGGCTGATTGTATGCTGCAAGATGCCGCAGACCCCCTCCGACATCTGCGGCTTCCTCGCCTCCTATTCCGGATATGAGGCAAAGGTATGGCTTGAGAGGGTTGGCGGCAGGAGCGGGCAGAGCGCATCCGCCTCCTTCCGCTTCGGACAGAACTACGGACACATCGAAATGGCTGTTACGGCGGCGGGAATACCGTTCGAGACGGTTACGCCGCAGAAATGGCAAAAGACGTACCAACTCGGTACGGCATCGCAGTGCGCCTCCAAGACGGAATGGAAAAACAAGCTGAAGGCGTGCGCACAGGGACTTTTCCCCGGAGTGCATATAACCCTTGCCACGGCGGATGCGGTACTTATCGCCAATTACGGAACGACAAAAGAGAAGATATGAGCCGGCTCACTCACGCCTCGCTTTTCAGCGGCATCGGCGGCGCGGAAATCGCAGCCGACTGGGCGGGGTGGCAGAACCTGTTCCACTGCGAGATTAACCCTTTCTGCCGCCGCGTACTCGAATACCATTACCCCAATTCCAAAAGTTATGAAGACATTACACAAATAGACTTTACCCCTTGGAGGGGAAAGGTTACAGTCCTTACAGGGGGCTTCCCCTGCCAGCCGTTCTCGCTCGCCGGAAGAAGAAAGGGAGCGGACGATGACCGCTACCTCTGGCCGCAGATGCTTCGGGCAATTCGGGAGATACAGCCCGCTTGGGTCGTTGGCGAGAACGTTAATGGAATCCGAAGCATGGTACAGTCCCGCGAGGAGGCTGAAATGGCAAGCGGAGGAATGCTATTCCGAGAGAATCACCTTATACGAGCAAGAGAGCGGTTTACCTTTGGAGAAATCTGCGGAAGTCTTGAGCGTGAGGGATATTCCGTCCAGGCGTTTGTTATTCCGGCTTGTGCCGTCGGTGCGCCCCACAGGCGCGACAGGGTGTGGTTTGTTGCCAACGCCGGTGTCAATAGATGCCGGCAGCGGACGGACAAACCGTTTCCTGTCCCCGAACGCGACACCGCGTCCGACATTGGCGAAAGCGGCGAGGGAGAACCTGCTTCCGACACCTACCGTCATGGAGGACAGACGGAAGCCCAACGGCTCGGCGAGAGACCGCAAGCTGATGACGAACCTCAACCCTTTCTCTGTGGCGGAGCTTCTTCTGACCCCTCAAGCCTCGGACGGCTTGAGGTCGGGAATGAGAATGGAGACGCTTGTGAAAGCCAAGGAGAACGGAGACCTTGCCCAACAGATAGCCCACAGGATTGGTGGCGGGAGTTCCCGACTCAACCCCCTGTTTGTGGAGGAGATGATGGGATTCCCGGAAGGCTGGACGGCATCACCTTTCCTCGGTGGAGAATGGAAAGTATAAAGGCTTACGGCAACGCATGGGTGCCGCAGGTCGCGTATGAGATATTCCGTGCAATCAATACACTTATTAACAGAGAACAAAGATGATAGGTTCACACAATTCAATGACTTACTTGCCTCCTAAGAATATCCTTATGAGGTTGTTTACACCGTTTTGGCGGTGTCAGAACAAGACGATAAAGGAACAGATAGACGCAGGCGTGGAGTTCTTCGACCTCCGCGTGGTATGGGACAAAAAGCTGGGCTGCTGGCAGTTCGCGCACGGGCTTGTGCAGTTCGCGTGGAAAAAGGGCGACCCACTGTCCGTCGGGCTTGAGCCAACCCTTACACTGTTGGAGACGCACGGATGCCTGTACCGCATTGTGATGGAAAGAGGGTCTGAATATGACGAGGAGCGGTTCAAGAGCTGGTTCGGCTTCGGCGCGGATATATGGTGGAAGTCCCACCCTCACTGCATAAGCGCGATAAGAAAGCGCGGGTGGAAGTCCGTAAGGTCAAGGAGATTTGATTACGCTTACAAGAATATGCAGCTTGCAGACCACAGCTTCGTGCCGTTCCATTCGGACAGGCCGTGGTGGAAGCAGCTGTCGTGGAAGATGTTCTGCACGCCGCGCCTTTGGGCGAAGAGGCACAATACGGTGCAGCAGGGATGGGAAGAGGACAGGGACACGGTGCATTTTTACGATTTTGCAACAGAACTAAAAAGTGAATAAGCGTGAAGATTTTTCACGGTTTGAAAAATGGCGGCTGTCCTCACGGATTGCCGCCATTTCCCTCTAAAAACAAACAATGAAAAAATTGCAAAGGTTCAGAAATCCAGTATGCTGTAATTCACCCCCACCCCTATGTACGGCTGCAAGCCGTGCGGAGTAACGCCATATCCCGCGTGTACTCCCACGCCCCAACGCTTGGGCTTGCCCCTCACGGTGTTCGTTACCGTAACCACCTCGCGGCGGGGGTGAACGTGTATGCTGTCAAGCGCGGGGCGAAAGCCGCTCACCCACGCCGTATAGGTTGGGTCGGAGTATCGCTTCTGCGTGATTGGTATCACCGCTTCCGCGCTGTCGGTGGTTTTGCTCGCCTCATTTATGCGGTGAGCAAAGTTTTCCTTATCTTCGTTGTTATCAGACTGTAACAACGTGTCTTTGCCGCCCCCTGCACGCGGAACGCGCACTTTAACGTATTGCAAGACAACGCTGTCCCGCGCCACAGGCTTGTCAAATCTCACCGTATCAACATAGACCGTCCTCACGGTGTCCCTTGCAGCAGGACGCGTGTCATTGCCGCGCCTGTAAAAAATAAAACCCACCGCAACGTTGGCGATGACGGCGATAACAGCAATTATGGCAACAAACAGCGAGCCTGTGTCATACCCCTTTTTCATCTTTTCACAAGCATCGTTACTTTCTCTCCCCTGCCAAGGGCTTTCTCTATCAGTCCCTGCATTCTCATGCACCAGTAACGCGAGTTCATCACCCTGCCTTTCACGGAGTTCTCGCCCAGCAGTATGCAGCCGTCAGTGTCCTCCGCCGTGTTGCCGGGGTGAATGCGCACCCCTGCGAAGCCCGGAACTCCGACCACAAGCGGCAGCGGCTTGCCGAAGCGCGGCGAGTGCGTGATTATAACGTCATACATCCCGCTTGGTATCGCCGTCTTGCCATACACTTTGCGCCTTGTTATCTCGCTCTGCTTCATGCCTTGGAAAAGCCCCCTGTCGGTGTCCTCCAACGCGCTGCACCAGTGCGAGCCGTCCCCCCAGCGTTCGCCGTCCACGTAAACGCGGCTCACCGTGTACGTGTCGCGCTTATACTTCCTGTCTATCGTTATTTCCATAGCCTAAAACACTATAGCCGCCACAGCCGCGCTTGCGATGAAGTGCAGCGTGAAGTCAAGGGGTATCTTCCCCACAGCCGCTTCGGTATCGTCTGCTTCACGACCTTTCCGAACGCGAAGCTCGTGAACTTCGCCTCGTGCCGCGCCGTCCTTTTGGGATAAGCCGCGTGCGCACGCTTGTCAAGCTTGTACGCCGTCCATGCGTCGTAAAGGATGAATATCACAGCCACTACAACAAGGGGGAACGCGGGCTTGAACTCCGCCACCACCCAACCTGCCAAGCCGCCCATGACGAATATAGCCGCCTTGAAAATGCCCGCCCAACTCATGGGTTTGACGCGCAATGGTTTTTTGACACTCCTGAAAATTCCGCCTCCCATATCGATTCCCTCTTATAAGTTCCCATTATTGACATGACCGTTCCGTTTTTGACATTTACAAAGATAAAAACTTTGAATAAATATCCAAACAGACAGGACATATAAAAATGGCACAGGGACATATAAAAACATTCCCCATGCCGGCTTTTCCTTATTTCTCCAGCATCATGTCGCGGAGTTCCGCCAAGTCGTCGGCGGTTATCTTCAGCATACAGCCGTCCCCGAAAAGGAGCGAGACTATCGGGTTGTCGGGGAAACCGACCTTTATCACGCCCTTTCCGGCAGTGCCGCGCACCATGCCGTCCCCGAACTCCGCCTCGTCCATTTCGCGGAACACCGAAATCATGTCGTCCGTAACCGTGCGCAGGTTTATGTCCCCATCCTTGTCGGCTACGAAAAGCGATGCGTTGTCAAGCATCCTGCCGATACGCTCGCGCTCGCGGTTCACCCAGTTTTCCGCCCCTCTTTTCAGATAAGGGGCTATAACCCCCATGTGCGGGTTTCCCGAGGCAAGCTCGGTTATCTTGCGCTCCGCCCACGAGGTGAACGCGCCGCATATCCTCTCCTTTATCTCGTCTATGTTCATTTCTTCCCTCCTTTCTTCATCATCTTTATGTAGTCGTTGAATGTCATGTCGGCATGGTTCTCCATGTAGTCGCTCATCATCGCGCTCTTGCGCTCCGCATCGTCCTTCGCGCTCTTGACGAGCCGTTTCAGCAGCGTAAGGTGCTTCTCCAACGCTTCCTTGCCGTCCCGCGTCCCCTCCACAAGCGGACGCATCATCCTCATGTACTCCCTTTGCAACAGCGAAGTAACCAAAGCGTTGCTCTCCTGAAACTCCGCGTTATCCGACAGGCAGCGGAACTCGCCCGATGTCAGCCCCTGCGTTATCCTGTCTATCTCGTCCCATACGGGCGTGCCGTTTTCCGGCTGCGGCTGCTTCCAGTTCCGGCGCAGCTCCTCCATTTGCCGCGCCAGCCTTTCCCGCTCCTGTGCTATCGCTGTCATGCCGCCGCCCTGTCCCTGCTGCAGCACAGGGTCAAAATTCATGTCCATGTTTTCCTTTTTAGTTGATGTGGTTAAAAAAGGCGGGAGACAGCCCCGCGAGGGGCAGCCCCCCACCAACTAATTTACGCGCCTCCTGCGTGCAGCCTTGCGCCTTACGCCGTCTGTGCCGCCGCCTGCCTTGCGCAGTTGCAGCCGAAAGGGTTTGCGCCCTGATACCCTGTTACGGTCGGCGTGCTTGGCAATACAAGCTCGCCGTAGATGCAGCGGCAGGTCTTTTTGTCGGTGTAGTCCATGAGCAGCCTGTCCTGATAGGGGCGCACAGCCTCCATTACGGCAACCTTCTTGTCAAGTTCCGCAAACTTCGCCGCATACTTGCCGTCAAGCGCGTCATACATATCGCGCTGGTTCTTGTAAAGGCTGAAGTCCGCGTCAATCTGATTTTTGTACAGTCCGAAAGCCGCCTCCGTCATGCCCTTGTACAGGCTGAACTTCTCCGCGATGTCCTGCTCGCGCATCTTGCCGAGCTGTCCCTGCGTGTTCACCTTCAAGCCCCAAATGGTGTTGGTGAGCGCAAGAGCCTCCTCACAGCCATGCTCCCACGCCTGGAATGCGGTCGGTGCGCCCGCACCCGATGCCATTGCCTCACGCGCAACCTGTATGTTGACGTTCTCCGGCGCGTTGCCGCCTCCGCCAATGCCCAAGATGCCGTTGCCCCTGCCCCAGAGCGCACCCGCGCCGAGGGCTGTGCCTATGATGCCGAGTGTGAGGGCCGCGTTGCCTTTGCCGTTGCTCGCGTACTCCTTCTTCCCTTCCTCATAGACCTTCTTCTCCACAATCTCCTTGTGTCCGTTCTCCATGTCCATAATCACTTATTTTAGACGTTTCGCCCATTGTCGGGCTTGTTGCAAAGTTCCGCATTCATCCGTGGGGCGCAAAAAAGAAGGCAGACGTTTTTCTTTCCGTCTGCCTCGCTTTTATTTGCGTTCTGCTTTCGTTTTGCTTACAGTCAGTCAGGTCCTCTATTTTTGTCCCTTGTCCTGCCTCCGTCCCACACGGCATGGAGGGGGAACATTCCTTTCAGCACAATGTACGCCAGCACCAGAATGTTCGCCGTTGTCGTCGCCAAGAGGGTTGACAGCACGACATCGGACAGCTCGCACAGGGAGAACCCGCAGAAAAACAGGACAACAACAACCGCCACCAGCCATGCAGGGACAATTACCATGACCCAACAGGTGAGGTGTCTGCGGAACTTCGTGTCCTGCCTGTACCTCTCGTTCTTCTGCTCGCGCATTGACGACTTGTCTATGTCCCCGACTGTTTTCAGATTGTCGCCAATGGTTACCTTGAAACTGTCTATGTTCTCTAAATCACCGTTGCGCGTCATTCTTGTTCCATACTATCAGATTGTAGAAATAAGGCTTTATGTCCTTGTCATATATGAAATCCCCCCAACGGAAGCCGTCTCCCGAAACCGTCTTGTCCCACGGTGAGTTGGGCTTGTGCGACCACTCGGAAAGGGCTGCGGCGTTGTATTTTCCGAAATTGTCAAACACAAGCCTGACAAGGGAGCGCAGCTCCGCGTTCCCCGACAACTTTTCCGGGTAATCCACATTGTCGAACGGAACGTCAAGCAGCTTTCTTCTGGTGCGCGGGAAAACAGGACCGTATGGCCATGCATGCGGGTGTTCGTCCGTGAGCCTTCTGCCTTTCACGGCAAGGTACACCCCATAGGCGATGTAAAGGAGCTTCTGCATTTTTGTCATGTTCACGACAAAATGGTTCTCGTTGGCGTAAGCAACGATATACTCCGCGACATCAACACTGCCGTAAGCGTATTTGTCCTCAATCATGCCGTTCATGGTCAGTCTGTTTTTTTGTTTCATTGCCGCGCAAATATAGGCATTATTCCGTTTCCCGCCAAAAAACAGGCAGCCACAAGGACATAAGCCCTCATGACTGCACGCCTTTTGCTTGCGCGTTACTCTTTCTCTTTCCCCCTTTCCTTGTCGTCCTTTCTCCACGCCTCGCGACATAGCTCCGCCGCCTCCGCGCTTGCAATCCTGTAGGCACGCGAGGTCTTGTGGAACTGCCTGTCAAGGCTCACGAGGTATCTCGCGCTCGTGGCGGTGCGCCCCGTGAGACCCGCAAGGGTGGAGACGCTGAAGCCCGCCGCGATTATGAGCGAGGCGAGGATGCACCGCGTCATCGTGAGAACCTCGCCGCGACCCTTGCCCAAAACCTCGGCACGCGACAGCGAAACCCTGCCGCCGAAACTCACCGAGCAGCAACCAACGACTATATCCACTATCCTGTGCAGCTCCCTCTCCTTCGCGTTCATAACCCAAACCTTTTACACGTTACACATCCCCAATCTTCCTTTCATTCTCCTCATCCCATTCTTCATCACTCATCACTGCCAGTGAATTAATTTCATCCCTTATTTCCTGCCTTTCGGATTTCCAATCACCATATTGTTCGCAGTTCTGACCTTCATAGGATTTAAGTGCTATATAGTCCATACTTTGCAGCTCTTCCTTGAGCTGCTGTATGCGCTGTTCTCTTGATACGTACTCTTCCATTTATGCATTGTTTATTTTCTTCCATACTTGTGTAGGACCATTAACAACTCCGATATATACATTTCCGTTAGTGTCAATTTTCATGTCTCCTCTACGTCCCGGCTTAGACAACGTATTGGGCGATAATGCATCGTACCTTTCATTGGAGAAGTTCCATACTCCAACATCCGTAGGAAACCCTTTCGTAGCTTTTGATTCATACCATTTATCCCACACAGCATCATATACCTTGTTTTTGAATACCGTGTGAAAATCCAGACTAATGACAAGACGGGGAGGATATATTTCTGTTTTAATTAGAACTATCTCGGTATTAGCTTCAGCGGCTGTACAAAATGTCGTAAACGCTGTTAACATACATTCCATAGTATATGTTCCCGGACCTAATACATCATTGGCAGTATATGTATTTCCTTCGGTGTCCTTTATTCCGCTACCAACTAAATAATTATAAAAAATATTTTTAGGTGCCACCGCTCCCGTTATCACACGAAATGTTATAAGAAATCTTGACTTTTCTGATAACTCGTAGGTAGGCGTAGCATAGCCCGCACAAGAAAACCATGTAGTAAGGTCATTTTGCTCATACTTATTATCCGAAATCATGTGCAATCCTTCATCATCTTTATACATTTTGGACAACACGCCAAAGCGATAAGGTCTTGGTGATTTACTGTTCGCATTAGTTAACCAGTGGTCTTTATCATATATTATGTCTTGCCTATTAATGCTTCCATTGTAATATCTCGGATAGTGATACGGAAGAAAATTCTCGCCGAATACTTCTTGTTCTGCATCTTGGGTACTTCCATTTTTATGAATCACGCTAATATCATGGTCGTATATTCTTAACCCAAACAAATTAGCACTGTTAGCCGAAAAGCTTAAAGAGTTCACTCCGCCAAACCACGAATCACTCTTGAATAACGCTTCATCTGTTTCCTCCTGTATTAGACTTCCCGGACGGTCATATAATGCTATTCTTCCTTTCTTACGGTCAAGTACTATTATCCATCTGTCATAGCCTGCAACAGTAGTCATCCCATGATTACGATTGTACCAGTTTGTTATTCTTGTTACTCCACACCCTCTGTAATCCGGCAAACCATCATAACGAAAACCTATTTGACTGCCTTCGTTTTTCTTACCGAAAGTTAGAGTAAAATATGACATCGCTACTGTGCGATTATAATTATTGTCTCTATAACGTTGTTGTCCTACTACTTCAACACTAATAATATCTCTCGCTTCAAGTAGTTCAACCTGTTTATCGGATAATTCAATACTATTTACTGCAGATAAATACACACAAGTAGGTTGCACAATGTCTTTACCGACCGCAAAATTCTTAGTTGCTGCATCCTGCGACATTACTTTTTCCGTACTCGCGCCGGAGGCGTTTACAATGTCCGTCTTGGCTATTTTACCGTCGATACTATTCGCCAGCTCGTCATTAATCTCTTTCTGACTCTTATTTTCGCGTGATTCGTCTTTTACTTGAATGGCATCGACGAGTTTTTCGTCTACTGCCACACTCTCTAATTGTCCGCCTACCTTTATTGTAGCCATAGCCTTTTATAGTTTATAAGAGTTTTATCTCCATAGTCCCCGCCTTGTACGCGCTGTCCGAGCGGTACACCTTGTAGTCTTTGACGTAATCGTCAGTAAGGCTGAAAGGCAGCTCGAAGCCTCCCATTTCCGCGCCCGCGAAAGTCATGTCGTCAGGCACGGCTATCCACAGCCAGTCGCCCGCCCTGTCAACCCTCACGCTGCACGCGCCCTTCGGCTCTGTCCGCGCCGTCAGCCTGTTGGCGGGTGTCATCACGCGCTGCACGTCCTGCCCCGCGCCAAGGTATATCGGCAGCACAACGTCAATCACGAGACGCCCCTCCTTCATAGTCCCGCCTATCACGGCTCTCGCAGCATAGGTTATCTTCCCTCTTTCCGTAAGCGGGGGCGTGTCGCTCACCGACAGCAGCTTCACGCTCTCCGCGCTGCCTATCACCGCGCCGTTCCGCATCAAGTCCAGCGTGTCAGCCTCCTCCGTACTTACAGCCTGTATCGTGTAATTGACAGTACTCCCGACAAGCACGGGGTTTTCGCCCACAAGCATTAGGCAGTAAGCCTCCATAAGCTCCCCCCTCATTTTCTCTATATGCTCCTGCAAAGCCGCGTCCCTCACCGCCAGCGCGTCAGTGGTGGCTTTCTGGCTCATCACGGCGGCGGTCTCCTGACCCTCCTCCTGACGGATGTCAACCTGACACGGCATCACCAGCTCCGCCTCGAACTCGGTCGTGAAGTCGTCGCCCCCGCACGCCACAAGCTCCACGCCCAAGGCAATGCAGCCGCCCGCAAGTGTCTGCTCGCCGTCCGGGTAGAGCGCGTTCGGCAGGTGCAGGAACATCTTCATCCTCATCACCCCGGGCAGAAGGTTGTGGCTGTCGAACACCACCGTAAGCGTGCCGTCGTCGTTCAGCCTGCAGTTCGTGTATCTGTCCCCTTGCCGCGAGCATGAGTACTTACGCCCCCCGCAGGTGAACACTATCTCAAAATCACCCGAAGGGAAAGCGTCAGCCGCGTTGCCCTCCGCGTCAACAGGCTTCAGCATAAGCGTGAAGTCGCTCTCATAGTTCACTCTCTGTACTTTTGTGTCGTCAGCCATATATTTTGCATATTTATTCCAAAGTTAAACATTTTGCGTTGTCGCGCCAAGGCTTCCTGCGTCAATTACGCAGTCCTGCGGTGAACTCCTGCGCCCCCACGCCGACAACCGTCCAAAGGCACAGCCTTTCCGCCTTTTCCCAAGGGGTGGCAGTGCCGCCCTCCAAAGCCTCTATGCTGCCGTTGTATTCGTCCGTGTCCGATATTGTCATCTTCTCGCTGTAGGGGTCCGCCGTGGTTACAGTGCCGTCCTCCGCAACCCTCGACATGTGGACGCTCCAAAGCGTGCCGCCGAGTTCGGGGGTCTCGGAGCGGAAAAGGCGCGAGACTGAATACTCCACGCCCAATAGCTCCACATAGCCGCCGCGCAATGTGAGCAGGGACGGCTGCTGCCAGTGTGTCCCGCCTGTCTCCGAAAGGAACGCGCGGCTTCCGCCGAACCAACGCACGCCCCAATAGGGGCTGCCGTTAGCGTCGCTCTGCTCAACGACCGCATCAGGGGCTTCCGCACCGTCAAGAACGCTTGTGCCGTAAACGCCCCTCACAAAGACGTTCCCCGTAACTATCTCCACCTTGGGGTACTGCGAAACGTCCGTAACAGCCCCACCGTCAGCCTTCAGAACTACGCCCGCGCTGTTGTGCCTCGGCTGTGCCATTATAAGCATCCGCCGACCTATGAACTCCGCATCGTTGGGTAAGCTCACCCTCGCGTCAGAGGTGAAGATGAGGTTGCTCTTGTCCTCCGCTATGTATGTCGCCGTCCCGGTGCCGTACTGCGTCCCTGTCATCACGTTACCCCACGTATCTATCCTGAACTCGCCGTTCGCGCTCACCGCGCCCTCGAGGTCTATCTTGTCTGCCGACAGAGTTATGTCGGAGATTACCTTTCCGTTCCCGTCAGTCTGCACGCTCGTGGCAATCTTCGCCTCCGCCTTGCCCATGCGCGTCGAGAGGCTTGCCGTGTCGTCCTCTATCTTCAGCACGCTCTCCGAAAGCCCCTTAACGCCCGCCTCTATGCGCCCCATTTCCGCGTCAACGTCCATGTACGCCTTTGCGTCCGTAATGGCGTTCACCACGCGCCTGTCAGCGACCGCTCCGCCAACTACAAGTTCCACAACGGCATAAAGGCTCTTGTCCTCCGCCGCCGTGGAGGGGTCGTTTGCGTCCTTGTCATATATCCAGTCGGGCGTTGCCGACTCCGCAGTTTTCACGTTGTTCCATGCCGTGCCTTTCGCGGTTTTCCAACGCCAGAATACATCATCGCCCAAGGACACCCTCGTCCTTGTCGTGCCCTCCCACTTCTCGGCGGTGTAGAGCAATGTGCCTTTTATATGATAAGACTTGTATGCCGTGCCGTCCGAAGCCTCGCCCTCAACTATCGCCCCAGCAAGGGTCTCCGAATAAGGTATAAGCCGCCAAACCACGGCATCCGCGCCTTTCGCGCCCTCTATCTTGCCGCAGTCGTCCCAAGCCTCCCTGCCCGCGTTGGCAGTCCAGAGGTGTCCGTCCTCACTCGTGGTGTAACTGTCGCCGTCCGACACGTCTATGTCGTTCACAATCATGCCGCCGGCTACTATTGTTATGCCCCTCTTGTGCTGCTCCGAGCTGCCCGTATCGGTGAGGTAATATCCGCTCTTCGCTGTCGCGAGGTCTATTTCGGAGGCGTTTGCGTAGTGGGCTATCGCGCTGCCCTTGATGCTTATGCTCGCACCGTCCTTGCCGTCCGTGCCCTTTGCAACCTGCAAAGTCCAGTCCGTTGAAAATCCCGGAACGCCCGTTGTCGTCCCCGCAGCCTTGTTGGTCATGAGGTACAGACTTCCCCCGTAACTCACCCTGTCGTAATAATCGTAGGTGTCGCGTGCTTTCCACGCGCCCCTGTCGTTCACTATGGGCGTGCTTCCCGAGCTGCCGCTTATGCTGAACTTCCCCGTGAAGTGGTTGTCCGGCTTGTGGTCAGCGTCAAATCCCATCCAGTTCACCCTGTGGCTCGCAAGGTCAAAGTCGTTTATGCCGGTGTACTGCGCGAAATATGGGGCTGTCAGCCCCGCGTCAAGACCTTTGTAGGCGCAAATCACATCCGCGTTCTGCCTCGAAGCGTCGTCCTTGTTGCCCAACACGCAAACCTTGTCGCCAACCTTCGGCTCGTCGCTCCCCTCGGCACATAAGGTCTTGTTTACGGTAAAGCTGATGTACCGTTGTCCGTTTTTAAGCTTATAGGTAATTCCCGCCTGCGTGCAGCGTCTCCACCACCAGCGGTTGGCCGTTCCTGTGTAGTAGCCCGCACCTGTGTTAAAGGAAAACGAGACAAGGTTGTCCCCCTCCTTAAACATCTGCTGGAGGCTTGTGCCGTCCGCATCCTTTGCGAGCTGATAGCACTTCCACCCTTTCACCTTGGTCGTGTCTTCGGTGTCATACACCGGCTCCACGAGGTCTATTTTCCCTGTGCCTGCGGAATATATGCACAATCCCCCCGCTGCCGAAGCCCTCTGCACCTCAAGCTCGAAGAAAGTAGCCTTGCCCGTTACCGTGAGGCTCCTCACGCTTGCAGCGTCATTTACCGTCATGTCCTTTGTCGTAACCCTGCCGTTCCTGTTCTCAATGTCCCCGCCGTTGGCGATATTCCCCGAATTGGAAATCGTCTCCGACGACACGTCTTTCAGCGCGGCGTTCCCCGCAGCGTCAACGCCACGGCTGCCGTCCCCAACCTTCAGCCCCTTGCGGAAAGTTATCTCACCCTCCGCCGTGTCATCGTCCGTCCTGCTAAGTTTCCCGGCGAGCGCGGATTTCAGCCAAGGACTGTTCTTTATCACAGTCTCGCCGCTTATCTTTATCTCCCCGCTCACTATGCCGTTTATGCTTTCCTGCATCCTGCTGATAGTCCCGGTGTCGTCATCATCGTCAAGCGTAACCTCATATTCAGGAACGGTCTTGTCGCCGCCCTCCTTTATCGTCAGGGTCTTTATGCCTATCACGGTGTCTATCCCCAAATCGTCGTCCTTCACGTGGAGAAGCATACCCTCGCGCAGCGTGTTGTGAAGGCTCACACCTCCCGACTTCAACGCCTCGTCGTGCTGCCGCGCCATATATATGCTGTATATCTTCGGTGTCAGCGTGCGCTTCGGCTCGCAGTTCTTCGCGAGCCATTCCGTGCCTTTCAGCAGAAGCCGCCCGCTCGCCGCCTGTATGTAGGCTTCCGGCATACTTATGTCAAGAAGCACGAACCTGTCCCCGGCTTTCACGTTGTAGTCCTTGTACGGGAAGTACAGGTCAAGGTCGCTGTCAAGCGTGCGCTTGCAAGTCAGCACATACTTGTTGCCGCTTTTGGCGCAGCTTGTTATCTCGAACTCCCTGCCGCCGCACATTCCGTCCTTCATGCTTATCTTCGCCGTGGAGGAGGTGAGCTGTCCGTTTATGTCAAAACCTATGTCCTTCAGCGTTATCCTGAACGTGGAGGGGCTTACCGTCTGCCCCTGCGCCACATAGCCGTCAGCCTCCAACGCCTCGGCTGCAAACACCTCGTCAAGGTTGCCGTTGTCCCCCTCGTCAAGGCTTACCGAAACGCCCGCCGCACGAAGGTCCTCCGCCGTCATGCCCTCCATTGTGGGGTATATCTCCTCATTATCCCCGCTTCCGTCAAAATACACCACGCCCTCGCGCACCCCAAGCTCGCCTATGTTGCCGCTGTCTATATAGGGGTCGAGCGTGGTCTTGGGGAACGAGGGGAGCATCAGCGTGCTTACAGCCATGTTGTCGGGGACGTATTTCTTGCCGTCCGCGCTGCTCATCTTGTTGTAGTAGCGTTCCGGCATATTCTTCGTGCTGCCGTACACCCTCACGCGGGTTATCACCTGCTGCGAGCTGTCCCCCGACACGTCAACTCCGTCAATACCGCCGTCTTTGCCCCACATGAACACCTTGCCCGCCTCGACAGGCTTCACCCCTATCGTCAGCGTGCGCCCCGACACCGTGAAATTGCAGCCGAACTTGTCGGGAAGCTCCGAAAGCATCTCCCACACGGTCTTGCCGTCGGCGGAAAGCGACACGTTGCCCTTCTCCGCCATGGAGGGGTTGCAAACCACAGTCCACTTCTCCGACCCGGTATAGGCGCGGTCAAGGTTAGCCTGTATGCGCCCCGCGAAATCCGCCACAGTGGAGCAGAAGAAGCTGAACTTGGGAAGCCCCGTGTAGTGCATCTTGTTGTCCCCCCCCACGATGTCAAGGAACGAGCAGCGCGTAAGCTCGTCCGAAAGGGACATGAACCTCACGCCCTTGCAGGTGAACCCCGCGCCGTAAGCCCCGGAGGGTGCGCTCTTGCTTATGTCAGCCGCGCTTCCCAGCACGAAACGCTCGCCACGGTACTCTATCCAGTCCCCCACGCCGAGCGACAGCGGCTCCGCGCTCTCAATGTCCGCGCTCACATACCGCTCGCCCATGCGCTCGCCGTGATACTCCAGGCTCCCCACCGTGCAGCCGGCTGCCGTGCCGTCCTTTTTATATACAGTCCACATCCCTTATGAGTTTTCCGTAAGTTTAACCTCTCCACCCTCCTCCGTGGCGGACACTCCGCCGCCCGGGGCGGTTATCCTGAACGTGAGCGTGAAGCGAAGCACCTCCGCGCCCTTGCGTCGCGTGTACTTGGGCGAGCTGAAGCCTTTCAGCCACGCGCCCCTCCTGCCCATGCCGGTATATGGGTCGTAGAGCAACAGCAACTTCCCCGAAAGCCATGAGCGCATCGCCTCCAAGGTGGCGAAAGCCGCCCTGCCCGGACCCTTGTAGCAAAGCTCCCACTCCGCGTCATAGGCGGCAAGGCGGGGTGTCGCGGGTATGTAAACGTCCTCGCCGTCCTCACCCTGCCAGCTCTTCGACGCAAAGTCCTTGAAACCGCCGTCAACGGCGGCGCAAGCATCCGTTACTCCGCAGTACCATTCCTCAACCGTGCCTTTAGCGGTGTCCTCGCCGGCACGCTGTATGTACAGTGAATAATCCTCCATAACATCCTCTTTTTATGCCACACGGAAGCCGCGCCCCGCAATGGTGTTAGCCCTCAAAATCGACAGAAGCTCGACTGTCGCATCCGCGTTGCGCAGCGTGTTCGCGCTTATGTTCCGCAGCTCCGAAAGCTGCTGCCGCGCCACAGCACCGAAGCCCGCAAGATTCTCCTCCGCAAGCTCACGGAGGCTCTCGCGCACAAGCGACAAATCGGCACGCATTCCGTTGATGTAGGACGCAAGCAAATCCGCCGTGTTCTCCGTTACTCCCTGTATGCCCTTGCTAAGACCCGACGCGCTGTCCCCGAACTGCACGCCGCTCTCTTTCAGACCGTCTATCAGCTTGTTCACAGTGTCGCCCCACTTCCCTATGTTGTCCTGCAACGACAGAACCCTTTCAGCAACCTGCGAAATCTCGTCCTCCGTCAGCTTGCCGTCCTCCATGAAGCCGCCCTGACCGTCCGCGCCGAACATTAAGGACTGTATCTCCTTCATGCGCGGCTGTATGAACTCCAAAGAAAGCCATTTCTTTATCATGGCGTTCATGATGTCCCCTACTTTCTGCGAGTATGCGTCCGCCGCGTCAGTGCCGTTCATCCACGCGCTCACAAGAGCGTCCGAAAGGTCGTCAGACCACCCCTTCAAATCGATGCCGTAAAGGGTGTTCGCCACCTCCTCCTCATAGTCGCGTATCTCCTGTAGCTTGTCCTTTATGCTGCTGTTGTACTCGTTTATCTTGCTCTTGGAGGTGTTTCTCTTGGCCCATTCCTTGTCCCGCTGGTAATACAGTTCCCTCAGCTCGGCGTACTTCTGCGCGAGGTTCACCTGCATCTGGCTTGTGTACGTGTGACTGTCCGCGCTGATGCTCTCCAAAAGGGCTTTCTCCTTTTCAAGGCTCTCTATGCGCTCCGTGTCGTTGCGCTTGGTGTAGGCTTTCGCACGCGCTATCTCCTTGTTCAGGTCGCGAATGCTTATAAGGTCGGCACGCTCCTTGTTAAGCTCCAGCCGCCCCACGCTCCGCGAGTAGCTGTTGCCCAAGGTGTACTTCGTTTTGTTGTCGAATGCAGACAGGTAGGCTTCAATCCGCTCCACCCTCCTTCGGCTCGCCTCTATCCTGCGCTCCAGCCGGGCGTTGCGCTGCTCCGTGGCGGTGGTAATTATGCTGGCAACGGCGGAAAGCGCGGCCACCGCCCCGCCAAGCACACCGCCGCTCTGGAAGCCCTGTATCACGCCGCTTATGCCGCTTACCACAGTTCCGGTCATCTGCATCGCCTCCGCCATGCTCTCATTGCCCTGCGCACTGAAAAGACGCTCAAAGCTCGAAGTCAGCTCGCCTACATAGCCGTTCACCACAAGAACGCTGTCGCCCAAGTTCTTTAGGGCTTTCGTCTTCTCGTCCTTTGTCGCTTTCTTGCTGAAAAGCGTCCCTAAACTCTTGGATATTTGCCCGAAAGGGTTTTTCTTGTTAAAATACTCATCGGTCTTTTTTACCTGCTCGTTGAGCTGCTTGAGGTCGCCGGCGGATGCCTTGTACTGCTTGCCGTCCAGTCCTGTGAGCGTGAAGCCGCCCTTGCCGTCGTCTTTCGCGCTGCTTATCAGCGCGTCAAGCTCGGCGCGTATGCGCTTTATGCCTTTCACGCCCAGATGCTCCCAGCTCCCGAACAGGCGGCGGTAAACGTCAGTGGCGCGGAAAGCCTCGCGATACAGCTCCGTTATCTGCTTTTCAAGCCCCGACACTATCAGGGTCATCACCTCATCGGGAATCTCGCCCCTGTTGTTAGCGTCAAGCACCTCCTGTATCCTCTCCTTCAGCCGACGTATCTTGTCCTCGGTGGTCATCAGGGATTTCTGCGCCTCCGCAGCCTCCGTAAGCCACTCGCGCCCTATGGCGCGTATCTGCCTCTGAATCTCCTTGTAAAGATCCAAAAGTCCCTTGTCCTTCCCGAAGAAGGCCTCCGCCTCCTTGCCGCCCATGTCAAGGCGCAATGGCGCGGTGATGCCCTTTTTCCGCATTTCGCCCTCCAGATGCTCCAGCAGCTTGCGACTCTCCTCGTCCCACATCTCGTAGTTCCCGAACGCCATGCGGGCGATGCCGCTGTCCCCGGTGGTCTTTTTCAGGCTCTTGTACAAGTCCCAGCGCGAAGAGAAATCCTGAAGCCACGCCTGTATCTGCGAGTACGCCTCATCGGCGGCTTTCTTCAAGGTCTCCTCCCTAAGCCCGAACTCTATCTTGTCTATGTCAATCCTGAACGTGCGCCTGTCTTTGCTTGCGCCTTTCATGCTGTTTTTCAGGCGTTCCAAAAGGCGCACATAACTGTCTTTGTCAAGACCGCCGTCCCTGAACCATTTCGCAAAGGGGCTTTTGCGCATCTCGCCCAAAGCGGACGCGCCGCCCATGCCCTCCTCCAGTTTCTTCCATTCGCCGTAAGCCTCCCTCAGCTCGTTCAGCTCGCTCCGTGCATTCTGCAACGCCGTGTCGGTCTTGGGCGTGCGCGGTCTGTCGTTTTTCTTCTCATCGCCCCAGCCCAAAGCAGCCAATCCCTTGCGCCCCGCTTTCACCTTGACGAGAGCCTTGTTGTATGCGTCCACGGCATCGCGAACCTTGGCAGAGGCTTTTTTCGCAACCTTCTTGATGGTCTTGCCGTCAGTGGAAATGCCCAAGGAGCGCAAAACACCCTGCGCAGCCTTGACCTCCTCAACGCTCGCGTCATAAGCACTTTTTGCAGCATTGCGCTTCCCCGAAAAGCCGGGGGCATCCTTGAACTCCTCGTCATACTTGCCGCCGAAAACCCCGGATATGTACTTGTCAAGTTCAGAGGCAACGTCCTCCGCGCCGCTGAACTTGCCTTTCACATGGACGTAAACGTTCTTCTTTATGAACACGTCCCTCACCTCGCGCCTCACCCTCTCGTCAAGTATCTTGTTCTGGTCAAGGAAGTTCTCAAGGGCGCGCTGCGCAGCCATGTTCCATGCCTTAGTGCCTTTCTTGTGGCCCTGCTGCGCCAAGGTTTGCGCAAATTCATCCGCAAGTTTCGCGGCTGTTTCACGGAGTTTTTTCCTAACCCCCGACACATCCGTATGAGGCCCCGGATTATATACCGAGAAATCTTTTGCCGCCCCCTTTGCAGCCAATGCGTAACTTTGCCGCATCGCATGGCTGCCTTCCGTGTACAGCAGCGAAATCTGACCCGCAATGTCATTGTTGCCGACGCCGTTCTCGCGCATCATCCTCAAAAACTCCGGATATTTCCCCTTCACCTTGTCAAGGGCGGCGGCGAGCTTGTCGTTGTCGGCGGCGTGTTCCCTGACTTGCTTGTCAAGTTTTTTCAAGGCATCGGCGTACTCGTCCGTGTAGTCCTTGACGTTCCAGTTGCCGGGCATCCAACTGCCGTTGTCATTGTCTATGTTGGCAAGCGTCTCGCCCATCGTTTTTTGAAGCCGCGCCGCATCCTGCGCGTCGTTTATCGCGTCGCGCAATTCCGTGAAACGCTCCGCAAGGCTCTTGACCTTGCCGTCCGCGCCCTTGCCGAATATCCTCTCCAGTATGCCGTCCGCACTTTCGGGAAAATAGTCCTTCAGCGTCTGAACCATTCTCTTTATGCCGTCCGTGAGTTCCGCGCTCCCGGCACTGCCGGTGTCAACGCCGCTCATGGCATCCGAAACCTCGCGCAGGTTCTTCGCCGCCTCCGCGCCCGCCTCGCCTATGCTTTCAAGGCTTTCACGGAGCGCGGCGGCACGCTCCTGTATGCGTCCGATTATGGAGAACACCGCAGTCAGCACAACCATCCACCCCGCCTGTACCGCCATGCCGCGCAAAAAAGAGCCGGCACGCTGCACCATGACACCGACACCTGCCCATGCCTTCTGTATCTTGCTCGCGTTCTGCCAGTTGGAAAGCGTAACGCCGTTGATTTTGTACATATTCTGCAAGGCGCGTATCTCCGCGTCATTAACCTGCTTCGTCATTATTAGGTACTTCGCCTTTGAGGCGGTGAGAAGGCGCTGCTCTTTCAGCTGCCCCAGATACACGCCCGCGCCCGCAACGTTCTCCGCAGTCGCCCCGGCACCGGCGGCACCGGCAGCAGGACTTGCGGTTCTCGCCTTTGTCAAAGCCCCCATGAGGTTAGCGTCAACGGCACGCGCCGCCAAAAGCGCGTACATCCTGTACGATTTCAATCCGACAACAGCGCCGCTTATCGTCCATGCCATTGTCCGCCAATGGGATGTCATGTCCGTAAGGATGTCCGCAATGCCCTTCATCACGTCCCCGATGCCGCTCTGCGCCACGCTCCCGAAAGCCACGTCTATCGCGTCCCCGAGGTTCTTCCATTTCGAGCGGAGGCTCTCGCTCATCGCCTCCTGCGTGTTGTAGAACTGACCGCCGGCATCCGTCATCTCCTCAAACGCCTTCTTCACGTCCTCGAAGCTCACCTGCTTCCTGCTCACGCGGTCGTATATCTCCGCCGCGCTCACAAGCCGCCCCTCCTGTTGCGAGTACTGCTTGGAAAGCATATCGATTATGGGCAGGTTCGCCTCCGTCAGCTGCCTAAGTTCCGTGCCGGCAAGCACGTGCTTCGCCTTTATCTGACCGTAGGCGAGGATTATCCTGTCCATGCTCACCCCCACGCCCGCGCTTATGTCGGCAATGCGCCGCAGGGTGTCGTAAAGCTCGCTGTACTGTATGTTGTAAGCCGTGAGCATCTTCGCGCTCTGGTTAAGCTGCATCACCCCGAACGGGCTTTTCACCGCAAGTGTCTGCACCTTGTCGAACATCGCACGCGCCTTGCCCGTGTCCTTCAGTATCGCGCCCATCGCTATGCGCTGGTTCTCAAGCTCGCCGCCCACGTTCACTATGCGCCGCGCCAGGTCCTGGAAGAAGTAAACCTGCCCCAGCTGCGCCAGCTCGTTGCGGAGGCTTCCCACGAAGCCCACGGTCCTTTGCGCCGCCGATGCCGTCCGCCCCAGCGCGGAGGCGTTGCGCTCCGCACCCGCATGAGCCGCAGCCAGCCGCTGCAAGGACGCGGAGGCACGGTCTGCCGCAGCTTTGGCGCGAGCGTTGGCAAGAGCAACCTTCGCATCGCTCTCCGCCTGAATGGCGGCGGCTCTCTGGGCGCGGAGCTGCCCCGCCGTGAGGCTGCCCAACGCCTTGCCGTCGGAAGTCCTCACGTCTATCGTGAACTTCTCGCCCGAAAGTGCCTTGCGCACATCGGCGGCAAGTTTCGACCTGTCTATCTTTATGTCAAGGGCGGGCAGCTCCTTCTTAAGACCCGCAATGACCTTGGAGCGTATCTCCTTCAGCTGCTTGTCCGTCTTGTCCTGCAATAAGATGTCAAAATACAGATTGCCGAGATTTGCCATTCATTTTCAACTTTCAATGTTCAACCTTCCATTTCGACGCGTCAAACGCCACACTCGCGTCCCCGCCGTCGCCGTACTTCCTCCTCCATTTCTCCGCAGCCTCCTCAAGCTCCTTGCGCTCCGGGCTTGCGAAACCGTCCTTCCTGTCCTTGGAGCGGCGGAAATTCGACACCGCCACGTCGCAAGCCATAAGCTCCACCTGCGCCACGCTCATGCTCATTATGTAATACAGGGGGGGCGTTACGGCTATGCCGAAAACCCTCATCGGCTCGGCGAGCCAAGGGGTGCGCTTGGCTAACTCCCAGAGGCTTCCCCATACCGTCCGCGAAGGATAGTCTCCGCCTCCTTCCTCGTCATCTGCATCACGGTGTCCTTCATCGCGGTCAGATATATGGTAGCGGTCAAGTATGTCTCGAGCGGTACTTTTTTTTTACTCAGCTCTATCAGCGGCAGAAGCTCCGCCTCGCTGTACTGCCTGACATAGAAGTACCACCGCCACAAAGCCCACCACCACAGGCGTATGCCCCAGTAGCCGTTAAGCCGTATCGCGGCGGCGCACTTGCACGCCACGCTACGCTCGTCCCTGCTCCCCACCATGACTTCCGACAGCTTGCGTATCGCGAAATACCCCAGCCAGCGAACCCTCACGCGCCTCCCGCGAAGCTCCGCGAAGTCCGCGCCGTTCCTTATCACAGAGTCCAGTTCCTTCTCCGCCGCAGCATCGGGCTGCGTAACCTTTTTCTTCATGCCTTTCCTCTTTTTGCGCCGTCCCTGACAAACGAAAAAAAAAAACTGCGGCGCACGCGGACTTCCCGCGCCCGCCGCAGCCCTGTCAGAGGAAGACGTTGGTTTGTTTCCCTATTGTTCCTTTACGCGCCCCCGAAGTCATTCCGAAGGCACCATTATGTAGAAGTTCGCGCCCGAAGCGTCCGCAAGGGGCGTTATCTTCACGTTGAAATACGCGGGCTTGTTCTGCTCGCACACGAACGAGGAGTAGCCCTCGATGTTCGGCAGGAATATCGCGCTGTCCTTAGCCTCGCTCGTCATGAAGAGACCGCCGGCGAGCTTCTTCGGCTCCGTGGTGTAGCCGTCCCCCTTGTAGGTCTTGCCGTCCACCGAGTTCGCCATGGCAACCTGCGCCGAAGTCTTCTTGTCCATGAGGACGGAAGCCACCGCGTCGGCGACGCTCGCCACTTGGAAGGTGATGTCGCTGTCCCCAGCCTCCGCGACGCTCGTCCATTCCGCCCCGGTGGTGAGCTTTATCTTCGTTATGCTCGCCTCGCCGGTGTTGAACGTTACGCCGTCCGAAAGCACTGGAAACTCCATGTCGAACTTCGCGAGTTCCGCAAGACCCGCGTTCACAGTGCTGATGTAATACACGTTCTTCATAGAGTTGAAGAGAACGCGCAGGGCGTCAAGCCCCGTAGTTGTAGTTATTACAGCCATTTTTCCTATTTTAATGTCATTTCCTTATTATGAGAGCCACCTGCAAAGAAGCGGCGTGGAAGCCGAGAGTGTCAGCCCCCGAATAGAGCATCCTCGCGTCCTGCGCCACGTAAAGCTCGCACGAGAGCGGGAAAAGCCCCGCGCACCGCCTCACGAGCGCACCGAGAGCAGGAGTGTCCTCGATGCCCCCCTGTCTGTCCCTCGCAAAGAGGGACACAAGGAGGCGCGAACTCTGGTAAGTGTCCCCGCCGTCGGTTATCCCGCCGCCGAGACTTGCCACCGCAAAGGCGTTCCTCGCCCTTTCCACCGCTGCGGGACGGCTGCCCGCGTAAACCTCCACGCCGAGAGCGTCCTTCAGTCTCGCGCAGACATCCGCAAGTATGCCGTCATAGTTGAACTCCGTATTCATGCCCTTTTGTCATTCTGTCATACCAAACCGCCTTTCCCAAGTGCTTTGCGCAGACGCTCCTCCGCCACCGCGAAAGAGCCGGCAAGCACCTCAAAGTCCTTCTTGAACTCAAGCCATTCCGAATACTCTGTGCCGGTCGCCATCCTGAACGCGATGCCTTTCGAGGAAAGCCCCGCAGCCTCCGCGACCGTCATCAAGCCAAGAGCCATGCCGTAAGGGGTGGCTATGTCAGCCGTGCCTGTGCGCCTCTGCCTTCTCCGCCCCGAATAGTCAGGGTCAAGCGTGTCCGTCTCGCCCTTGCCGAGTTTCGGACGGAGCGGGGAGGGGAGGCTTTCGCCTGTGCTTTTAACCGCCGTAAGCCTTCCGCCGACCGCCACGCCAGCCGTGTAGCCGGTCTGGGTGTTGCCGCTCCAGCTGCTCCACCCCTTGCGGAGACTGTAAGCGTCGGCGAGCATCATGTCCGCAAAGGCGGACATCCTGCCCTCCAAAGCCTTGAGTATAAGCCCACGTGCCTTGGCGATGCCCTCGTCAAACAGTTTTCCGTTGTCTTTGCCCATGTCAGTTATTCCCCATGTTGAAGTAAACGGTGGTGCCGAGGTTGCCCGCGTAAGCGTCGCTCACCATGCAGCCCTTCCACTCGCCCTGCCTGTCCGTAACGTCAATGAGGTCTCCGGGGAGTATCCCCCCCACCGTCCCCGGAAGGGACAGGGAGTAGTCGCCCTTTATCACGCCCGAGGTGCGGAACGTGCGGAGGCTCGTGTTCGTCTGCTTGCGGCATTCGCCCTCATACAGCACTTTGGCTTCGCCGCTCTCGAAAGAGGTCGCGCCCTCCATGCGGTATATCCTGCAACTGTGCGGAAACCTCGGATTGCTGATGCCCATGTCAGAAGGTTTTTATCACGAAACGGCTGCGGCTCCCACCCTCCTCGCCCCACTTGGCATAGAGGTCGTTCGCCATTTGCCGCAACAGGCGTTTGTCATACGCGCTCGTCTGCCAGCCGCCCTCCTTGTGCTTCCAGCCAGCGTCCGCGTCCTCCGTGTCGTTCTTCGCGCTCGGGGTGCCGGCGCACCACATATACAGGTCGGCGGTGCAAAGCTCGCGCTCCTTCTCGCGCAACGCCGAGGCGGGGACGCCGAAGTCAAGCCCCCGCCGCAGCATTATGCTCGCAAGCGCACCGTCGGGGACTTCGTAAGAGACCATGCCCCTAAGGTAAGCCTCTATCGTAAGCCCCGCAACTGCCCCGCAAGCGCAACCGTCCATGATGCCGTGAGTTTGCAAGCCCCGCCTACGCCGTAACGACGCTGCGGAACATATAGTTAGGTTTGTTAGGCACGCAAATCTGCGCAGCCTCGCTCTCTATGTATAGGGAGTGGGTGCGCGGCTCCGCGTACTGCGAAAGTTTCAGGCGGTTGCCCTCAAAGCCCGCCACCTTGTCATCATCATAGCCGAGGGTGATAGGCTCGACACCCTGAATGTCGCCCAAGCCGCCCTCGGGGACAAACGCCACGGTCTTGCCGTCAAACGCCTCTATGCGCTCCGTAACAAGGTCGGGGTTGCCGTCGCTGTCAGTGCCGGGCTTGTCGATGAACGCGTATGTGTCGCGTATCACGATGCTGTCAACGCGGATTTTCTTGCGTATAGCCTCCTTAACCACGTCGTCGTCCGCGTTCTTCGCAAGCGAGGTGGCGATGGCATCGCTCGCAGCCCCCGGATAGAGGCGCAACCCGACAGCCTTCAGCACCTTGCTGTGCCCTGTCATGTCGTCCCACAGGTCTTGGCTCACCTCCATGCGCAGCGCACCGGTGTAGTGTCCGTCCCTACGTATCCACTTCACCCTCTTTTTCAGGTAGTCAAGAGGGTCGGAAGCCGTACCCTCCGTTGAGTGGTCCGCGTCAGTCCACCAGCGCGATGTGCCGCTCAAGGTGTCCGCGTTCGCCGAAGGAACGCCGAACTTTATCGTTATGCCGTGAAGCCCCCTCGGGTTGTTCGGGGTGTCTATCACAAACTCGTGCTTGCTCACTATCTGGTTGCGCTGGTAGGCCAGCGCGTTGTAGAACGAGGCTATCAGTCCGTCCGTGCTTTTGTCAAGCAGCGAAAGGAAAGCGTCCCTCATGCTCTTGTCCATCGCGTCAAGTCCGTAACGCTCTATAAGCTGTAGCTTCTCGAGCACCACGCGCCTGTCAAGGCGGTAGAACTTCTTCTGCGTGGGGATGTTCCCGGTTACGCCCTTCAGGTCGCTCAACGCCGCGAGATAGCCGGGGCTGTCAACGTCAACGTATGCCGGGAGGGTCTTCGCGCCCGCAGATTCCACAAGCTGCTGGAACGTGTAGCTTATGGAGGTGGGGGCGAACACAAAGTCCGGCACAGTGTCATAATCGTACTTCTCGTTGTATCTGTCAACGAAATGCTGCCAGTTCTCGCCGCCGAGGGCGGCGGAGAACAGCTCGCCGTATGTGTTGCTGTCCAATCTGTTCATCTTGCAAAATCTTTCCTCACTCCACGAAAACTATCATGGGGGTGAGGGTGTTCAACTTGAGTTTCGCGAGCGTGTCCGCCTTTATCATCTTCGCGTCCAGCTTGCCGTGGAATACCACGGTGCCGGTGCCCTTGTCCGAAGAGCCGCCGATGTGGATGTCGCTCTGTAAATAGCCGTTGATGCCAAGAGCCAAAACCTCCGAGGCATCCTTGCACGCCTGTATGGCGGCATCGTCGTATGGGGTTATCACCCCGCCCGACAGCTTCACGGCAGTCCCTGCGGGGACAACGCCCTTGCCGTCGGTCAGAAAGGCGGTCGCAGTGCCGAGCACGCCGCCGCCGTTGTACACCTCCGTGACCTCGAGCCATACGCGCCTTGCGTGCGAAAGCTCCACATCCCCGGAAGCGAAAGTGTTTCCTTGTCCGTACATAACAATTCCTTTTTAGTTCTTCTTTGCCCAACTCTCCCTTTTCGCCTTGCGCGAGAAGAAGTCGTCGATGTCCTTCGAGCCTCCGCCCCCGCCTCCGCCGGCGTTGAACCTCGGCGCAACCCCGCGACCCCTGCACGCGGCATACTCCGCATCGTATGCAGGAAGCAGCTCCTCCGCTATCTTCGCCACATCGGTCTCCTTCCCGAAGTCGGCGGTGTCAAGAACCTTGCCCAGAACATATTCGTCAAACGCGCCCTTGCCGCGCATCGCCTCCCTTACGCCCTTCTCAAGCGAAAGGCGGGATGCCTGCCTGTCCGCTTCGGCAAGCCTTGCCTCCATGTCCTCAACGCGCTTCTGCCATTCGGCAAGAGACGTCTTCAATTCCTCATCGCTGCCGTCAGGGTCGGGCTTCCAGTTCTTCTTGAAGTCCTCAACGGCTGAAGCGACATCGTGGCGGAAATTGCCCGAAATGGACTTCAGTACTGCCGCGTGCCTGGTGAAATAGGTATCGTCGGGGTCTTTCCCCTCCTCCGGCATATTGTTGTCCACATAGTCCTCCAATGTCCTGTCGGAAAGCCCGGTGTCTCCGGCACTCTCCTTGATTCTCTGCAATATCTCCTCTTTATCCATAACTGTATCGCGGAAAACGGAGGGGATTGCGGTCTTTCCGCCGTCCCCGTCCGAAAACTCCCTTTCATGCAACTCCAAAGGTAAGATATTTATAAATATCCACAAAACAAATATGCGTTTTTTTGATAAAATATTCACTTTTGAAATTATTTTACTATCTTTGAATTTGCTATGGACGGACTTTCCGACAGCTTTTTAAGAAAAGGCGAGAAACTGATTGAATATTCGGCATTCGATGAAATGCGCGAAAAGGCGCACGCCGAAAACTCCGCCCTTTTTATATCGCCGCAGAAAGGCGGGCAGGAGAACATCCTCGCCTGTCCCGCCGACATAGTGATAGGCGGAGGCTCAAGGGGCGGCGGCAAAACAGCCGCGCTCCTCTTGGAGGCTCTCTACGACATCTACGAGCCGAAATTCCGCGCCCTCATACTGAGAAAGGAGATAGACGACCTCTCCGACCTCATCGACACATCCCCCATGTTCTACTCGCAGTTCGGAGAGTACAACCGCTCGAAGTCCGACATGAGGTGGAACTTCACGTCAGGAGGCTTCCTCAAGTTCTCATACCATTCGGGGAACATAGAGGACTTCAAAATCCGCTTTCAGGGGAAGCAGTACGCCTACATAGGCATCGACGAGATAACCCACATGGACTACGCAAAGTTCAAGTACCTCATAACCTGCAACCGAAACGCCTTCGGGCTGAAGAACCGCATCATCGGCACCTGCAACCCCGACCCCGACTCGTGGGTGGCGAAGTTCATCGGCTGGTGGATAGGGGACGACGGCTACCCCATAAGGGAGCGCGACAGCGTGGTGAGGTACTGCTTCATGGACGGAGACGACGTGGGGACGGTCATTTGGGGAGACACCCGCGAGGAGGTGTACGCCAACGCAAAGGAAACGATTGACGCATACTGGAGACCGGAATACGCCAAGTACGGACAGCCGCAGGACTTGTTCGTCAAATCCGTGGCGTTCGTCGAGGCGAGGCTTGACGAGAACGAGATACTGATGAAGTCAGACCCCACGTACCTCGCCAACCTCGTCAACCAGACCGAGGAGCAGCGCGAGAGGGACCTGGGCGGGAACTGGAAGTTCAAGACGGCGGGCGACGACATGATAAAGATACCCGACATGGAACGCTTCTTCTCCGCCCCCGCGCAAATCGGGGACGGCATAAGCCGCGCCTCGTGCGACGCAGCGTTCGAGGGGGGCGACAACCTCACGCTGTGGCTGTTCACCGGCAGCCACATTGCAGACGTGTGCGCCTTCCGCCTCAACGCCAAGGACACGGTGTCAGCCGTAAAGGCGAAGCTCGCCGAATGGGGAGTGCCGGAGGAGAGGTTCACATACGACCTCAACGGACTGGGGCAGGTGTTCAGGGGATTCTTCCCACGCGCCGTGCCGTTCCTCAACAACGCGGCGGTCGACCCGAAGTTCAGGAACATATACGGCAACCTGAAATCACAGGCGGCGTACCTGTTCGCAAAAAAGCTCACAGACGGAGGATTCTCCATAGCACCCGACCTGCTCGGAAGGAAATTCTCGGGCAAGGGGTACCACGATATGCCGCTGCGGGACATACTCATGAGGGAGCGCAAGGCGATAAGGAAAAACGACAAGGCTTACGACAAGGGATGGTGCATAATAAAGAAGTCCGAAATGAAAAGGATTGTGGGGCATTCCCCCGACTTCATAGAGGGGCTGATGATGATAATGATATTCACGATAACACATACACACAGGAAAATAAGAGGATTGGGATTGTTATGATACAGACAGACGTTTTCACGAAGCGTCCCTTCGGGCGCATCACCTCGGCACGCTACATGAGGGGGGCGGTGGTCTCCGACCTCAACACCGCCTCATGCCCGGCGGAGGCGCAGCAGTGGCAGGTCGTGCCGCAGTCGGACTTCCTGCGCGAGTTCTACCCTTGGGGACACAAAATCAACTCCGAGGTGTTCTACCCCGACAGGATAAGGTTCACCGAGGACGAGCGGGGCAACAAGAAATTCTATAAGCAGCGCATATCAAGGGTGGCTATGCCGTTCCAGATGATTATAACGGCGCAGCAGCTCGTGCATCTGTGCGGAAACCCGGTGCAGTTCGAGCTTACCGACACCAAGGAGGACGGCGCGAACTCCGAGCTTTTCCTGCTCATGCAGAAGGGGTGGCTCGAAAAGAACATGGAGGTCAGGTTCTACGAGTTCGCCCGCTCCTGCAAGATTACCGGGGACGGAGCGATTGTGTTCTACCTCCTTGACGGGAAACTGTACACGCGCACGCTGTCGTTCCTCGAAGGGGACACGCTGTATCCGCACTACAACCCGATAACAGGAAGGCTCGACACTTTCGCACGAAGATACTTCACTTATTCAGGAAGGAAAAGGACGGAATGGGTGGAAGTCTGGGACGACAAGTATATGTACACGTACAGAAAGGCTTCCGGCGGGACGGCAGAGGCAACGTACTTCACCGCGCCCCCCGCGCTGTCGGGGCTGGACGGCTACGAACTGGCGGAAAAGCCAGTGGAACACGGATTCGAGACCGTGCCTATCGCATACCACAGGGACGCGCACGGACCATGCTGGACATTCGCGCAGGACAGCATCGACAACTACGAGCTGGCAATCTCGCAACTCACGCAAAACAACATGGCATACGCCTTCCCCATAATGGTGCTTAAAGGCGATGATGTTGACATACAAGGAGATATGTACGGTGCGGTGAAAGCCATATCAATGGGGAAGGACGATGATGCCTCGTACCTCAACCGCCCGGATGTGTCAAACGCGTTCAGCCTACAGCTGGAAGCACTGCTGAAGATGATTTTCCTCGGCTCGTTCACCGTCATTCCGCCGGAAGTGAAGTCGGGAGACCTCCCCGGAGTGGCGATAAAGCTGATTTACTCGCCGTCCCTCGAAAGGGCGATGCTCGACGCAAAGGACTTCAAGACACCCCTCAACGACATAATGAGGCTGTTCCTCTACGGCTACGGAGTGGAAACAAAAATGGTCTCGCGCTTCTACAACTTCTGGGTTTACCCCTCCATAAGCCCCTACATACACCAGAACACGGCGGAGATTGTCAACAACACCGTGCAGTCGGTAAATTCGGGCGTGCTGTCAAGGCACACCGGCTCCGAAATCATGAAGAACGCCGGTTACGGACGGAACTACGAGTGGGACAGGCTCATAAAGGAGAAAAAAGAGGAGGAGACCGCCGACCTGCTCTATAACCTCAACAGCCAAGAACAATGAGCGCACAGGACAAAAAGCCTTTCACGCGGGAGCAGCAGCGCAAGGCGAAAGAGTACGTGGCGCAGAGGAGGGACACGGCGAATGCGGCGGAGAAAGCCGTGTACGCCGCCGCGCTCGCCGCCATAAGGAGGCTGATACACCGCATTTTCATGATGAAGATGCCGTTCTCGGTTCTCCTTACCGCCGCGCTCAAATCGCCGGAGCCGCTGAACGCCGATGCGCCGGAATGCGCGAAACTCGCCGAAACAGCCCGCAAGGTGCTGCTGGCGGCTGCTGCGGGGAAAAGGGAGGGCGCGGAAAAGGACACCTGCGAGGAAATGGCGGAGGAGGAGTGGGAGGAAGCAAGGGAGGCGGCGGAGGCATACGCCGAAAAGCTCGCACGAGAGGCGGAAATCACAGCACTCTGGGCGATACTCAACGGAAAGACGGAAAACGAGGCGGTGAAGGAGTGGAAAAAGGCGGAGAAACGCTCTTTCCCGACGGCAGCCATAGCCAAGGACATAAAGGAAATCACGAGGCTTGGCAAAAGGTGGGGGCAGCACAGGCGCAACACTCCGAAGGGCGCGATGACAAGTGCCGCAAGGGGGCTGGCGGAAATGACATCATACCTGTCATCACTCGTATGGATGCAGTTCCTGTACCGCACGGCGGGGACAGAGACATTCTACGTCATGCGCGGAAGCTCATACCCCTGCAACATCTGCCAGGAGCAGGTGGGGCTGCACACGGACACGGAATCGCTGCCGCCATACCACAAACGATGCTGCTGCATAGCGATACCTGTTACGGAATAAGGAAAATAGGACAAATACATTAAAACACAGAAAAATGGGAAATTTCAGTTTTTCAGACCCTTTCGGGGCAAAAAGAATCAGCATGTT
>ERZ1034701.87-NODE-87-length-38735-cov-19.314995_pt1 | contig 38735 bp, 65 predicted proteins | sample MGYA00520651_ERZ1034701 | MGnify/ENA primary metagenome ERZ1034701 (study PRJEB33766, sample SAMN09781713) | gut metagenome | biome: gut microbiome | host: Homo sapiens | place: Madagascar | study: EMG produced TPA metagenomics assembly of the PRJNA485056 data set...
TATCTGCGCGGAATTGCCGCTACTGCCTATCTTCGCGGAATCGCCGCTACTGCCTGTCTTCGCGTAATCGCCGCTACTGCCTATCTTCGCGGAATTGCCGCTACTGCCTATCTTCGCGGAATAGCCGCTACTGCCTATCTTCGCGGAATTGCCGCTACTATCCGGCATACTGTTGACTGTTTTCTCGAAAACGAAGTCTATACACGCTCTGATGAATCCTGCAAAACTCAGCTTTGCTCCAACCTTTAACTTGGTTGTGCAATACTTCTTTTTATCGTCTGTTACGGGCTCGTCCAACGCTTCAACTTCTGCAAACTCTGTGAATTTGCCTTCGTCAGTTATCAGATGGTAATAATCTAACACATCGAAAGGATTTTCGCAGAAGTGAATACCGCACTTACACGGCTCCGCTCGTTCCTCCGTTGCAATAGCTTTTTCCTCATATTGCTTGTCCCTGCAGATTAGCCCGGGCTTAAATGCTTTATAACCTTTCATCTATTCTCTCCTTTGACATTCAAATAAAAATGGTGTATACTTTAACTGATGTGGGCTCCTTCGGGAGCTTTTTCTTTACTCTTCATCTGTCTTAATCAAATTTTCTACAAATTTCTTGAAAGGATTAGAAGGGCTCATTTCATTTAACTTTCTCGAATCAGCTTCTTTTTGCGAAAGTTTAGCGTCTTCAAAAGCCACTTCAAGAATTTCATTTTGAAGCTCTTTAGGAACATTGTTGCTTTCCATAGATTCTCTGATTTCCCTAATCAATACTTCAAGTTCTGTAACGATAACCGGAAGGCTTCCCTTAATGTATACTTCCTTACTACCGGTCTTTAAATCAATTCCACATTTAATCATCTTATTTCTCCTTTCAGTTCCTCTACCATATCCGCCCATGCTTCGTTATTCGGGCAGTATGTTTTCTGCATTTTCTTTGGTGTGTCCATGCCCTTATCGGCATAGGCTTTAATCATCTTGACGAACGCTTTTACTCCGTCCTCCGGGGTTTCGTAGGTGTAATATCTCTTGCCGTCGCCCATGCCCCCGAAGTTATTACTTTCGGTGAACAGCCGGGAAGTGTAATGCCCTGTTTCCAGTCGTGCAATGGCGATTGCTGTTGTCTCGTCAATGCCTAACTTCATGCACTCCGCTTCAATCAGCTTGTCCATTTTGTGGCTGTACTCTGATTCAAACGGTATGTATTCAACGGTCATTCCCCCGCCCTGAAGCTGCCGAACCTCCAAATCGTCCGCACATGCGAAGCTGTATGCTCCAAGCATGGCAGCCGATACCATGAGGCAGATTAAAGGTTTCTTTGCCTTGTTAATGATACCGAGCAGTCCGCCGCCTGTTGTTTTATACTTCTTCATTTTCCAACTCCCCGGGATTCAATTCCTCTTCTGCATAAAGTGCATAGATTTTCACTCCATTGCATACTTTTACTTTCTGATAAGGGAAGGCTCCATCCTCTCGCTTTTCGATTGTGTAATCGTCAAACATCGTGTCGAACATTTTCGACGAGATGTTTACTTTCGTCTCACCGTAATCGCTATAGACTGTGATGTAAGTGTCTTGCTCTTTTGTAATTGCATTGATTACGCTGACAGCTTCGACTAACTTTTTCAACATCTTGTCTCACTTCCTTTCTTTATCTTCTCTACTACATCGGGGATGAAGTAGAGTTTTGCAATCCTTTCAAGCCCCGACAGGAACTTGTCCACCGAGTGTGGGTCTCGGTAACCCATGTACTCCGCAAGCTGTAATCGTGTGATGAACTGCGGAGCACCCTTGACAGATTCGCCGTCTTCGCTTAGCGACGCTTTCACATGCGCCGACATGCGCCGAATCATTTCTTGCTTATCCATCTTTTCTCCCTTTCCATATCCCCTGCATGGGCGGCTCGGTATTTGCAACTGTAGGAGGCGTTCCAAAATGTGAAAGATGTAAAATTTTATATACGGGGCGAAAGGATGAAAAACCCCGGGTGAGCCGCCTATGCAAGGGATATTCAGTTGTAATCTTTTGTTGTGCTTGTCCTTTTTCGTCTGTTATAATCACTTTGGAGGTGATTATTATGGCAGAATCAAAAATTTTAAATATTTCCGTTTTTCTGTCTGAACGAAATGTAACGCTGTTTACATCATCCGGGATGATTTCTGGCGAAACATCCTTCTCGGAAACCATATCTGACAAGCTGTTTCTGATTTTGAAGAATGCTAAAGTGTACTCTCATCCCATCTCAAAGGACAACTTCATTTTTTGTCCGGAGATTCTTGTGAATTTTGAGAACATCGTTGCGTTTGTTCCCGGAGAAGCTCAATAAGGCTTTTCATTTCTCTCGACGGGTTGATTACGATTCCCCGTCTTTTCTCGCCGCAGTATTGCATAATCTCTCTGTAGTCCTGCGGCATTACTTTTCCGGCATACCCGAGAAGTACTTCAATACATTCTATGGGGTATATGCACTTTGTTTCTTCGTAAAGCCATATAAAGCTATGCGTTTTCATTCTTCGCTTACTCCTTCCTTGTTCAGCATGGTTTCTTGTGGTATAATCCGCTTAAAGGAGGTGACACTTCATGGCGGATTTAACACCTAAATTTTCTACTGGTGAGCATGTTCCGCATTATGTAAATGATTTGGAGCGTGAGGCTAAAGAAAAGCACATATCTCGAGACTTCACGGTTGCTAATCTCATCATTTCTACAATTGCGGCTACAGCGTCCGTTATTGCTGTAATTATTCAAATCTTGTCAATGAAATAATCATGATTACAACATTGACAATCGTTATTACAGTTCCGAAAATCAAAAGCGATATGGATATTTCGTCTATGTCGCTTCTTGTTTTCCACCAGTTCAGGAACTTCTTTTTCATGTCTTACTCCTTTTTGGGTTCTTTGAGTAGGGTGCTAATAGATACACCGAGAACATCTGCTACTTTTTGGAGGTTGTCGGTTCTCGGAATCGATGTGCGCCAAGAACCGATTATCCCGTTAGCGACACCCGCTTTTTCTTCAACCTGTCTTATGCTCAAATTCTTTTTTTGACATAAGGTTTTAATGTTGTCGTAAATCACATCAATGCTCCTTTCTTAACATTTTATGATTAGAGAAAGATATAAAAACTATTGACAAAGCATAGAGAATATTCTAAAATGAAACTACCACATAAACATTTTGAGAATTATCGAAAAATTGCCGTATTTTTTTAGTCCTTTCTCTAAATCCTAAGCACATTATATAGTGATTTCTCTATTTTGTCAATGCTTTTTTTCGAGCTTTCTCTAAATTTATTCAAAAAAGGAGTATACAATGAATAGCGTTGATTTTGTGAAGAAAATATGTAGCGATCGAGGTATTGCGTTATCAAGATTAGAGAAAGATTGTGGATTCGGTAATGGCTATATATCACAATTAAGAAAAGGGGTTTTTCCAGCTGACAGACTTCAAAAAATCGCTAACTATTTAAATTTGTCAACAAGTTATATTTCCAGCTGTGGCGAAGAAAACAATACTTTTACTATAGACCTTGATAACTTAGACGGTGAGAGAAGAAAATTTGCGGAAAGCGTTATCAGTCTTTACACCTCCGGGAATTGCTCGGATGATGAGACTTTCCATTTAGTTTATCAGTCTGTTGTCTCTAACCTTGAGCTGATTCAACGAATCATCAAGGATGGAAAATAAATTCAAAAGGAGTTGATTTCATGCAAACAGTTATTGCTGACATCCGGGACAAGTACGGAACCACAGACCCGTTCAAACTTGCCGAGGAATTGAATATTATTATCGTATATCATCCCCTCGGACGGTGTCACGGATATTACATGGCAGAATCAGGCGTAAAAATCATTTGTTTAAACGAAGCAGACGAAGAGCCTGTTAAACGCTACACATTGGCTCACGAACTCGGACATTACTTTTTGCACGGTGACGCAAATTATTTTGCGCTCAAGGACACGCTGTTCCAAAGCGGATGGCAAGAGCGGCAAGCGGACAAATTTGCCGTTAATTTACTTATTACAAATGATGACCTACGACATAACCCATGTTACACTGTAGATGATTGGGCTAAAACTTTGGGAATATCAAGGGGATTGGTAGAATTGAGGTTCTAAAATGAAGAGGAAAAAAGTGTGTGTAAATTTACAGCCTGTACGGGCGTATTCCAAAATTTCAGAAAATGAACATCGCATAAGCGCAGATGTTCGTTCCGGTACAAAGAAGATTCATTATAAGGTTGACGATACCAACGCCGAAGACGGCGTTGATGAAATATATTAAAAAATGGCGGAAATAAGAAAGCCACAAAATTCCGTTATCCAAGAAAGGAGTAGCAAAGAATGAAAGTTTTTGTTAAAAATCAATTTGGAGCAATGAAGCAAGTGAAGGTCGGATTTAGTTGGACGATGTTATTCTTTGGTTTTCTTGTTCCGCTTATTAGAGGAGACTGGAAATGGACCATTGTTATGTTGCTGATAACATTTATTTCTTGTGGAGTTGCACAGATAATTGTTCCATTTTTCTACAACAAGATGTACATAAATGATTTGATTGAAAAAGGATGGGTTCCAGCCGATGAAACAGCGGCAAATGCTTTCAGAGCAAAAGGGATTTATTTTCCAGAAGCAAATCTTTAATAAATACTTGCCCGGCAGCAATGTCGGGCTTTAATTGCACCGAATTCGAGGCTTTTAAGGAGGAAATGATGGAATATGTAAGAAAAACCTTCACCTACGAAGGAAAACGCTACACGGTGAGAGGAAAAACAGAAAAAGAAGCCATTATGAAGATGGCGAATAAACAAAGGGATTTGCAAGAGGGAAAAGTCGTTGTGTCGGGCGATATGACCGTAAGAGACTGGACGGAAAAGTGTATTGCAACCTACAAAACAGGACAGAACGAAGAAACACGCAAGCGGTATGAGTATCGAATGAATCATTGCATTTTAGAACACATCGGCAGCCGAACCCTCAAGAGTATAAAGCCGATAGATGTTCAAACAGTATTATCTTATCAAAACGGAAATTCACAATATCAAATAAATCAAGTGTACCAAGGCTTGCGGTTCATATTCCGAACGGCGAAAGAAAATAAGCTGATTTTAGACGATCCGACGGAAGCCCTTTACAAAATGCGCTCCGGCACAAAAGAAGAACGCCGCTCCCTCACGCCGGAAGAGGAGGAGATATTTTTGTCTGTATGCGACAACGAAAGATTCCTTGCGTTTCAGCTGATGTATTACTTAGGTCTACGCTCTTCGGAAGCACGGGAAGCGATGGGGAAAGACATCACTACACTAAAAGACGGTGACACAGAATATAATGTTTTCCATGTCAGAGGCACGAAAACAGCCAATGCCGAACGAAATATACCGATACCCGACGAACTCTATCAAAAGATAAAAAACACGCCTAAATCGTCGTATATCGCCCCAAACGAAGCAGGCAAGAAGCACGACGAGAAAAGTTTTCAGCGCGCGTTCAATTTTCTGCGCCGTGAAATGAACATTGCTATGGGCTGTGAGGTGTATCGGAACAAACTCATGCCGCCGTATCCTCTTGCCGATGATATTGTACCGTATTGTCTGCGGCACACCTATTGTACGAATTTATGCAGAAAAAAAGTTGACATCAGAATCGCTCAATACCTCATGGGGCATTCAGACATTCGATTAACCGCAAACATTTACACCCATGTTGATAATTCCGATGTAATCGAAGCGGCGCAGCTAATCGCAAAAAGTGTCACACCGAGTGTCACACCTAATACCACTATTTAGCACCATTTAGCCTTATTTTTTTACACTTTTTTACAAAATTTAAAGCAATAAAAAACGCTGAAACCTTTGAAATTTCAGCGTTTTCAATGTGGTGCGCCATAAGGGACTCGAACCCCTAACCTTCGCATTCGTAGGGGGAATCATAATGGCTATTTTTCAGCGGTTACAGCCGTTTATGTCACACCAAGTGTCACACCAAGCAAAAATCCTTAACTTTAGGATAAAGCATTACGCGATTTTTGTCAATAAAAAGCAGGGTTTCCCCTGCTTTTTACATTCTGTCAAGCATTCTTCTGATTGTCTCTCTTTCGCGGTCGTCTCTCGCGTTGCTGTACTCGTTTTCGAGCATGTCGCGGTAAGACCTGTTCTCATACGGCGCATGGCTGTAGTGACCTCTTACATAGTGTCTTGCTCCGCTGTAGCCGTCTCTGTAACTTCCCTCTGCTCGCCAGTCGCCGCCGGAGTATCCGTCGTTCTCCATGATTTTACAGATATTTTTAATTGAATGCGAAAGCGTGTCAATCATCTGTATGTCAGCGATGGTGAGCGGAGATTTTGCAGAAGCGGAATCCAGTTCGCGCATGAGCTTGTCTTTTAAATCTTCCAATCTTCTTATATCCATTTTTTACCCTCCTTAAGTTTCCGATGTAATCGCCGCAAGGTCGTTATTCACGCCACACAGCCCACCGAGCAGGCGGAACGAGCCGCCTGTTTGGGTTGTGTTGACACGGGTTGCATACCGCGTCCGGGTGCGCAGCTGCCCCGCCGTAACGGGTGATCCTGTGCAGTCCAAAAGCGGAAATGTTGTCGTGCCCGTGCCTATTGTGACAACAACGGGTGCGTTAATTGTAGCGGTGTCGGGAATTGTCTGTGCAAGCACTAAACAGTATTTCTCGCGATTCCTATACGACCCGTCCGGTAAGTTCACCGTAAGTGTATCTGTCGCAAATGTGACTGTTTGTGAGAGAATCAATCTTCTGCACAATTTACAAATGTTGGAACACATCACCTACACCCCCTGAATTAGCAACATCCATTACAGTTGTTGTAACCGTACGAACCTGTTCTCGGATTGCATACCGTGTACGCCGGAACAGGATATGGATTTAACTGCTGAAGCAGATACGCGTTCTGTGCAGTCTGAGAAGCGGCAAATCTAAGAGCTTGGTTTTCGTCGCGAAGTGCCTGCGTTTTGTCAGCTGCCAAGTAGTCGATAATTCTGTCGCCGACTTTGTCGATTGCCTGTAAGGTGCTGCAATTGTACTGCGCCATGTCGAATCGGTTCTGCATAGCCTGCTTTTCGTTGTCGCAGCAGCACTGCGCCAACTGCTGTTGAATTGCATTAGTGTTCATTACGCCCTGTGTGGTGTTTGCCTGAATTCCTTCACGGATGTCACAGCAACAGCTTGCCAGCTGTGAGCCTAATCCCTGAGTTGCCAGTCTTGATTCGTAACCGTTCTGCATGATTGCCTGATTGATAATGCCGAATCCGTTCAGCATTCCGGTGTTCATCGCATAGAATCCGTCACAGATTCCATTGTTCACACCGTCTAATTTTCTTTCGATGTTTGCGAAATCGGACGCTAATACATAACCATCGGTTGCGCCGCTGTTTCCACCGAAGCCGCCGAATCCGTTTCCGCCCCATCCGAAAATCCCGAAGATTAGGAAGATAATAATCCATGCGCCCCAGTCGCCGCCCCATCCGGTGTTGTTCTTGTCGCCTGTTGCGGCGGCAATGTCTGATAATGAATAGTTTTCGTACATTTCATTTACCCCTTTCATTTATTTACAATTCTCGCGAAAAATTGTCATTTGAAGCCGAACATCTTCTTAAATCCGTCAAACTGGCTCTCCATTTGTTTCGCCTGAATTTGAACTTGATTCAGCTGCTGTTGTGTGATTCTTCCACTCGAAATCATCTGATTTAAAATCTGATTTGGGTCTTGTCCTCTCATGGACTGCATAAACTGTTGAAACATTTGCATATTAACCATTGTTCTCTTCTCCCTTCTTTTTCTTAGGCTCTAATTTTGCCCGTAGCTCATCGAATTCCTTTCGGGTGACAAATTGTTCGGACATGTCTATTTCGTCTCTCTTAGGCTCATCTGTGACCTTGTGGAACTCATAGACATCCATAGGGAACGGTCTGCCCTGTGGGTCGGTTCTCTTCTCATAGAATCTCGGTGCCTGCGCGTCCCACAGACGCACAAAGCTGTTTGGTGCCATCAAATAAGCTTCCGCCGCCTGCTGATTCGGTACATACAGGATTTCTTCCTGTTGCGGAACCATCTGCTGTGGAACCATCGGTTGCGGCATTGGTCTGTAATTTGGCATTGGCTGATAGTAGTTCATATTAACCCCTTTCCCAGTAGTACATCGGAATTTCTTCTCCGCTGTCCCATGTGTCGAAATAGTCTCCATCGATTACGCACACAACATGCCCGTCGATTGCCAGTATGAATGTGCCTTGCGGATGTTCCCGGCAAAACTCTTCTACCGTGTAACAGTCCGGGCATTCGTTTGGTATAATTTCCCGGTGCCAGCCGTTGGATTTCAGATAGGAACCCCAAACATGATTAGCCGTTGGCATGTCCTTAAGTTCGAAGGCCTTTTCTGTCAGTCCGACAAATGTTTTGTCCCAGTCCTGTTGCATAGCGGTAGCAATCGCTCTGACGGTGCAGTCGATTGTGCGCCGTGCAATCGGATTCTCATTGTGCTGTACCCACATATTAAAAACTCCTTTTTTTCTTTTAGTTTAAGGCGGGAAAGCTTCGTGAACCATGCACAAAAAATGCAAGAAAAAAGTAAAAAATATTCTCGAAAGGTATTGACAAGGTATATATCTTTTGGTATAATATAACCAAGATAAGAAAAGGAGAACGAAAGATGAAAGTTTACGGAGCAAAAAAAGCAACAGAATTTACAAAAAAGCAAATCGGAGTTATCTACGGAATGGCAAAGAATGGCGAGTTAAAAGTTGAAAAATGGGTTATAAGCGACTTATACAATCTCGCGGATTATTACGGATTCGACGACAACAGAACTGTTGAAGGCGCAGAGAGAAAGATTCTTGCAATCCTTGACGCAGTTTTCGCGAAAGACATCGAAAAAGCTCAGCAACTTCTTGATGATTACACCGAAAAAACTTTTAATCTTTTGTCAAGAAAAAATCAGCAGAGAGCTGATAGAACTATGATGTAGAGGTGGAGCATGGAGAAAAGAACTGAAAAAATCTATATGAAGGTTCTGCCGTCAGTGAAGGCGATGGCGGCAGAACGCGCAGCTGAGGAAGGTAGAACGCTTTCAAATTATATCGAAAATCTAATAAAAAAAGGAGGAAGCACAATGGAAGTTTTAAAGGAGGATTTAGTTCTAAGAAAAGAAGGCATATACTGGACGCTGTATCTCGGTGATTACCAGTGCGGCTGCGGATTCCTCGAGGATATGACAGAACTGCTTGAGGAAGTCGGAAAGCGACTTGACGCCGGGGAATCTGTTGGAGAGATAGCGGCAGATTTCGAACCAAGATAAATCAATGTGAGAAGCAAGGAATTAAGCCTTGCTTTTTTCGTTATAAAAATAAAAGGGGTCGATTTCGACCCCTTTTACAATACTTTCCCTATTTTTTTATTGACTTTTACTGAATACTTTCGTGCGGTGTCTGCTGATATGTTAAGTGCTTCTGCAATTGCTTCTAAGGGAATACCTTTCGCCCGCATTTCAAAAACATCGGCTTCCAAATTCACGAAATTGCAATTTTCGCGAAGGAAGTCGAGTTCGGGCTTTGTGAAGCTACATATCTGCATACACTCTCCTATTCTTCTTTATCTTCTTTTTTCGTCGTTTGTGTGCCGAAATAGAATGCAATAATTACAGTATAAACCACCATGAATTCCTGCGTTATTCCGTTTGTAATCGCCAAGTAAACGAATGTCAGCGTGGTAAGTATCGTTACCAGTGATTTCACTTTAAGCAGCTGCACAACTGCGTCTGTAATTGTCTTCATCATTTTACCTCCCTTTTAGTTTTCATAAATAATTAGTTTTCATAAATAATTGGAAGCTTCAAAGCTTCCTCACACCATTTTTTTACTTTTGAGTTGCCATGCATAGCGATGTATGCGTCGAATTCGCCTTTGAATACTTCGTACTCGTCTTCCGGGATTCCACCATTTTGGGCATACCTTTTTGCGTCGGCTAACAGTTCACGCCGCCCCATAGCCAGTATCATTCTATCGCACGGGCGTTTTTTCTTCCGCCTATCATTTACCCAGTCCTTTAAGATTGCGCCGAACCACGACGATCCGAAGATTGCAACGATTAATGCTATTGTGTTTTCGCTCATTTCTTTTTCTCCTAAATTTTAAATGGATTGTTGATTTGATGTCCGCTTCGGGAATCCCAATGCGTGAATGATTTCGAATATGTAATGCTCGAACCGAAATGTGCGCCCCAGGTATACAGCCCGGCTTCACCGACCACACCGTGTGCCTTGCAGATTTCTTTCCACTTCTTGGCGTACTTGATGAACTTTTCTTCCGTCAGTTCTATGTTCGTATGCCAGTCCGTCGCCGTGCCTTTGAGGTGTGATGATGTGGGAATCCCGCCAGTCTTTTGGTTGTAATTTTTTGTGCGATACCACGCATTAACCTCCATCGGTCTGCCTAGCCACTGTCGGAATTCTTCGAGCATGTGTGCGTGAAGTAGGGCTGCTGCGTCAATAGGAATTGTCCCTGTTTGGTTTTTGCCGTAATCGGCAAATGTGAAATGCTCCGTCAGCTTTTCGCCCGACAATTTGATTTTCGCCATTATTTTCTCCTTCCTTTGTCAGATTTTGGTGAATTGAATCGTTATAATGTTAGAGCCACACGGCAAATGGAAGTAATAACATCACTGCACAAGGCTTGCGGCTGTTTCGAGCAGCCGCTCCCTGTCAGTCACGCTAGTAGATGTGCTTGATGTGGTTCTTTTTTACTCTATTTCTTCCCATCCATACACGCCCGGCTCCCATACGTTATTGTCTGCTGTGGATATCCACTTTTTGCCATTATGAGTTACTTTTGCACCTTTAGCATATGCGTCATGCGCACCTGTTGGTTGTGCCCATTCAGGCCATTCTTCTGTCCATACTCTTTTAAACAGTGCAGGTACATTTGGCGGTTCCCATCCGCTCTGCATGGTATGGGCTTGTACTACCTCATATAGGATTCCTTCGTAAGCTCTTCTGTCGCCTACAGACAGTTTTTCTCCTGCGCTCCACTGTTTATACCAGTCGACGTTCTTCTGCGCAATTTCAGCCGGTGCGGTTGGTAACATACTTGAAACTAACTCGATTAACTGTTTTTGATTATTTGTTAAGCTCATTTTGCACCTCCTGTATTGCCTGTTTTTTGATTGCCATATAGACATCATCGGGAATACCAAATGTATTCGATGTATCGGGCTCTACCCAGTTAGGCTTTTCATAGAATCCTTGTTCAGGTGTGTAGCAGTACTTAAATGGTACGATTTTGTCTGAAACTTCTATGCTTTGGAATCTATCGAATAACAATTTGGAATAAATAACATTATTGCAAATGAAACTTAATTCTGTTTCATCAAACTTTCGTTCGATACCTTTTATAATTTTTGTGTCTTTCTCGACAATAATTTCTTGCATTTTTATCCTCCTTCTTATCCTACGTAATAGGTTACTGACGGGCTTCCTTTAATGTAACTTTTCTGTGCGTTACCTGCTAATGCTGATGTTTTGGCAAGAGCGTTTCCTGTAATTTGGCTATTGTATGCTTTAAGTAAGTCTACAACATAGCATGTTTTGTTTGTAACTCCGCTAAAAGAGTATTGAATTATTGCTTTGTTGTTCGAAATAAACAATGGATTACCCATTGATACAAATGTTGTAGAAGCCTTATGCAATTCGAATTCATTAAAAGTCATATTAGGTAACAAGCACACCTTAAACCTATAACTATAATTTGAAGAGGATGAATAACCAAAGACTCCTACTACACCTCCAAGAAAAAAAATATAGTTGGAATTTGGTGTGTTAGTACTTGAACTAGAGATTTTAATCTGAGACTCTATCTCTGCGATTTCACTTTCCCAATCAATTTTTACCTTATATAGTGATACATAAGGAGCATTACTACTTGGTTTATATGCGTTAACAAAATAAAGATATCCATCATCTGCAAATATTTCTTTAAGACCATAACCATTAGAAACAGAAAGCTGAACTCTTTTGCTGTAAGTGATGTTTTCGAAATTGTTATCACAGACATAGAATTCTACAAAAGCATTGAGTGTACTATAGTGGCCTGCAAAAGCAATTTTGTATCCATTGTCTGTTTTTATTGAGCCTACTGTACCCGGGTAACTCGTTTTTGATATGTCGAGAATTTCGAGCGTGGTATCAGTGAATTTTAGCAAGCCATAATATATGGAACTGCTGCCTGCAGATGTCTTTTCTGCGGTTGATATAAGTCGACTATTTATGTCATACATTGTATTTACAGCGCCAGCTACTGTTTTTTGAGGAGCTAATGATGTCACTTTTGTTAGTGTCAAGCCATCAAGACTATACAAGTAGTACTTCTTAGATGTCACACCAACAAATATATCATTATATCTCGCAAGGTAAGTTATAGCACCTGTATCGCCATCATCTAGTGGTATTGTAGTGCCTATCTCAACAGTACCTGTTTCGGATATTCTTAGAAGATAGCTATTATTGCCCTCTTTTGCCCAAAAAAGCCCATCAGGTTCTTTATTTGAAAAAATTGGTGTTGGGTTTATTGCAATTTCAAAAGGGTTTTGTTCGATTGTAGCTTCATCTGATGAATTAAAGCCTACAGTTACAAACTCTCCTGCCTTAATATCTTCCGCCGCAGTTACTTCAATTTCGACTGAATTGGGTGGTGGTGTTTTTCCGCTACCCATTATGATTGCATTTCCCATCGTGTCACACCCCTTTCAATCTGACTGTAAACGAAATATCGGGTTTTGTTCGTGCCTTCAAAAGTATGTAACCGTTATAGGTTTCACAGATATCTATAGCTCCGAATGCAACTTGTTCATCGTCAATAACAGTTACGGATGATACTTTCAGACTTAAAATTGGATTATAAATCGACTTCATGCCCGAAATATTGACCCTGTTTGTATAGTAGCCATTTGACTGTGTCGCCGACCATCCACTTTGCGGAACAGTAACCATCCATTCTTTTCCAATTAGCCCAAGTGCTTCACTCGGCAGATCGCACCCGAAGCGTTCTTCGTTTGCGCTGCTGAACAGCGTTGCCTTATTTATCGGCGTTCCGGTTTGCGTCGGTTCGTCCGCGCGTTCAAGCGTTGCATATTCGCTCGTGCCGTCGGCGTGTGTCAGTTTCACGCGCCCGGGCTGAGTTGGTACTCTGTCTTTCATAATTCCCCTCCGTACAAATCTCCGCTATAGAAGAATTGTTTTTCAATCTTGGTAATGTATTCATCTATGATTTCAAGGATTCTTTCGATGTTGTTCGCCTCTTCAAAAGTAAAGTTTTCCATGTCTTCAGGAACATCAGGCGTTCCGGGCGGCATGATGAATTGTTCACGAAGCTTTTTCACATTGTCAAGATAACGCTTTGCGTCTTCCGTCTTCATGAACTCATTTTTTGACCACGTGTTTTTGATGACAAAATTCAAAGCGTCATATCCGATGATTGCAAACCTGTCCTTGATATAGTTAACGGCAGATTCTACACGGTTGAGGTCAGAGGCATTATACGCCCCTTTCAGACCGTTTAAAAACTCCGCGACCTCTTCATCCGTCAAGTTGGAAAACCCTCTACTGATTAGTTCTTGCGCCCTTTCAACATCGCTTTCCGTCCTATCTGTTATCAGCTCAATCATTTATTCGCTCCTTTCCGCAGCGCTTCCGCACAGTTTCATGCTTGCAATTTCTGTGATCAAATCAATGTCAAGACTTTGAATTGTGCCCACTAAATCCCGGTTGTTTAGAGAATTTGCTCGCCATATCTCGCCGACTTTTTGATTTTCAAGAATGATTTCGCCCTCGTCCTCATATCGGTTTTGATAGAACGAATACAAGCGTTGCGCAATTTCCGAAGCATTTGAAGTGGAAACAAGTGTTGCTCCTGAATCGCAGGAAACAACATTCGGCTTTGCGTTTGCCGGAAGCTCCGAAGCGTAGACACCTACAACAGATGTATTGTCCTCGTACTGCAGACCCGTTATCGTAACCTTTCCGGCAGTCGTTACCTGAACATTCGCATAATTCGCGCCGCTTGCAAGAATTGTTGCACCTGTAATTGAAAGATTCGCATACGGCGAGCCGAAGGTCAAAGTATGCGTTCCGACCGGAAGCGTGTCCTCGTAAACATTCGATGTTTCCGTCGACAGAACATACCGATGTGCGGTCACTTCCACGCCTGTTACTAATGCGGTCATTTTCACCTTGTGCCCGTCGAATTTCTCGTCACGCGTTATCGTTCCAACTGTCGCTGTGTTCTGCGGATAAATGCGAATCGCCTTGCCCCTTGAGCAGTCCACAACCGCACCAATCGCGAACGCTACCTGTTGCAGGGCTTCACGATGTGTGCAAATCGGAATGTAACCGCTGACGGTTTTAGAGGCCAGCGAAGAATCCAAAGAATACTCACTTGTTTCTACCTCTGCGGATGTCATGATTTCCGATACGAGTTCACCGACAATTTTGTTGAAATAGATTCCGCCCATGAAGTTCGTTGCGTCAATAACCCCGAGGAAGTCGGTGCAGCTGAAGGTTGTCGTGTCGTCGTCCTCGGATGATGGTTCATCCAAAAAGAAAACGCCGAAGTTATCGCCGTCAACCGTTGCCCCGATAGCCTGTCGCTGCTGTAAAGCCACATATGCGCCGCTTGGGTCTAATAATGCAAAATCTGTGGTGTATGCGGTGAATTCTAAAGTATTGATAGATAATTCTGCGCCCGTCGGGTCTGCTTCTTCGAGTATCTGCGCTGATATAATCGAATCGTCGTCGAAAATCTTCACAGCTCCGTATTTCAACTCCGTCAGCTTCAAATACCTGTGCGGAAGCGATGTGCTATAGAATGTGCAGACAATCTTTTTGTAGTTCTCCACTAACCCCTCCGCAAAGTAGGTTGTGCCATCCGGATAGAATTCTTTTTCAGTAATCAGATTACCCGAAGAGTTATAGTACTGTAGCTTCAAATGCGACGCGTAATCGTCCGAATCCTCTCGGAAAATGAAGGTAAGCCCTACCGTGGTATGTGTGTCCGTAAAGTCGCAAGTGAGAACGATAGGCGTTTCAAAAATCCCATCGTCTCCGCTCTGCTGTAGCGACCACAGCCCGAAGGTTTCCTGTTTGGGTTTATCCGGGAATGTCAATTTACTGCCATCTAACAGCCATTGGTTTGTTTCAAGTGTAGCCCATGGCTTAACGGTTAGATTGTCTAAATCGGGCGTATTAAGCGCCGTGACATCTGCAAACGGCTGAACATCTGAACAGCTTTGCGTTGAATCTTCTGCGGCAGTCACATCGAATAGTCCATATTTCAGTTCAACCATCAGAACCTCCTTGCCGGAGCTTTCGCTGTGAAGCTTGCCTTTAGTTCTCCGAAGTAGTTCTTGCCCTTGTATTGCGCTAACATCTTGTCCGAAACTTTCGTGATGTACGCCTTAAAGGAGAAGTCACCGCTACTCGCCGGAACGGTTACATTGTGGAATTCCTTCGCTTCGGTCAGTTTATTGTACAGGGAGTTATACGCCGCCGTGTTGGTGGTGAATCCGAAAGAGATTTCGTAATTGTAGTAAACTCCGATTCCCTTTCGTTTGAGGTCTCCGTTCTCGGTTCGGTTTGCATACTTATCTAACACATCTGCGTTTCTCACGACATCGCTCACAGGCACATCGTACCTTTTACCGTCAATGATGATTCTATCTGCTAATGCCATTAGTACGCGCCCCCTCTCGCGAATGATTTACCTGCTCTTCTGTCTTCTCGCTCAACTTCCAGCTTGAGAAGCCTTATCAGCTGCCCCATTGTGCCTTTTGCGTTAATGACAATGTTTCCGTTGCCGCTCTCTTCTCGGACAATCTGACGAATCAAATCTTCTGGGGCTTCGAGGTTTCTGCCGTTTCTTTGGTCGCCGAGCATTGCCATGAATTCCGCGTTTGGCGGAATGACTGCGCCGCTTGCAAGCTTTGGCACCTTAATACGCCCCATTTTTACCTCGTTCAGAAGCGGGATATTGAAGCCGAATCCGCTCATGCCAGTTAGGTCTTCCACCCAGTCCGGAACATCTACATGGATTTTGTTCAGCTGCTTAATGCACCAGTTGACCGCCCGAATGACAAGATTCACAGCACCTTCAACGATACTTACAATCGAATTCCATATGCCTGCGAAAATCCTGCACACGCCGTTCCATGCTTTTTTCCAGTCGAGCGTAAAAATACCTGTAATAAAATCGAGAAGCCCTTGAAAAATCTCCCGAATTCCACTTGTATAAAGCGAAGTCTTCGAGAACCATTCAAAAGCCTTTGTCAAAAAGCTGTTGATTGCTTCCACGCATTCCTTGCCAAGTACGAGAATAAGAACGCTCGTGAGAATCTCTCCGAGCCCTTCCCATACTTCGCTAAGTCCATCGACGAGTTGCTCCATGCCTTCGCCCGCCATCTCAAAATCTCCTGTAATGATTCCGATAAGCCATGTCAGCGCGCCTGCTACAATGTCAAGCACACCTGCGAGCGTGTCGAACAATCCCGACCACAACATAAGCGCAGCGGGGATTACATGACTTTGGAGGAAATAGCCAATAACCTTGCCGAGCCATTCTAAAATAAACTGTACGCCTTTGGAGTTGTAGAATCTATCAAATGCGGCTTTGAGGTTATTCCATGAGTTTTTGAGCCTATCCACATACGGCTGAAGCTTTGCCAAGCTGTCGCTCAGTTTATCAAAAACCCCTGTGTCTACATTCGGCGTGTCAACTTCTCCGAAACTTAAATCACCTACACCACCACCTGCACTTATACCGCTGCTTCCGGAGCTTGCGCTGTCTTTCTGTAGAACATCCAGCTTATCGAAACTCGCAAGGGAAGTTTTTGCGGCTTCTCCTGCCTTCTCGGTTTCGTCTGCAAGCTCGCCTTGTGCGTCTGCCGCGCCGATGGCGGACTTTGCTGATGATTTTACCGTGGTATTCAGCCCGAAGAGCTTTCCGATGGTATTCGCGAATGCATTTGCAAGGTTAATCAGTGCTTGCAGTATCGTGTTTATAAATTTCACGATTGGAGTTAACGTCCGAATCAATCCCTTGCCGAGTATGCCAAGAAGTTCTTTCCACCGTTCGGATAATACCCTTGTTTGGTTTGCCCAGGAATCAGATGTGCGCGCGAAGTCGCCTTGCGCGTCTGCCAAAGAATCCATAACAAAGTTGTACCTTAGAGCGACCTTCTCCGCTTGGTTCATTTCGCTGTAAGCTTTTGTGATTCCGTGCGCTAAGGCGTACTGTTTCAGATTGACTTCCGTCATGACAACGCCGAGGTCTTTCAGCGTTTCAGTTTCGCCGGTAAATATAGATTTTAGCTTGACTGACGCGAGGTCGGTACTGATATTGTAGAACGAAGCCACATCGCCTGTGAGTTTTGCGGTTTCTACTGCCATATCCGAAGCCGCGTCCATCGAAAGCCCCATTGATTTCGCCATTGCCATGTAAGTGGAAGCGGTTTGCTTCGCCGAAAGCTTCGACATACCGAACTGTTCGATAGCGGTGTCAGCGAACGCTTCGCACTTGTACGCCATGTTGCCGAATGCAGTATCAACGACATTCTGTACTTCGTCCAAATCAGAAGCTAGTTCGATTGCCTGATTGCCGATTCTGATTAAGGCCTTTACAGCATGTACGGCCAAAAATGCTTTCGCGAGAGAAAGCATTTTTTTGCTAAGTTTGCTTATGCTGCTACTTACTTTTTTCTCTCCGTCGTCGGAGCTTCTTTCGATTTGGCTCCATGCCTCCTTCATAGCCTCCGACATATCCATGCCCTGCTGTTTGTATATAGCCGCGATAGAAGCCGCTTTACTTTTTGCGCTTCGTGTTGAATCATTTAAGATTTCAGCGATTTTATCATTTGCGGAAGATGCGCTGGAAGCTGCTTGATTTGCAGAATCTTTAATTTTTGAGATGGCATCGCTTGTCTTTTGAGATTCTTTGGCAATCTTTTTTGTTCCTTTATCAAATCCTGTTGTATCGACTTTTGTATCAAAATTCAAATATCCGTCAACCATCAGCCTCGCCCCCTTTCAGTAGTGCGTTGAATGCGTCTAATATTTCCTGTTCGTCGCTTGTCAGTTCGACTTTCAGTTCTGCAATATCTCTGTTCTCTGCCCACCATTCCTTATCAGCCTTCGACTGTTTCCCGGTCTTTTTCAGCTTTCTTTGATGTACGATTGTATTAAACACACATTCGCCCGTCTCAAAAAATGCGCTCATGAATTCCCAAAAATGATAGAATTCCTTTGAGCGAATTGAAAAGCCTGCGGATTTATCCACAGCCGATATGATGAATTTTAAGTCTTGCTCCCACGAGAACAGCCGACCGAAGGACAATGCGCTCTTTTTGCTATCCGCGGCTTCGCCAAGATTCAAAAACCATACCGCTTGTTCTGCGGCTTCGGTCATGAGCCTGTCGGGAATCTCGTCCTCATAGAGAATCCCCACCATGCACAGAACCTTTTCTGTGTCGCTGAGGTCGGTTCTCTCGAACATCCGCATAATATTAACGCAGGGTCGCCAGTCTGCGTTAATCGCGTACTCTTGACCCTGTAAAGACAAGGAGGACGGTAATGTTAAAATGTCCATCATTTGTACTGCGCAACAACAGATTTAACCTTCTGCTTGCGCTTTTTTGTCTCTTTCTCGAAGTGTGGAAATAGTGCCATGAGACCGTTGGAGAATATGAAATCTCCATTATTGCCTAAGCCGCATACAACTTGATTGCCAAACATGACATCCGCCTGTCCTTCGCCGAAAGTATTGTCGAACGCTTCGCGGAGAATCTTGTCAATTTCCGCATAAATCTTAAGCTCTTCGGCGGTGCGTTCGTTATCATCCAGTTTCTTGGCTTCAAGCTTCTCGGCTTTGACCGATAGCTGATTCAGCTTCTGCGGTGTGTCTCGAACCATTTCCAAAAACCCTTCATAAATTTTTGTATCGGTCGGATTGAACGAAAAAATCCGACCTGTGCCGTTAACATCAAGGTTAATGACACCATCATCGAAATCTAAAGTTTTCATGTTGTCACCTTATACCTTTGCCGTAAACGCCTTAGTGGTCGGATTGAATGTTCCTTCGGTTTTGATTCCCGTATAATGGATATTGAACGGAATCTGATAGCCTGTAGTGTCTCCGCCTGCGGAAACGACCTCAATGTAGACCTCCTCCTTTGTTGCCGGATATGCGCCGCTCGTTGCTGTTTCATACAACTTCACGCGAACAACATCCGTTTTGACATCATCAAGAACTTTCTCGTTGTCGATGATGTCCTGCAAGAACTTGAATAGGTTGCTGTCCGTGTCCGCGATGTATGGCTCAACAGACGCCTCTTTTTCGTAACCTTTAAGGTTAATGGATTCCTCACCTAAAATGTTCTTTTTCTTTTCGATGTCCGCCGAGAATTCAACGGATAATTCTTCGAGGTCTGTACCGAGAACCTCATAAGACGCTGTGTTCTCGGACGGTGTGCAGTTGATGAAGTCCTGCACTAACTTTCTTGCAATTTTCGCCATTTTATACCTCTTTCTTGATTTTTAACTGGATTTGCACTTGGTAAATTCCCATGCCATCCTCTTCAATATCCATAAGCATACAATTTGACACGGTCATCTCCTCGGCGGTGAATTTGCCCGGAAGCTCCGGGAGCCGTTGTTCGTCCATCCACAGGGAAAAATCTTCAAGGAAATCTTGGTTGTCCGCTCTATCCTCTTCTTCTCGTGCGATTTCTCGAACATAGAAGATGTAATTGTTCAGATAGAACTTGTTGCCTAAGATGTCCTGTTTATAAGTGTCATTCCCTGTTGGCTGTAATGCATAACCGCTCTGTTTGCCCTCAAAATCGGTTAAAACAGTCATGCCGTTGTAATTGCTTATGAAGTTCTGTAAAGTCTTTAAAATCGTCATTTTGTGCCTCACTTAAAGTGTTTTGCACAGCCTTTAAGGATTGATTTTTTGTGAGCGGCTTTCATGCGCTCAAACCACAGCTTTCCGCGTTGCGGCTCTCCGTGGTAATGTAAATCCTCGTCGGTTGTGTGCTTCGGTGCGCTTCCGTAGAACGCGCGCCCTTGTGCGTCTCGCATAATTTTACCGTAATACAGGTATCGTGCATACGGTGACTGATAGACCACTTCGCCGCTTCCGATAACGGTGCCTATAGTGCCGCTTTGATTCAGTGCACCCGTTTGAAAAGGGATATACTTCGCGTTGTACCGTAACACTTCGCTATCAATGTACTTTTGGCAGTCCTTAAACTGCCGTTCCCGTTCCGCTTCAAATGTCGGATTCCATTTCAGAATCAATGTATCTTTCGGGTTGTCTATCATCGTGCTGTCACTCTCCAATGCTTGAGGTTACCGTAATCGAATGTTTCAACAGTTGTCACATACAGCCCCTCCGGGATTTCCTTTGAGGATTTCTGAATCTCCTTAAGGCAGATACCTTTGACGATGATGTCCTTTTCCTGTACCTCAACATTTGGCATAGGGATGTAAACCTGTGCCTTGTCCTCGGGTGCTGTGCCTGTCTTTCTGAGAATTATCCCGGCAAGGTTCTCCCACAGCACGCCTTTGATTACGGTGCGCGTCCATCCGCTTTCTGCGTGATGGTACAGCGTCATGTAGTGTGGGAACATCATAATACCGCCCCCCTGTATAACAGACCCGTCATGATTAAATAGTTCTCAACGCTGTCCTGTAACTTTTGCTGAACAGTCATGCCGCTTGCGCCGTAGCTTCTCGACCAGCTTCCCACGGTCTCGGATGTTATTTCTCCGCCTTTTTCAGCCGCATAATATACATCACACGCCGCACAGGTCGCCAGTTTGATTTGGTCTGCATATTTATTCAATACGGACGCTGTTATGCGATTCATTGTCACCATATCCACATAGGCAGAGGCTTTGAGGACTTCGCGATTGAAGTCCTCTTCTGCCATAGTGCCATTGTATTCATTCATATAAAAGTTATAGTCGCAGTATTTCATCATGCGACCACCTCCTTATTTTGACGCAAGCTGAATTGTCTTAGTGACTGCCGCCGTGGTGATAGCAATCTCGTCGGTTGTACCCTTATATCCGTCAGCCTTAACCTTTACGGTATAAGTGCCTGCCGGGAGGTTTACTTCTACCTTGCCGCTTGAATTTGTCAGCTTCTTTGCGCCGTCAATCAGAACGGTTGCACCTTCGATAGCTGTGCCGCTTCCGTCGCCACTCGGCGTATCAGTTACAGTCAGCGTCAGCTTCTTTGTGGTCTGCGCTGTTGCAGGTTCAAGGAATGCAAAAGGTACGCCTGTTCTGTCGCCGTTCATGCGTGTTACAGGGTTCGGTAACGCCCATCCCATTCTGAATACGACACGAATTGCAATCATATCCTGCTGTGCAAGGTTGTATACGATTTCCTTCGTTGTCGGGTCTTGGATAACGCCCTGGTCTAAAATCTTAACAGTAATGTCCTGTCTAATTGCATAAACTGCCTTGCTGAAATCGCCAACGATCAACTGTGCAATCGAAGAATCGAAAGAGCCGTTCTGTGGGAACTGAATCGGTGCGCCGTCAAGCGTGTAATTCGTGCTGCCCTGCATGTCGGACTTGAAGATTGGAAGCCCGTCTGTGGTTTTGATTCCTCTCAGCTTTGCTCTCATGCCCATAGCTGCGATTGCACCTGTTACCATAGTGCCCATCTCTTCAACTTTGGAGATTACACCGCCCTCGCCGAGTAACAGATTGTAGTAATCCGGGGAAGAACCCGGAGCCACATTGTTCCCTGCAACTCTTGCTCTTGTTACGATGTCCAAATCCCATTCTGCTGGTCTGCCGTTTCCGAAGATAACCGCAGAGTCAACTCTTTCGCCGATTGCTTCGTTAATTCTCGGTAAGATTTCGCCGATGATGTCAAACGAAGTGTCGTCAACTACCGCTTCCGGGATTGGTACGATAACAGCCAGTTCCGCAGCTGTGAGATATACATTATCCCATTCCTGTTTTGTGGTCTGCTTCATACCTGTGTCGCCGTTTACCCAGTAAGCTGTCGGTAACATATCCAGCACTGGCATTCTCGTTGTCTTAGAGGACATGTTCGGAAGCTTTCTCGCCATGCTCATAAACGCGGAATTTGCCGGTGCTTCCTGCTGAATTGTGTTGATTAACTGCTCCTGAATCAGGGCCTCTGCTTTTTGTCTGTCTACAATATTAACTGCCATTGTTTACTCCTTTCCTAAAAAAGAACGCAGGGCTCTGTTTGCCTCTGCGTGGTCGCTCGTGTCTTCTTTTACTTGTGTGCCGCCTTCGTGGCGGATTCCTTCTTTTTCTTTGGTTTCAACCTTGAAAAGAGATGGTGAAGATTCTCTGTAAGGCTTCAAGGTTTCATCAATTCCGACAGGCTTTCCGTCTGCAAATGCGAACTTCTCAACACCGCCGTGCTTATAGATGATGTAATCCGGGTCGGTTACTCCTGCGCTTGTTAATGCTTCTTTCAAGCTCTGCGATTTCACCAAATCGGAATACTTCTTCTGTTCAGCTGCGATGTCCTCGTCATACTTTTTTTGCAGATTGCCGAGCTGTGTCTTTAGTTCGGTTGGTGTCTGTCCGCCGAAGCTGTCAATCGTGGCATTCAGGTCTTTAATCTGCTGATTTGCCGCCGCAAGTTCATTTTCTTTTGCGGTTGTCTTAGCTTTCTCCGCGTCAATGTCCTTGCCATGTTCCGCAAAAATGGAATCAATGGCTTCTTTTGCCTTGTCCTCTGCCAATCCTGCCTTTGTCAGAATCTCTTTGATTTGTTCTCTTTTCATTGTCTCTCCCTTTCTGCACTTCGTTTTTTACGCGCAACGCCGCTATGTGCCTGCGTTTTACGGTCGCCACCGATTTTTAGGTATAAAAAAAGGACGGCTCGTCAGTCGTCCTCGTTTTTAATGATTTTTTGAGCTTTATTTTGAGCTTTATTAAGATATTTTTTTATATATTCTGGCAATTCCTTTGTACCTGAATAGTACGCGCCCCATGCTTCGCTAAATGCTTCGCTTGGTTTTTCAAGAATTTTTGTGCCAGTCTCCAAAAACCATCGTCTTGAATCTTCCTCAAAACCTTCCGGAAGTCCATACTTGTTTTGGTAAACATGCCCCATCTCATGATGGATTGTCGCTTTTCCGTCTGTATTGAAAAATTCATCAACGCCATATTTTGCCTTGTATCTTTCCTGTTCTTCCAACTTTGCCTTTGTGATTTTAGCCATCGTCTTGTAGGATGAACTAATCGCCACCATAGAACCATGTGTTTCAAAATCGTATCCATTGCCATATCCCAGATGGATTTCGCCTGCATCTTCCATAGTCACACCATAGAATTGGCTGTGTTTCCTTGGTAGTTTATAATTAGGGCCGCCGTAATACTTTTCAAATGTTTTGGAATCTCCGACAAATATCGGTCTTGCATCAGTTGGCAAAAACCCCACTGCTTTGTTGATTTCGTTTGCTGTTTCGAGTGGCAGGATATCATATACCACATACTTAACGCCCAACTGCTTTGCATACTGTTGCGCTTCCTCAATTGTTTTTGCAGGAATGAAACTTTCTGTTACCGGCTCAACTTTTTTTGTAATTTTAAGATTTTTTACTGGTTTTTCAACTGTTTTCGGAATTTTCGGTATTTCTTCCCGTCCATATTGCCGCTTAAGTCCTGTCTGCCCGAGGAAGTCAGACTGGATTTCGCCCCACTTTTTTAACTTCGCTTTCGCGCGCTCCGAGGACAGCCCTGCGGCTTCCATTCCGACCTTCTCACGCTTCCAACGGCGGATTTGACGCTCGATGTACCTTTGACGCTGTGTCGCTTCATATTCGGTCATTTTCTCGCCGTTATAGGTGTATTTTGGCTTGTCAAATGACTTTAACTCTTCCTCGGTATATGTCGGCTCGTCACCCTCAAAAAACGGGTAAAAGGTGTGTCTGCAATTCGCACCACACAGCCCGGTAACGCTTCCGTAGCCTGTCGCTTCTGACAGCTTCTCATAGCCCTCAGTTTCGCCGCTGATTGAATACACTTTCCCTTGCCATTCGGCGTGTGATGGTCGCGCCCCGGAGTGTGCGGAGACCTCCACAAGGTCGGTTCCCAGTTCGTCGGCGTTTGACAGCGCAATCTTTGCAACCGTCTGATTAACGCCCGTTCTGACTGCACGGCGAACAACTACATCTATGTAATCTTTCCGCGAGCCGTAGTCGTAGGCTTCAATGCCGTTTTTGGCAAGGTCTGATATGGCGTTCTTGACTGCCGTTTCCTGTGAGAATGCGCCGCTTGATACTTGAGCATATGCACGGTCTAATGCTTGTGAGATTTGCCGCGTGCCTTGCGTTGCGGTTGTCCTTGTGAGGTTGTCAAATGTGCCAAGCGTTTTACTCAACCCCGCATTAAGAGTATTAACCGTTGACTGTGTCGGTTTCACGCCGTCGTCTTTCAACTCTTTCACGCCTGCTTCTTTGAGCAGTCTCACGATCTCAGCTTTTGACTTGCCGCTCGCCTTCGTCAGTCGCTCCTGAATCTCTTTATAAGTTAAGCCCATCTCCTGAAGCTTCATCGCTTGCCATTCGGCAGCTGACGAAAAGTAATCATACTTACTTATCTTCCGCGCCATGTCGGCGATGATGTCTCGCTCTGCCTGTTCGTAGATCTCCACCAATCTATCCGGGCATTGTTCAAGGTATTCCGGTGTGATCATAGGTTACTCCTCATTGAACCAGTCCACATTACTTTCAGCTTGTGGAACATTCGCCTTTGCTTCCTCTTCCGTCTCGCCGAAGAACCTTGCTCTGTATTCCCACTTTTCGCGGATTCCATCTCGGATTTCCTGCAAAAACTTTTCTTTTTCTGCGCCTGTGTCTTCGATGATAGAATCGTCGAAGTTAATTGTAATCTTTGCCGGGTCAACGCTGAACCCGTCCATGTCTCCGATTGCAATCACCATTTTGCGTAATGCTTCATTTAATACGATTTCATGCTTTTTCAGATTACGATACAGGTCGGATTCTTCACTGACTACCTCTGTAGCCGTTTTTACACCTGTGGTCTCGAATCTATAATAGGAATCGCCAAGCCCGCACTTCTTGGCTAAGATGTTTAGCCCGGTCTTTAAACCCTGTTCGTGTGCGTCTGCTCGGATTTCCATGTTCATTTCAACAATCTTGTCTTGCCCGTCTGTTTCGGTCACGGCATAGAATTCTGTGTCGTTAGAATCAAATACAGGATAGGTCACTGTGCCGTCTTGTGATTCCATGATTCGTGCGAATTTAATCGGAACGATGATTCGCTTCTTGCCAAGTTTGAATTCGTTAGCGTAAGAATCATACACAAGGTCAAGTGCTTCTAATTGGTCTATAGAATTCGCATACACTGAAATACCCATAGGATTGTCCAGTTCCACATTGTTTACGATGTTCGGCTTGATGATTTGGAAGCGCGGAACAGGCGAGCCCGTGTTAATCTCCGGCACCACCCCATCCGGCAGCTCCGTCTCTTGCAGCGCGTCATTCGTACGCTTGAAGTAGATGTTTTTGATTACATAATTCCCTTGCTCGTTGCGTTCGTGGATGTTCAGATACACAAATGAATCCTTTTTTACCTTGTGCTCCGAAGCAAAAGCGCAGTCCAGTATCTCCCCATTCTCGGTAGTGAGCGGATAAATCATGTTCGCCCGGACATAGTCAATGTTGACCTTGTCGCCATCCATAAACTCCACAAACGCCCCCGTGCCGAGTGCCATCGTGAGTTCTATCAGCTGATTACCACGCACATAGAACCCATTAGCGTCCAAGATGTCGTTGAGCCTGTTTTGAGAAGTTTCATCGCCCGTGACGATTTCCACCTTCTCGTTCAGAAGCATGTTCGCCCAGTCCTCAGACAGCTTTTTTGCCATGTTGAGCGTTTTTCTTGTTTGCGTTGTATACTCAACCCCGTTCCATTGCTTATAAGAATGAAAACGGGTCTTTCCCTTATACCATTCTTGCCACAACTCTATTGCAGAATAGAACGACTTGTCGATTGTTCCGCATCCGTTCTTGTCAAGCCATTGTATGATTCCTTGCATATCTTTCTCCTATTTTCTCAAATATAAGATGTCGCTCTGCACACTCTCCGTTGAGTATTCCATGCTATCGAGCGAATCTACATTTACCGTGCCATCGTCCAGTCTTTCATCTTTCGTCGGGTCTTTGTCCGAATATACCGCATTCTCAAGCGCGCGTATAGTCGCTGTGCAATGATTCATGATGAAGAACCTATTTTGCGCCATGATTGAATTATAAAACGCGATTCGGTCATTGATTGCACCCTTTAACGCGTTTCTGACATCCACACCCACGCGCTTCTTTGCAGCCGCCACTTGCAAACCTTCAATCAGCGTTTGTTCTGCGCTGTCGCAAAACGCTTCATACACGCGGTACTTTGTTTTTGCTCTTCGGCAGAAGTCAACGAACTTTTCTTCTAACTCTTTTGGTGACAGTCTGCCCTTCTCTTTGTTGTTCCAATAAAACTCATCGAGTATTACGACATCCCAGTTATGTGTAAATCCTGTCAGAGTGAACGAATGTGCTGAGCCTGTGCCCCCGAAGTCAACCCCGATTGTTGCGTACCGAATCGGCGGTGCTTTGTCGATGATGTAACTTTCCTTGTTATCCACAAACAGGTCATAGATAACGCCCTCGGCAGCTACCCATAAGCCCATGATGTAACGCTTGAAGAATACACCCGAATACATTCCCCGGTACCTTCTCTTAATGTCCTCCGCAAGCGACAGGTTGTCGTCCATTGTGAAATGCAAATACAGAAGGTTTTTGTCCTCTCGCTTGTCCACCCATTCCTTTTTGAACCAATGCGCCGGAGTGTCCGGGTTGCAGTTAAACCAAAACTTGGAACCTTCGACTGAACATCTACCTGTGCCCTGATTCACGAATGATTCCGGCATGAGCGCAACTTCATCGAAGAATATCCCCGCCAAAGTAATACCCTGAATTAAGTCTTGGCTTCGCTCATCCTTACCTCCGAAGATGTAAAAGTTATTCGTTACCTTTCCGCGTGTTATCTCAACAAGGTTGTCCGCCCGGTGGTCTGTAAGCTTGTATCCCCTCGACAGTAACATCTGCTTCATCACTACAAGCACATTACGCCGGAATGAACCGATTGTCTTTCCACACATGCCGAAATTCTGCCCGTTGAAGGTCTCCATCGCCCAAATAACAAAAGACAGTGCCATTGACACCGTCTTACCTGAACGGATTGCTCCGTCTGCAATGATTCCATCTTTATCTGACACGCCCGACTGCGGGAGCCACCATGTCAGCAGCTGTTTTTGCTTCTTACTGAACGGACTGAATTTGAATCCTATTCGTCCCATACATCAGCACTCTCCTTTAACGCGTCCATAAATCCATCGTCTTCCGTGTCCTCTGTTCCCTGTCCTTTGTCCGTCTGCCCGAGCCAGTTCTTCCCGAGGAAGATTGCCATTGCAGCACTTTTCTTGGCGAGCTGAAACTGCATTCTGCGAAGGCTTATTTTCCCCGTTCCGCGCTTTTCCCGGAATATTTCGGAAAAACCTTTTTTGTATGTGCGCTTACACCATGATTCAAGTGTCTTGTCCGTAGTGTTAAAGAATCCGCATATTTCTTCCTTCGTACACTGTAAGGCGCAAAGCTTTTCAAACTCGTCTTGGGGAATTTGTTTTAACGGTCTACCCCCTTTGTTTTTTTCCATATCATTCCTCATTTAGTTTCACAGCTTTTTTCCCTGTGAATTGTTCCCATCTGTCAATAATAACATCTACATATTTCGGGTCTAATTCCATCATAAAACACTTCCTGTTCAGTTGCTCACATGCAATTAGCGTTGAACCACTTCCTCCAAATAAATCAAGTACATTGCTTTCTTCTTTGCTGTATTTTTTTATAAACCATTCGGATAATTTTATAGGCTTTTGTGTTGGATGATGTCTTTTGTGGTCGAATTCCTTTTCTGTGCCAAATACACCCGCCCACTTTACTCTCGCAATATCTCTTTTATGCTTGTGTCTTGACCAACATAACTCGAAGCAAGAACCATGCATTTTATCAGAGGAATAATCTTCCTCGATATTCTCATTTCCATTAGCCCTTTTGTCCCATACAATCCAACTCCCATTATTTTTTTCAATCAGCAGTTCTGCAAAGTAATCTGCACCCCATATGAATGTCTCTTTTACATCTAATTTCATGATTGTGTCAATCATTTTAGGATTGAAGTCATCCACAATCCCTTGTTCGTACTTTTTGCCACCTGTGAAATTCTTTTCTTTCGCAAAATCAAGATTGTTCTTCATCCCGCTGAAATCAGTATCAAGATTCATTCCATAAGGTGGGTCAGTGTATATCATATCAATAGTGTTCCCATCAAGAAGCACATCAATGTTTGCGAAATTTGTGCTGTCCCCGCACATCAGCCTATGCCCCCCCAGTTGGTATATATCGCCCAGCTTTGCTTTCGGCTCTTCCGGTACAGTTAATTCGTAATCGTCCTCTATTACCTCGGGTTCTTCCTCATCTATGTCAAACCCGAATTCTGTCATGTCAATGTCTAATATGTTGTCGAGTTCGCTATCTAACAAATCAAAATCCCAATCGGACATCTCCGCCGTTTTGTTGTGCGCGAGTGCGTACGCCCTGCGCTGTTCGTCGGACAGGAAATCAAGTCTGATACACGGAACCTCTTCATAGCCTAATTCTTTTAATGCCATAAGCCTGCCATGACCCTCGACAATGATGTTTTTTTCTCCCCATATCCCAATTGGGTCGCACATACCAAACTCTTTTATTGACGCTTTAATTGTTCCAACATCTTCCTTTTGATGTTTGCGTGCGTTTTTCTCATATGGTTTTAATTTTTCAATTTTTATGTATTCAATTTCTAATTTCATTTTTCACCCCACGAAAAAAACCCGGGCGAAATCGTCCGAGTTTTCTTTTAAAGAAGAATGTTAAGTTGCCTTTAAGAAGAACATTTCTCACTTTATATTATAGTACGGGTTTTCGTCATTGTGCATACAACTTTGTCAGTTTTCATACACTTTTACACATTTATCATACTATCCAGCTCTGCGATTGCTTCGCATTTGACCGTAGACACCCATGTCTGCGACCGCCCCATGTCCACAGCAATCTCCTTATTCGTCATGTTAAGTACATAGCACTTCCACAGCACATCGAACCTATCCTTGTTCTTCAGCTGCCGGATGTGATTGATTACCCGTTGGCGTTCGTCAAGTAGAGATTTGAGGTCGGATTCCATTTCGATGTCTACATATTCGGCTACACTATCGCCTACCTTGTCTGATATTCCCGAACCAAACGCCGGAGGAATCACAGTCTTTTTTACTTTCCCGGTGTTCTCGTCAAACGACACAATCGTTTTCGGTTGAGATGTAATGGCAGTCGCCCGGTCATACCACCGCTGCATATCGGCAATAGTGCCGTTTATCTGTGCGTCGATAAGTGCTATCCGCTTTAGATACTCTTTTGTGTCAATCATTTATTCCCTCCAATCCATTTCTTTCATTTCCGTCCTCCTACATTTTTTTTATCATGAGAATAATAGCTATAGCTATTACAATCATCGACTGAAAGTAATATGTCTTTGTTTTTCGGTAATTAGAATCAAATATACATCCGATTATAAAACTCAGCAACAACATCCTGTATCCCACCATAAATATCATTCTATCCCCTCCCAGTATAGAGCTTGCCCACACTCGCAATGATGGGGTTTGCCGTCGTGATACAAAACAACCACTTCCCCACATGTAGGACACTCGAATTGCCATAGTTCTTCATTGTCTATCGGCTTCATCGGCGTTTGCTTTCTCATATCCTTCACCGCCAGCTCACACGCTTCTGTGATAGCCTGTATGCTCGCAGTCTTGCCGCTGAATCCTGCGTAATACTCAATCTCTGCGATTGCTTCCGAAGTTGTCTCCGGGTCTAATAATCTGATTGCTTCTTCTCTCGTCATTCTTCCTCACTCCAATCTATCTTCTGTCCGCAGTTCGGACAGACCCATGTGTCATAAACTAACGCACCATTCCAATATCCATCACCTTCGATTCGATGTCACAATGCGCTGTTATCCATTCTTTCAATTCGTCAGCGTCTATTAGTCTCATTCCTCTACCTCCTTGTTCCAACAATCTGAACATCTTTTTTCTTCACATTCTGTCTTAACTGCAATTCCTAACGCTTCGCAGCAAGAGTATGGTGTTCCATCTTTCATTAGCATTGCATTCGGAAACTTCTCCAAAAGCACAGTTTTTCTTGTTTTTCGCGGGTGTTCCTCAGCCCACTGACGAACAATATTAGTAGCTTCAATAGGATGTTCGATTTCAAAATCACAACAAATAGAATCAAAACCATTGTTGTATCTTGATAATGGACATTCATGACATTCTACACCCACACATTGGTCTTCTATTCGCCCCAAGCTGTCTAACATTCTTTTCTTTTCAGCTAAATAATTAAATTCCATCTTCATTCTCCTTTCAGGCATTCAGCTTTACATCTTCATACTTTACCGTCATGCTACGCAGGCTCTTTATGTCTGCGTAGATGTCCAGTATCTCTTGTTTTACTCTTTCAATAAATTTCTCCGCCTCTGTCGGCGTATCTTGAATGTTCCAAACTATCATGTCATAGTGCCGAACCATCGCCATTTGCTCACCGTCTACAATGTAGTGCAGTCCTTTGATTTTGCTGTCTACTACATAGGCGGTGATGTTTGCCAGCTCCATATCCCAACAATGGTACTTAGGGAATTTATATTGTCTCATTTTTTTACCCACCACTTCATCACATCTTCTCCTGTTTTCCATTCTCCTTTTTTTCCCGAGGCTTTGAGCATTCTGTCAAATGCCCTTATGTACGCTTGTTTATATTTCGGATATTTTTCCAATTCTTCCGCCTGTTTTGTGCCCATAGGGCAACCTATACATCCCAATCGTGTATATCCCTCGTCATACAGGCTACAGTAAGGTATGTCGTATGTGTGAATGAACTCCCATACATCTTCATCTTCCCAATCTATTATTGGGTTAAGGATATGACTGCCTCTTGTCGGGCAAATTCGTACCATTTCTTCGTTATCCGGGTTATCAGGGTCAAGGCGTATTCGTTTTTTGCTTCCGTTAGCGGCTTCCAGTCCCCCCCTCAATCTCCGTTTTGCGCTCTCGGAATGGCGTACACCAGTGACACAAAATCGCCATTCGCCACCGGATTCTTTCAGTGATTCACAACAGTACCGCACAACTCTTGTTGGTGGCATTTTCTTTCGCGGTATCAGGTTCCACATTGTTATCCGTGTTCCGTCCTTGTATCGCGGAACCTCAAATATTACATCCGGGTGCTTTTCCTTGATAAACCTAACCAGTTCCGGTGGGTCTACACTCGTTAAGTTATAATGCGCGTCATATTTTACTTTAGCCATATCAGCTAATGCCTTAATTACAACGCTGTCTTTCCCTCCCGAAAAGCATAGGTAATATCCCTCTTCGGGTTCAAACATCTGCAATCGCCTTATCGCAACCTCGACCTTGTTTAAGCCGCTCATGTTTAATTGGTTAATCATGTAATTACCTCCATGTGTATCTTTGCGCTTGATACTGCCCATATGTCAGTCGCCGAAGTCGCGCTTGTTCGTTTATGTCGGGTATATGCGTCTCGCGCTTTGTCGGCTTGTGGAAATTCTCACGGCATTCATCGCAACAGTATCTTTGTCCGCGCAAGGCTTCAAATTCCACCCCACAGTTTTTGCATTGTTTAATCATCTTCTGCCTCCTTCCACCGCTGACCGCAGAGCGGACAAAACGCATAATTGTCTACCGTTCCCGATTCGGCTATCATGCCATGCTTACATCTCGGACAGATGAACCGCCCGCTTTCCTCGACTTCGGGTATCATCACCTCTTGGTACTGCAATATCTTCTCGATGTACTTGAACATATATCGAATCTGATAAATCGTATCTGCGCCCGACCGCCGTTCGCTTGCTCGGCGCAATTCTTCAAGCCATCTAATCGCGGCTCTCGGTGTTAATTTGTTCTTCTTTGGTGTCATTTCTTGCCTCGTAAATTTTCATCCAATCTTCAAATGTCATTGTTACTAAAATTTCATGGTTGTTCTTCTTGTGGAATACCGCCGGAAGTTCATCCGGCTTTGCGTCCCGCTTTGCTTGCCATACCCAGTCATACAGCTGCATTTTCTCTTGGTGCTTCGCTTCGATATGGATTCCCGGCAGTCCTACCACATCCGCGTCGCCGTTTGCTCCGCAGTACTGCTGACCTCTTCGGCAGTTATAGCCGTACACTCTCAGTCTGCTTGCAAGCTCCCTCTCGAACCTCGCGCCTTTGGATTTGCTGTTTATCATCGTTTCCCTCCTCGCGTTCGTTTTAGTGCGTTATACCTCGAATTAAAAGCCTCTGTGCTTGTCTCGCTAAAAGGGTACATCTTCATCTACAGCCGCGAAACCTTCCGGGATAGGTTCGTCATATTCCGGGCGTGTTCCCTGTCTGTCTCCCCATTCCAAAAATTCTACTCTGTCAGCTATGACATCCGTGGTGTAAACCGTCGCTCCATCCTTATTGGTGTAGCTTCCGGTCTGCAATCTGCCTTGAACGCCTACCAGTCTTCCTTTTGCAAGGAATCTTTCGCAGTTTTCAGCCTGTTTGCCGAAGCAGATAACTCTCGGAAAGTCCGCTTGCTTCTTTTCGTCTTTTTTCACGGGTCTGTCAATTGCAACGGTAAATGTGCATACCGCCGTTTGTGTGCCTGATGTGTATCTTACTTCCGGGTCGCGGGTAAGGCGACCAATTAAAACTACTGAATTCATTTTGCCTCCTGTAAATAATCTTCAAATTTCATTTGTTCTAATGGTTTCCATGCGAGCATTTCATTCTTCGCCCGCTCATAAAAATTTCTGTCAATTTCAAATCCATATGCATTTCGGTTGAGTTCGATTGCTGCTCTAAGTGTTGAACCACTTCCACAGCACGGGTCAATTACCGTGTCCCCCTCGTCTGTGAATATCTCAATCAACTTCTTAAGCAATCCAACCGGCTTTTGTGCCGGATGTATTTTCGGAATATCCTTTCCGTCTTTTTCCCAACTAAACCAGTTGAACACCATATGCCCCGTTCCGCGAATGTTTTTTCCGTTTTCGTCAATCTGCAAGCCGTTTCTGAATTTCGGAAGTTTGTCTCGGTACAGAAGCAATGCATATTCTGTTGCGCCAACTACACGCATGTTTGCCTTTAAGACTTGTGGGCTGTAATTCTTGATAAACACAAGAGGTATGTAGTTATTAAATCCATGCTTTTTTGCCGCGTTTATCAAAGTTGACTGCTGTTCAAAGGAACAGAATACAATCATGCACGGGCTGTTGCTGCTTCGTCCTCTTCCCTGCTTTGATGTGTCCTCTTTTTTCATCATTTTGTGGCAAAAGTGAAAATATTCGTAAAGGTTAAAATTAAAGTCGGAATTGAACGCTGCCCTTTTTGCGAATTTGCTTTCGCCGTTTTTGTTGTCGCCGCCGTTGTACCACATCGGATTACTGCCGTAAAAGTTATTGCCGACATTGTAAGGCACATCAGCAATGATTAACTGGGCGGGCGGTATTGCATATTTCTTGTAATTTTGCATAGAATCTCTGAATATCTCACATTTTACACTATTCATGTTTTATCCTCTCCAATTGTCTGATCAGCTTAAATGCTCTGCACTCTCTAACATCTTCTTCAATCCCGAACAGGATTTTAAGCTGTTCAAGCATTATCTCAACATCTCCGATTTCCTCGGCAATCGCGTTTTTTAAGCCTTTTAGCTGCTGTGCGTCGTCGCCTGTGTATCGCCAAAATTTCGTTATTGCCTGCGTCAACTCTGCCATCTCTTCAATGGTCTGTCTGCTTTGCGGCTCTATCCCATAGTGCCGGGCGATTTGTTCTATAAGTTTCATTGTTCCTCTCCTTTCAGTGCCATTTCCATTTGTGGAAAATCATTTTTAACTTTCTGCCGGCGGATAGACTGTCCGTTCATTACCACCGGGTGGCAGCGTTCGAGAACCCTGTCATAGATTCTTCGTTTGCCAATATCCGAAGCCTTTTTTATCTCTTCGGTCGTCAGATTCGTTGTAATAATCATCGGCAATCCCGAACGATAGCGAGAATCGATTATGTTAAAAACCTGTTCCTGCATGTATTCTGATTCTCTTTCAGCCCCTAAATCGTCGATAATCAGTAATGCGTACCGATTCAACCCGTCGATGTATTCCTGCCTACCATCGAATGACGATTGCAAGATATTAACCATCGTTGCAAAATTTGTCATTAAGACTTTGTGTCCGTTGTCTATGAGCCGATTCGCTATACATGCCGATGTATGACTTTTTCCCGTTCCGACGGTTCCGCAGAAGAGAAGCCCTTTTCCTGAAGCCTTAAACTCATCAAACTGCTCCGCATATCTCTTCCCGATTCTGAGCATTTCGCTATCGTGTGAGTTTTCAAACTTGCATTCGCTCAATGCGGATTTGCCAAAACAAATTGCTCGGTTTCGTCGTTTTTCCTCTTCGTCCTCTTTCTCTTTTGCCGCTTGCAATTCTTTCTTTCTGCAATCGCAAATGCAAGAAACTTTGCGTTTTTCGCCGAGTATCTTGATTGTGGTTTCGGTAGCCTGTCCGCATACCGCGCAGCGCATTACACCGTCCTCGCCTATGTATTCACTTGGACTTTTCGGAACATTGTCCGATATCTTTTCAATCATTTTTCACCTCAAAATAAATCGTCTAAATCGTCAGCAACAGGTGTTTCGCAAAACCTTCTTTGCGTTCTTGTAGGGTGGTGAACATTCTCAGCCGTTCCCTGTCTCTCCCATGTTCTGACCGCTGCTTGCCAGTTTTTCATTTTGTTTTTACCGACCATCCAACCGTTGGCTGTGTAATAATCAACAAACCTTTGCGCGTCTACGCTGTTATTTCTTTCGGTACAATAGGCTCGTACTTCATCGACTGTAGGTGCTACGAACCTCTCACGCGCGCGCGCGTTTTTGTTGTTATATATATTATTATCATTGTTGTCATTGTTGTTTGTGTCCGCAAACTGTCCGCAAACTGTCCTTTTTTCGTCCTTTTTCTGTCCTTTTGCGTTTTGCACATCGTTGTAAAATGCGTAATTTTCAATGACTATAGCCGTTATTTTGCCTGTCCTTTTTATGTCCAACATTGCGTCTGTTTTGAGTGTATTTAGGAAATCACGCACTCTGTGTCTGCTCCACCCCCAACGGTTAGATAACTCTAATAAACTTAGGCTTACTGTCCCCCTTTCAAATGTCATTATTTGATTCTTGTAAGGCTTCTTTACTTCTTCGTGATTTGCAAGCATAATGAGGTCAATCCATGCTTGACCTTTGCTGAATGGTTTATCGTTCCACAGCCAATGGTCTTGCAGCTGCCTGCTAATCGGGACCCAGCCTTTTCCCAATTCAATCACCTGCCTTTTTTTGCGAATTTAAGCGTTACTTTTTCTCTGTTTCCTATCTCTTTCTTGGTGCAACCCTCTCCCGCCGGACAACCTCTCGGCTCTCCGGTTTCGAGTAAATAGTCACAGCTTTTCGTGCCCCCATAATGCCCTCGGAAGAGGTATTTGCACCCTTGACAAGATTTGTCTATTGTGTGTTCCATTGCTCCTTCAGCCTTTCGATTTCATCTGGTGTCATTGTTTCAATTCCTTGTTCCTTGCAATCCGCCACAACTGCGTCAATCAGCCTTGACATTTCTTTGGTGTCGTATACCGACGAACCATAGTAGCACTTGATGTTTTCGTAGCCCGCAATCTTTGACTTTCCAATACTTTCGCATATCCATCCGCTTCCGTTTTTGCCCCAGTTTTCCACCCATCGGTCAACTGCTTTTTCGGCAATCGGTACGATGTTAAATGCTCCGTAATCTCGTACATAATTCTTATAAACTTCCATGTGCGAAATGTGCAGCTTATCGGACAGCTCTTTGCAAAGTTTCCAAAAGTAGGCATTTGCGTCAAGGCTTCTTTTGCGCTTTATAGGCTCGATTTTGATTGTGTAATCTTTCATCGGGTCTATTTGCCCGACAGTATCCAAAAACTCGTGTACGGCTCGAATTTGCCCCTTCTCGAGGGGTATAATCAAGTTGTCTTGCCTGTAGAGAAGTTCGAGCCGTGGTCGCTCTTTAATCTTCATCGCTTCCACCTACCCATGAATATTTATCGTACACCAGTTTCTTTTCATCCCAGTTCTTATAAGTGCTGTTCAGGTAGTCTCTGATGTATTTTTTGAATTCTTCACGATAGCCGCCGTTGTCATACTTGAAGTGGCAATCCCTACACAACATCACAAGGTTTTCGGGAATCCCCATACCCCCTTGCGCCCTGCTAATGTAGTGGGCGCACTCGAGGTACCACGGTCTGCCGCACAGTATGCAGCAGTCTTTGTCTCGCTTCCTGACTTTCCGTCGGGTATCCGGGGATATTTTGGTATGTTCCTTCATGCTCATTCTTTGCCTGCGGTGATTCTTACATATCCCGCCTTGCCTTTCTTCGTTACTTTCTTGAGATACTTTTTATACAAATCGGCATTCTCGGCTGCGAATCCATCAACATCAAATTCCCATTTTTCGGTCGGTTCTCCGTCCGGAACAAGTGTTATCTTCGTTCCGTTCGGGGTCTCCCATTTCTTGATGTGGTATTTTTCCATGCCTGCCTTGAGGTCGGATTTTGCGTCCTTATACTCTTTTTCAATCTGTTTGAAAATCTCAAGTTGAGATTCCAAAAGAAGCACTCTATCGGCTATCTCCACAATTTCTTGCGGTTGCATTTCCTCTTCCGTCAAGAGCGGATTCTCTTTCAGTCTCAACCAGTCCGCCCGGAAGCGTTCAACCTCTTCTTTGATGTACTCTATATATGCGGTATAATCTGATTTTTTAATGTGGTAAACGGTTAAGTTATCCGAATTGAATTCCTCGTTGAAATCTTCCGGTCGTTCATATATCGCCAAAATACCGTCCTCGTAGCCGTACATTTCGATTCCCATAAGAAGCTGGCAAAGGTAGTAATCGTAATCGCTGACAGCTTCATGAATTACGGAAGTGGTTTTGATTTCAAGAACCATTCCCTTGTCATAGTCCACTCCGTCAGCGTGGTATCTCAAATAACCGTTTATGATTTTCCCTTCAACAAAATTTGTAGACCATTGAGAGTTGATATACTCTCTGATTTGCGGTTCTAACACATTGCCGTACTTTGTGTATGCGTTGCCTGTGAAGTCCGATTCCTCAATCCCGGCTTTCTCCTTCAAGAGCTGCCAACGGGTCTTGAATTTGGATATATTCAGAATTGCGGCAATGTCGCTGCCACCTATGTATTTATCCCTATCTTTTGTTACATCCTGCATTTATTTCCCCTCCAAGTTCTCTAAAACTTCCTTGAATCTCTCATCTGTGGTCTGACCGTTTAATCCATAATCCTTTGCGACTTCGGTAAATGGTATATTATTATCTCTCAGATAAATAATCAGCTTTTCACGATAAGTTAGGGTTCTTGTTTTCGGTGCAGCTCCCTGATTATCTTTTTTGCTGTCATTGTACTTTGTATTGTCTTTGTTCCAATAAACATCTGCCCCAATACCGAGGGATTTGCAAGCGACGGAGATAGCGTCCGTCAGAGCCATTTTGTAGCATTCGTCATTTACATATAGCCCGTTCTTTTCATTCGCTACAAGCATTGAGCCGCCGATTCCTACAATCGGCTTGCTCCATTCATCGCCTTGCTTGACATAGAGGTTTATTTTCACATTCGCGGTAATTTCATCTTTTGCCATCGCTGTTTCGAGCCACTGGTCTACAATCTCGTAGTACCATCCGAAGCCGCAAACCCCAAATTCTTCGGTGAGTGTCTTGATTCGCCACATCGGGTTAATATCGGTCATTCCTTTAAGTCTGCCGCCGCCAATGTTCTTCTTTGCCGTTTCAGGCACTTGCCTGAATTTATCGTATAATTCAAGATTGTTCATCTACTCTACCTCCTTAAACTCTCCGTCAATTAACTGATAGAATGTATCTTCTTTGATTCTTTCTCCGTCTACTTGCTCAGTCTTAACGCAAACTGGAACATATCTGTCCTTGTTAGGGTCGCGTTTCCACTCCGTAAGAGTTATCCAGCTGCCTTTTTTCGCTTTTGCTCTGCTATTGATTCCCGCACACATGATCACACTGTCTTCACCGCTTGAATATATCTTCGCGGAATCGCCGCTACTGCCTATCTTCGCGGAATTGCCGCTACTGCCTATCTGCGCGTAATTGCCGCTACTGCCTATCTGCGCGTAATCGCCGCTACTGCCTATCTTCGCGGAATTGCCGCTACTGCCTATCTTCGCGGAATAGCCGCTACTGCCTATCTGCGCGGAATCGCCGCTACTGCCTATCTGCGCGGAATCGCCGCTACTGCCTATCTTCGCGGAATCGCCGCTACTGCCTATCTGCGCGTAATCGCCGCTACTGCCTATCTTCGCGTAATCGCCGCTACTGCCTATCTGCGCGTAATCGCCGCTACTGCCTATCTGCGCGGAATTGCCGCTACTGCCTATCTTCGCGGAATCGCCGCTACTGCCTATCTGC
>ERZ1034701.88-NODE-88-length-38440-cov-7.880969_pt1 | contig 38440 bp, 28 predicted proteins | sample MGYA00520651_ERZ1034701 | MGnify/ENA primary metagenome ERZ1034701 (study PRJEB33766, sample SAMN09781713) | gut metagenome | biome: gut microbiome | host: Homo sapiens | place: Madagascar | study: EMG produced TPA metagenomics assembly of the PRJNA485056 data set...
TCTGCGGAAGTTATTTTTTGAACATTACGTAAAACTTTGCATTGCTGAAATATTTTATAATATTAATATGTGCGTGCAAAGTAAAAGAAAACTTTTATGTCTCACAATACGGGGTTAGCCGATAGCTTACTATACTATCAGCTATTGCCATCTTTCTGTTTTGGGGGTCTCAAAAGGGATGTTTGTCAATGCAGGAGAGGTACTTGGGGTATCTGGAAGTTCCGGCATGTCAACTGGTCCCCATCTGCACCTGACAACAAAAAAGGATGGCAAGGTGTTTGACCCTGTCATCCTTCTTAAGTATGTTCATAATATTAAATCACAAGTTCTTTGATATTTGAACTATTCATCTTGACTCCATGCATCACTGGTGAAGTGCTTCTTTATGTTCGCATATCCACTGAAGGCTTTTGATGTACCATCCTTGAATATGAATCTTATGGCTGTGATCTTACAATTCCTGATGACATCGTTTTCATCCCAGAATATTTTTTCCCAACTGTATGAACCTACGTCGCCTGGTTCAATCGGTCCGATGCCACGTACTTCTTTAGTCGAATACCCAAAGTAATCTCGTTGAACATCACCGACATTATTGTAGCAAGTCAAGGTAATCTCGACGTATTTTATGGTTTTACTGAAACAGTTATAGATTTCGTAGTTCATGCCAAATTGATCGTCATCATAATTATATCCTGCCCTGGTGATGAATATTTGGTGGTTCTTCATGTAGGCAACTCGGTTTTCATATGTCTTTAGCTGGCCTCGTAATTCTTCAAGCCATTGCTTTGTGCGTTCATTATCATATTCGTAAGCAACTTCGAATCTTCCGTCTATTCCTTCATTCATTTTTGACATCAAGTAATTCTTATCAACTGAATTACCTAACATTTGAGAGTCGAGAAATTTTATATCTTCATCTTCTAAGCTAATACTTACAAAATGGAAACGACCTATGAACTTATTTATGGTGTCATTATAGTTAAATATAGCTATGGTATCACCTTCAGAGACTTTGGTTTCATCATCCTCATCTCCAAAAGACATATCTTTCGTAGCTATGGCAAGACGCAATCTACGGTTATAGATAGAATCCTTTATCTCTCTGTCCCTTTTTTCTTTGACCAAGCGTTCTCTGTACTTTGTAACGTATGGCTTTATATTGTCCTTATGGATAAAGACAATATCCTTAAGAGATTTGTATTGGGTGTTGGAAACAACAAAGCTGTTCTCACTCAAACCTGTTTCAGTGACTTCTTCTGCATTGAGTGTTACATCATTCTCTCCAAAAGAGAAGCCTGTCCATTTCAAGCGAGATAGATTATCATAGCACACTGTCGTATTGCTCTTATGATATTGACTACCCTTTTCAATGTCCAAGAACGTGTATGAGTTGTTTAGGTCTTTCACATAATCGTTCCATAGACTTTCATTTCTTAATAAAGAGAGATATAGTGGACTATCGGTGTCTTTGAGAAAGAATATGTCCTGTCCTCCTTTGAGTACCAAGTAGTTCTCTTTCTTGTACAAATAGAGTTCATAGTCTACCTTGTAGCTTCTGTCTGTAATCGTATATGTGTGCTTCTTGTCTTTCTGGGTGAGCTTTAGTTTTCCATCAATCAGCACATAGCTGCAAGGACTAAGATTCCCTGGCATGAAATACACTTGTTTTCCAAGCACTTCTTGTACAGATGTAAATTTGTCATTTTGAGCATTAATTGTGGAGAACGACACTATACTCAAAAGAATAGCTAATAACTTTTTCATAATAAAAAACGAGATAATGTAGGTTAGATAGCCCACATGAAATTATTTCGAATTATTTTATTGCATTAATCTTCGAAATTGCTCCTGTAAAGCAATCCAACAAAGTATCTGCTGAGTTGAAATACAATATTCCGCCATTATAACCATTGATATTGAAATACCAAGTTGGCTCCTTGTCACCTGCTTTATTCTTGCTGATGTAATATCCGATATAAGATCCATCTTTAGTACGGAACTTATTTTCCATGTAATCAGCCTCGCCAGTTCCATCAGATGCAGATAATGTCTTTAGCTCTTCAAGAGCTTTCTTCATCTCAACAAGGTCACCTGCTGCGATGAAAGCAGACTGTTCGCTTCTTTGATATGGTTTGAACTCTATGTGTAGGAAGCAACTTGATTGGGAGCCAGAAATCACCTTGCGCACTTCAACGGTTGCTGTTTGGTATTGTGATGACAACTTAGGCATGCTGTAATCGTAAAACTTTACGATAGAGCCTATTGACGATGTGAATTTTTCAAACGTTGTTTGCTCTTTCTTGTCAGCTTCCTGAGCACACAGTGTAATTGGCATGATTAACGCCAAAAGAAGAATTAATTTTTTCATTGATAATCTATTTTAAATGTTAGACATATTATATGTTTCTTTTACTAAGTAATGATTAAAAAATAACTTGGTACATTTTTGTGTCCTTTTTATGAAGTAACACATGGTTAAAGGATAGAGTTCCAAGCTCTTCCTTTGCTTCATATTTACTATAATCTTTCTTTGTCATAATTTCTTTTTAACTTATTGATTATTAGCTATTTACATTCTTTATTCTGCTATAAAATTTGTATCTTTACAACTGATTACCAGGCAGTTATAATGAATACAAAGATTCTAACAAAAGTCTTTTCAGAGACCGACTTGACATACATCCAGCAATTAGACGAGCGCCAGCGTCGGCTATATTGTGCTACAAGAGCTATCAACATAGGTAAACATGGTGTGGCGGCCGTGTGTGCCTCTATTCACATATCAAAGAACACCATCTATAGGGGCATTCGCGAGTTAAACGGAAAGACCAATCTTTCTTCGGGAACAGTCCGTATTGCAGGTGGTGGTCGCAAAGCCATCTTAGACGAGCATCCAGAATACTTGGTTCTATTCGATGAGATTGCTCAAAAACACATGGCGGGTCTTCCACAGGATGATTCCGTAAGAAGGCTTGACCTCTCTGTTGCTCAAATCATACAAATATTCAAAGAGCACGGCAAGAGTATATCTCCTTATATTGCTCGTAAAATGGTAAAACTCAGAGGCTTCAAGAAACGTTCCTTTCACAAGAAAAAGACCTTGAAGGAAGTCAAGAACCGAGACGCTCAGTTCAAACTTCTGGAAGCTACCTGGACATCTTGTGCACGCCTTGGAATACCTGTTCTCAGTATTGATACCAAGAAAAAGGAAATGCTCGGCAACTTTAAACGTACAGGAAAGACTTTCAGCTGTCAGGAGTTAGCTGCTCTTGACCATGACTTCGTGTCTTTTCCAATGGAACTATCATTCCACATGGAATCTATGATGTCGAGAGGAACGTCGGCTATCTCACCATAGGAAACAGCCATGACACTGCTGAGTTTGTGTGTGACAACATCGCACGCATTTGGAAGGATTACCTGCAAAGGGAATATCCCAGGGCAACCGCAATCTGCATCTTATGCGATGGAGGAGGTTCCAACTCTGCCTCACATCATATCTTTAAGCAAGAACTTTTAAAGTTAGCCACATCGCTTGAATTGGATATTATCATTGCACATTATCCACCATATTGTTCAAAGTATAACCCAATAGAACATAAGCTGTTTGCACATATAACAAAATCCTGGAGTGGAGTACCATTGCTGTCTGCAGAATATGCTTGCAGGAAAGCAAATGAAACTACGACATCCAAGGGGGTGGTTGTTGTTGCCACCATCAATTCTAAGGAATACCAAACTCAAAGAACGCTTGACGAATCATATGTATCCGAAAGACAAAAGCGAATCAGATTTGATAAACAATTGCCTAAGTGGAACTATGTCGTTAGGTGCAAATCTGCTTAGCATTTTTGTACCAAGTTATTTTTTAACTGTTACTTAAATGAAATTGGCTTTTGCCAATATCGTTTTTTCTTTCAAAAGATTATTTCTTCAGCCATTTGTCCAACCATCCGAAGAAGGTACGCTGCCATAGAATTCCGTTCTGTGGTTTCAATACCCAATGATTCTCGTCTGGGAAGATGAGCAGCTCGGCAGGAATGCCACGCAAACGAGCCGCATTGAAGGCTCCCATGCCTTGGTTTGCATTGATGCGATAGTCTTTCTCGCCATGAATGCAGAGGATAGGAGTGTCCCACTTGTCTACAAACTTGTGAGGGCTGTTCTCGTATGTCTTCTTGGCGTTGACAGTCCGGTCTTTGTTCCAGTAAGCATCATCGTACTCCCAGTTGGAGAACCAAACCTCCTCAGTATCAGTATACATGCTTTCGAGGTTGAAAGCTCCATCGTGAGCAAGGAAAGCCTTGAAGCGCTTGTCGTGATGACCAGCCAGATAATATACAGAGAAACCTCCGAAGCTGGCGCCTACGCAACCCAGGCGGTCTTTGTCTACATAAGGCAGGTTGGCTGTAGCATCGTCGATGGCAGACAGATAGTCGTTCATACACTGGCCTGTCCAGTCGCCTGATACTTCCTCGTTCCATTCGCTTCCGAAACCTGGCAGACCGCGACGGTTAGGTAATACTACGACATAGCCATTGGCTGCCATGATCTGGATGTTCCAACGATAGCTCCAGAACTGGCTGACTGGACTCTGAGGTCCGCCTTCGCAGAAGAGGAGGGTAGGATACTTTTTGCTGGCATCAAAGTTGGCAGGCAACATGATCCATACCAACATCTGTTTGCCATCGGTGGTCTTCACCCAGCGCTGTTCGCACTTGCCTAAGTTCAACTGATTCAGGATGTGGTCGTTCTCACGGGTTATCTGTTCCACCTTGGTGGTCTTTGCGTTCTTGCCAGGTGTCACCATATAGATGTCGGTAGGATGGCTCATGCTTGCACGTGTGGCGAGAATCTTGTTGCCGTTATTGGCAAGCGAAACGCTTCCATAGTCAGCCCAGTCGTTGGTGATTTGTTTTACCTCACCCTTGAAGTTGGTCTGGTAAAGGTTCAATGTTCCGTGCCATACGCCTATAAAGGTAAGACTCTTGTTGTCCTTGTTCCATGTGAATCCCTCTACATTTGAGTCGAACTTCTCTGTTACGTAATTCTTCTTGCCAGTGGCGAGATCGTATATGCAGAGTCGGTTGCGGTCGCTCTCGTATCCGTCTCGTGCCATGCTTTGCCATGCTATATACTTGCCGTCGGCAGAGAACTGAGGATTGGTGTCGTAGCCGGGATTGTTCTTCAAGTTTTCTGGAGCATTGACAGCCTGGTGCTTCATGCTCTTGGTAGCATCTACCTTAGGCTCCACGTAGCCGGCTTCCTTGCAAAGGTTCTTCGTCTCGCGCGTACCTATATTATATAGATAGATATCAGAGTCGGTAGAGATGGCATATTGCAATCCCTCCTTCTTGCGACAAGTATAGGCAATGGTCTTAGAGTCTGGGCTCCAAGCCAGCTGCTCGATACCACCAAATGGTGCCATAGGGCACTCGTAAGGTTCGCCCTTCAGAATGTCTTCTCCCTCATTGACGGTTCCGTCTTCAGCCACCTCAGCTACAAAAGGATGAAGGATGCTCTCCACGTAGTGGTCCCAGTGGCGATAGTTCATATCGGTAACGAGTCGGCCTGTTGCCAGGGGAAGGTCGGATGGATTTTCCTTGATGGTGCCGTGGTAGGGCAGTTCCTTGATGAGGATAACCTTCTTGCCGTCTGGTGAGAAACGGAATCCTTCGATACCGGCCTTGTCATGGGTGAGCTGTTTGCGGTCAGTTCCGTCTGGGTTCATGCTCCAGAGCTGTCCGTTGCGGATAAAGGCGATTTTCTTTCCGTCAGCAATCCATGTGGCATCACTCTCGCTCTTGGCATCAGTGGTGAGGGCCTTCTGGTTCTTTCCATTGGCGTCCATGATGAAGAGCATCTGGTGCCCCTTGTTCTCCTTGATGCTGTAGTAACCTACTTGGTACACGATTTGCTTGCCGTTGGGCGAAGCCTCGGCACCACCAATTCGCCCCATGGCCCATAGAGCCTCAGGCGTCATCAGGTGGTTTTCCACCTTGATGTTGTTCTTCTCAATCATTGTTTGTGCATTAGCCATAGTGCCACTCATCGTAAGAGCGGCAGCGGCTAAGATCATTGTTTTAATCATGTCTTTTTTATGTTGTTGTTTGATTTATCCCATATATGGTAATCATAGTGCAAAAATAATGATAATTTTCCAAAGCAGCAAGAAAGTTGTGCAAAATGTACCCGTGGGCGGCATTTTATCGAATGATGAGGAGCGAATGTCATATTTGCGGAGAAAAAGTAACAAACTTAGGATAAAATTTGTTTTATTCCTTAATAAATTGTATCTTTGCCTTTGTATAATCTATGTTCTAAAGTTTAGAACATAAGTTCGATAGTTTAGAACACAAGTTCCAAAGTTTAGAACATAAGTTCCAAAGTTTAGAACATAACTTTATTGCGTGGTCAGAAACAATTTTAACCCATTTAATAACAAATATCAATAGAAAGGAACAAAAATATGGCTAAGTACAAGTTGCAAGAGATGCCGGACGTGCATCATGATGGTAAGCGAAGGGTGTATCCAAAGATGATAATCAACCGTACCCTGTCGCGCAAGGAGTTTGTCGAGATGATGCATGATTATCATCGGGGCACGTCGCCCAGTATGGTAGAGGCTGTGCTGATAGATGTCGAGGACATGCTGGTGAGAATGCTTTCCATGGGATATAATGTCAATCTGGGCAATCTGGGTCATTATTCGCTCTCGTTAGAGTTTAAGGACGACAAGCCTGCCGAGATGCGCGACGAGGACGACAAGATGACTTATCGCAGGGTGGGCGTGAAGGACGTCAACTATAAGGCTGCGCCCGAGTTTGTCAAGGAAGTGAAGCTTGAGACTGACCAGTATTTAGAGCGGGACATGGGTGGAGTGAAACGAGTGTTGAAAAGCAATTACACCCGTGAAGAGCGCATTGCCCGAGCCTTGCAAGTGATAGAGAAGAATGGTTTTATCAGCCTTGACGACTATGCCCAGCTCAACAATATGAGTCGTACGGTAGCCTCCAACGACCTGAAGCAGATTGTCGACGACCCTCAGTCGCCCATCTGCTCACACGGTCGTCACAGCCACAAGGTGTGGGTGAAGAGAGAGGCGTGAGCGGGAGTTACTGATTGTTGGTTACTTCTTCGCACACCACCATCTCTGTACCTCTGTAGATGACGACAATCTTGTGAAGTTGGGTCGTCTTCACGGCGGAAGTGACCACTTCGCTTTGAGCGTAGCGGTTCACTTGAGCCGCGGCTTCTTTGAAAAGCTGTTGGATGTGCGTATCAGTATCTTTCGATTTGGCGTACTTGAGTTCCACAATATAAGAATGGGGCATGTCGCTATAGATGTCGAGAAGCGGACATAGGAAAATGTCAGCATATCCTTCCTGAGTATCTTTTTCAGAGATCGGACGATAGTACTGATTTTGGCAAGTCATGGCAAGTGTGAAGCCATGCACAAAATACTCACCCTTCTGATGGTCTCGCTGGGATGCGTATTTGTGCAAGCTGTCGGCAATGTACTGGAAGTATGCCTTCCATTCTCCACGATAAGCAAGGCGGCTTGCCAACTCATTCTTTTCGTAGCTGTCGAATGAGAGGTCATTTTCTTTGTAGGTATCGAGCAGATAAGTAAATAGCTGCTCGCGCACAACCTCGTTTGGAATAACAAATTTGGTCTTTCCTTCAAGTGTTCCGTCGATGGTGACCATTCCGAAGTAAAACAATAGGCTGACGAAATTGTCGGGGTTACCAATCAGCTCGGCAGGAAATCCAGACTTGAGTTCGCCTGTGATGTAACCTTGCTGCACCAGTTGCTGGATGATGGAGGCATCGTGGGCAAACTCCTTGTCTCTGCGGATGAGCATGCGGAGCTTGTTGTAGTCGGTGCGGATGTTTTCGTCTATCATGTGGTCGGGCACCTCACAATCATTGTTCACATAATTGTCGATGAAGTAAAGCACCATGTTGGAGTTGTACATCGTCACTTTGCCGTACTTCTTGAGTGCAAAGCAATAGTTGTCGTACCATGGCTTCATGATGGTTATCAATTCATCGATGGTATGGTTGAACTCGTATTGGGTAGAGTAGTATTCGAGCATGGCTCGTACTTCTTTCTCCGTGAATCCTGTCAGTTCATTGAATTGGGCACTCAGAGTGTAGTTGGTTCCGATGTTGAATCCACTGGTCAGGTCGTCTAATGTGACTGGGCTGACTCCTGTCACGAATACACGGGCGATGGTAGAATCCGTGCCAGCCTTGATCGTGTCGAAGAAAGTGCGCAAGTATCCCTCGCCATGAGTCTCATTGCGATATTTGTCCAGGCAATTGGGCTCGGCAAGAATCTTGTTGGTGAAATGGTCGTACTCGTCAATGAAGAGGAACACCTTGGCGTTGGTCTTCTCGCATTCACGGCACAGAAAGTTCAGTTGCTTGACCGCACCATCCAGTTGGTTCATGCCTTCTTTGATGCCTTTTGGCAAATATTGTGCGTATACATCGCAGAAAAAATTAAAGGCTATACGACAATGGTCGTCTAATCCCTTTTTATAGTCTTTCAGTTCTGCATTTACTATCGCAAAGTTGAGCTTGATGACAAGATATTTGTTGTGCTCGGGTGTGGGATGTTGACCGATGTAGAGATGTCCGAAGAGCTTGTCGAAGATGTCTGCTCGATTAATGTCGTAGTAATGCTCAAGCATGGAGAGAGTAAGGCTCTTGCCGAATCGGCGAGGGCGGATGTAGAAGAAGAACTTGTTGGCTCTTTCAATCTTCTCCACGAATGGAGTCTTGTCGACATAGTAGCAGTCATCCTCTATGACGGCTTTGAAGTTCATCATGCCGTAAGGGATGCGCTTAGGATATTTTCGAATGCTCGTTGATTGATTCTCTACCATATTTTTACACCTTTTTTTATTGTTCTGCAAAAATAAGGATAATTTTCCGAAATAACAAGAAACTTCTTCAAAAGATAAGTGTATACTGTATATTATATATCGGGTGAATTAACTCAAGGTAGTCCTACCTCTGCAATTCATCATTGGCATGACATAGATTCCGTTCTACATAGGAATGGAGGTTTCTATAACAGACTCTTCAAATGATTCATGATTTGTGTCATGTATTGTTCCATTTGGGGATGTTGGAACACAATCTGGGAACAAACAGACCGACTGACTTTAGCTCATCGCTTAAAATCAGTCGGTTATGTTTTGCATTGTTAATCTTGCTTAGATGATAAGACTACTTCATCTTCTTGTAAATGAACGATCCCACTGTAAAGACAATGAGTACAAACATAACAATGAGAGAATAATTCTTGTCCCACCACACAAACTTAATGTTAAGAAGTGCAAGAACTCCGCCTAAAAAACTTACCAGAGTTGTAGCGAATTGAATATAATCATTCCACCGCACTATTCTTTTATGCATTAGGGCTGATTCTACATATTCTCTAAACCCATTTTTCATGGATGCAACATATTTTCCCTCTGTTGTAATCTGAATGCCATTTTTCTCAGTACGAATTAGTCCGTGTTCTTTCTCAAGACATTTGAGAACGACATCAGTAAACAGGTAATGTGCTTTTCTATCTATCCCTGATATGTTCTTAGTAACTTTGAGACGATTCCAAATGGTATCAATGAGTGACGCATCATTTAGATTACAAAGCTCAGTCAGAACAAACGTTTTCCATTCGTCCAGATTATAATTGCATTCTGATTTTTCCATTCACTTAGAGATTAAGGAGTTTAGCTTTTTGTGAATTGAATTCTTCCTCAGACAAAATGCCTACCTCTTTTAGCTTTGCCAGTTTGGTTAACTCGTCAGCTACGCTTGTTGAAGCCTGAGGTTGAACTGCAGGAGCTGACTTCTGCATTGCCAAATTTTTGTCAACAATATCAATGATGATTGAGAAAATATCCTTAATTTCAGATACTTCCTTCATCAAACCTTCATAGTGCATTCTGTCTGCATCTTTTTTTGTTTTCAAGAGACTACCGTCCTTGCCAGCTTCAAAGATGCTAAGGATAATTGTAGAATCAGAAGTGCTCTTGAGAAGAATCTTAATAGTCATGTTTCTAATCTCTTTATTCTGTGTGGCCTTTGATGTGTTACTACCTACAATGGCACCAACACCACCAAAGAGCAAACCACCAACAACAGCACCTCCAAGAGATTTGTTAAATACATTGCTACCATTTTCCTCGTAAGAGATACTTACGATGTCTGAATAACGATGTACGTGAATCTTTGAAGGAGTTACGATTGCGATGAATTCATTAACGTCATCTGTAATAAATGCATAATCGTTAATAGCCTTAATTGTTGGAGTTGAAGGCTTTATATCTACATTCATTGCTTTAAACTCTTCATTTATACAGCATACTTCAGAGCTAACACTTCCGTTATTGTTCTTAGCACGGATTACCTTATTATTCGAAGAGTCAAGTGAGACAATATGATTGTCAGTCTCAACAGACTTATAATGTACAAAGTCCTGTATAACTTTATCGTTAGTTCCTGTGGTCGTAGTTGCGCAAATAGTGGCTTTCTTTGAAGAAGAGTCAAAGTAAACCTTTATATTTCCATTGCCAAAGCTACTATCATGGACAACTGACTGGGCAAATGTTTCTTGCTGTTCTTTTCTGGCACTCTCATTTGAAGATTTGTTTGCCGCAATGATAGTCATAATGATACCAACGATTGCACCAGCACCGGGTATCCAAGCAAGTGGGTTGCCATCAGGATCCGTTTGGTAAGTAAAGATAGCCATGGCGGCAAACGCAATAGTGAGGAAAATGGAACCTCCTACACCTAATTCGTCTTGTCTTTTCATTTGTGATTGAATTTAATGTTATTTACTTAATTGACTTTACAAAGATAAATAAAGGTACTATGTAACAGATTATGTCATATACATCAAACGTACCAGGGCACCATCCGAAATATTGCATAAATTCTAAAACTATTGCGCTAATAGGAAGCGGTAATGCAAGCATCAATCTCATTTTTCTTGTATGACACTTTGTTGTAATATACATCATCATGAGGTATGAAGCAGCCCACAAACCAGCTGGTAAGCTATTGACTACAAAACCAGATAAAGGTAGCAACTTTAAGTTGATACGCAGAGAATCTATATACGGCATTAGTCCCAAGCCATCAAAAACTTCAAACATCAGAAGATTTTGCGGTCTATACAATATATAAATAAATCCGCCAATAAGCAGAAGGACAACAGCGGTTATCCATTCTGCATTGGCATATGATTTTATGTACCTTAATATGTTATTCATACATCTTCTCGTTACTATGAATCTCATTGCAGAGTTTGTCAAATCCGTGCTCACGAACAGCGTAATCAGCCTTTGACATTGATTCCATTGCTTGGATAAATTTATTTCCTGCATCAATCATGTCTTTTGCGAGAGACCAATCATCTGGGATAGGAATGATCATTTCCTGAATATGTCTTGGCTGAAGGTGTTGCTGAACTGAGCCATACTCATCAAGCAACATTAGTGACAATGCAGTCTTAGAGCCAAAATATGACACTAAATAGGCACGAAGATTTTCGTCTTCTACTCTGATTCTTACAAGATCGTCACTAACTAAATAGTTGTCTGCAAGATCTTTGGTTGCATACGTCATCTTACCGATTGTACCTGAACGAGTAATCATGATGTCTCCTTCTTGAACTCTTAGCATGTCCATAAATAACTTTTGCTTTGAGTTTGCCAGTTTCGGGTCAATCCACTTGATTGTAAATCTTCTTAATTCCAATGCTCCATTGGCAGTTAAATAAGGAGTTAGAACTGAAGTGTCTGACGGATTATCTACTTTGATATTAGATGAATTCCATCTCGGACCCATGAAGATCTTGATGTTTGATTCTAATTGGCCAATGGTTGTAGTTGCCCAATGCTCTTTATTGTCGAATTCAAGTACCTGATTAAGGGCGGCATTCAACTTTGGAGAGTAATGCTGTGGATTAATGTTGTAATGGTCCTTAAGGCCTTTCAGTGTATATGTAAAAATATACTCTGATTCCTTGTGAGGTCTTCCATTCTTAAAATCCTCATATGCATCAGCAATTTCGTCGAGGTCATGGTTGAGTTTTCCTGTGCTCTTACCATTGCCATCAAGAATGAATACGCTGTTTCCCTTTGAATCTTGTCCGATTCTTTGTGAAATAGCCATAAAAATCTTATAGTCATCAGGAATAGCTTCATTCTCTAATGGCTTCGTAATAAAGAGAATACATGTGCGCACTCCAGTATCAGGCTGGAATGTATCTTTATGGAGTGTTACAACTCCATTAAGAATGTAATTTTTCAATAACCACTGACGATAATGCTCATAGCTGATATTGTCAAGGAAACCTTTTGGCATTACAATACCTAACCTTCCACCTGGTTTTAGCCAATCAAGGCATCTTTCTAAGAAAAGAATCTCAGGAGCCTGTGTTAACAGGATATTTTCGTCATCGGTGTAGAATGTGTACACCCCATCTTTGTCCATTTTCGCTTTATGTCCAAAGACAAAAGATTTTAGAATGGAAATATCTGATACCATGGACTCTATCTTCTGACCAGAGAATGGAGGATTGGTAGCAATGACATCAGGGGCATTAGCTTTTCCCTTACAGCAACGTGCTTGAATCCAAGGATCAAATTTATCGTATGAATCCAATGAATTTCCCCTTGTCATGCCGGATTGACCATCACCAGTCATTAACATAGCGCATTTGGCAATCTTAACTAGACGCTTGGCAATTTCTACAAGGAAAACGCTATCCTTTATGGTACCAAGCATTCTTTCACGTTGATGCGACTGAGGTGCAGAATTCTTTATCACCTTTCTGCGCAAATACCTGAACATTCCAGTACAGAAACCGCCGCTACCCCCAGCAGGGTCAAGAGTTCTTTCCCCAATATTCGGGTCAAGAATCCTTACCATCATGTTTACAACAAGGCGATTGGTAAAGAATTGACCTTGCTGTCGTTTGAGATTGATGTGTGTAAATTGTTCGTATGTTTCACCCATCAAGTCCCAATCATCAGCATCATCATAGTTTGCTGCAAGACACCAATCTTTAAGTATGCCAACAGTTTCCGCTATACAGTCACTTCCAACTTGTATTTTTTCATGTTCGTCAAATACATCAGGGAACTGGTTTGCGTACTCTCTGAATAACTCTTGCACAATTTTGGCTACGCGAGCTCTGCCTTCTGCAGTTTGATAGTCAGATCTTGTAATCCAAAATTTTGGATAATCGCCCACTGAGGTCTCATCTTGAATTTTGGCAAGAAGAATTCGTACCATATCCATTGCCAAATCAAAATCTTCATTTTCCATACCTCTGCCATATAACTTGTTATGGCATGTAGAAAGCAAGAATCTAACATTATGAGGTCTTGGCAAAGAACTTTTGCTTGGGATAGTGTCTTCGTCTTGCCAATTTTCTCTATAACGAGGAAGTGAAAGAATTTCTTCAAGACCAACATCGTTTTGTTTCTTCTTGTAGACTGAAATGCCTTCACCATTAGTCCATACACCACCAACCGCAGAGGTATTGAAGATGTAGGATACTAATTGAGCATAACCTTCTTTTACGTTTGGTTTTTTGCATTCTACAACAAACAAAATGTTACCCTGATCTTTCTTCAGTGCAGCACGTTTATCTTTATAGACAACAATGTCAGCTCTGATTGGAGAACCATCAGATTCATTTGTAAGTATCGAAGATCCTGATTGAACAGGAACTTCTCTTAAAATACAATCTTTCGGATAGCCATAGTCTGTCTGAAGGATTTTTATAAAACGTTGACGTACAATTTCTTCAGGGGTCTCCTTTATTGGTGTACCTGTTAGACAGTCAATAATTTGACCTTCGTCATTGTACTCTATGTCTAAAATATTCTGCATACGATTATTTCATTTTAATTTCTGTACTTTTTGAGAGGAGCTCTGACATGTCAACTCCCAATATCAGAGAAATTTGGTGGAGTGTTTCGAGATTTGGCTGAGTTCGATTACAAACATAGGCATTAACCGTATTGAAGCTTTTATCCAACTTCTTTGCAAGCCATGTCTGAGATATGCCTTTCTCGTCAAGTACTTCTTTTATACAGTTTAACTTCATATTATTACACAGTTTTGCTTTGCAAAAATACACATAATTTCTGACTAGAAAGAAAAAATGGCTAAAATTGTACGTTTTCTTGCGAAATTCGTCTATTTAGTAACGGTTTATTGTATTACCTTTGTACTCCTCTCTGGTACATTCGAGGCTGTAAAGCCCCCATGCGTGATATAGAAAACTGCTGTTCATAATTGTACATTTGTTTTGTGGTGATTCAAATATACAAAAAGTTCAGCGGTTTTCTTCTTTTTTCTACAAACTCTTACATTCTATCACTCTAAATATCGGATGAACCTAATATTATTCGATCTGTATGGTTGAAATTACCCAATACGTCCTGTGAAAGGGTGTGCCAACCATACAGAATCGAATTCATTATGACAAGTCTTCTTTAACTTCAAGAGATGCTTGTTTCTGGCCTTTTTTAACTGCTCCAGGTTGAGCGATGCGAGGTGTCAACGCGGAGCTACTTACCATCGAGAATGAAGGGTGATGAAGGGTGGAATTGTGCCATTCACCCTCTGAAACCCCGATAAACACAGGGGATTCCAAGGGATAGATGAAGGATGAAGGGTTTTATGCTAGTTTTTGTATAAAGCTATGAAAAGGTAAAAGCAGCTTAGAATGCTATATATAAGTATTCTAAGCTGTTTTTTTATGATGTATTTGCTATTTCTTGACGATAGCCTTGTCTTCTATATTGATAACTTCTTCTAATTCGATATGGTGAGAACCTTCAAGTTTGTTAGTTGATGTCAAAGCGGTGCTTGTAATGATCGATTTTATATTGTCAAGACAAGGCTGTTCGCTCTTTTCTTTGCATAGAAGTGTTTCGGTCATGTTGTTGAACTTCGTTATCGTTCCCATGTTTTTTTCTTCGATGTTTCCGCCAACCAAAACTAACTTGTCTATGAGAAATGCAACAAGGCCGTTCTTGCTTGATAAGGAGCATGGTATTTTCTTGAGCTCCCACTCTGCTATGTTTCTTTTGCCAGGTTTCAATATTCCGCTTAATAATTTGGAAGTTACATTTGGAAAAAGCTTTTTGATGGTAGTCTCGGTACTCAACGGTGTGTCTACAGTCGAAATTATTTTTCTGCTGATGACAATATTGGCAGATGTCTTTTTTATCGAGTATTCTACTACTCTGTTTGTCTTGAAGACATCGTTTCCGTCATGGCGTTGGGTGGTTGTTTCATTTGTCTTAATCTTGATAGTCGCTTTTTGTGCTTCATTTTGCTCTCCGAGATAGAAGATTTCTCCAAAAGACAAGCTGTCTGATTGATTCTGGCTATCTCTGATAGTTTGGGCTGATACAGCTTGGGTAAGCAGCATCAGAAAAGATAAAATCATATACTTCATATATTGTAATATTATTCGCATTTCCATAATTTAGAACTAGCATACCCAACTGTAACACCCATTTTTTAAAGCATCTTTATCTTTGCTTGGAATGCTTGAATTGCTAATAGTCTTTAAATGCCTTTTTTGATTAGCATTTACCTCCTAACAGATTATTCTTACATTACCATTTCTTTTTATAATTGCGCGATGCTCCCTTATTTATTTCTTCTTGATGTTTTCTTTCCGTTTCTTTCCGTACTCGTTCCATCTCAAGATAATCTAAATGCTGTTTGTATAAAGCGGGTTTTTGATGTTCTACATTCCAACCGCAGGTCATATCTTCATTACAAATGATGTCATGTTGTTTGCAATGTCCTAATCCTACACCCTCATTTCCTTGTTTGTTGAAAAGTGGACATTGTGAACAGACTGCAGAATATCCCATAGGATAAAGTTGATCTGAACTTACATCTGAGTAATATGAACTTCCGTTAGCAATTGCATAGCCCACACTGAAAAATAATAGAGTCCAGGCAATAAGTCTTATAACTAATGATGCTACAAATGTAATTATTAAACCTAAAATGAAGGCAAGACAGATAAAGGTCAATGTCCAACAAAGGGTTTCTAATATATTTATTCCCCAATCTCCTTTGATCCCATGATAAATCATACGGAACAACAAAAGCAAATTCAACACTAAACCAAAGCCATAAACAAGCATTCCTTCAGGAAATGCAAGACACGCAATGGCTCCTGTAATAAAGAGGATTATAATTCCCCATCCAAAGATATAGGACTTGTTTGCTCCTATTTTATTGTTGAAACATTTCTGGGTGCGGCAAAGACTGGCTATAAGACACATGACTATGAAGATAAAAGGGATAAGATAAAGCAATGCTTTTATCCAACCTACACAGTCTGGATCCAAGAACCAAAATTGACGAACTCCAGTAAAGACATAATAAGATAAAACTCCTGTAAATAATAATATTATAAATGTGTTTAGCAACATTTCACCAGTACCCGCAGAACCTGTATCAAACCATTTGCCCGACATACACATAAACCAGATTAATAGGGTGAAGACACACATGTAAAATTGCCTGACATGCCCACCAGTTTTATGATGAAGCCAAAAATATATTCGGTCTTTTAATGGAAGTCTACTTTCAACTTCATTATCACTTAAGTCAGATGTTTCAATAGGATACAGGGCTATAAACTTCTGATCTATTTTTGAAAATGTGCTTCTTATGCGTGCGTGTTTCTCGTTATTAGGAATTACCGTACTATAGATTTCCCTATAACTGTTACTTAAGTTAGTTTTCGGATCTGTTACCGAATGCCATGTGTCGAATTTAACAAGACGATCTCCCTTTTGCAGTCTTATTTTACTCTCACTGCTTAACCCTTTAACTGTAATATCCTTTGCTATCGATTCCCTTTCAATGATAGCCCCTGTTTCTGTAGAAAATCCCCTATTTACAGGTGCTCGCATCTGCTTGCCTGCTTCTGAAGTTAGCTCACCATACCAATCTGTAAAATAGTAGTAGCCGTCATATGAGTATTTATCGACAAATATGACATCATACATTTGAAGTTTTACGGTATCGCCATTTTCGTTGATTATTGGCTTTTCCGTTTCTGCATCTTCGACTTCCAAAGGTTCGGCACTCTCATCATCAGATGAATACAATACGACATATTGATTGGGTAATTTTCTCATTTTGTCGAATGTGTCCTCATGTAGAGTATAAAACCATGTAGCTCCTACAATTGCGGCAAACACTAATATCGCCAAAAAAATATACTTCTTCATAAGCAGAATTTTTTTTAATGAAACAATGCGACAAATTTACTAAAAAAATAATAATATCCATGATGATTCCTTATTTTTTTATAACAAAAACCGACATGTACTATAATTCTCTTCTCTCATTTTAATATTATACCATATTTATAACAAGTATTCTAACCCTATTTCATTTCGAAATTCTTCGTCAGATGTTTGAAAGATACTCTCTATCTAAGACGATAGGGCGCAATTCGACAATAGGATAGAAGTGATGCTACTCAAAGTGATAGCTGAAAAACAATTTGCCACACATCGCGAGATGAGAAAGCACGAAACCGCTGTATGCAGAACGGCACGTATGGTGGTGTGGGAGGTCGGAAAATATGAAAATAGGAGGCAAATGCCTTTTATGATTAGCATTTACCTCCTAACAGATTGATTTATTCAGCCCCTTAAAGTGGAGCTTCAAGATTATATCTTGTCGAGTGCCTGCTTGATGTCGTCGAGGATATCCTCGACATCCTCGATGCCTACGGAGAGGCGGATGAGGTCGGGGGCAACTCCAGCTTCTTTCAACTGCTCGTCAGATAGCTGGCGATGGGTATGGCTGGCAGGATGAAGCACACAGGTGCGGGCATCTGCCACATGAGTCACGATATTGATCATGTCGAGTGAGTCCATGAACTTGATGGCCGTCTCGCGGTCGCCCTTCAAGCCAAAGGCGATTACACCACAAGTGCCGTTGGGAAGGTATTTTTGCGCCAGTTCGTGGTAGGCGTCATCTTTCAAGCCGCTGTAGTGAACCCAAGCCACACGCGAGTCATTGTGCAGAAACTCTGCCACCTTTTGCGCATTCTCGCAGTGCTGGCGCATACGCAGATGAAGAGTCTGAAGTCCCAAGTTGAGGATGAAAGAGTTCATTGGGGCAGGTATGCTTCCAAGGTCGCGCATCAACTGGGCTACGAGTTTGGTGGTATAGCCCATCTTGCCGAAGGCCTTTACGTAGGTCAGACCATGATAGCTGTCATCGGGGGTACAGAGACCAGGGAACTTTTCGGCGTGAGCCATCCAGTCGAAGTTGCCACTGTCAACTACTACACCGCCTACTTGTGATGCTGTTCCGTCCATGTATTTAGTAGTGGAGTGGGTAACGATGTCGGCTCCCCATTCGAAAGGACGACAGTTGATTGGTGTGGCGAAGGTGTTGTCCACAATCAGAGGAACACCGTTCTTATGAGCTATACGTGCACATTTCTCTATGTCGAGAACGGCACATCCTGGGTTGCTGATGGTCTCGCCAAAGAACAACTTGGTGTTGGGGCGGAATGCCTTCTGTATTTCTTCCTCGCTGTCGTTGGGATTGACGAAGGTGCATTCTATGCCGAGTTTCTTGAGTGTCACACCAAAGAGGTTGAAGGTTCCACCATAAATCTCGTTGGAGGTAACGATATGGTCGCCTGCCTCGCAGATGTTGAATACAGCATAGAAGTTGGCAGCCTGACCGCTACTTGTCAATACAGCTCCCACACCGCCTTCGAGCTGTGCTATTTTCTTGGCTACAGCATCGTTGGTGGGATTTTGGAGTCGGGTATAGAAATATCCTTCTTTCTTCAGGTCGAAGAGCATGGCCATCTCTTCAGAATTGTCGTACTTGAATGTGGTACTCTGAATGATGGGCACTTCGATAGGTTCTCCATTCTTTGGCTCATAGCCTCCCTGTACACAGATGGAAGCTGCACGTAATTTCTTTTCCATTGTTGGTTGTATTTTTATATTTAAGTTTTCTTTGAGTGAAATTGAGTTTCGCTCATATCTCTTGATTTGGCAGAAATGGCACTCTCCCTATATTGTTGTGCTTGTGGTGCTGAGGCTTCCTGTCGTTTTTTTCCTTTATTGTGTGCAAAGGTACTTATTTTTTTTGATATTCAGATACTTTTTTGTACTTTTGCATCCGAATTCAAAACTAACAGCAATTAGTTATATCAAATAGAACGATGAAGATAGGTTTCGATAACGAGAAGTATCTGAAAATTCAATCAGAGCACATTAAAGAGAGAATCTCACAGTTTGACGGAAAACTTTACCTCGAATTGGGTGGTAAACTTTTCGACGACCACCACGCCAGCCGAGTTTTGCCAGGCTTTCAGCCAGACAGCAAGTTGCGTATGTTTCAGAAAATCAGTGACAGCATAGAGATAGTGATAGTTATCAGTGCTGCCGACATTGAGAAGAACAAGAAACGTGCCGACTTGGGTATTACCTATGATGAAGATGTACTTCGTCTGCGTGGCGAGTTCCAGCATCGAGGTTTCATGGTAGGTTCAGTAGTCATCACTCATTACAATGGTCAGCCTGCAGCCATCGCTTTCAAGCAGCGCTTAGAGCGTGAGGGCATCAAGACTTATTGTCATTACCTGATAGAAGGTTATCCACATAATGTGAAGTTGATAGCCTCGGATGAGGGATTCGGACAGAACGACTATGTGGAGACAGAGCGACCATTGGTTATTGTGACTGCTCCAGGTCCTGGCAGTGGCAAGATGGCTGTCTGCCTCAGCCAGTTGTATAATGAGAACAAGCGTGGCGTGCGTGCCGGTTATGCCAAGTTTGAGACTTTCCCAGTATGGAATCTGCCATTGAAACATCCTGTCAACATCGCTTATGAGGCTGCAACTGCCGACCTCAATGACGTGAACATGATAGACCCCTTCCATTTAGAGGCCTACAACAAGATAGCCATCAACTATAACCGCGATGTGGAGATTTATCCTGTGCTCAATGCACTCTTCGAAGGTATCTATGGCAGCAATCCATATAAGTCGCCCACAGATATGGGTGTCAATATGGTGGGCTTCTGCATCTCTGATGATGAGGTTTGTTGTGAGGCATCCAAGGATGAGATAGTACGTAGATATTATGCAGCCACCAACAAGATGGCAGCTGGAGCCTGCAATGACGCGGAAATCAGCAAGATACAGATGCTCTTCAACCAGGCTAAGATTACTACCGATTATCGTAAGGTGACTGTGGCTGCCAAGAATCACAAGCAGGAAACTGGACATACATCGGCTGCTATAGAACTGGAAGACGGTACCATCATCTGTGGTCACAGCAGCGAACTGCTTGGCTGTAGTGCTGCCTTGCTGCTGAATGTTACCAAGCATTTAGGTAATATCGACCATCAACTGAAACTTATTCCTCAGTCAATGATAGAGCCTATTCAGCATACCAAGGTAAATTATCTCGGTGGCCATAATCCACGACTTCATACCGACGAGGTACTTGTGGCACTCTCTGTTCTTTCCGAGAACGATGAGAACTGTCGTGTGGCTTTACAGCAGTTGCCTAAGTTGCGTGGCTGTCAGGCTCACTGCACTGTGATGTTGAGTGATGTAGACCAGCGTATCTTTAAGAAACTCGGTGTCAATATCACTTGCGAGCCCGTACTGAAGAAATAGTACTTAACAAAGTAAAGATAAAAAAGCCTGAGAAATATGCTTGCATGATGCTTGACATTTTCTCAGGCTTTTTCGTTATAGAATAGTAGGCGCCTATTGAAGTCTTTGTGGAATTTAATAGAAGTAGTTATCTCACATTTATATAACGTGTTAATTCCATTTTTTGAGGAAACTTATTCCTTAGTTGTAGGCATTCCCAATCTTTTCCAGTTGAGGATTCCTCCTTCCATATCAAACACCTTGAAGCCTTGCTTCTTCATTTTGATACAGGCGTTGTGGCTACGCTTGCCGCTTCGGCAGTATACATAATAGGTGTGCGACTTGTCGAGCAATTTGATACCAGCATCGAAGGCCTCGCTATTGAGAAAGTCGAGTTGCTGGGCTCCAGCCAAATGCTCTTCTTTATATTCGCCAGGTGTGCGTACATCGAGAATAATGGCTGTTGTATCGGCTTTAGCCTGTTTGATAAAGGCTTGTGGAGCCAATGTGTCAATACTGTCCGATTGTGCAGAGCAGCCTGTAGTTCCAAAACTGATGGCTGTCAATAATGATAATAATATTTTCTTCATTTCTTATTCTGTTTTATTTATATTCTGTTTTTGATGTATGTGGTCTGTGAGTGCAGTAGCACATCGTGATAATTATCTCAACGCCATCACCCTGCTGAGAATCAGTTTCTTGTATTCTTTCTTGATGTTTTCGGGTAGGAAAGAGGCATCGATGAGGTCGAGCCATTTAACGATGGAACGACGGAACTTCTTTGCCATATTACTGATAACCTTTTCGCTAAGTCCAGAAGCTGTCATCACTTTGATAAAATCAGACTTCTGTAACTTCCTTTTCTTACCATTGAGTGTTAATGCTAATTCTTCCGTGTCTTCAGGCATCACAATCTTGGTAGATAGTAAATCGTAGGCAGGAGTAAGAGCATAGCCCATTTTGCGATTATTGTATAGCGAGAAGTTCTTGAGGTGCATGTCGGCATTGCCTGTTATCCACGAAAAGATGACAACTTCCCAATAGTTGACAAGGTCGAGCTGTGAAAAGGATGAATGTTTTTTGATAAGTTTGGCTATCTGCTCGTAGGAACCTTTATACTTGTATTCGGTAAGTCGAGCTGACTTTGATGCAAGATAATTGGCATTGTATGCAAAGGTAAATCCTGTCTCATCTTCAGTCAACATTCCCACGTATTGGTCGTAGAGATATACTCTTCCTTGTTTCATATCTTGCGTTTTTAGATGGGAGTTGTGGTTTGTCGTTTCTTTGTCATTATCATCAGAGAAATCTACTATCCTCTGGAGAATCTATGTTTATGAAATTTATTCTTTTTGGATAGGAACAGGTCCTACTTCTTGTCCGAAAAGTAAGAGAACTTGGTTTACCTTGTCGAGGCGTAGTGTTTCTTTGCCTTGCTCCAGTTCGCGTACGAATCTGAGTCCTACGCCTGATTTGGCAGCCAGGTCGACTTGTGTCAATCCGAACTGCTTGCGCATTTCTTTTACGTATGATGATAATGTATCGCTCATATTCTTTGTTTCTTGGCAATTATGATACTCATATTATACCCTTTCGGGTAATGTGACGAAGGAAAATGTATTATATTATACCCTTTCGGTGGCAAATATACAAAGAATAATTGAAAATACTCCCGAAAAGGTATAATATATAATAAGTTTTAACTAATTATACCTTATTTCGTTTTCTATATAATAAAGAAAAAGAGTGTAATGAATGATGAGGTCATCCATTACACTCTTTCTGTATGCTGATATTTGCTTATATATAATAAGGTGTAATCCCTTTTAATAGAAAGCAAATATTAAGAAGTGTCTGCAAGTATCTTTACTTGCCGAGGTTCTTTTTCTTTTCGTTTAGTTCTGCTTGCTTTCTTGCCAGTTCTGCTTGTTGCTTCTGCTGCAATTCCTGCAGAGCCTGCATTCTTGCCATCAATCCACTTGCCTTCTTAGGATTGCTCTTGTTCTCCTGATAACGTTTCTCAAGGATAGCAAGGAGCTTCTCGTCGTTGGTGGTCTTGCGCAAGGTCCACATGATGGCTGCACTGAAGAACAGAGAGATGAAGTAGTAGAAGTTCAAACCAGATGAGTAGTCGTTGAACATAAAGAAGAACATCAGAGGCATGATGAGCATCATCCACTGCATCATCTTCATTTGATCAGCCTGCTGGCCTACCATCTGGTCGCGCTGCTGGCGCATGGTCATCCAAGAGTAGAGGAGGTTGGCTACACAGAAGAGGATACAGGTAAGGCTCAAGTGATCGCCGATCAACCAAATGTTGGTGTTCCACTCGATGATGGGGTCGTAGGTACTCAGATCACTCATCCACAGGAACTTCTCACCACGAAGCTGAATAGCATTAGGCACAAAGTTGAACATTGCAACCCAAACAGGCAACTGAATCAGCATAGGGATACAACCAGATAATGGGCTTACACCATATTTGGCATATTCAGCCATCATAGCCTGCTGCTTCTGCATCTGATCCTCAGGCTTATTATACTGAGCGGTAGCAGCTTCAAGCTTTGGTTTGAGTACGCGCATCTTGGCAGAACTCATGTAGCTCTTCTTTACCATAGGGTAGGTGATGAGCTTGAGGAGCAGGGTAATGAGAATCAACACGATACCCATAGGGAAGATCTTACTCAACCAGTCGAATACATAGATTGTGAAGAAACGGTTAATCCAGCGGACGATAGGCCATCCCAGATAAACAAGCTTCTGGAACTCCAGGTCCTTGCCGAAGGTGCTTTCCTTCTCTGTATTCTTCAGAATCTGGAAGTCGTTAGGTCCGAAGTAGAACTCAAACTCAGAAGCCTTCTTTCCAGTTGGGTCAAAAGCCGTCTTCATCTTAGCCTGGAACTGCTTCAGATAGCCGGAGCCCTTCTCCTGAGGGATAGAAGTCATGAAGGCATCCTTGTCGAAGTTGTCCTTGGATATCATGATGGCAGAGAAGAACTGGTTCTTGAAAGACACCCAGTCGATGGTTTCTTCGATTTTCTCGTCGATTTTCTCGCTTGTCTCGTTCAGATGGTCGGTACCTCCCTCTGCATCGTGATAGGTGAGGGTAGTGTAACGGTTCTCGAACATGAAGCCGCGCTCCTGTTGACGGGCCTTGTCGCTCCAGTCAACATCCATCTTGCTATAATTAGGTGAGAACAATCCAGCCATGCCCTGTGCTTGAAGGCTCATGTGGAGCATGTAGTCCTTGCCCAATGTATAAGTCATAGTGAGAGTCTTGCCCGGAGCAGCCTCTGCTGTCATGGTGACAGATGTCTTTGTGACATTTGATGGAGTAAAGTAAAGGTCACTTGTGATAATGTTGGCTTCCTTAGCCTCGAGCATGAACTTGAGGCTCTGGTCGTTGCCATCGAAGAGAGTTACGTCCTTCTTGTCTTTTGAGCCGTCTTTCACCTTGAGGTCGTGACCCACATAACCCTTTACTACAGCCTTCTCGACAGTACCACCCTTGGTGTTGAGGGTCAGCTCAACTTTCTCGTTACTCAAAACGATTTTCTGAGACTTGCCCTTCAAAGCCGAGTAGAAGAGGACTGTTGAGTCAGCCTCAACTTTGGCTTTAGCTTCAGCCTGTCGCTGCAGCGCCGCAGCCTTGTTAGCTTTTTCCATCTCGGCGTGTTTTGCCTTAGCGATGGAGTCCTGAACGAATGCTGCTCTCTGCTCTTCGGCAGAAGGCTGTGAGTACCAACTGAACCCAATCAGTACAAGGGCTATCAGGAGGAAACCGATAATGTTGTTTTTGTTCATATTTATTTTTTGTTTTCAATTGCTGTTTTGACGAAGTCCATAAACAGTGGGTGTGGCTTCAGCACGGTGCTCTGGTATTCTGGATGATACTGAGTACCGATGTACCACTTCAGGCCAGGAATCTCTACGATTTCTACCAAGTCGCTTTCGGGATTTCGTCCCACGCACATCATGCCATGCTTCTCAAACTCCTGCTGGAAATTGTTGTTGAACTCATAGCGATGGCGATGACGTTCCTGTATGTGTTCTTTCTTATAGATATTGAACACGCGCGAACCTTGTTTCAGCACACATTCGTATGCTCCCAATCGCATGGTGCCACCCATATTTGATATGTTCTTCTGCTCCTCCATGATGTCGATGACATTGTGTGGAGTCTTCTCGTCCATTTCTCGAGAGTTTGCGTCTTTGTAACCCAGGACATTGCGGGCAAACTCGATGACGATCATCTGCATGCCTAAGCAAATGCCGAAGGTGGGAATGTCGTGGGTGCGGGTATAGTGAGCTGCTATGATCTTGCCCTCTATTCCTCGCTGACCGAATCCCGGGCAGATGACTATACCGTCCTGACCTTTCAGTCGTTCTGCCACATTGTCTTCTGTCAGATATTCTGAATTGATGAATGTGATATTCACCTTGTGGTCATTGTAGGTTCCTGCATGAGAAAGGCTTTCGCGAATACTCTTGTAGGCGTCCTGCAAGTCGTATTTACCCACCAAACCAATATTGACAACCTCTGTGGCGTTGTTGCGTCGGTCGAGGAATGCTTTCCAAGGACCTAATGCTGGCTTTTCGCCTATCGGCTCATCCATTTTGCGAAGGATGGCGGTATCGAGTCCCTGGTTCTGCATGTTGACAGGTACCTCATAGATACTTGGCAGGTCTTCACTCTGGATAACGCAGTCGATATCCACATTACAGAAACTTGCCACTTTCTTCAGTATGCCCTCTTCGAGATGTTTCTCTGTGCGGAGAATCAAGATGTCGGGCTGAATACCTACGCTCTGCAGTTCCTTGACGGAGTGTTGGGTAGGCTTGGTCTTCAACTCGCCAGCTGCTTTCAGATAGGGCACGTAGGTAAGGTGCACATTGAGAGCTTTCTTGCCCAATTCCCATTTCAACTGTCGGATGGCTTCCATATATGGAGCACTCTCTATGTCGCCTATAGTGCCACCAATCTCTGTGATGACAAAGTCGTAGTGATACTTCTGCCCCAGCAATTTTACATTGCGTTTTATCTCGTTGGTGATGTGAGGAACTACCTGTATGGTTTTGCCAAGATAGTCGCCACGTCGTTCCTTGTCGATAACAGCCTTGTAGATACGTCCTGTAGTGAGCGAGTTGGCCTTTGTTGTCTGGATGCCCGTGAATCTTTCGTAATGACCGAGGTCAAGATCCGTTTCCATTCCATCTACCGTCACATAGCACTCACCATGCTCGTATGGATTGAGTGTGCCCGGATCGATGTTGATGTATGGGTCAAACTTTTGAATTGTAATGTTGTAGCCCCTGGCTTGCAGAAGCTTTCCGATGGATGATGATATGATACCTTTACCTAAGGAAGAAACCACACCACCGGTAACGAAGATGTACTTTGTTTCAGCCACGATGTTTTATATTTAAATTAGAATATTTTGGCTGCAAAGTTACTATAAAATTATGAATTAGCCAAAATTATTGTAAATATTGGCGTGGCTTTTATGATTTATTTGTTACCTTTGTGCCCAAATATGAATAAGCTTAGTATGAATTTAAGATATTATATATTAGTGTTGGCCTTTTGTGTGACAGGAATGGTGTGTGCACAAAGGGGTGGATACGGTAAGAAAAAGGTAGAGAAAGACAGGGTGGCAGAATATATGGACTCGTTGACTGCAAGCAGACAGCGTATTGACTCGTTGGTGAAGCCCAAGATCAATAGTTGTTATTCGCAACTCTTTGTTCCTCTTACTTTTTATCATGAACCTGCTGCCCGCTTTCTGCGGCTTGCTCCGGGGAAGTGTGTTGTTGCCGATTCTTTGCAGGCGGCTATCGACCAGGCTCTGATGCATGTGTATCTGAACCGTCCCGACTTGGTGAGAGTGCACGAAAGTCACCTTGAGAGTGTGGGTGCACCGATTGTCTCTGAACCAGCACCACGTCATGTTGCTACTGATATTGTTAAAGAGGTCGCACCAGTGGCTATTGAGCCTACTGTGGCTCCGATGGATATTTTGGTGACGAAGCCTAACTTCTGGACTTTCAGGGGCGACTATTATCTTCAGTTCTTGCAGAACTATGTGTCGGACAACTGGTATAAGGGAGGCGAGAGTAACTATTCGCTCTTGGGTAGTGTAACCATGCAGGCCAACTACAACAACAAGCAGAAGGTGAAGTGGGACAACAAGTTGGAATTGCGTCTTGGTTATCAGACATCGCGTGGCGATACTATTCACAAGTACAAAACCACAGAAGACTTGATACGTTATACCGGCAAGGTTGGTCTGCAGGCCACCAAGCGCTGGTACTACACTCTGCAGCTCATAGCCCAGACTCAGTTTACGCATGGTGTGAAGAGTAATGACAAAAAGATTTATTCTGATTTCTTCTCGCCATTCAATCTCAACCTCTCTGTCGGTATGGACTATTCTGTAGACTGGCTCAACCGCCGTCTTAAGGGAAGTGTGCATATAGCACCTTTTGCGCTTAACTGGAAGTATGTTGGTCGTGCTGACCTTGCCACCCGATATGGTCTTGATGAGGGACATCATGGAATGACCGACTATGGTTCGGAATGTACGATTGACTTGAACTGGGTGCTTGCTGACAACCTGAGATGGAAAACACGCTTGTATGGTTATACCACATACAAGCGTGCTGAATTGGAGTGGGAGAACACGATAACCTTTCAGTTCAATCGCTACATCTCCACTAATGTTTTTATCTATCCTCGATTCGACGATGGGGCCCAACGCAAGGATGGTCAAAGCTACTGGCAATTTAAGGAGTTCGCCTCTGTGGGTTTCTCCTATTCATTTTAGTAAATGCCATAAATCGTAATCCATACGCAGACGGCAATGACAAGCAGGGCGCAAACGAGAAGAAAAGCGAATAGCAACTTGCTAAATATCAAGCGCTTTTTGTGTCGTGGGCTGCATGCACGCATGGACGTGCTGCTGTGTTGCTGTGTATGGTGCGAATGGTGTGTACGATGTGTACTTTGTTCTGATTCCATTTGCATACTCTTTTACTTATAGTTAATATTTCCGACTTGGCATTTCTGCCAAGTCGTTTTTTATTGAATATATTTTGCTTACGGGCATCTTTCCTCGTTATGGCGGCAGAGTAAAAACAAGTCCTTAGAATCGGAAGCAAACCTCTACGTCTGCCATGGAGTAGTTGTGCTTCTGCAGAGTGCGGTCGTTGATGAGCGCATATTCTGTGAGGATGGTGAAGTTCTTGCTGATGTGATAATTCAGACCAGCCTCATATTGGGTTCTCATCATGTCGGTCTTGCCGTTGGCCTGATACATGTCGTAGCGTGCCTTGGCATAGAGCTTCTTGCTCACTATAGGGGCAATGACGAGTGCATAAACGCCCTGGGCCTTATTGCCTATCTTGCCGTTCAGATTGCAGTCTTTCGAGTTGGCATCTCCGTGGTTGGTGATGCTTTTGGCAAATGCCATACCTGTGGAATGAATGTATTCTGAACGGAGTGCCCAGTCGTTCACGTTGTACTCGAAGGAGAAGGCATATCGGTTTTGTGACAGTTTGCGTACGCCCGAGAAAGTTTCTTTTTTCGGATTTCCCTTTTCATCGAGAACAGGGTTTCCGGCAGCGTCTTTCTGATATACGATATTGCCCTGCTCGTCGTCATTCCATGTTCCCTTGCGTGCATAAGAGCCAGTCCATCCGAAGGCACCGATGCGCATTCCTTTGACAGGCATGACCCATACTCCGCCAATGATGTTTTTCTGATTGTCTACGTCCTTTGTGTTGATGCCTTGTCCGTTGAACACACCTATTTGATAATGCAGCAGGTTACGGCCGTTGGCGTTCTTGAGGAAGTCGCCCTGGAACTGTAGTCCGATGTCGCGGCCATTGGAGGCTTGTTCTCCGGCACGGTCGCTGAAACCTGCCAGCTTGCTTACATTCTGTGAGTAGCTCATGAATCCCTGTACGATGGGGTGTATGGGGTTCTCGAAGGTAAATGGGTTTTTGAACTGACCGATCTTTACCTTGAACATCTCATATTTCTGCCATTCAGCAAACAGGTCAACCATTCTTGGACTGCTGCCCAAGTTGGATGTGTTGCCATTAAACTGTATCTGGGTTTTCCAGTAGAAATCTCCAGCTATGCGGCCTTCGAGTGCAATACGCGCCATGCGGATGTTGAAGGTATTGGATTTTGCTCCTTCCTGTCCGATGTATTGATACTGTGTCATGCCGTAGCCCGACAATTTCAGGTTGTCTAACCATGAGGGCAGTTGTATGCACCTCTTTTCTTTCTCCTGCGCTGAGGCCGAGAATAAAGTCATGGCGAGTAGAGTCGCCATCAGGAATACTCTTTTCATTTTTTATATGTCTCTCTGTTTTGGTTTAGTAATGGCGAAAATATTATTTGTTCTTTTCGTCACTTAATACGTTAAGATTGTGTTGTGATTCTTTGAGTAATCCTCCTCGGAAATCCATGTTCTTTCAGAATTACCGAGGAGGGAATGTTGTTGGGGGAGAATATTGCTAAGCCTGGCAGGCTTTCTGTTCTTCTTCGGTCAGGTCTTCTGCTTGAGCTTCAGCCTTGGCAAGTGCCTCAGCCTCTTTGGCAGCCTTGGCTTCTGCTATCGCTTGCTCTCGTTCCTTGCGCTCCTTGAGTTTCTGCTTGGTGTCGGCATCGCTTCGTTTTTCAAGCAGTACCACGTTCTCTACATGCGGTGTATGAGGGAACATGTCGACGGGCTGTACGGCTTCTACCTTGTAATAGTCGTCCATCAGTTGAAGGTCGCGTGCCTGAGTGGCTGGGTTGCAGCTTACATACACAATGCGGCCTGGTGCAGCATTCAGGATGACTTGGATGACATCAGGATGCATTCCTGCACGTGGTGGATCGGTGATGATGACGTCGGGTCGCCCATGCTGTGCAATGAAGTCGTTTGTCAGAATGTCCTTCATGTCGCCTGCATAGAAGAGCGTATTCTCGATATTGTTTACCTGCGAGTTGACTTTGGCATCTTCGATAGCCTCAGGCACGTATTCGATTCCTATTACCTTCTTGGCTTTGTGTGCCACAAAGTTGGCAATTGTTCCTGTTCCTGTATAGAGGTCGTACACGAGTTCTTTGCCTGTAAGGTTGGCAAACTCGCGTGCCACGCAGTACAAGTGGTAAGCTTGTTCGGTATTGGTCTGATAGAAACTCTTTGGTCCTACCTTGAACTTCAGGTCTTCCATCAACTCAAAGATATGGTCGTTGCCCTTGAAGAGGCTCAGTTCCAGATCGTTGAAGGTGTCGTTTCCCTTCTGGTTGTCCACGTACATGAGTGATGTGATCTGTGGAAATTTGTCGGCCACTTGCTGCATCAGCTCGAGAGCCTTCTGCTCATCGCCCTCCTCGTCGTAATGGAACTGGAACACGAGCATCCATTCTCCGGTGTTGGAGTTGCGTATCATCATGTCGCGCAGCAATCCGTGCTGTTCACGTAGATCGTAGAAAGTATAGTCATGTGAATCGGCATACTCGAAGACAAAGTTGCGAATCTCGTTGCAGAGATCGTCCATCAGCCAGCATTTCTTGATGGGGTAAATCTTGTCGAAAGCGCCTGTGATGTGGAAACCTATAGCATTCTGCGCATGGCGTTCCTTGAGCGAGGTCACAGTGTCGTCTTCTTTCTTTGGCAGCAGGGCGAGCTCCTCGGCTGTGAACCAGCGCTTGTTGCTGCAGCCGAACTCTATCTTGTTGCGATATTCCTGAGTCTTCACACTTCCCATGATAGGGCGGAAGTCGGGCAGTTCTATCTTTCCGATGCGTGTGAGCTGGTCTTCCACCTGTTGCTGTTTGGCCTTTATCTGCTCCTCGTAGGGAAGATTCTGCCATTTGCAGCCGCCGCAGATGCCGAAATGCTCGCACATAGGCTCTTGACGAACTTTGCTTTTCTGGATGAAGCGAGCCACTTTGGCTTCGCAGTATTTATGTTTCTTTTTTACTACCTGCAGGTCTACTATGTCGCCTGGTACACAGAATGGGACGAAGACAACCTTGTCGTCTACGTGCGTGATGCACTTGCCCTCAGCGGCTACGGCTTCTATGGTGACATTTTCGAGTAATGGTAATGGTTTTTTCTTTCTTGCCATGATTCTTTTAAGTTTTGGTTGCAAAGTTACAAAAAAAATGTGAACCATGAAAGACTTGTAGATATTTTTTATCCTTAGTCTTTCTGCAAGTCGTTTGGTTACTAAGTACTTGTCGGGTTTTATTTGTGTCCGATGTCGTTCTTCTCTTGTGTCTTGTCCTGCTCATCTATTACAACCGACTTTGGTCATCTATTACGACCGACTTTGGTCATCTATTATGACTGGCTTTGGTCGTCTATGATGGCTGGAATCGGGCTAAAGCAGAGTAAAAGCCGAATATTGAGGTTTTTGGGGGAAAAAATGATGGTGGAATCGTTTAATTGTATTATCTTTGTAGTCGTTTAGAGCAAGAAATGTTTCAAGCAGAAGAAATAACATGATATCAATGTACACTAACTGACAATTTAAAACTATAAATTAAACGAATTCATGAAGAAACTTAGAATGAAAGTATTAGCCATCATCGTGGTTACTTTTGGTCTGGGCATTCATGCGCAGACAACTTTTGAGGAAATTAGTGCAGATCTGAATAAGGCTGGTGGTGTTTATCTGGCTTATCCCAAGGTAGAAGCAAAGTTGACTCCGGCTCCAAAAGGCTATAAGCCGTTTTATGTGAGCCATTACGGAAGACATGGTTCCCGTTATCTTTTGGGCGACAGAGATTATCTGTGGGTTCTCCAACTGATGCAGAAAGCTGATGCTGTGAACGGCCTTACCACATTGGGTAAGGATGTGTTGAATCGTCTGGGACAGGTTTGGGCTGAGGCTCAGGGACGTGCAGGAGATTTGACTCCTCTTGGTGTGCGTCAGCATCAGGGTGTCGCTGAGCGAATGGCAAAGAACTTCCCTGAGGTGTTCCGTGGCAAGCGTCACGTTTCTGCCCGTTCTACAGTGGTTTACCGTTGCGCAATGAGTATGGCTGCTTTCGGCGACCGTCTCAAGGGATTGTATCCTCAGCTCGACATCAGCTACGAGATGAGCGAGAAATACATGAATTATCTTAACTATCATTCTGACAAGTCGAATGCTTTCACTCATGGGGAGAAAGGTCCATGGGTAGAGGAATATCGTAAGTTTGAAGAGGCTCAGGTAAAGCCCGACCGTCTGGTGGCTTCACTCTTCTCCAATGCCGACTTTATACGTTGTGAGGTAAATCCTCGTGACTTGATGTGGAGTTTGTACTGGATTGCAGTAGACATGCAGGACATTGAGACTCCATTGTCTTTCTATGATCTGTTCACGGCACAGGAAATGTTCGATTTGTGGCAGTGCGTCAACTACCGATTCTATATCGGCAATGCCAATCCTCTGGCAAGCAAGGGCCTTGTGATGGCAAACTCCAAGTCTTTGGTCCAGAATATCATCGAGTCGGCAGACTCTGCTATCAAGAATCGCTCGATTGCCGCCACTTTGCGTTTCGGTCATGACGGCAACGTGATTCCTTTGTTGGCGCTGCTGCAGGTAGAAAACTTTGATGTGTCAGTAGCTGGACCTGCCGAGGTGTACAAGCATTGGTGCGACTTCAAGGCTTCTCCGATGGCGGCGAATATCCAGATTGTTTTCTTCGAGAACAAGAAAGGCGACATCCTGGTGAAGTTCCTTCACAATGAGAAGGAAGTGCATGTGGCTGTGAAGACTGATATGTGGCCTTACTATCATTGGAATGACGTAAGAGAATATTATCTGGATCGTCTGTCCAAGCTGTAATCGTTTTTCTTAACGTTGCCCGCTTGGCAATCATTACTATATTCCATGGTCTCTCTATATATAATAAGGTGTATAGAGCCGTGGAATCTTTTGTGTCGTAATGGCCAGGTAGGCAAAAAGACAGTCCCCGAATACGGAATGACGATGCTTTTATAGAGTAGTAGCATTGTTTGCTCTTTAAAATGTGTCTGTGTGTACGTAAACAGCCTAAAATGTAATGTGGAGATAGCAAAAAGTTGGTTTTATGTTTGGTGGAACAGAATAAAAGTTGTATATTTGCATCATAAAAAAACAATAACTAAAAATAACAAACCTATTCAACTATGAGTGTAAAAAGAGTTTATACCTTTGGTAATGGTAAGGCGGAAGGCAAGGCCGACATGAGAAACTTGCTTGGTGGTAAGGGAGCCAACTTGGCAGAGATGAATCTTATTGGTGTCCCCGTTCCTCCAGGTTTTACTATCACAACCGATGTTTGTAATGAATACTTTGAAAAAGGCAAGGAAGACGTTGTAGCCCTTCTCAAAGAAGAAGTAGAGAAGGCTGTTCAGCATATTGAGACTTTGATGAACTCGAAGTTCGGTGACGTGGAGAATCCTCTTCTTGTCAGTGTTCGTTCTGGTGCCCGTGCTTCTATGCCAGGCATGATGGATACTATCCTCAACCTTGGTTTGAACGACGAGGTAGTAGAGGGATTGGCTCGCAAGACAGGCAATGAGCGCTTCGCTTACGACAGCTATCGTCGTTTCGTACAGATGTATGGCGATGTTGTGCTTGGCATGAAGCCTGTCAACAAGGAAGACATCGATCCATTCGAGGCTATTATCATGGACGTGAAGAAGCAGCGCGGAATTACTCTCGACAACGAAATGACAGTTGAAGAACTGAAGCAACTCGTCAAGGCATTCAAGACAGCCATCAAGCAGCAGACAGGCAAGGACTTCCCCGACAATCCTATGGATCAGCTTTGGGGCGCTATCTGTGCCGTATTCGACAGTTGGATGAACGAGCGTGCCATCCTCTATCGCAAGATGGAAGGCATTCCTGCAGAGTGGGGTACAGCTGTATCTGTTATGGCCATGGTATTCGGTAATATGGGCGATACATCCGCAACAGGAGTTTGCTTCAGCCGTGATGCAGCAACAGGTGAGAATCTCTTCAATGGTGAGTATCTTGTCAATGCCCAGGGCGAGGACGTGGTTGCCGGTATCCGTACACCACAGCAGATTACTAAGGAAGGTTCTATACGTTGGGCAAAACTCCAGGGCATTGACGAGGAAACTCGCGCCACAAAATATCCTTCTATGGAGGAGAATATGCCAGAGATTTTTGCTCAGCTCAATGATATCCAGAACAAGTTGGAGAAGCACTATCATGATATGCAGGATATGGAGTTCACCGTACAGGAAGGCCATCTCTGGTTCCTTCAGACTCGTAATGGTAAGCGTACTGGAACTGCTATGGTTAAGATTGCCATGGACTTGCTCCACGAGGGCGAAATCGATGAGAAGACTGCTCTTAAGCGTTGTGAGCCCAACAAGCTTGATGAACTTCTGCACCCAGTATTCGACAAGTCTGCTCAGATGCAGGCCAAGGTGCTGACTCGCGGTTTGCCTGCATCGCCAGGTGCTGCAAGCGGCCAGATTGTATTCTTTGCTGATGATGCAGAGAAGTGGCACGAGAGTGGACACCGCGTAATCATGGTTCGTATCGAGACCAGTCCTGAGGACTTGGCTGGTATGAATGCTGCCGAAGGCATCTTGACAGCCCGTGGCGGTATGACTTCTCATGCAGCCGTAGTAGCTCGTGGTATGGGTAAGTGCTGTGTGTCAGGTGCTGGTGCAATCAATGTAGACTATAAGGCCCGTACTGTAGAAATCGACGGAGTGCTGCTTCGCGAGGGTGATTTCATTTCTCTGAATGGTTCTACAGGTGAGGTTTATAACGGTGAGGTAAAGACCAAGCCTGCAGAGGTGACAGGCGACTTTGCTGAGTTGATGAACCTTTGCGATAAATACACCAAGTTGGTAGTTCGTACCAATGCTGATACGCCTCATGATGCTGAGGTGGCACGCAACTTTGGTGCTGTAGGTATCGGCTTGTGCCGTACTGAGCACATGTTCTTTGAGAATGAAAAGATCAAGGCCATGCGTGAGATGATTCTTTCTGGTACGAAGGAAGGTCGCGAGAAGGCTCTCGCCAAGCTTCTACCTTATCAGAAGCAGGACTTCTATGGCATCTTGAAGGCTATGGACGGTCATCCTGTAAACGTTCGTTTGCTCGATCCTCCTCTGCATGAGTTCGTTCCTCACGATTTAGCAGGTCAGAAGACGATGGCTGAAGAGATGGGTATCTCTGTTGAGGAAATCCAGAAGCGTGTCAACTCTCTGAGTGAGGCCAACCCAATGTTGGGTCATCGTGGTTGCCGTCTTGGTAATACCTATCCAGAGATTACCGCCATGCAGACAAAGGCTATCCTGGGTGCTGCCATCCAGTTGAAGAAGGAAGGTTTCGATCCTCAGCCAGAGATCATGGTTCCTCTCATCGGTATCGTCAACGAGTTTGATCTGCAGGAGCAGGTAATCCGCAGCACAGCCAAGGAACTCTTCGAGCAGGAAGGCATTGAGATTCCATTCAAGGTAGGTACCATGATTGAAATTCCTCGTGCTGCCCTTACAGCTGACTATATTGCCAAAAAGGCTGAGTACTTCAGTTTCGGTACTAACGACTTGACTCAGATGACATTCGGCTACAGCCGTGACGACATTGCCAGCTTCTTGCCAGTTTACTTGGAGAAGAAGATTCTGAATGTCGATCCATTCCAGGTTCTCGACCAGACAGGTGTTGGTCAGTTGGTGGAGATGGCTGTCAAGAAGGGTCGTGGCACTCGTCCAGATCTCAAATGTGGTATCTGTGGTGAGCATGGCGGTGAGCCTTCATCTGTTAAGTTCTGTCACAAGGTAGGCTTGAATTATGTGTCTTGCTCTCCATTCCGTGTGCCTATCGCACGTTTGGCTGCGGCGCAGGCTGCTGTTGAGGAATAATTTAAAACTATATAAAATAATGAGCCATCGCTACTACTGCAGCGATGGCTTTTTTGTCTGTTCATATGCCTTTCTATTGTATAAAGAAATCGTTCATATCTATTTTATGATACCATTGTCTTTATCGCTGAGGCTGATTGTCTTTTCTGCCGACTTATGTCTGCTGCCTTGGTTGATGCGCCAGGAGATGTTGAGCGACAATAGGTTGCCGCTGTCCTTGGAATAGCCGATGGTGCGTTTATAGAGATTTCGGTTCAGCAGTTCGTTCTCGTACGACTTGTAATGACTGCGGAATGGATTGACCCATGACAAAGAGAATTGCCAGTTGCGCCAGGTGTAGGATGCTTTCAGAGCGGAATAGGCTCCGTTGTAGCCTTTCGACTCGCCCTCAAAGAATCGGTTGCCGTTGTCTACATATCCTTGCAATGTGAATTTGCCGAGATAAGCCGTGATGTTGCCTGCGTAGTACCATGATGTGTAGCAGTGTGTATAGTTGTAGCCGAAATTGAAACATCTGTATATCCCTCCGTTGGCGGCCATCTGAAGCTTCTCGGGCAAGAGCCAATAGCTGGCGTATGCCATGACGTCCAATGCGTCTATTTCCTTTTGATTGATCTGTGTATAGATGAATTGATTGTCATCGGTCCGTTCGTAGTGTGCCATGTTAGGTTTGAGGCATTGCTTGTAGTAGCCTTCCACTAAGGTTTGCAATCGTTGGGTGTTATATGATAGCTGCAACCGATGGTCCATGTCGTGTGAAGGCTTCAGGTCGGGATTGCCTACTGTCCATTCCATACTGTTGGTGCGGACGGTAGCATCACTGGTCATGGCAATGCGAGACACTTTGTCCTGCATCTGATATGTATAACTCAACTGCATATTGTTATTGAACTGATATGTCAGCGAAGCCTTGGGATGGAAAGTCCAGTAGTTGTATCTGTGACCGTTCTGAGTGTAATGGATATAACTCGCACCTGTACCTAATGTATAGCGCAGTTGCTTTAGCATGCCCTTGATTTCGGTAAAGGCGTACAGGCGGTTGTTGTTCGTCCTGGTCAAAGAGGAAGCGTCACCCCGATAGTCGTTCTTGGTATATTTGTAACTATAGTTCAGACCTGTGGAGAGAGTGAAGGGCTTCAGTCTGTTCTCATATATTACTTCAGAAAGCAAAGAAGCCGTTTTGCCGTCTACCGCATATTGATATGGTGTTCCCTCATCATAGAAACTATTGGTCTGTGTGGAGATATAGGTGCCAACTGCATTGGCTGTAAACGACTGACGTGGAGTGAACTGACGAAAGAAATAAATATCCAATACAGGCGAATAGCTCTTGTCGTCATCCCGGCTTGTCGCTCTGTATTGTCGACTGCCATCCGTGATGTCCTTAATATTATAGTTGTCGGGGGTGTTATTGAAAGTTCCACTCAAGGATGTTTGAAAGACGGTTGCTGTGGAGTCCGACCAGTTATAGGTTAGCTTTGCCTCGTGTGCGATAGCTTTCCTAAGCGACTCCACATCGTTTCGCTCAACAGTGTAGATACTGCCGTCTGTCAAGGTGTATTCTGCCAACTGCTTGCTCTTTTCGCCTTTGTTTTTATATCCACTCACATCATACGAAAGCGACCATTCACTCTTTCCGTGGTTCCATTTACCATACACCGAGCCGTCGCCTTGCAAGGTGGTAAGAGCCGAAGTTATGTCCGTACCAATAGTATAACCGCTCTCGCTCCTGCGTGTAACGATATCAATTACATAGGCAATGCTTTCGCCATAACGAACGCCGGGGTTGTTTATAAAGTTTATCTTGGCAATATCTTTTGGATTGAGAGCCAACATCTCCTGTTTGCCTACAACAATGCCATTTACTCTCAGTTGAACGCTACCTCTGTTATCAATAGCAGTAATAGTATGGCTGATATTGTCAATACGAATATTGGCAAGTGTGAGTTTCTCAAGAATGCTGTAACCATTGTTCGAAGCCTGCTTCTGTGCATCGGTAGGATAGATGAGCATGCCGTCAGATTTGTTTACTACCTTAGCGGCTTTTACTGTTACTTCATCAAGCGTGATAGTCTTGTCTACATTCTGAGCATAAGCGGAGAATGCAGAAGTCATAATAATTGAAATTGTTAATAATCGTTTCATTTTGCACCATTTTTTGTTTTATGGCGCAAATTTATATCCTCTTTACAAGATAGCCAATTATTTAGTCTGACATTTCCCTGACAATTGGCTGACAAACACCTATCTATTTGAGTTTCAAACTATAACTCTTACCCCGATCTGATTCGATTTTCAGCGTGCTATGTGTCTCTATGATAGGTTTTATACGTTTGATTAGCGTATAAAGTGTATCGCTTGCATCTGGTTTCTTAGGCCATAGTTGGTCGCAAATCTCCTGTTTCGATAGCGTATGAGAATCTGTCGTTATGAACATTTCGAGCAGGGAGTGTTGCATTGGAGTAAGACGTATCTCCTCACCCGATACGGTCATAAATTTATCATCATGAAACACAATACCTCCGTACGCCAAACCTTGAACTATCAGCTCCGGCTTATTCCTTCTTACATACCACAAACTACCTAACAGCCACAGCATCCCGATAAACAAAAGAGAGCCCGACGCCTTTTGGTCGGACATCATGAAAGTCGTAGCAAAGTTGCAATTAGCCTCTGCCACCATCTTGGTTTCCCAACGTCCATCTCTGCGCACAGTACGCATGGCAATACCTGCCGTATCTTTCAATTCGGCAATGGTGAGGCAGTTGCGATAACAGCGTATGGTGTCTGTGGTAACCACATTGTCAGGCATTTTCACAAGAACTTGCTTCAA
>ERZ1034701.90-NODE-90-length-38337-cov-14.810146_pt1 | contig 38337 bp, 72 predicted proteins | sample MGYA00520651_ERZ1034701 | MGnify/ENA primary metagenome ERZ1034701 (study PRJEB33766, sample SAMN09781713) | gut metagenome | biome: gut microbiome | host: Homo sapiens | place: Madagascar | study: EMG produced TPA metagenomics assembly of the PRJNA485056 data set...
TTCTTATTCTTATTGTTTGTTTCAGTTGTTTCAATAGTTGTTTCAATAGGTTGTTTTATGTTGTTTTCAGTTGTTTCAATAGGTTGTTTTTTCTTCTTTGCATTTTTATTTCCAAGAGGTGCACCGCCTGAACGTCGCTTTTCCGACGAATCAATAAACGGTTTTATAATCGTAAACAGGCTTTTTTCAATCGGGTTTTCACTCTCGATTATTTCGCCGTATAACGCATATCTGCATATCATATCATAGACTTTAAGCCTTGTTTTATCGTCAAGTTCCGCTATTGCTTCATAGTAACTCGCAAAAAACGTGAATTTGTCTGCCATTTTATCACTTCCTTACTGAACCTCTCCTTAAAAAGAGAGACTTTAAATGCATTTAAAACGGTACATCTCCATCGCTGATTATTTCTTCAAATCCTGCTAAGTCGTCAAGTCCTGAAGGGATTCCTGCACCCTGTGCATTGCTCACAAATTGCTGTGGGTTGTTTTGCGGTGGCTGGCTGTATGTCTGTTGTGGGGCTTGCTGAGAGTCTGACTTGTTGCCTGCAAAGCTTACCGTCTGCACGTTTACAACAAATCCATAATGCTTTACTCCGTTCTGGTCTGTATAGTTGTTATTTCTCAAATCACCCTCTACAACAACTGATTTTCCTTTTGAAAAATATCTGCCTAAAAATTCAGCCGTTTTTCCCCAAGCCTGACAGCGGATAAAATCGGTTTCCACTTCGCCTGTTTGCTTATTTTTAAATGCTCTTGCAACTGCTAAATCAAAACTTGTAAGCACCATTCCCGACTGCATTCGTTTCAGCTCAATGTCCCTTGTCAAATTCCCAATTAAAATGATTTTGTTAAATGCCATTTTCCTTCTCCTCTTCTGGCTCTGATTTATTTTCTGCTATTTCAAGCAATTTTTTATTCAGGCAATTACCGCACCTTGCCAGACCGTCTGTAATGCCTTTTTTCTGTCCACTGTTTATCGCTAAATGATATACCTGCCCTGCGTTCCAATAGCGTTTTTTACTGTCCGTAAACGGTTCAAACGGCTTTCCACAGTCCGCACATTTATATTCCTTTATATCTTCGGGTAAGTCTTCGCCTGCATAGATATATAGCCCAAGTCCAAACATTGCCAAGTTCTTTACAAGACACCTCATAACCGTTTTGTTTATGTCAAACATTGATATTCCTGCAACGGTTTTTTCACCGTATTTGGTGCTGTATTTGTAAGGTTTCAGCTTCATTGTTTTGTTTTTGCTGTCCATAACAGGTAACCACATTTCATAAGTCAAATTTCCAGCCGTTACGGTTGTATAAACCATATAGCCAATATCTTCATCGCCAAAATAACAGCGCCCGTTTTCATCTTTTTTGACGGTATATTCTGCATCGGGATATACACGCTTAAATTCTCTCCAGGCATATGCCCACGACAGATAACTCAAATTATCCTTTTTTTCGACTTGTTTCGACACATCAAGGGTGTAAAGCTTTTCAAAATCTTCTTTTTTGCACATTCTCATCACCTCACTTTACAAGAGTTGATACTCTTGTTTCAAGTTCTGCACCTTCAACAATTTTACCTGCCTGCAAGTCTTTTTTTATATCCTCTTTTGACACGTTGACAGCCGTTTTGACAGTTTTATATTTTATCGGTATAATTTCTTCATTTGTGATTTTAACCGCCTTAGAGGTTCTGTAAGACACCGTCACACGGTCTGTTTTTAACTTTTTGCCTTCTGCTATGTATCTTAAAAATTCCTTGCGCTTTTCAATACGCTGTTCAAGGGTTTCCCTGCGTTCTTTCAGTTTGTTTTCCTGCTCTTTGATTGATTTCGCCATTGCTTCATCTTCAAGCACCCAAAGAGCAATATTTTCAATCTTCCTGTCACGCTCAATCCTCAAACCCTCAAACATTGCTTCGTTAAATTCGCCTGTATCAGCATCAATACACATTGACATTAAATCTTCTTCGTTAAAAATGTTCATTTTTTCACGCTCCTTAAATAGTTGTTGCTGCTTGCCGTTTTCAGCTTTTTTGCAAGGTTGTTTATATATTCACCCTCAAAGAGGAGTTTATTGTTATCGCCTATTTCGTAATACTCGACAGCTCCTTTCCACACCCAATGCAAAAGAGTATTTTTGCTGACCCCAAGTCTCTCTACCGCTTCCTTAAAGCTTAAGATTTCCACTCCTTTTATTACCGTACTCATATATCAAATCACACTCCTTTGGATTTTAAAACTTTTTCATATTCTGTATTATATTCAGATTCTGTTTTTTTGATAGCTTTCACTCTTTCTTCTGTTCCCGGTGTGCTTTTTCTCAACTCTAACAAATCACATAAAATATCCATATCATCTGGGTTAAAATCTGTTGCGGAACTTGCAACACTCCATATATACGCTTTAATTACCGCTGTCCACTGCTTTTTATTCATCGCTTATTTCTCCTTTATCATTTCTATAAGTTCATCAACGTGTTCTTCAAAACTGCGTTCTTTTTCGTCTGTTATCCAATCTTTGGCGGTTATAAAAAATCCGTAAGCTATGCAGGATAATCCGATTACTGCTCCTGTTATCTGTAAAATTATTGCCATTGCTTGACATTCCTTTCTTTTTGTGCTATACTATAGCTGTAATGTTAATAATTAGTTTTCATAGTTTTACTTTGTGGGGGGGGCTTTTGCTCCCCTCTTTCTTTTGCCTGATTAGTTACGCATCTGCATATACCAACGTATAAACGGTGATGTTGGGATATTAAACCCCTTATTTAATGCTCCAGGTGTCCTCCAAGTGACACCGCCCAAATTACCGTCCTCAATCGCTGCTCTGACTGTTTTGGGTGTCATTCCCAAAAGGTTGGCAACCTCCGACACTGGAATGGTTATCGGATATTTTTTTATGATTTCTTCGACTTTGTTTTCGTCGTTTTTTAAAAATTCAACTATGTTTTCGCTCATCAGCGACCTCCTTTATTGCCTGATTCCAACAGTCCATGCATAAATAGCTGTTGTCTTTGCACTTATAATCTGCACCTTTGTAAATGTCTCGTAAGCAAGCGTTTGGGCACCCCGACGAGTCTGTCGGGGCATTCGGAAACTTTTTTAAAAAATCTTCTCTATAAGTCTTCTTCGGGTGCTCTTTAACCCATTTTTCAACAATTTCGTCAGCGTTGTCGGGTAAAGATATTATACAGCCGCTGCAATTTGAATAAAACGGACAGCCGTTACAATCCTCACATGATTTACACATGCGTTTCAATTCTTGTATATTTGTCATTAAATCTCACCTCTTACAGTTCATATATTGTCGTTTCCAATATTCCTGACGTAACCGGTACACTGCTCTTTATTGCTTTTTCATACTTGATGCAGATAGTAATGTAGTCATTTACATTTTGAGAGAGTGGTTTTTTTGTGTAAGTCACTCTTTCGCCGTTTGAAAACATCACCAAATACACTGTATCGGTCGCTTTACCACTTTTTAAAAGCGATATTTTTGTAATGCTGTCAATTCCCATAGTTTTTATTCCTTTCTATAAAATTGTAGCGAAACGTTTGATTTGCAGCTCAAGGCTGCTGGTGGCGGTTTTATTTTACTTTGCAACCGCTAAACAAAGTCAAGTTTATATTTGGAGGATTAAACCGTAAAAAGCAAATTTTAAATAATTGTAAATAGTAGCATTTAAGTCCAATTAGTGCTTGACAAAATAACACATATTGTGATATAATAATCATACGGGGTGTTATACCTCGACAAAAAGCGTCTTTATTAGCGTTATATTAGTTGTCTTTAAAAGCACTTTGCTTTATAGTATTTCACTTTATAGCGTCTATTTACAATTATAATGGGTTTGGTCGCTTATTAAATTGTTAAGATGCTTGGCTTGTTTGGTCGCAAGCTTGTTTTCATTATATATCAGAGCATTCAAGAGGTCTTGCAGCTTTTGGTATTGGGTGCAATTCCTCGCCCTGATATATTTTTAATTGGTATTTCTGTTTGTCTTATCGACTGTATATATTATAGCACAAAGTGCGATGTATGTCAATACAAAATGTGATTTTTTCTTTCGAAAAATTGCATAAAATAACTATGTTGAATTACAGCATTTTGCACACAGGAGGTGTTTTTATGGCAACTAATACTATTTCTCACGTTGGTGACAACTTGAAAAAATTCAGGTTGGAACGGAATTTATCTGTCAAAAGCATCTGCAACGCCTTGCAAATGCCCGAAAGCACATATCGATCTTATGAAATAAACGCAAGAACTCCATCAATTGAGCAACTTTGTGAATTTGCTGATTTTTTTGAAACATCAATTGACCAGTTGGTTGGGCATAATGTAATTGCAAACGATGCACGTAATGCGGTGTATTACCGCAAAATCATTATGAGCCTCAACGAAATAAAAGAAAAGCAAACCGACATAGAAAACTACATGAAAAAAATTAATAGACCTGTAAAAGAAGTATGTGAAGTATTTTAACATATAAAAAAGCAATCGGCAAGAGAAACTTTTGCCGATTAAGTGAAAATATTAGTGTATATGATGTTATATAGAGGCATTTAAACAAAAAATGCACCTATGCTATCGCATAAGTGCAAAAATCAAATTTAAAAAAAGGAATTTTCAATGAAGAAACTGCTGCCTATAAGACATATTTTATTATACTCTATTTTAATTGCAAAAGCCAAGAATTTTAAGGTTGGAATTTTATCCAGCCTTTTTTCATAAAAGTTCAACCGTTGAGTGGTATCTCAACGGTTGCGTGTATATTTTAAAAAGGAGGTTTAAAAAAGTCTTAGCCAACAATGCCACACTTCCAGTTATAATTATACTACTATTATAATACAAAAGCCAAGAATTTTAAGTAAAAATGGGGAGAAAGAAGAAAGGGAATACAAATTCTTTAGGATATTACAATTTCCGGAAAGTTGTCGGTCATAATTTTGACGGTACTTTGATAACAAAAGTATTCTACAGCAAAAAGTCAAAAGCTGATGCTCAACGCAAAGCCGATGAATACGTGGCAAAGCAACAGCTCTCAATTCAACTCGGCGAAGCTCTGAATCCTGTTTCTGTGAATTTCAGTGCCTGTGCTGCTCTGTGGCTTGAAAGTGTTAAGTCATCTATAAGCGACGTTACTTATAATACCTATGAAACCGCTGTCAGGCTGCATTTGCTGCCATATTTCGGCAAAGCTAAAATTCAGGATATAAAATCAATTGATATTCAAACTTTTTTTGATAAATTTGACCCTCAGAAAAGCCGGCTTGAATCCGTAAAAAAATATAAACAGGTTTTATCTGCTATTTTTCAATTTGCAAAACACAACGATGTTATAAGCCGTAACCCCTGCGACACCGTAAGACTGTCAAATAGGTTTGTTGAGCCTACAAAGCACATATACACCAAAGAAGAAACATATATAATATTAAGGTATGCAAGGCAATATCAGCCGTTAAAAGATGGTTTGGCAATTGAATTGATGCTTGGCTACGGTTTGCGAAAAGGGGAAGTCCTTGCTCTGACACGTGACGATATTGATTTTAAAAATAACACTATATCTATCAACAAATCAGTTACAGACTACAAGGACAAGAACACCGGCAAAGTATCAACAAAAATAGTGCCGCCAAAAAATAAATTTTCAAACCGTGTTATTTCTATTAGCCGTGGCACTGCACAAAGGTTAAAAAGGATTGATACAAAATATATCATTGCAAATGCAAACGGTTCGTTTTACAGTCCACATAATTGGACATTCAGAAACTACAATGATTTTATGGAAATAATAGCTCACAAGTATGGATTTAAAAAGCTTACTCCTCACGAGCTTCGACACACCAGGGCGACTATTTGGGTTAACAGTAACAAAAATCTTTTTGCTGTTGCTTCTGCTCTTGGGCACTCAGACCTCAAAATGCTGCAGGAACGATATGCACACAGAAACACCGATTGCATAAAATCAATATAAAAAATTATGCTATTTATTATGCTATAAATATGCTATTATATGCTATTATATGCACTCTTTAAATGATGTTTTTTTAAAATTATATTGATTTATGGCTATTATTCGGGATAACAAAACAATCCTCTACTTCCTTGGTAAGGAAGAGGTCGGCGGTTCAAGTCCGCTAAACAGCTCCAAAAATAGGCATTTTTTAAGGGTGATTTTTGATAAAATCAAAATTATGCTATTTATTATGCTATTTGTACCATTATTTTTTTTGAAAAAGGAGGTGAAATTAAAATGCAATATTGTAAAAACTGTGGTTATTGTATGGACGACAACGAAAAGAAATGTCCACGATGTGGAAAAAAGACTGGGAAGGATTCTACTCTTTCAAAAATTCTGCTGGTAATCATTGTGTTTCTGTTTTTTATATTTTTTTGTCCGATGTGTACAGGATATAACAATGCGAAAAACAGAGATAAAAACAATAACACATCAGAAACTCCTACATTAACAGTGAAAAAAGCTGGTTCAGATGAGAGCTCTAATTCTGATGAAGTTTCTACTTTCGATGAAACTGAAAGTAAACAAGAGACTCCGGCAAGTCAAGAAGAGCAAATAACAGAAGGTGACTTTTTAGCTGCTGCATCAAGTGATGATTATGATTTAAAAGTCACTGATTGGGAGATAAGTACTGACTATGACAATAAGCCGGCTTTGGTTGTCTACTATGAGTACACAAACAAAAAAGACACACCAACGGCTTTTATGTGGGAATTTACAGATAAAGTGTACCAAAACGGAATAGAACTTAGCAGCACGACATTTGGTGTTAAAGAAGAAAACAATAATAACAGCAAGGAAATACAGCAGGGAGCAACTGCAACAGTAAGCATTGCCTACATTTTGCAAGATACCGAAAGCCCTGTTGATATAACAGTTGAAGAATATAACATTTGGACGAAAGGCGATTATATCATCAACAAAACACTGGATATAAAAAAATAGGGTAAAATAAAAGCAGGACTATTCATCAGCCCTGCTTTTTTAATTTCGAGATAAAAGAGTTATAAAGATTCGGATGCATTACTTTTAATACTTCAAGCAATTCATCAATTGTATCAAACAAATGATTTGTTTCAACAGTTTCAACAAGTGTTGAAAATTCACTTGTTTTCCTTACTTTTGATATGTCAATACTTTTTTTGTTTTGCCTATCCAATAAATAATAGAAAACAGCTAATTTTTGACACTTTTGATAATTTTCAGGGAGCATCTCCGTTTCTGCAATTGCAGCTTCCAAATCTTTTATATTAATCATTCTACATTCTTTCTATTTCGGCAATTGCTTTTTCAATTGCTCTTCTTTCGTTTGTATCAGCCATTTCAGCGATTTCTTTTAATCGTCTGACTGAGTGACTTTTAAAATCATCTCTCGAGTAATGTCCTCTTACCCAATGTCTACCATAAGATACATTAGGCAATGTACGCATTTCGTCTCTGGAGTAATTGTCTTTAGCTTCCCAATCTCCATATGATTCTTCTGTTTCAAGCATTTCTATTTTATATATATTTTTGATTGTGTCAGTTATTTTATGGAGTGTATCTAAGTCGCCTACTGACAGTTTTCCACCCTTAACTATTCCGTCAAGTTCTTCACACAAAACATCTCTGATTTCATCAAGTTTTTTCATATTTCCACCTCCTACGCAACTCTGGTTATAATTATTGACGCTGTATTGACTGTTACCCCTGCCGTAAGGGACCTTACAGACAACGTTGAACAGCCACAATCAACATACACCTCGGTGTCGCTGTCAACGCTCCACACGTTGGCAGCAGCAGCAGGAACTACAGACATAAGGCTTTCCGGCAGAATTTCGCCGTCCTGATACAATGCAAGTTGTGTGACAACTTCCGTGCCTGTTACGTTGCCGTGGAAAGATACTCTGTATCTTGCTCTACTACAGCAGCCCGAACCTCTTACTTTAATCAATGCTGACCCATTGCGATGCTTGATATTGCAATCACCACAAACAGCCGTTGAATTAAAGACTACACTTCCGCCGACTGCTGTTATTTCCTGCGGTGTTGTGCTTATAAATTGTGCCATTATAGCACCCCCTTAGTTATTGCAACAGGTATTAAAACCATTGCAGCAAGGGGAGCTATAAGGATTTGCGACCACATAAGCCGGGACAGGACACTGCTTAAGCTGTGAGAGCAAATAGCCGTTCTGAGCCTGCTGAGATGCCGCAAGCTGCAAGCCAAATATTTCCTGATTCTGCTGTGCAATCTGTGCATCTTTTGCCGCAATCTGCTGTGCATTAAGTGCATCAAGTATTGCTCTTGTGTTGGTATTCTGGTTATCAATAATATCTCTTGTGTTGTTGATGTTATTGTAATTAGTCTGACAAAATCCGTTATTGATAGCATTCTGAGTAGCATTGCTATTCATCGCCATATTATAGTTAACATCTGCTATAGCTGCCTTGTTGTCACAACAACACTGTGCGAGCTGTGACTGGATAGAATTAGCATTCTGCATTTCTGTAATCTGTGACTGCTGTATTGCGTTTCTTGTTTCATATCCGCTTGCCTGGATAGCGTTATTTGTTCCTGCAAAACCGTTTAAAAGTGATGTGTTCATCGCATAGAATCCGTCACAAAGACCGCTGTTTATAGCATCGCCTTTGCGTTCCAGTGATGATGTAGTGGATTCAATCTGTCGCTGTAATGTTGCAAAGTCAGACGCTAAAATATAATTGTCTGCTGCACCTGCTCCATTACCGCCAAAGCCGTTGCCAAATCCACCCCAACCAAACATTGCAAAAATTAAAAAGATGATAATCCAAGACGACCAAGAGCCGCCCCAACTGTCATTATTGCAATTATTGCCAGTAACTGCTGCAATGTCTGCAGGTGTCATATCTGATGTTGTAATAGACATATATATGTCTCCTTTCTGATGATAATAAATTTATGATAAAAGCTGTTTGTAGCCTTTATTTCTTGCCAAAGCCAAACATATTTTTGCACCTGGAAAACATTGATTCCATCTGTTTAGCTTGTTGCTGTACCTGATTTAATTGTGATTGATTAATTTTGCCTGAATTAAGCATATTTTTTAAAATATTATCAGGATTTTGTCCTCTCATTGACTGCATAAATTGCATAAATTGATTGATATTAGGTATCACTTTCTTCAGCTCCCTTTTCAGATGATTTCATTTCAAACTGTTTTTTAAAATCTTCAAATTCTTTTTTAGTCACAAAGTCATTTGATAAGTCAGGTACTTTTGGACTTTTATCCGCTTGTTCTGATTTGTTGTAGCTCAATATTTGCAAGTTTGGTCTGCCTTGTAAATCAGCCGTTTTAATGTATATATAAGGTTTTTCAGAATCCCACAAAACAGCTTCTGCCCCTGGTATAATCATATATGCTTTTGCACCTTCCAAGCCTTGCACCCATATTCTTTCACCATTTTGCTGTGTAGGCTGATTTTGCGTTATCTGCGGTTGCTGTATTGGCTGCTGGAATTGCTGATTCCTGTACATTTGCAAATTATCAGGCATTGGTGGCTGATAATAATTATTGTAGCCGAACATCTGAATCACTCCTTAATATAATATAAGATAGGGATTTCATCGCCAGAATCCCACGTATCATAATATTTGCCGTCCTCAACGCATACAGTGTGTGTGCCTGTCCCGACTATGTAGACCCCTTGCGGATTATCTTTGCAAAAATCTATGATAGTATATAATCTATCTTTGTTTATAGCTTTTTTGGCAAATCCTTTGCTTTTGAGATATGCACCCCACACTGCATTGGATGACGGCATATCATACATAAGTAAGCCTTGCACTGCTAACTCCGTATAAGTATGCTCCCACGACTGTTTTAGTGCCTTGGAAATTGCTCTTACAGTACAATCACCAACTTTTCTGTGCATCGGATTTGCGTTATAGTCAATATATATCATAAGTATAGTATACTATTTTCAAACTGTCCAAAACCGTCAAAAAGCTGTCAGTTTTTCGACAATTGATAATATTGTACAAATTATAAAAATATTTTTGTGCAAGTATACAAAACACAGTAAAAACTATTGACTTTATGCCCCCATAGGTGTATAATATAATCACAGGTTGAGGGAAAGACCAAAACCAAATAAAATAAAATTTAAAACAGTGAGGTAAATTAAAATGAAAAATGTATGGTATGCAGTAACAGATAAGCTTAATGACAACGTTGATTGGGGTACAGGAAGTTACGAACTTGAAGAAGCAAAGAAAATGCTGAAAGAACAGGGCAGAGGCGAAATTGCAGTAATAGACAATCCTGAAAATCCGGCTGAATCACTTTGCATTGACGAAATCCCATTTGAAAGCTTAGAAGATTAAAAACAAAACAAACCGACCGCAGGCGGTTATCCTGCGGAGAAAGTTAAGAGGTAAAGTTAAAATGAAAGCGTATACAGTTAAAAAAATGTTATTCAAGGATTTTGAAACAGCAAAAAGATATGCAGAAGAACTTACAGCGTGGTAGAAACAGTGTTCTATCCTTATTAGACCTACAAATAATAAGGTTGAAGAAGTTGAGATTGTCAAGGTGATAGAACATAGAATTTTTGAAGATGCTGTTTCAATTGCAATTAAAAGCACAGTACCTGAATCAAAGTATATTGAAGTTGAAGAATTAAGCGAATATCCTTTTGAAGGCAGTGCACTCTTATACGAAGAAAGAAACGGAATGATAAACACAGCAAAAGAAACTTTTAGAAACGGCAAAACCGCTCTTACAGAAGCTGACATTGAAAGACTGCATAATGGAGAATAAAAATCAAGCCGACCGACGGCGGTTAAACCGTCGGAGAAAGTATTGAGGAAATATAAATGAATTTGTTGGATTTTCTGAATGAGTTTGTAGACAACCTTCAAGATTTTCAGCTTGTAAGCGGAAGAACTGGAGAAGTTCTATCGGCTGTTGATTACTGGGCTGATAGTTGTGGGGATGATTTGAACGTATATGAAGAATGTCCTGTTTTGGGTATCGCACCCGATAAAGTCAACAACAAAGACGAATATTACATACGAATTATGATTGATACAAAGGAGATAGGGAAATGAAACTGACATACAAAAAAGGATATTATTTTGACAGAACAACAGCAATTATGGCGTTTGAAGGCGGACAACCTTACGCAACAGATCTGTAAATCTTACAGACTACAATATGAAGCCGAAAGACGAAAATCATATTTTTGTACCTGCACATAACTTTGATGAAACGTTCATTGCAACACTTTTTGAAGATATTCTCGAAGAAAAGGTAAGGGACATAAGATATGGTTGGGGAACAGGTTTTGAAGCAAAACTCAAAGATAATTGGGAGGAAATATGTGAATGATAGAAGATTTTACATACAGCGAGATTGAAGACATCATCAAAAAGAATTACTTTGATGTAAAAGAAGAACTTGAACAGTTGGCTATGGCACAGAAAGAAGATATGTATGAAGATGGCCCTATAAGCTATGGTAATTTTGGATATTATACAAGTTGGATTGAGTATTAACATGAATAAGTTAAAAGAAAAAAGAATGCAACAGAAACTATCACAATCCCAGCTTGCAAAGGCATCTGGAGTATCTTTGCGAATGCTCCAGAAATACGAGCAAGGGAACAGGGATATAAAAAAAGCACAGGCTGAAACAGTCTATAAGCTTGCAAAAGCTTTAAATTGTCAAATGGAAGAACTTATATATACACAAAAAGACCTTGACTAAAAATCAAGGTCTTTTCTTTTTGGTAAAATATCAGAATATGGCTGGTATTTGTCATATTTTATTTTGCATTTTTTGATAAGCCTGTCTACTTTGCTTTCCGACATATGCAATGTTTGAGCTTGCTTAACTCTTGTATATCCTGCTATTCGGGTGCGTAAAATTTGCGTTTCTTCAAGTGTTAAACCGGCAAGATTCTCAAATTCATCTAAAAATTTATTATTCCACGGTATTTTCATCACTTAAAATTAGGATAGGCAACATACCCTGTAATATAAGCCGCACCCTTGCCACAGTATTCAGGCTTTGATGTAATGCGGTAACGTCCGAGGTGCATAAGTTTGCCGTCATATATGTAATATGTACCTGTAAGCTGTCTTGCAGGCTTTGTGCTGTCCTGCGATGCATAGAGATTTGCTTTTGTAAGTCTTACAGCCTGTCCCTGCTTAAAACTTGTTGATGTTTTTGTCGGTGCAGGAGCTGACTTTTTAAAATCTGTATAAAATTCTGACCTGTCAAATGAATTGCCGTTTATATTATATTTTTCTGTATACTGCCAGCCGTCTGATTTGCCGTAACCGTTTCTGCCTCTGTAATCTGCGACCCAATGAGTATATTTTTTAAGCTTTGAATCATCAAGTTTGTCAGAATACCACGATGTTGACGCATATATTCCTGCGATATATCCTGCATTTTTGATTGTATCAAGAAAAACCGTTGTTATGGTGGTTCTTGCATTTTTTGCAAGTCCGTCAGCTCTGCCGTTGTGCTTGTTGTTGCTCCATTCGCTGTCAATATAAACAGGGAAGTTTATACGGCTCTTGTATGGCTTTAAAATATTTACAAGATAATTTGCTTCGCTTTTTGCCTCTGCTGTTGTGACGGACTGTGAGAGCCAATACACGCCGATATACTTTAAACCTGATTTAATCGCACAAGTGATATTGCGTATAAACATTGTGTCAGTGGTGTTTCTGCCTGTACCGTATCCTTTGTATCCTGCACGGATTATAACACCTTCGCAATGCTTTTTTAGCGTGTTAAAATTTACTATGCCGTTATGCTGTGATATGTCGATTATTGATATTTTCATAATATTCTCCTCTACTCGTTTTTTTCGTCCAACCAGTTCATTACCGCCGAAATTCCTGCCGCTCCTGCTGAAAGTGTTGCAGACAGCAAGATAGATTTCAAGCGGCTTAAATCTGTTAAATCAGTTGTTGATAAAGTGATTGCAAGTGCTGACACAAAAGCCTGCACAAATGTTCTCAACGCTCTCTGATACCATCTTTTTTTCATTTTTTCATCTCCTTCTCGATTGCTTCAATTTTTGTTTCAAGTCGTTCCAGTTTCAGCCCAAAATTATTATGACTGTCTACACGATTCGAAAGAACTCTCAAATCATCCTTCATATCATCGATTTTCTGCTGCATAACTGCGGTTGTTTTGTTTTGTACTATGATATTCCCTGCAATTGAGCCAATAATAGCTATCATAGCAGGAATAATTGCGTTTAAAAGTGCCATTTTGTCTCCTTAAATCATAAAAATGCCATTATATACATAAGTATGACTTGCTGTGCAATTGATTGAAAAAAGTAACACTACATTACCATCTGTCTGTACTATAATTTGTCTTGATGGTGTATCTGTCCCTGCCTGAGCTATGTTTATATTTTGTGAGGGTCTACAATCCTCGGGTAAGGTGCCAAGAGTTATTGACATTGCACTGCTTGACGGTATTACAGTCCCCTGTAAGGCAATTATGCTACCCGTCTTGCGATATCTTAGATTTTCTGTTGTTACCCAACCTACACCAATAACTTTTTCTGTCAACTCTCTATTTGTCATAGCATACGGTACATAAGTATCATCTTTAATTGCTGCATAGCGGAGCATTGGTTTAAACGTATTGCTTATAGCCACTTTTGAGTTAAGAGCTAACCCAATGCTATATTTTCCTGCTTCCGTTATCTCTATTGGCTGAGTTACTGCAAAGTTCTTCCAGTAACTGCCATTTTTATATATCTGATATGTATACGTTGTGGCTGTCGTTGGATTTGGAGTAAAGATATATGTACCTTTACCTAAGTTCTGCCCTGCCATAAGTGGTAAATAAGTAGTGTAAGTCAATGTTGATGTACCGCTGTATGTTATACTTCCATCTCCATTATTCTTTCTCGTCACTCCACCACCTGTTGAATTTGGAATCAAAGATGTGTCTACTAAGTTTTTACTTCCGTATGCATTAACAATAGTCGCAACTTCTGTTTCGTCTGCTTTGTTACTTAATGCTTTTTTTAAAGCATCACAAAGATTTGAAAAGCTTGCTTTTACGCCCATTTAATCACCTCATTAAGACAGCATTGTTGTAAATTCATCTTTTGTGATTGTGTCTGTATCTGTCTGAATATCTGATACTGTTTTGCTGATGTTTGTTTTCCACGCTTTAAGGTCAGAAAGGCCGGAAGCAATCGTTGAAATCTGTCCTGTGATTACCATATTCTGCACTGGTTTTTTTGATGTAGTGCTAAGACTATCATCAACAGTCATTGTTGCCAACTGATTTTTTATGCTTTTTATTGCATTCGAGTTTGATGTTGCAGTGCTTGACAAATCAGCTTTAACAGCGTTCAACGCTTCCGTTGTAGCATATCTTGATAAATCAAGAGACTGAGAGCCTAACAGTTCCCACTTTGAGTTGACATATATGTATTCGTCATAAATATTATTAGTATCTTCTTTTTTACCCTTAAGGAGATATACTGTGGTTTTTGAAATATTTGAATCAGGGAGTGCTTCACAAACTGTAATGTTAAACTTCGGAATAGCTGAAATTTTATTATTGATTTCAGCCTGAGAATAAGTTTCTGTTTTCTTATAGTAATTTGCAAGGTCTTTTTTGACTGCTGCCGCTGATGCTGCTGCATTTCCTGCTGTTGTTGTCGCTGCACTTACATTTGTTTCTATTGTTCCAATTTTTTCCGCAATAACTTTACTTTGTACTGGATTTGTTGACGTTGTACTTAAAGCACTATCAACGATTGTTTTATTTGCTCCTGCTGCTATGCCGTCTAATTTGGTTTTATAAGCTGCTGTAAAATCGTTAGTAGATAGTCCTTTGCCACTTACTTTGTCGACTTTACCGTCTAACATCTCTTTTAAGACTGCACAAAGATTCGAAAAACTTGTTTTAATACTCATAACTTAATTTCCCTTCAACATTTGCCTAAATTCAGGCTTTTCTATTGTTTTAATTTCCTCTTTATATTGCTCAATATGTATGCTAAAGTTTGTCGCATTACTCATACTACGTTGCGATGCTTCTGACACTTCCTTGTCCAAAACTTTCGTGTTGTTGTTTATGGCTTCTATGTCTGCTATATCGTCATAATCAGGCATTTTCAGATTAAGTTTTTCTGTGTATTGCATTTCATTCTCCTTTCAAACTTTTCCATGTCCTCTGTTTTGCTTCGCCCCATTTCCATAGCTTTACATCACCCCATAACTTGCGATTTTGGCTTACTATTTTTATAAAATCATCATCAATATATTGTGTTCCGTTTTGCTGTGCCTTATAGTCAAAACTGCAAGTAAATTCAGCTGTTTTGATTTCACCTGTTTTCCCATCTCTCACTATTTTTGTTACTTTAGATTTTACGACATCATCAAAATAAATATCGTTAATATACCCTTCATCGCCTACTCGGATATCAGACACCCTTGTAAGTCCGCTGAAATCAGACACACTTGACATTGCATTAAAAGTAACATTATATGTTACTTTTAAGCTATAGTTTTTTTTGTAATACTGTTCCGCGTAATACAGCACCATCGGGCCGGGGTTCTCCTCGTATTCTTTGAAATACGTTTTGTAGATTGGCATTGGGCAACCGTGACTTTGCGATGTTCCAACTGAAACGGTTTTAAATTCCATCACATCAACAAGTTCACCGCCAATTTCTTTTTGTACCGGATAACAATATTCGTACTTAAAGTCAGTGCAAAACTTGCTATAGTCGACTGTTCTTTTAATTCCGCTTAAGTCAGCCCCTATGTTCAAACTGTATGCATTATATGTGCTATCTTCTTTTTTTTCATTGATTGACAAATGGAAATTGTATCGATAGATTTCACCTTTGAGTACAGAGGTAAAACTGTCTTTTTCATCGAGTAAAATTTCTATTAGGCTCCTGTCATAGGGTTCTATCGTAATAGGGCTTTCTTTTGTCAAGAGTCCTTCTGATACGATTTTTTTTATATCCGAGTAGAAGTAAAACTTTTGATTGTAATAGCTTTTATCTGCAAAGTTTATCGGCTCATTTTTAAGTGATGCATACTTTGTATAATTAAGGAAATTGGCATAAAGTCTGCAAAGCCATTCATCAATGCTGACATCTGCTTTTTCGAATTGGATTGGGAAAGGGACATCAGACATAATATTTGGGCAATAAAGAAACTTCAACAGATACGTAATATGTAAACAATTTGCTGTAATTTTTGTTCCTCTACTTGTTGTGTTATAGTCGATTTTATAAATATAAAACAAGTCGTTAAGCATTCTCACAAAATTAAATTCTCTTATGTTTTCATACTTTTTAAAATCGTCAACTGATACCGTAAACGTTGCTTCATACGTTCCATTGAGTTCTTCTGTGATTGTAGCTGTATCAGGAATTAATGTGCAAAGGACAGGAGTTCTGAATTTGGTGTGCCCGTAAGGGGTAAGATGCCGCCATGTTTTTATCGTATTATTATCATAATGATTGATTGCTCCTTCTGATGATATATCATAATTTCTGCTATTACGAGGATATATTTTTATATCATTAGAAAAGCCTTCATCGTCCGAATAAGCCCTTTCAACGTTCGTTCTAGCTATCATATATATCTCTCCTGTTTGTCAATCATCATCCTTGTTCCAAGCAATTTGCCTCTAGTTTCAATTATATTATTACCTTGTTTCAGTTCCGGGTAATTTCCAAAAGTCAAAATGATTTTTTTGTTGTCATCATAAGTCACTTTGTTATAGCAGTCAACGCATATGTGTAACGGCAAATCAGATTTAAACACTAAAAATCCGAATTTTTTATTGTTGACATAAAAATAATTCCCCATTTTTTCATCTGCTGATGTATTATTTTGTTCCACCATTAGCACTTGATTTGCTTCGTCAGCATATATGTCAATAATAGGTGCAGACGGTACTGAGCCATCATTAGTTATTTCAATTCCGTTTTGTGATGAAAATTCATTCCAATATAAAAATTCCACCGAGTCAAGTTTGTATCGATATGGGCTACATGTATAGGTTATAGTCAGCTTATAAACATTGCTGCCCTTGTAAGATACTTTAACACTCTTAACAGCTTTTATCTTGTAATAAAAATCATTAAAACGGGAAGTTGAAAGCGTTTCCCCTGCTAAAATCCATGAGTATAAAGCATTTATATTGTTAGGTATTTCAAAAAAATAGCAGTCAAGTGTAATATCTACGTTCTTGAAATATCTTTTCCTTAAAATCATATCCTCATGATTAGCAACAAATTCGTTTGATGATGTTTTTTGTACTGCCATAGGTGGCATTGGTGGCGTGTCAACATATAACCCATATTTTTCGCTTGATATACCATCAAGTTTAAAGTAATCAGGACTTTGTATAGTCATTTAATCACCGTCCTAAAGCTAATTCACGTCTTATTTGCAATTCTCCAAGAGCTTCTTGTATCTTTTCAGCGACTGTATCGGATATTTCCGCCGCATTTCCGCCGTTAATGGTAAAATTATTAATCACACTAACAGAACCACTTACAGGGGTGCTAGAACCGCTCGTAGAGCCATTAAAACTGTTTGCGGAACTTGTTGTAATATTTGGGGCTGCATAATCGTTTGAAAAAGCATTCTTAATTTTGCTTGCAACGTTTTCAGCGTTGCCAACGACTTTATATTCATTGTCTTTTATTCCTTTTGCAAACAATTCCATCATGTCAGGAGCGTATGTGTGAAAATCTGACAGAGGACCCTCTTCAGGCTCCGAAAAGCCTACAAAAGACTTGACATGTCCTGCCATACTGCTAACACTTGATTTAAGTGTCCCCCAAGCCGAACTGATTCCGCTTGCAAAATTTGATACCATATCGCTACCCCAAGTCAGAGCACTTTGTATAATGTCATTAATTGTTGTTTTAATTGTTGTTTTTATGCTTGTCCAAGCTTGTGATACAGCCGTCTTCATACTGTCCCACGTATTCGACGCTGATGTTTTGATAGATTCCCACTTTTCTGTTAATGTACTTTTGATATTTTCCCAAGTCGTTGATGTTTTTTCCTTAACATTATCCCACGTTGTGGATACTGTTGTTTTTAAGCTATCCCAAGTTGTTGATGCACTACTTTTGATTGATTCCCACTTTTCAGACAAATTGCTCTTAATGTTTTCCCAAGTTTCAGATGTCTTTTCCTTAACGGTTTCCCAAGTTTCGGACAAGGTTGTTTCAATTGATTCCCAAGTTTCGGACAAGGTTGTTTTGATATCTTCCCATTTTTCAGATAATGTACTTGTAACAGTTTCCCAAGTTTCAGATGTGCTTTCCTTAACATTTTCCCACTTTTCAGATAAGGTTGTTTTGATATCTTCCCATTTTTGAGAGGTACTTTCCTTTATTTCGTCCCACGCAGAACTAATGGTGTCTCCAAGTCCTGATATTGTTTCAGGCAATGCTTTTATTTTTTCGACAAGAGTTTCTATCTGTGCTCCCATCTGATTAAATGGATTTGCTTCGTCATCTGCTGCTAAAAAATCTTTTATCCCTTGCCAAGCATTGCCGGGGAAATCATTGATTTTTTGACCTAATTCCTGATACTTATCCCAATCTTCGCCATTGTCGCCATATATACCGCTGTTTTTTATGTTATCTACTGCTTCTTCGTCAGTCGTGTTTTCAGCGTTTTTATAGCTCCCAATAGCAAGCTTCCCGAAAAAAGTTTTCGGCTTATAATCTTCATCAAAATCACCCGTGACCCCCATTTGGAGCTCTTCACCAGTTTGATTCCAATAGTCGTTCCATTCTGCTTTTATTTTATCTATTAAGTCGTGGAGTTTATCTTTAATGCCTGGCTGTCCGTCTGTGCCTTCCCACGCATCTTCTATGCCTTTGCCAATTTTGCCAATTAACCTCGTCACACACGATAACATTTTATCAAGGTTTTCAGGGTCTAAAAGCCAGTTAGCAGCCACAAAAACAAGATTTGTTACTGCTGTCGTAAGCTTTGATATATTATCTTCTGTTATCAGTCCATCTACAATAGTGCCTATAAAAGAGCCAAGCGTTGACGTTATGGTGTCGAAATTAGCCACTACCCAATTTATACCATCAACCGCTGTATCAAGCATTACTTGCCCAAAGTTAACAAATTGTTTTGCCAGCCCAGGCAATGACGCTCCAATGTTTTGGAAAACCTCTCCAAGAGACTTCTCCAGCTGTGGTATTAAAGTTGTTGCTAAGTCTAATGTTGTACCTATTAAGTCAGGCAACACCTTTAAAACAGATTCTACAAGACTTGCAACACCTTCCATTAATCCTGGTGCTAAATCCGCTATTGCTTGTGTAAGGATTGGGAAAACAGTTGAGCTAAGCTGCCCTATTGCATCGCCTATTCTTGGCAATGCTGCTTCTATTTTCGGTGATACGTTGTTTACAAAGGCTTCGACACTTTGAGATAGATTTTCAACGCTTGTTCCGATATCCGCATCTTCGTCCGCAAATGCTGTTTTAAGGTTCTCCCAGGCTGCTTTCATCGTTGCCGCCGAGCCTTGTATTGTTTCCTTTGCTTCTTCTGCTGATGTTCCCATCATACCCATATTTTTTTGTATAACGTGGATAGCATCAACTATGTCAGCATACGATGATAAATCATACTTAACACCTGATAGTTTTTCAGCATCTTTTAAAAGTCTTTCCATTTCAGCTTTAGTGCCGCCATACACTTGTTATCATAAAGGCTTTTTATCCTTTATTTCTTATGCTTTCTGTTCGCATAAGTTCAGCATAGCTTTTCTGACTTGCGGTCTCGTGGGGATATTATATCTTTTCAATCCCTATGCGTTGCCCCTGACTATACTTTGTATAGCCTTCGGTTCGGATTCGCATTTCAGCATTCCCGTTTAATACCGCAATTTACCCTCGGCTATGGCATATTTCAACCGAGCTTTAAGTTATCCAACATCGTATAATTTTGCTTTGAAAAGCCTCTGTAAGCGTCTTGCACAGAACGCATAGTAGAACCCATTTTATTAACGTTATCCGTCATATCTGATATAGCTAAGTCAGCTTTATCAGCAGCAGCTTTTGTATCACCACCCATTGACTGGATAAGACTTGCGGAAAACTCCATAGTTGTATTAAGATACTCATTAGCTGACATCTGATTTGTTTTCCACGCATCTTGAGCGTGTTTCATAACTATGTCGTTTGCCTGGACAAGTTCGTTGTATTTTCCCTTAACTTGGTCAACTGTCTGTCCTACACTCTGTGCATATTCTGCAAGCGTTTTGCCGTTTGTGCCAAAAAGAGTGCTAACACCGCCTGCAAGCTGTTCATATTCCGCATAATTGTCAACCGCTGATTTAGTCAGTTTAGCTATTGCTCCGCCTGCTGCAATAACAGTTGTACCAACTGCCGCCGCTGTTGCTTTGAGTCCTGTCCCGACTGCTGAACCTATTGCACTTGTTTTACTTTCAACTTCACTTAATTTTTCTTTATATTCGCTTGTATCAAGGCTGATTTTTGCAAATAAATCAAAAACATTCATATTTTCCCACCGCCTTTCAATTGGCTTTTGCACCCTTTTTTATACGTGCTATAATATCCTCAGGTTTTTCTTGTGGTTTTGGGGGTTTTATCAAATCAGTGTAAGATACTGTTATAGTTTTACCGCCTGCAAACATAGCGGTATTTTCTGTTATCATTTTTAAGGATTCAGATACAAAAATACGATACGTTTCTTCACGTTGTGAAGCCGTATAACGTGATATTGCGTATCGTACTATATTTTTTACATCTTTATACTTGCAATCATTTATAGCAAGGAATAGAGTGTCTGCACCGCCTTCTACTCCTGTGATGTAAAAAGCTGTAAAATTCCATCATCATTAAGAATTGATATTGCCGCTGATAAAAAATCAACTGGTGTTATACTGTCTTTTTCGCCAAGTTCAACCCCTTTGAATGCACATACAATCTTTAATGTTGATTCTTTGTGTTCTTTCAATGCTTTTTTTGCCGCTTCTATTGCTTTACCTGTTTTCATCAGTCCGATAAAGCTTTTATCTTTTGCTATTTCCTGCATAGGGTCAATAATTTTGCAAAGAAAATCACAAGCTGCATCGCCTTTGAAGTCTGTTATCTTATTCACTGGCAGCTACATCTCCTTCTTTGATAAATATTTCATATGGCATTTCCTTTATATTTGCCGCATTGTAATAGCCTGTAACGGTAAACGCCATAGTACCCTTGCTACTTTTGGTTGTTGTTATAGCAAGTCCACCTGTTGATAATGCGTTTCTTAATCTTATAGCAATATAGCCTGCATTTGCGTTATCAGGCTCATTGTACTGGCTATAATCGCCCACCCACCAAATTTCACTTGCAAAATCGTCCATCTGGAGTGTGTCACGTGGTGTAATCTGTCGCACTTTTTTATCAGGATTTGCACCTGACATATCAGCCGCATCACACGCTCCCATAACAAATTTCACGGCTTTTTCTGACATTGACGCGAACGTTGAACTTAATGTTACGGTACGCTGTGTGATACGCTGTAATTGTTTAAGCTGCCCCGGAACGTTGTCTATATCTTCGCCGAAATCTGTTATTGTCGGCGTGTCGGCGAACTTAAAGCCGCCTGTTGTTGCACCTAAGATATCATCATCTTTGATTGCTCCTGTTGTCGGGTCAAATTTTGATAACAGTACACCTGCTTCTGTCTGCAAAGTGTTTAATATATCTTTTGCAACTGCTGTATACTTGCCCATTTAATTGTCCTTTCACTAATGCAAATCAATAAAACACATTTCTATGTTAAATACTGCCCTTTTAATCTTATCATCTGCTACATCGCCCATAAAAGTTATCATCGGGCTTCCGGACGTGATACATATGCAGCCTTTATCATACTTAACTGTGTTCATTGATTTTAATTTTCTTCTTATCTCTTCGCTTTTTCGGTATATATTAGCCCAAGTTGCCTCACGATACCAAACAGAAAAAGTTGTTGAAACTCTCGTTTCCCAATCTGATACCTGTACTTCATATGTAATATAAGGCAATTTTGGCGCATTTTCACCGGTTGGCATTCCTATTTCATTGTAGGCTTTAAGCCCAAAAGAGGAGAAAAAGCCTTGTAATGCTTGATACTTATCCATTTGTTAGCTCCCATTCTTCAGCAGAAACAACCCTTAAATCAAGAGTTGCAGAATTAGGAGTGAATTGGTCATCGCCATCAGATGTCACACGAAAAATTTTCCTGTCCCTCTCACGTCTAAATATCTGATGATATTTAAGTACTATTTTTCTTGACGTGAATACCTTGTAAAGGCTTCTCACACCTTCATTAGCCGCTCTTAAAGCTTCGACCGAATTGTTAAAAGCTATATCGGCTTCAAAGGTTGCACCGTCTTTGTAAATAGGATTATAATTTCCATATCCATCTTCTTGTATTATCTCATTTATGAGAGTACATTTTTCTCTTGCATCTGTTAAAAGGCTCATATTTTTCTCCATTTGCTTAACTGTTTTTTAAATTGTGATTGCCAATTTACGCCGCTTGCATCTGTGCCACTTTTCTTTGAGTAACTATATCCGTTAAAGCTTTCAGATTGATACGGACTTTTTACCGTATCACTATATTTGTCCTGCCATTTTGTAATTTCATCTACAAGACTCAAAAAAGCTTTTGGCGGTTTAAGTCCTATTATTTCACCATTAAACTCTTCGTCAAACAAATCTGTAATTGGCATCTGATAAATTCCATCGTTGAGTGTACTGCCTGTTATCCACACAAACTGATTATCAATAAAAGGCAATGATTCAACGATTTTACCGCCTTTTATGTGGAATATATTAGACACTCTTGTGCCTGATATAAAAAAGTTTCTGCAATAATGCATCACTTCTTCTACCATTAAATCACCGCCTTATTATTGTTATTTATTATCCTTTTGAGCCTGCATTCTGTGTGTCTTTGTCTGTTGGTGTAACCGTTGGGGCTGTATTTGATGCACCTACTGTTACAATAGCGATACCGTCAAGATATTCCGCCCAAAGCTTCATACCCATAATGGCATAGCTGTCGCCTGTTGCTCTGCTATAGTCTGGTTCGGCGTGGAATCCTATGAGATTTGTTTCTCCTGATGTCCTGTAATCAAGTCCAAGCTTCGCAAAATCGCTGTCAGAAGGGTCAATATAGTACAAATCAATATTTTCTGACGGTACTGCTATGACTGTCTTTGACTCGATTACATTTGATGGCATAAGGAAAAGTGTCGAATATCCAAGGTAATTTTTAACATATGAGAGTCCAAACTGAGTCTGCACTGTTATATCTTTATCACCAAGATAATCGTAAAAGTCCATAATATTACAAAAGCCAATAATTTCTGTAACGTCCTTATTTATAGCCGCAAACTTTTCAAGTACAGCACCCTTTGCAATGGATAAAGCACGCTGCCAAGTCTTCTGAGTGCCTTTAAGAGTGCCTGTCTTAAGGAAAGCATAGAAGTCATTAAGTACTGCATTCTGCAATTCTACAAGAAATCTGTCGTCTGTTTTTTCAACCGCAATTGCTGCACCGTATTTGTTAACTGCTTCGATTGATACTGATTTTGCATATTTTGCAATTTCAATATCTGCATATGATTTTTCTTTTACTTCAAATTCTGTAAATGGGATTTCTTCGCCTTCACCGACTGTTTTTCCACCCTGTAAAGCTGTTTTTGCGACCGTTTCGTAGCTTTTAAGCTTTGTGCCAGGTGTTTTTCTGATTGGTCGCATAATGCCCATAATCTTTCTAAGCGATTCCCAATTGTCAGAAAATCTTGTTGTAAAGTCAACTTCTCTTGCTGTGACTGTTGTAAAACTTGTTGATTTTATTAAGCCTGTTTTAGCTGCCATTTTTTTGTTTCCTTTCCGTAAAAGTTAAAACAAATCAGGATTTTCAGTAATAGCTTTCTGTCTTTCTTCTGTTGATAACTTATATCTTCCGTTTTCGTCTTTTGCGTAAATATCCGCTTTTGATGATATTTTCCCATTGCCGCCAATAGGTGGTGTGGAGATATTTGCACCACTTTTCTTTTTTTCGACAACAAATCCTGCATAATCTGTTTTTACTTTTTCTTTCAACTTTGTTGTGTCTTTTATATCGCCGTTTTCATCGATTTCAAAACTGTCATAGTCTGATATTTTCAAGATGCTGTCAATTGCCTTTTCAGCAACGTTTTCGCCTTCCAAAAACTTCTTGTAAGCTGTTTTCTTCCTGCTTAAAGTTTCTTTTTGTACAATATCATTCTTGTAATTTTCAAAAGCTTTCTTTTCACTTTCGTATTTTGTTTTGTAATCGCCAGAATTAAGTTCATCTAATTCCGTTTTGGCTTTTTCATATTTTGCCTTATAATCGCCATTTTCTTTTGACGTGCTTTCAAGTGTTGAGATTTTTGCTTTTAATCCGTCAACAACTTCAACGTGAGATGTTATTATTTCATCTATTTTATCCGCTTCAATTCCCAAAGCTGATAAAAATTTTCTTGTTAATGCCATTTTAACTCCTTTACTTCGGTCACATTACTTCGTGATTTGTTGTATATATTTTACTACATTATTTTCCAAAAAGCTAAGAATTTTAACTATTTTTTAGACTTGATTCCAATATTTCTTTATATTCTTCTGTATGCCCTTCGGCGGCGTTTTTCAAAAAATGCAGTGGCTGAATGCCTGTTGATGTTCCTAATTCGTGATATGGTGCATATTCAACATTTGTTCCAATATAAATATCTTTTTCGCTTTCAACATAATTTGTTATGCTGTTTCTTAATCTGCCAGTGTCAACTCTTGTTTCATTCTGCTTTGCATAGTTTTCAGCCTGCATTCCTATAGCTTTGGCTGCCCTGCCTACTGCTTCGCCTAACGCTGCTATAACTTCGTCAGTATGTGATTCACATTTTATAATTACATCAATATCGCTTTGTTTGAGTACTGTTTTCATTTTTCCACCTGCCTAAATCCTTTAACATTAGTTAATAACGTGCATCTGCAATTATATACGTTTGATGGTCTTGCCTGAGGGTCTCCAGGATATCTTATTTCACCCATTGCATTTTCAAAAGCTTCATTGATTTCTGCCGTTTTTCCATTCAATTCCCTGTGCCAGTCTCTTGTACGGCTGTCAGATGTTGCAAGCCATTGCTTTTCAAGTATTGCTCCGTGCTTTTCAAGTTCTGCCATACTGTCAAGCCGTCCTTTGTTTTCTGCCGATGTTACGGCTGTTCTTGCGTTTCTTATTGCCGCCTTTGCTGTCATTGCTGTAACGCTTTGTAAGCGGTTTGCAATTTTATCCATACTTTCGCCTTGTACAATCCCATTAAGCACTTCCGAGTTGATTTTAGAGGTCACCCACCGCCTGTATTTTTTACCATTGATTTCCAACAAAGGTAAAAGTGTTGAGTCATCAAGCAAAAGATTCCTGATTGTTTGAGTGTCAACAAGATTAAAAATTATATCAATATCTGTTAAGCTTTTTATCTGTGGGATAATTTGTTGCCCCATATAGTTATAGTTAACTGAGTATACTTTTGGGAGTTTGCCATTAATAATTGCTGTTGCTGTTTCTGCCGAATGCTGATATTGTAAGGCTATTTCCTGCAACAAGTTATGGAATTGCTGATTTTGGAATGTTCTACTCTTGTAAAGGCTTGCGAGCTTTGAACGATACTTTACAATATCAGCAGGATTCCCTTTTTTAGTTACTTCAACGAGCTTTTTCTTTATCTCTTTAGCGTCTTCATCAACGCTGTCAAGGTATGCTTTCCATTTGTCTTGTACTTCTTTTTCAGCTTGTTTGTATGTCGTATATATTTTACTTTCAAGCATTTCCAAAATGCTGTCAGTCTGCTTATGTGCTTTATCAATCAAGCTTCTTCACCTTCCGTGTTGCTTTCTTCCGGTTCATTATTCTGATTCATCATTGCAAGCGATTCAGCTTTCAACATATCAAAAACTTCTGCTGTGTGGTCTATGTCACCCAATAAAGCTAAGATTTTTTTTATTTTATACTCTATCGGCAACAAGTCACCAGTTGATAATATCGTCTGTATTTCTTCCGAGGTATTTGCAACTTTCGAGCGGTTAAAAGTGATTTTTTCCTTTCCAACACCTGCAAGCTCAAAAACTGCCTGCATAAATTCAAGCACCTGCTCCTCAAACGCATCTGCTCTGAGGTTTATATCTTCATACGCTGCTTTTATCTGTGTTGCTGTAATGTTACCCGCCTGAATGCCTGATACATTGAGAGCCATAGCATCATCATATATATCTTTTTCAAGTCGTTCCAAATATACTTCCCTTGACTGATATGGTACTTGTACGGTGTATGGAGTTAATGCACCGCCTTCGTCTGCGTCCAGATTTGCAATTTTCGTTGTCTTCAAGCGTTGCATAAATTTAGCAAGGTCAACGTCGTCCATTCCGCCTGTATTTTGTAAGAGCCAATATATTTGTGTTGCATCGTCTAAATCATTGGCAAACCCCGACTTAATAAAATCATAAGCATCAATCTGTTCCTTTATCCCTTCCAACATCGACTGCTTTTTGTCGCTACAATAAGCAGGAATAATCGGAAATGTTGGATAATTTTCACCCTCAAATATTTCTGTACCGTAAATTTCCGATGTCTGCTTGTATTTGATATATTTTTGCTTATCTTTTAAAATCCGCATAGGTTGACTTTTTTCTCTTATATATTCTGTATATCCGTCAAGTTCAAAAAGTGTCGCCCTGAGAGGTTTTGAGCTGTCAATCTGCCAAAAACGTATACCAGCTTTGAGAGAGCCGTCCTCTTCGTCCCATAGCGGTGCAAATTCGGTCACTTTGAAGCATTCAAGATTGCCGTTGTTGTAAAATCCAAATGCTATTTTTTCAATAGCTGCATACCTAAAAATTTTTTTGATTTTTAAATCAATATCGCCAGTAAATTTTTCTTTTACGTTTTCATTTTCAAAAATCAGTCCATTGCCAAGGCTGTATTGTATCATCTGAGTAATGATTTTGTAAAAAAAGTTGCTTGTCGTCTTATGATTGGCGGAAAAAACGTCTTCAATGGGTTTCCCTGTCACTGTATACAATATTTTTTGGTATTGCATTATAGCCGTGTTGCGTTGTCTGTAATACTCATAAGCTTCAACCGCTTTTTTATAATCATCACTGTTTGTATGCTGATTTATAGCCTTTTGGATAAAATTGATTTTGTTTTCGTCTGTAGTTGCTTCTCTTAAAAAGTCTTGATATGTAAGCATAATACCCCTTTCACATCATAAAAAGTATTTCTCTATTTCTGTCAGTTCTTGCCCCCCCATATCTTTCTTTTTCTGTAAGATTCTTATCACACTTGCCAAGCTGTCAGGAGCATCATCGTGTTCAGCATTTTCGTTATAATCGCATATTTGATTTATATATTCGGGGTCAGTTTGAGATACAAATACCACATTTCCCCATTCAAATTTCAAAAACGAGGTGATTTTGAGATATTTATTCATGTTTTCGTGGTATCTTATGCATCTATAACCGTTTTTGCGTATATCCCTTGCCAAAAAGCCCTTATCACCGTTATCTTCAACATAAAACTTTCCAAGGTTTAAGCTGTCGTGTATCTTAAAAATTTCGGGTAAAATATCATCAATATGTTTCGGGAAAAGTCTGCCATAAATGTAAAACTTGCCGTCCTTTTTCAGGGCGGCTGTATAGGCTGTAAAATCTGCCCCGCCATAAGCAGCATCAATATGTGATATACCTTGTTCAACGTCTGAGAGAGTCGCTGAAACGTTCGGAGCGGTAAATATAACATCATCATCTGCAATATGTTTCAATTCATAGTTTGCCGCAAATAAGCTTGATGTCATACTGTTTTTTATTTTTTTAAGTTCCTCATCTGTTATTAAACCAGTGGAATAACAGTCATATCTTTTCGGGTTTGGCATAATTGCAAAACAGTCATCTTTGTGCCAAGGTGTGCCAGTGTTAAAAATATTACCGCCCCTGTTTTTGATGTTCTGCAATTCTTGATATGCTAACTTTGTATTTTCCCTTTCTGCCCTTGAAACTCTGTCTTTGACGTTTACAATATCGTCCGTAAAAATCTTATCAAAGTGTTTACCTGTAAGAGAGCCACCAATACCACTGCAATATAGCTGTGGTGTTCCTTTCGCCCCATAATGCAAATTAGTGTCTATTTCGCTGTATGTCCTTGTTACCATAATCAATTCTGTATCATACAACTGCATTACTAAGTATTGCATAGTTTCACTTTCAAGGATTTTTGCAACCTGTTTTATGATTTCTTTTACGTCTGTGTCTGTTTTTCTTAAAAACATCGTTGTCTTTTGAGGATATAAAATCACAATTTCTGCAAGTGCTATTGATACGCACGTTGTCTTGTAAGAGCCTCTGTGTGCCTGTAAGGTAATATCTTCATTTGAGAGTATCATTTTACTTATCCATTCGCCGTGGAGTTCTGTGAGCCTTGTAAAGCCTAACAGATGCCCTAATTTATGTGGTGAATGAATCATAAAGTCAATTATCTTCTGTTTTTCCATTTCGTTTCAATTTCGTTGCTTACGAGTCCTATTCTTGTGTTTCACCTTGTTACGATTTTACCCAACTTTTAGTTGACTTATCCCATTTAAAACCTTTTTGTTTTATCAATGCACTCACATCATAGGTTTTACCTGATATAGTTTTTATTTTGTTCCAATTCATGCCAACAGCACGTATACCGCCGTAATCATTTCCTTTTTTAACTTTGGAGTACTTGTTGAGTTTGTTGTCTGTAAATCTTCTTGAGCCGTGTATATCGTCTGCTCCAGTGACCATACCACATTTAATAGCGTATAAAGCATACGTATGTTTTTTGTTTTGCTTAAAGTACTCCTGAGGTTTAGCATAATTAAGTGTTACATTACCTGCACCGTCACTTGATGCAGTAAGAATTGTTGCATCGTTCATTGAATAAGTATGTCTTTCAACATACAGCCCCTCATTTGGGGTTTCATACAAAGCTTCATCTGTTGTAAATACTTTACCTCTTCCGCTGCTGCTCTTACTGCTTGAGTTACACGTTCCCATATGTTTATTCTCCGTTCGTTACGATTAAATTTTTACTTAAAGTTAATGCTTTGTGATTGAGTATATATTTTGTATCATTATATGAATTTCCACTTGAAATTGATATTACATTATACCCTTTAGCCAACGCATATACAGCTTCTTGTCCTTCAGGAGACAAAGGCTTGAGAATCTTGCCTAATTTTGTTCCTTTTTTTATTTCCATAAAAGCTTGGTAACCGGCTTTACTTGATTCTATAACTTTAGCATTTTTATTTAAAATGCCAGCGACTATTAGATTACGTTGTCCGTATGGTCCTGTTAAGTAATCTGTGCTAAAATAATTACCCACATAGTGCTTATATTTAGACGGTCTCTCAATGTTTTCACCGTTATAAAGTCTTTTTGCAAGTTCATCGGCTGTGAGTCGTTTTCCTGCTTTTTTGTCATATTGTGGAGTAAGTGTTGTGTATATTATTTCGCTACCTGTTGCTAAAATATCATCATCGCTCGCTGTTAACGGCTTTTCATTGCCTGATAGACGATATATAACATCTTCCAACATCTCGTCTGGTGATTTGTTGTTTAGAGCATTAGCAATTGCAGTTACTCTTTGGCTTTCAGACATCTTGCTAAAACTTTTACCTGCCGCTCCACCACCTGATTTGCTGTTTGAATTACATGTTCCCATTTATCATATCCTCTATTTCTGCTATTTTTTCCGCTGTCACCTGAGTTGTAACGACTTTTTCAACAGGTTTTTCACCTATCGTGTCTCTGATTATTTTAAAAGCTTCAAGATTGCCTTCTGTTATTGCTGTTTTAAAGACTTTCATCGCAAGCATTTGCTTGCCTGACAGTTTTGTTCCTTTGTCATCGGTATAATTGTTATCAAGTAACGCTTCGAATATTTCTTTAAAAGCTTTTCTTTGTGCTGCTTGTTCTCTTCTTTTGGCTGTTCTTTTTTCATAATCGGGTTGATATTCACTAGAAAAGAGCTTGCCACCCCTCTTTTTTTCCGCCATTTATTTCACCTACTTATTTTATTTTTTTGCCTGTTTTCCAATCGATTCCTTTTTTCTTTGCCATTCTTCTTGCCGCTTGGGTTGCTTGCAAATCGGGGTGTCCGTGTGCAGATGTTATTATTCTTTCCACCGTTGTTTTTGGTACAATTTTACCCTGTTCTACAAGGCTTTTGTATTCCTCTTTGGCTTTTGCTCGATTAGCATAATATGTGTCATTTTGGCTGTTTATTTCTTTCAACGTTTTTTGCCTTTGGTTGTTTGTCAAGTGATACATATTAGCTCCTGCGTATCTATCTATGCCGATGCCACTTGCTGCACTTCCAAGCCCTTTCAAAGCTAAAAATTCATCTTCTGTCATATGGTTCGAAGGGATATTTGCAGGATTATTTAGTCTATACCCCCCCGCCTGATTTACTGTTACTGTTACACGTTCCCATTATATACCTCTTTCTGTTCTCTTATCCAGTCAATTCTATCGCCGCCAATTTCAAGCATAAGCTGTTCAAATGATTTATTTTTGCATTTTAATGCCCACGCTTGTGTTTGCCCAATAGCTTTAAACGGCTGAAATGTATTCGTCTTTTTCATTGCTTCTGTTGCATTTGGCTCTACTTCATCTAATGCCAAATGCGATATATTGTAAGTATTAGGCTTAAAATCCTCTAAGCCGTCACAACCGCAACAATTCAAATTATCGCCCAAATGTTCAAGCCCACTCTCACTACATAAAAAGCTGATGCCATTTTTATGGCATTCTTTTTTCAGTGCCATAAATTGAGGGTATAGTAAATCATTCGGAAATGTGTAATATCTTCCTGCTTTGCTCATTCCTCTTGTTTTATGTGGTGTGTAATATCCTGATACGCTTATAGCATAAATTCCAGCTTCTTTGTATCGTGGGATTTCTTTCAAAATATCCTTGTAGCAGTCGACGAAATAAGGTCTGACTCTTGCAATTATCCTTTTCACCTTGCTGTTCAATGTTTTAACTGCCTTCAAACGTTCCTCGTAAGTTGGACAGCCTGTTTCAAGTTTATCGTATTTGTTGCAAGCCATAGACACCTGCAAGACTACATTACACTGTTCTATCAGTGACAGATACGGTTCTTCTGTCAGTAATACAGGATTTTTTGTTGATACGATAAACGGATATTTTGTTTTAGCAAAAACTTCTAAGCATTCAAGGCTGCTTTTCAGCTCTTTTTCGACTGGTTGAAAAGGGTCAGACATTGCTCCCCAATGGAGTGGGATATCCCAATCACACCAATTTGTATAGACTGTTCTGTTTCCGTCAATAAAACTCTGTATCTTTTTTGCCATTTTTATAGGTTCTACGTTTTTTATTGAGTATTTGCGTTTTGAATAGCAATATTTGCAAGCGTGAGAACAACCCATATAAGTGTCAAAGTTTATCGGATAGTCACACGTCAAGCACTGTAACCCGCATCTTATCATTCTTTTTCCGCCTCCCGAATTATTTTTTCAACAATTTCATTCTGATGTTTTTTCAGATAGCTTGTTATTGCTTTTTTCTTTTCAATCGGGAAAGTGAAAGTTTTTGAAAAGCTATCCCTCTCATCATCTTCTACATCATAGCCGTCAAAGTCCTCAATATCATCAAGGTTAAAACTATCAAGTCCTAACCCTGAAATATCAAAATCAAGGTCTTTCAATGCCACAATTTCATTGAATTCAACATTTATGTCAATTTCGGATTCTGCTACTCTGTTATCCGCAAGTCTAAAAGCTTTTGCCTGTGCTTCTGTCAAATCCGTTGCAACTATGCAAGGAACCGTCTTGAGCTTTAATTTTTTAGCTGCTTTATAACGTCCGTGACCGATGATAATAACACCGTTTTTATCAACCACTAAAGGTTGTTTAAAACCGAATTTTTCTATTGATGTCGCTATTTTGTCTACTTGATAATCTGGGTGCTGTTTAGCATTGCTTTCATATTCTTTAATTTGTGAAATTTCTATATCTTGTGTTTCCATATTACACCTCTTTTTATTTAATTTTAACCTACTTTTATATTAAAAGCTAAGAATTTAATATAAAAAAGCCGTTGAAAAATCAACGGCTAAATTAAACACTATTCGACATTTGCAAACTCTACAAGTACCCTGTTTTCGTCGGCATCTTTGACAGTGCTGTAAATCTGCTTAACATATCTTCGGCTGTCGTTTTTTAAAATTCCTGCTTTCTGGAGTGCATCAAGGATAAATTTAACGCTTGACTGTATGTTGTCCACATCTCTTTTTTTCGTTCGTTCAAAAAATGTTATTACAAGTTCGCAGGGTGTTTCTCCCATTGGTTTCAAGGTTTTGTTTAAACAAGCTTTATGGATAAAATGAATTATATTATCTTCGATGCCTGCTTTAAACGTTGCTCCGCCGTATCGGCTGCTTCTGCAAGCGTTTATATATTCATTCAGGCTTGGCAGTTTCATGTCTATGTAAAAATGCATCTGTTCTATTCCTCGTTTTCCATTCCTAATTTTTCAGCAAGGCACTCTTTGCAGAGTTCCTCACCGTCAAATTTATATACCATCGGCACATCATCACCGCATTTATCGCAGTAATGATGTACAACATTTCTGTACGGACAGCTTGTACCCAAACACAGCATGCCGTCAGGACAGCCCACACAATCGTTTTCTGTACGTGTCATATAATACCCCTTTCTTCGCATTCAGATTTTATCATTTCACTATCATAGCCACGGCAATATAATATATCCCTTGCACGGCAGTATTTTTCTATGTCGTTGCCTTTGTAGCTTTTAAGCAGGCATTCAAGGCAAATTTTCTGTCTGCCGTGGGGCAATTCTACTCCGCATATTTCACAGTGCGATATTTTGTGTATGTATCTTTTTCTTTCTCTCTCTCCTATCTTTTCTTTGTTTTCTATCCTGTATTCTCGCTGATTTTTCTTCATTCCGTTTTTGGCACATTCCACGCAGCAGTATTTTTTATGTTTTGAGTTCGGTTCAAACGCTTTGCCGCACCATTTACAAGTTTTCATTTTTCAAGCTCCTTGTTCAAAATTTCACAAACTTTTTTGGCGGTTTCTTCACTGTCAAAATAAGTTGCTACTTTTTTATTCCAATAAAGATCACTGGTGAAATTGTAAGATTCCAGTTCGTTGTCGAAAAATACATACCATTTATATTTTCCATCATTCCAATTAGGGGCATAATTTAAACAGTATATATCATGTAATCTTTCAAGCTTCAGCAAAAAATTAATTTTGTCCGCCACTTCTTCTGCACGCTCTTTTGTCAGAAAATAGTTGTTGTTTTTAAACATTGCATCACTAAAAATCAAACGATTATCAATGTGAGGCTCAACAGTTACTCCCAGCTCATTAACTCCTACACAGTAATAGCGCAGACCTTTTTCAACTCTCTCAAAAGCAGGTCTTTCTTTTTCAGCTTCAAGCTTTTTAATTTCGTTTTCGTTTGCTTTTATGACATTTTTGCAACTTTCAATCGCTCTTTTAAGGTCGTATATTTTGTTTTCAATTTCTGTTTTGGTCATTATTTTTCTCCTTAATCAATCTTTTTAGTGTTAACCGGAATCCACATATCAGGGTTAAAATTCAAAGTGTAATGATATTTGTCAACTTCATTCTCCCCAAGGTTTAAATCCTCTATGACATAAGTCACATTGTCGCTAAGTCCTACAAAATGTTTAACATATGTGCCGTCCTCTTCAACTATGACTTCAAGCTGATTGTCTCCCGTATCGGCTGTTATCGATAATTTGCCGGTCATTTGGAATAACACATCACCTTTAATGCAATTAATAACAGTAAGCTGTCTTACAACGTTGAAATTATCGGCTTCTTTTGATAAGTTATAAGACACTCTTTCTGCTTCTGTGCAGCCTGTGGATGACATCGCCGCAATTGCTGCTCCTGTTATTGTCGCAATTATTTTCTTGTTATTCATTGTTTAATCTCCTTTTTTCCAGTTGCTTCACTTTATCTTCAACATATGCTTCGTAACAACCGTTATCATCATCTTCTCCTGTGTTGTACTTGCTATATGGACATATATCACAACCACACGGACTATCGCCCACAATTCTGCAAAATTCAAAGTAACAACGGTCAAGTATAGCTTCGACATCTTCCTGATTATATTTGTTATTCATTATTTACCCTCCTGTTACATTCACTGCACCATTCTGTTTTTTCATAGTTCATTTCAATTCACCTCGACTGCAATAATCATCAGCTTTTCTTTTGCAAAAATTCCCAACTTCTTCTAAACTGCAAAATCCATCTCTTAAACAATCATCGTCAATATTATTTGTGTAGTATTTGCAATCTTTACACCTGACAATTTCAACTGTTTCAAGTTCTCTTATTGCATAAATGCTCACTTGTTCGTGATGCATAGGATTATCGCTCTTCACTAACTTTTCAATTTCATCTGCATCAATATATCTACTCATTTTTCTTCTCCTATCAATTTCATAGCTTCGTCCTGATGTCGCCACGTGCAAGGCTTAGAATTATCACAGCCACGGCTACATATAGCACAAACTGTTTCGAGCATAGCCAAATCTATATCTTTAACCGCCAATTTTAAAAGCCTTTTCAGTTCTTTGATTTCGTCCTCATATTCACCACATATCTTTTTCGCTGATTCTGTAGCGTTATGAAACGCTTCTTCTGTTGCAAAAAAGTTATGTTCCGCTGTTCTGAGTTCTTCTATTATTTTGGCTTTTGTCATCTTCATTAAATAGCTATCGCTTTTTGCTTTATATCCTGTACTCATTCTTCTTTCATCTCCTGCTGCCAGTATTTTGAACTTCCTTTTTTATCATTGGAAATATCCAGTTTGTTTTACTATTTAGAGCAAGCCAATCATATTTAAGACTTTTATTATAATTTTTGTGACATCTTTCACATTCATAACCAACTTTTTTATTTTGCATACCAATTATTCCGCCACATTTGCATCTGCAATGTGTGTAATATGTATAGCTCATTTTTCTTTCATCTCCCTGTTCCAGCATTTTGTGCAGCCACCACAAGACCATATACAAGGTAATTCGTCAGAATATAATTCTTTTCTGCAAACATTAAACCCTCTGGTAACTGGGATACCTTTTTCACTTGTTTTAGCATTCGGAAACTTTTCAAAGAAATCCATAGCGTATGTCTTTACAGGGTGTTCTGATACCCATTTGTCAACTATCTCATCGGCATTGTCAGGTAAAGCTGATACGCTGTCACCACCACACGTATCGTTCAATGGGCATTCGTGACAATCCTTATATGTGTCACACATTCTCTTTAAATCTTTTATAGTCGCCATTTTTCTCTTACCTCCCAAGTGTACAAAAACGGTCTGCTTTTAGGGTCGTCTCTTTTCCAACATTTTACAAACTTTTCATCATACTGTTTTTCAAGTGGTTTGTCATAATTTTCATCGTTTATATATACTATCAGCGTACCTTTGCTCACTTCATAAATTTCTACTTTATCCATTAAATGGTCAAAAAACGTTTCGTGTTCATATTCGTCTAAAAGTTCGTTTCTCGTTCCAAAGCCGATAGGCAAGTGATACCCCTGAGCATTCAAAACATACACGTCAAAATACTGATAATAAGTTGCATTTGCTAACAAATCATATAGTGTCATTCTTTGTTTTCCTCCTGTTCATCAAGTTCCGCAAGTGCTTCATCTGCGTGCATTCTGACTAATTTTAAATTTACCGTTTTCATAATTGCAAGATACACTTTGCTCCACGGTTCGCTTTCGTGATTGCCGCAAATGGTATCAATTGCAGTAAAAAGCATATTAACTTCTTCGTCCGACAGTGTTTTATAACACCAGTCGGAAAATTTTTTTGCTTTTTTCATTGCTTTTGCCTCCTACTTTGTCAAATAAGCAAAAATCATAAGTACCACAAACAGTGCAAAAAACACTATTCCGCCAATTCCGCAAAACATCATTTTTCACCTCCTTTTTGAACTACCGAGATTTTCTCGGTACCTGCTTCTTCCCCCTTTTCAAGTGTTTCCAAAGTTTTGTCAATCATTGCCGCAAACTGTGCAAGTTCTTTTATTGCTTCGACTGCATAATAATTTCTTAATTTGTGTAAATATTTTTTAATTTCATTCTTTTCATCATCTTGTTTAATGTGACTCCACAAAATTCTAAAACAATTTTTGCACATATCCACATTTTCACTTGCTTCTTCAAGTTCTTCAAGTGCTACCGCATAAGCTTCGTGCAGGCTGTTAAAAGTTTCACCGTGCTGTTCTTTTGCTGTTCTGAGTTCTCCACATATAAGCTTTTCAACTCTTGTTTCTGTGTGCTTGTTAAACATAATCATACCTCACTTTTCTGTTCTTCCTCTGTCAGTCTTCTGCCACTCTTATTTTTAATCTTTGATTTTATAGCCAAATGGAACAACTCCGTCAACTATGCTCTGCCAATGCTCCATTACCAACGGATGTGCCGAATCTTTTTCTAAGAGTTTCTTTGCTTCGTTTTGCAATGTGTTAAAACTGTGAGAATTTATCGTTTTATCAAATTTGTAGTCGCACTGCGGATAAAGCATATCATCAAAGTTAATCATTCTTAATCCACACTTGTTATTTGGGTACAAAAGCTGTCTTACTATTTCCCACATAACCATACTCGATTGAAACACTGTTATTCCACCTTGTTCGGTTTTGTCGCAAGCGTATATTGTAGCTAAAGCACACGCCGCAAAAGCGTGGCACACCGTTCCATAGTCGTGTTCATAATCATTCATTATATGGTTTATAAAGCTGTTAAGAGTGTCCATTGTTTGTTCTCCTGCTTCTTTATACCATTCTTTTTCAAGATGCATTCCTTCTGTAATCACTTTCATTGTAATTATTCCTCCAGTTCTATTCCAAGGCTGTCGCAAAGTTCTGTAAGAGCTTTCAGCCTGCCTTGCGATTCACTTAAATTTTCTTTTATCCACACCAAACGTTTATTTTCCTGCTTTTGTTCCGCCCATTTATGTATATCTTCTTTTGCATTGTCAATCATTTCGAAAATAATTGCTTTTATTTCTTCGTGGGTGGCGTTGTCAAAATCTTCAAAATAAAACATCTACTCTCCTTTTCCTGCCGGTTTAACCTCAACAACGAGGTCAATTTTATCAAGGTCAACACCGTACTTTTCTTTCATTTCGTCTACTATGTATTTAAAATCAATCTCTTTACCGAACGGTTTAAAGTTTACAAGGTCGTTTACGTCCCCTGCAAGCCTCTGTAAGCGTTTTTTACCATAGCCTCGATAAAGTTGTTGACTTTTCATTGCAACCGCTAAACCACACGTGAACCCCTCTCTGATAGCACGCTCATATTCTTCTGTATGTTTTTTTATCATTCTGTTCTGGCAGTCAGTGCATAATTTTTTCATTCTGCTTTTTGCCCAGTCTTCATTTATTCTGGATTTCATTTTTGTCCTTGCCTTTTTTTAATAGATTTGGTTTATTTTCTCTTATGATTTTCAGTACATAAGCGTCAAAGTCAGGATTGTTATAATTATCAGCAACAAAGTTACCATAACTTTTCCCAACAATGCTTGCTGCAACAGCTACAAGCCCACCTATATCCTGCTTTTTTGCTTGCTTTTCACTTTTCTTCCGGTAATATTTTGTTTTATTTTTGCAGCAGTCACAATATTTTTGTGACTGTGCATTATAATCAAGTACGTCAAATTTTCTTCCACATATCAAGCATCTTTTGCTGTAAGGCTTAAATTCCGCTTCAAACTTTTCCCTGCGTTGTCTAAAATTGCTCGATAAATGTCTTTTCAGACATCTGTCACAATACTTGCGTTTGTATGTCCCTATCACCTTTGCACCGCAATCAACACACTTTGATAAGTATTGCATACCATTCTCCCTTCTCAAAACTGATTTACAAGCATTCTGTATTTGTCAAGGTCTGCATCTGATTCAGGCTCCTGCTGTTTGTTTTCCTGCCTGCTTTTGTTTTCCCACGTTCTGACAGCCGCTTTCCAGTCTTTCATCTTGTTCTTGCCAACATACCAGTCTTTTGACTGATAGAAATTAACAAATGTTTCTGCGTTAACGTTGTTGTTTCTTTCCTTGCAATAGGCTTGTACTTCTGAGAGTGTGGGCGGTGAGAAGCCGCCCCTCTTATTCTCTTTCATATTCTCTTTCATATTCATATTC
>ERZ1034701.92-NODE-92-length-38214-cov-8.026075_pt1 | contig 38214 bp, 55 predicted proteins | sample MGYA00520651_ERZ1034701 | MGnify/ENA primary metagenome ERZ1034701 (study PRJEB33766, sample SAMN09781713) | gut metagenome | biome: gut microbiome | host: Homo sapiens | place: Madagascar | study: EMG produced TPA metagenomics assembly of the PRJNA485056 data set...
CTTCTCTTCTCTTCTCTTACACCGTTACGTAACGCTTCGTTTCGCGTTTCATTCTCCGTTACGTAACCGTTACGTAACGGTTCATCTCCCTGCGTTTCCGTAACGGCTTCTTTTGCCTTTTGCCGGTGTTTCGTAACGCGCTCCCGCGTCTTTTTCCGCTGCGTCAGCAGCGCCCCGGCATAATCCTCCCAGTCGTGGATCCTGTAGCCCTCGCCGGTCTCGTCCACCAGTCCCGCGCCCACCAGCGCCGCGATCAGCTTGTCCGGCTTGGCCTTGCAGCGCATCACCTCCGCGATCCGCGCCCCGTCCCGCCGGGAGAACCGTCCGTCCTCCCGGTTGACCAGCATCCAGATCCACAATCGCACCAGCTTGCCCGTCGCTTCGTCCCGGTCGATCTTCAGCGCCGCCGCCAGGTCGTAGACCTTCGGGTGGTCCGGCAGGGTTTCATCAATTTTGATCCAAATCATTGTTTTTGTACTCCTGACGCCATTTGTTTATCAGCTTGCGGACTCTCTCGTGAGAGATCCCGCAGGCCGCGCCGATCTCGCGGAGCGTATACCCCTGCGCCTTCAAGCGCACCAGTTCCGCCGCCTGCGGAGCGGCCTTGTCGGCTCTTTCTGTGCATATGTTTGTGAGCGCCTCTTCTTCGACGTTTTTGCTGTGGTCGGCTATTACATTTTTATACTCGCGCTCCGGATCGTCCTCCGAGATTTGGCAAGTCGCTTCCAGGCTAAACACCGTCGCGGCGTTCTTTTGGAGCCGCGGTATGGCGCAAAAAGCTCTGCAAGCCTCGGATTCCGCCGTCCGAAAAAGAAGAGTGGAAAAAGTCCCCTTGGCAGGGTCGAAGGCCCGCGCCGCTTTCACGGCGGCCAGGTCAACCACGCCCCACAGATCATCTATGGGGACAAACCGGTATTTTGTCTGCTTCAGCCGTTTGACGCACGCGCCCAGCAAAGCAAAATTTTCCTCGATCATGCGGTTTCCCTCTTCGATGGTCATTGACTTTCTCCGCCTTGTGTGATATGCTTTCCATAGTGATTTCTCTATTTCCCTTCTTGCCCCGGCGGCTCAGTGCTGCCGGGGCTTTTCTTCGATCCTCCGCCGGATCACGCAGGCCGGAAGCTGCAAGGGCTTGAGGCGCGTCCGGCACTCGTTGCAGATCGCGCCCTTTTTGCTGCGGTAGGCGATCAGGAACTCCTTGCCGCAGGCCGGGCAGTAGAGGTTTTTCAGGCGGTCAGCTCGATCATCCATGCATCCACCTCACATTTTCAGCTCGTCGGTGTCGTCGCACCACTTCTTTTTCAGCTCCTCCACGTCCATCTCGCGCAGGACGATGACCGGCGTTTTCGTCATCGCCCGCCCGGCCAGATACCCGATGGCCATGCAGGCCCCTGCGATGGCCGTCGCCACAAAGCTGATTCCCCAGATGTTCATCTTTTCTCCTTTCTTTCACAGGGCGGGCAGGTGTACCGCCCGACCGTCCCCTTGCTCACCTGCCACACCCGCCCGCAGACCGAGCAAAACCGATAGGCGTAGCCCTCTGCGTCCCAGCGCTTGACGAGGCGTTTTTCGTCGTGGGTCATTCTTTGTTGCCCAGTAGCAAATTTACAAAATAAATCTGTCCCTTTCCCGTGATCTTGGGCGTCCGGGTGATACGAGTGCTGCCGTCCGACATCACCAACGTGCGCACCTTGATTTCCATCCAGCCATGTTCGAGGCTGCGCTGGGTGGGCATGTTGTAGCTCTCTCCGGATTTGACCAGGTATCCATTTTTGCGCAGGTACTCAAACATCCGTTTCTGTCCGATTTCAAGACCGTTTTGCCGCAGAATCTTTGCCATGTCACCGATGAGGATGCTGTTTTCGGCCCTCTCCACGGAGTTTGCAAACATCACCTTGGGCTTGTCCTCTTCGGCCTGCGCTTCCAGTTTGCGCCGGGCGTCCTGCTCTTGTTGGAGAGTTTCAAGGACCTTAATCATGTTGGCGGGATCAGAGAGCATTTTCCAGAGCGTTTCCGGGGAGGCGTAGATGCCGTGTTTCCGGATCGAGGGGATGATCTCATCTGCAACGAGCTGCTGGAAGCGTTCCGCCGCCTCGTTCTTGGCTTTCATGGCCAGCCGGTAAAAAACGTTTTCGGGGATGTATCCGTCGTGCCCACAAGTGGGCACGCCCAATTCTTTCAAATATCCGTCCACGCGCTCCCACCGGACAACTTCGTTTCCGCTGGCGGCGGTGCGGGTAAATCCCAGCCCGCGCGCTACGGTTTCCAGTTTCAAGTAGATCATGCCTTCGCTTTCAAAGCATTCCACTCCATTGACGTTCAGGATCATAGCGTTTTCGTTCATCTTTGCTCCTTCCTTTATTTGCACTGTTCCAGGTAGATCCTCCGGCCGATGGCCGCCAGCCGCTTGTCCCGCTCCTTGAGCTGTTCCGGCGTCTCGATACAGTCCCCGAAGAACCGCACCACCACGCCGTTATCCAGCGTTTTCACTTCCAGCAGCTGCTTCCCTTCCTTCATCTTTCTCCCTCCCGATCATGAAGGCCATGCCCTCCGCAAAGCCCAGCATTCGCTCCTGCTCCTTCTCCGTCATCTGCGGGATGATGCCCCCCAGCAGATTTTTCAGTATTTTCTGTTCTTTTTCGCTCATTTACTTCACCTCCTTTGTCCGTTGCCAGCGGCTCCCCGCTGTGATATGGTTTATGTAACCCCTTCAAAATCCGAAAGGAGCATCGCCATGAAAAAAACGCAGTCGGAAAACGCCAAATATTCCCTTGGCTGGACGCTTGAAGATTTGGAGCGCTATAGCCAGGAACAGGAAAGTTCGCAGGAAGGCCTGCCGGATGTGGAAGAGCAGCCGCCCGAAGAAAATCCGCAAAAGCCCGAACCGCCAAAGCGCCCGACGTCCAAACCAACCACTTTGAAAGAATTCCTTTTCAAGCGGCTCGGCTTTTTCGGCAGCCTGCTTGCAGACGGGATCTGCATCCTGCTCACGATCGCACCATTGGTCTTTCTTGGTCTGCCCCTGTGGCTCAACATCCTGCTGATTGCCGTCGGCCTCTTCGGCGGGCGCTTCGGCTCTCTGGTGATGGCGCCCTTCTGGATCTGGGCGTTTGTCGTTGTCGTCCGCGGCCCGCTCGATATGTGGGCGATCGCCTTCTATATCGGCTTCTTCGCCTTTTTTGCCGGATTCCTTGTGCCGGTGTTGTTTGCGCTTTTTGTGCTCATCGGCAAATTGTTCGTCCGCAAAAAAGGATAATTGTCTTGTACAGGTCTTTATGGGACAATTATAAGTGCATATTACACTATTGTCAATAGACATTTTGGTGTTTTTCACACATTTTCCCTATTGACGTTATCCGCCTTGTGTGCTATCTTGAATCTATGGAGGTGATGCCAGCTGATCGGAAGCAGGATCAAAGAAATGAGAAAGGCCTTGGGATTGACGCAGTATGAATTAGCTCAGCAGATCGGTGTTTCCCGCACCAACATCGCCAACTACGAAGTAGGCCGGAGCAATCCGAGCGACGCCACCATCAATCTAATCTGCCGGGAATTTAGCGTCCGGGAGGAATGGCTGCGCACCGGCGAAGGGGAAATGTTTCGCCCCATGGACCGCGACGAAGAGCTTGCAGAAGCCTTCGGACGGCTCCTGCGGGACGATACCTCCGATTTCAAAAAGCGTCTTTTTCTCGCCTTGTCAAAGCTCGACGAACAGGCATGGGAGGCTTTGGAGCAATTCGCGCTCCAACTCGTCCAAAACAGAAAAGAGGACTAAGCCTTCGCTCAGTCCTCTTTTTCTATACCCAGAAAAATGCCCGTATCAGTCTCGCCAGCATCCGCACCTGTTTTTCACTCGCCTGTTCCAGCAGCTTTTCGATTTCCTTGAGCAGTTCTTTTTTCATGTCGTCCTCTCCTTTTTCAGGGATGACTTCACCGTAGCATTCCCTTCCGTTCGCGTCCATAGTCATTTTTAACACAGCCCTGTCATAAATGAAAGCCACCCTGTCAAAACGAAATCCTTGTCCGGAAAGAAGGTTTTTTCATGGATTTTACGTCCGAATTTCAACGTCGAAAAGCCGCAAGCGGAAAAAGCGCCAAGGAGATCGCAGAGGATTGCGCTTTGTCGGAAAGCACGATCTTCCGCTATCTGAACGGAAAAAGCGTCCCGCCTGCCGATATTGCCCAGAAAATACTGGACTACCTGGGCGAATTTGAAGAACCGCTCTCCGTTCAGATGCTCTGCGACGTGTATGAAAGGCGCATCTCTGCACAGGCGGAAATGCTCTCCCAGATGCGCGTCGATCATGAAAAAGAGCTGCATCGCCTGAGAATGGAGCGTTTCTTTTTGTTTGGCACGCTGCTTGTCTTTATGGCCGTCATCGTCTATCTGGTCATTGACGCTTCCCACGGCGGCTGGGGGTTCTTTCGTTATTCCTCCGATATGCTCAGGACGCGGTAATGGAACAGTATGCTATCTATCTGCGCAAGTCCCGCGCCGACGCGGAGGCCGAAGCGCACGGCGAAGGAGAGACCCTTGCCCGACACCAGACGGCGCTGCTGGCGCTGGCAAAAAAACTGGATCTTTTTGTCGGCGCGATCTACAAAGAGATCGTCTCCGGCGAAACCATTGCCGCCCGCCCGATGATGCAGCAGCTGCTGGCCGAAGTCCGTCAAGGTTTGTGGGCCGGCGTTCTGGTCATGGAGGTGGAGCGCCTCGCCCGCGGCAACACGATGGATCAGGGGTATGTCGCGCAGTCCTTCGCCTTCCGCGGCACAAAGATCATCACCCCGCTCAAAACTTACGATCCGGCGGACGAATACGACCAGGAATACTTTGAGTTCGGCCTTTTCATGTCCCGCCGGGAGTATATGACGATAAACCGCCGTATTCAGCGCGGAAGGCGTGCTTCCGCGCAGGAAGGGAAATATTACGCGAACGTCGCTCCCTACGGCTACGCGCGGAAAAAACTGGAAAAACAGAAGGGATTTATCCTTGAACCCACGCCGGAAGAGTCGAACGTCGTCAAGATGGTATTTGACTGGTATCTCAACGGCCCGGACGGCGTGCCAATCGGCATTTCCAAGATCGCCAGGCGGCTCAACGCATTGCACATTCCGCCGCCGCGCATCGACGTCTGGACGGCTAACACCGTGCGCTCCATGCTCCAAAATCCGACATACGCCGGGAAAATCACATGGGGACGACGGGGAGGCGTCAAAAATGTCGATAAAAACGGCGGGGTCACCTGCTCCCGGCCCCGCGCGAAAGAATACGATCTGTTTGACGGACTGCATACGCCGCTCGTATCCGTTGAGACATGGGAGCGCGTTCAAGTGCGTTTGGCCGACCACAAAGATATGCCAACGCCATGGGGCAGGCCCGTACAAAATCCTCTCTGCGGTCTCATCGTCTGCGGGTTATGCGGGCGCAAAATGAGGCGCAAGCCGGGGACGAGTACCCCAGATTTTTTGATATGTGCCGAGCCGCAATGTTCCTGCGTCGGAAGTTATTTATCCGTCGTGGAAGAAGCGCTGCTCAAAGCCATGGGGTACTGGATCGAAACCCACAAAGTGCCGATGGAATCCGCGCCCGCCTGCGAATCGTTTGACAACGCTTTGAAAAACATCTCTGCCGAACGCGCCAAATTGCAAAAACAGAAAAACTCCCTCTACGATCTTCTTGAGCAGGGGCTTTACACGCCGGAGATTTTTTTGGAGCGCAGCAAAGACATTTCCGCCCGGCTCAGCGCGCTCGACGCCGATGAAGAAGGTTTCCGCGCCGAAATCGCAAAAGCTCAAAGAGCCACAGAATTGCAGCAGCGTCTCATCCCCAAAATGTCCAGCGCCATAGAGTTGTACCGTGCAGCAACGGACCCCGCCGAAAAAAACCGTGTCCTGAAAGAGGTGCTCGATCACGTCGTCTATACCCGCACGGCCGGCGGAAGATGGGCTCCGAAAAACAACTTTACCCTTGACCTGTTCCCGCTCTACCAAAAAGAATAGACAGAACTTGCGCAAAAAGAAAAGAGGATGGAACTTTCCGTCCTCTTTTCTTCATTGACATCTTTGTGGTTCGTACAAATTAGCGCCATAAAGATATACCTTATTTTTTTGCCATTTCCAGCAGCGCCTTGACCTTGGCTACGCGCTCGATGTAGTTGTCGTGCTCCCAGTCCCAAACGGCCTGCATACTCACCGGGGCGGGTTCCCCGCGCGCCCGGATGAGGCGGACTGCCTGGTCATGCAGTATCTCCGAGTGGTTGATCTCCTGCGTGGAGAGCGTGACAAACGCGGATGACAGCTCCTTGTCGGTCGTCCTGTATTGGAGCGCCAGCTTGGCATAGGTTTCCGCGTCGTTTACTTCCTCTTTGATATGCTCCACGATGAGCCGGATCTCTTTCATCTCGCCCACCTCTACGCGATCCGGTAGATGATGACGTTAGCCACGGCATAGCTGGACGCCACGCCCGTGTTAATGACTTGCAGTTTGGCCACGTCTCCCGGACTGGACGGCTTGACCGTCAGGATCGTCGCAAACGAGAGGCTGCCCGCGTCGCCGACCGCGTCGAGGGTTTCCATCGCCGACGCGCCGGGGACCGCTGCGCCGTCCGCGTACAGCGCAGCGCCCACCTCGCCCACCGCCGTGGCAAGATAGGTGAGGTTGACCGCGACGTAATACAGGCCGGGCGCCGTGACGCCGATGGTATTGTGCGCCGTGCTGGGCACGATCGCACCGGAGGTCACGCTGGTGGCGTAGGGGATAGCCGCGTTCGCTGCCACCGCCGTGGTGGCGTTGGTGTAAAATTTGCCTGCCGACTTGGTTGCCATGATGTTTCTCCTTTCAAAGCGGGGCGGCGTTATGCCGCCCCACCGCCGAAGATGTCCGGCTTAAAACGTGGTACCCTGCTGCCAGTTCTGATTGCAGGGCGGATTGCAGGGCGGATTGGTCACAAACCTGCCCAGCTGGCCGAGGATGTAGGTGGACTGGCGGTACTGGGCGTTCTCGTTTTTGACGTCGCACAGCTTGTCGCGCAGCTCCTGCATGGTGTTGGCGTTGATGAGCGCACGGGTGGCTTCGCCGTCCGTGCGGATGGCGTTGACGATCTCGCAGGTGTTTTTGTAGTTCTCCGCGCGCACCGCGTCGATGTTGCGGTTGGTCTCGCAGCAGCAGGACTGAGCCGCAAAGCGGTTCTCGGAGATGCCGGTATTGACCGAGTTGAAACCGGTGCAGAGGTCGCGCTGGATGCTGTTCATGCCCTGGAGCATGCCGCTGTTCACAGCGTAAAAACCGTCGCACAGACCGCTCTGGACGCCGCGGACCGCGCTTTCCAGCTGCTGAAAATTCAGGCCGTCGTTGAGGTCGGCCCGCGTCAGGGCGCCGTTGTCATTGCCGCCAAAGCCGTTGCGGCCCCACAGCAAAAACAGCATGATGATCCATACAAGATCGTTGTCGTCCCGGTCGGGGAGCATGGAGCGAATATCAGAGAGAGAAAAATCTGCCATTGTGCAATGCCTCCTTTTTATTCTTCGTCCGCTAAATGCCGGCTTTTAGCGGACAAACTGTTTCAAATTTTGGGCGGCCTGCATCAGCTGGTTAAACTGCTGGTTGCCGATGCGTCCGTTTTGCAGCATGGCCATGACCTGCTGCTTGGCGTTGCCGCGATAGTTGGCCCTAAACTGTTCCAGCTGTTCGAGGGTCTGCCGCGGGACTTGGTTGTTGCCGAGGATGCTGTTAGCCATTGCTCATACCTCCCAGATTTGCAATCAGAGCGTCGATCTTGCCCGCCAGCTCATCAAACTGCTGTTTGCTCACGTAGTTCTCCGGGCTGTCGTTTTCGATCTTTTCAAACTTGTACGAGGACACCATCTGTTTGCCCAGCGCATCGACGGACTTGACATAAAACACGTCGCGGTTGTTGTCCATCAGCAGTTCAGAGCTGCCAAACATCACCGGGTAATTCCGCGCCTCTTCAAATCCCGATACAGTGATAATCATTTGCAGCACCTCCTTACCCCAAAAATACAAAAAATGCGGGACCTACCACACCGATAGATCCCGCTTTGTTTCCGCTTTGTTTCCGCGCGATTAATGCGATTATTGTGCGTTCTGCAATTGTAATTGCGTGCGCGTAATTTTATTATATTTCATAACTATAAGGGCATAAAAAAAGGAGACCGCCTCGCGGCGATCTCCCTTTTGCGGATGATTGTGTATCCAACAAAACACTAATTTCAACCCACGTCCCTTGCGGGACGACGCAAACCTTTCGATTTGCTGATTTCAATTTACCACATGTTTTAGCCCGTGTCAAGGATTTTGTCGATCCATTGGTGGCCGCTCCACGCGGCGGCGGCTTTTTTGATGCCCGCCCTATACCATCTTTGCATGGCGTCTACGGAGTAGCCAGCACTTTCTGCGGCTCGCTCCTGCGTCATGCGTTTGCGCCCACACAGCGTGAGCGCAAGCTCCTCCTGCCAGCTCAGATTGACAAGCGACAACGCAAACTCCACCAGCGCCGCCGTCGGATACCGCAGGAGCTGCAGGGCTTTCTCCTCTGTCATTTCCCCCCTCCCAGCATCAGGACGATGCCGATCACGGCGGCCAGCAGGATCACCAGCAGGCTGTATACGGTGCGCTTGGCCGCCCGCAGCTCCTGTTTCAGGCGGCGGATCTCCGTCGCTGCGTCTCTGGCGATGTCCTCGATCAGGGTCATGCGTCCTCCTGGTTCACCTCCGGCAGGCCCGCCACCGAGGTGAGCAGGCTCAGCACGCCGGAGAGCACGGACGCGCTCGCCACCATGACCCAGTTGACCTCCGCCAGCATGGCCGACGTGCCGATGGTGGCCACGGCGGTCTGCGCGATCGTCTTGACGGCGCGCACAGCAGCGGCCTTCCACCACAGTTTCCAGTTCGTTTTCTTCATGGGTTTTCTCCTTTTGGTTTTAAGTTGGTTGTAAGTTACCAGCAAGTTGTACGCAAGTGTTTCCTTGTCATTTTTCTCTTTTTTAATGTCAAATATGGGATGTTTGGGGCTTCAAGCCCCGTTTCGCCCTATTCAACATTATAATTTTTGCGATTTTTATCAAGTTACCGGCAAGTTAGCGTTCCGCCGCCATGTGGGCGATCAGCTCATCGCGGGCTTTTTTGCACGACCCATTGCAGCCCTGCTCGATCAGCGCTTCCAAAATTCCCAGTTGGGTCTTGAGCAGGATCTCCGTGTCCTTTTTCCGGTGTCCGGCCTGCCGCTCCATTTTTTCAAATCGGGCAAACAGCCGGTACATGGAGATGATGACGCCCACGATGGTGCCCGCAAGTCCCACCAGCATCACCAGATTTTGTACGTTGATCGCCATCATCGATCCCCCCAGTCAAAGAGTTTCATTTTGCGGTTGGTCTCCCTGCCATACTTGCCGTCGGGCTTGAGGTCGTTCAACCTCTGATACGTTTTCAGCCATCGTTCTGTCCTTGAGCCGAACTCCCCGTCCATAGTCAGCTTCGCGTCCAGTTCCTCGTTGAGCGCCTCCTGGATGAGCCGCACGGCGCAGCCCTGGTGTCCCCTTTTCAGCGTTTTGGGCACGCCGCCGAAAGTGGGGATGTTGCACCCGCTCGTCCTGTTCTGGTGGCCCCAGCGGGATACCGTCACCCGATGACGCACGTCGATGTGGATATGCTCGCACTTGTCCACAGGCTCCTGTGTATTGTAGTAGTGCCCGATCCCCTTGATAGCCGGGATGGTCTCCGCAAACTGCGCCAGCCGATAGGCCGGAATCCCGGGGATCTCGATGTCCAGCCCGCGGCCATAGCAGTGCTGAGAGGTCTTGCTCCCTTTCCAGTCGATTTGGGGATTTCGAAACCCGGCGGAAGGCACCATTTTGTAGCGGTCCGTACCGACGTACCTGTTCCTCAGACGGGGATAGGCGCCAAAGTGCTCCCCAAACCGCTCCAAAATTCCCGGCAGGCGGTCGTCCAGTTTGATCCAGTCGTAGGCCGGATTGCTCCAAAAATCCGCCACCGTGTAGTGCTCACTCAGCCGCAGGGACTTGTGTTCTTTACGATATATCACAATGCCCATCACTGCACCTCCAAATACTTAGAATTGATCCAGCCGACGCAGGCTCTCTTTTTGGCCGGGGCAAAGGCGATCTCCCGCCACGCCCCCTCCGTGCGCAGGGCGATGACCACATCGCCGTTTTGTACGTTGCCCACTTTGCTGGACGCGCTGTTTGCGTCGGCGCGCACGATGAGTTTCTTTCCGGCGGACACGCCCTTGATCTTTGCGGTCTGTCTCACGTCGTCCCCCTCCTTTTGGATTTCCCATCCCGCGTGGTCAAAGGACACATACGGGATATAATGCCTGCCGTCCCGGCACTTGACCAGCGTGTCCACGCCGGTTTTCATCAGCTCGAGGTAAGCGTCCGCCTCCGGGATGTCCGGCCAGCGAGACAGGATCAGCGCCATCATTCCGGCCACGGCGGGAGAGGCCATGCTTGTGCCGGTCATGTAGCAGTAGCCGCCCTTGTAAGAGCAACTGTAGACCTCTGTGCCGATGGTGCAGCAGTCGGTCTGCGCGCCCCGGCAGGAGGACGTGGGGTGAAAATGATGGGTGTCTGACAGGTTGGCCACCACGATGGGCGTATCGTATCCGGCGATCTCGTTCAGTTCGCCGCCGGTGTTACCCGCCGCCACGCAGACCGGCACGCCCATACCCACCAGCCGGTCGATGCCCTCCCGCACGTTGGGCGATTCCGTTCCGGAGTAGGAGATGTTGACCACCAGCCGCTCCGGATGGGTCTGTTTCCAGTCCGCCAGCCACCGTAGGGCGGCGGACATGGTAAAGGTGTTGGACCGTCCGTCAACGGAGATTTTGACCGGCAGGATTTTCGCCCCAGGTGCAACGCCGTATTTTTTCCCGGCAGCGATGCCTGCAACGTGCGTCCCGTGGCCGTGGGTATCTTCCGCCGGGTTCCAGCCGTTGTCCCCCCAGCCGGGGAGCAGCGTCAAGTCGGAATGAGGAAATACGCCGGTGTCCATAATGGCAATGACAACGCCCTGCCCGGTGTACCCGTGCCGGTGGTACAGCTTTGCACCGGTGTACTCAATCGGTTTTGCCATGTTCCTCTCCTTCCGGCGGGAAGTCCTCAAACACCATTTCGGGCGGCGTTTTGCTCACGTCGATGCGGGCAAGCCGCTGCGCGTTGAATTTTGCTTCCACTGCTTCATTGCGTTCCATCCATTCCATCACGCCCGCCGTCGCTCTGTTGTACCCGGAAAGCGTGGGATAGGTGATGAGTTCTTCCGTAATAGGGAGAATTCGAATCGCCCCGAAGGCCATGCGGGAATCAAGAATCTCGCCGGTCAGCTTGTCATAATAGATCCGTCTGTAAAACATCCGTCCTCCTTACAGCCCGATTGCATACCACGTATACGTAGCCGACGCAGGATATGCCCGCGCCGTAATACTCAGCGTATTTCCTACGGGCTTGAACTCCTGAAAATATCCCTGGACGGCTGAGTCATAGACGCTCAGGATTTTGTCGTGTTTTTCGGTCGAATCACTATCGTCGTATACCATCGTGGCGTTGAGATTCCGGTTTCCTGCGTCCGTCCGCGTCGTGACCGCCGCAAGCGGCGCAAAGTCAAGAGCGATCGACACCGTTGCGTTAGCCGCGACGGTAATGCTCCCTGTCGCCTGCTTCATCGTCAGCGTACCGGTCGTAAGGCCGTCAGCGGTGTACGCAGTCAGTCCCGCGCGGATGTCCGCCGCCGTCGCCGTCGCGTCGCTGGTATCCATGCCCCCGCCGGGGAAAAATCCGAGAATCGGCATGTCGCACCTCCTATGCCAGCATGATGAGCGTCACGGGGATGTCCACCGTGGGCTTGTCCCCGTCCGCCGTGATGGTCAGATAGTTTCCGCTCGCGGGCGCGCGCCCGGTCACGGAGAGCAGAGCCGCCCGCGCCGCTTCCCGCTGCTCCGCCGTGGCTTCTTGAGCGACGGCCAGAAATCCGTTTTGACGCATCCCCATGATATTAAACGATACCCGGGCGACATAGGGCGCTGCGTCGCCCGTCCACGCCGACGCGGCGATGGTTTTGGTCAGCGTGCCGGAGTTCTTGCCGTCTGCGTACTCGTAAATATCTGCGCCGACGTTGTTCGGGTCGTACACGGCTTTTCGCATATCCGCCGCGCCGCTTGCAAAAACCGCGTCGTCCGTGTACTGCTTGCACGTGGTGATAGAGGCTTCAATGGCGGCGGAAAGGTTGCTCACCGCCGCCTCCAGCGCCGTCGATACACCGTTGACCGCCTCTTCGACGCTCTTCCCGTCGCCCAGTTTGATCTCCCCTGCCGAGCCGGACGCGCTCAGGGCGTCGATCAGCCCGTTGAACGCCGTTTTCAGTTGGTTCGAGTTGCTGTCAAAAACGGCTTTCATCTCCTGTGCAGACCGTTTCGGGCGGTCTGCTTCGTTCACGACGGGCTGCGTCCACGTCGTGATCTTGTAGTCGGAAAATGCCATTTTTTCTCCTTTCTACGGCATCATTTCTTCAATCAGCTTTTGGTCTGCTTCCGCCCGGACCTGCGTATAAAACCCGAAGTATTCCTCCGCCACCGCTCTGGTGTATTCGTCCGCGCCCTTCTCCCGCAGATACAGATCAAATTCCGTTGCCTTTTCTTTGGCCTTCATGTCCTCGTTCTCCAGCTCCTTTCTCTTGTGATAAAGGTCAAGGAACAGGTCCGGAGAGATCCCCTCCAGATTGGCTTTTTTCGCCTTCTGATAGGTCTTTTCGCTGATGTTCCACAACTCGAACCATGTCCGGCTGGAATAGTCCGCCACGCCGCGTTCTTTCGCCATCAGGTTCTTGTCGATGATCTGCTTCTGTTTTTTGGAAAGGTCTTTGCTTTCCAGCAGCAGCAGACGTTTTTTGTATGTGCCGTTGTCCAGGCTCTTTCCGTCCTTTTTGTCGGATTTGATCTCCCGCAGCTCGTAGATCAGGCTCTCCGCTGTTTCCGGCTCCAGACCGCTGTCCCGAAGCTCGTCGAACGCTTTGGTCTCCGCCACGGAAAGCGTCTTAAATCCGCCTTCCACGTATTCTTTGGCTCCCGGCAGGGCGTACTGTCCGAACAAAGCCCCGCGAACGTAATCCCCGGCGTCTCCTTCCGCATAGAATTTCAGCTTCTTTCCGTCCGGCGTCTCCTTGTAGCTTCCGCCTTCCGCCGCCGCCCGAATGCCCTGAACCGTCTTTTTCAGCTGCGCGCCGCCTGCGGGCAGGAGATACCCGGTTCCCAGTGCCAATGCAAAGTCTTTCCAGCTCTCCCCCGCTGTTTCATCTCCGTTGAGCGTCTTTTTGATCGCGTCCAGCGGGCTTGCGCCCTCAACACTCGAAGCCAGCGGGATCCTTCCGCCGCCGGTGATGATGTTGCCCATGGGCAGCATATCCAGCGTATTTTCGGCCAGATTTGCAAACGCCGTTCCGATTTGCGGCTTTCCGTCTTTATCCGTGACCCCCAGGTCCCTCAACAGCTCTTCAAGGGCGTGGATGGGGTCCGCCGCCTGCCGTCGGCCTGTAATGTATTTTTCCGTCACCTCGTTGTAAAGGTAGCTGAACACAAACAAAGCAAGCCAGGATTTCACGATTTCGGGGATCGCCTTGGCCCATTCCTTCTTTTCCGGCATGTATTGCCGGGGGATGTCCTTGAACGTGTTGGAGATCTGGTTGTTCACTTCCAGCTGGAACTGCGTCAAAAATCCCAGCGTTTTGCTTTGAAACAGCACGGGCATCTGCCCGACGGACCGGTCTGCCATGGTTTTCATGGCGTATTCGTCCGCCGCCGCCATGGCGCTGTCCGGATCCAGCCCTTTGGCCAGTTCCTCGCGGTATTTTCCGCGCACCAGCGATTCCGCCACAAGCCGGTCAATCTTTTCAAACGGGAAGTTGATAGCGCTTCCTGCGGCGTTTTTCACCTTTTGCCAGTTCGTCGTGGCGATTTTCTGCACGTCGCCGAACCTCCGGGTCAAAAAGTCCGAGCGCTCCGCAAATCCGTCGTTTCGGATCATGCTTTTTGCAGCGTCTTTCATGCCGGAAAGCAGGTCCACTGTGTTCATCGTGGCGATCCCCTGCGTCAGCGGAATGAAGTTCGAAAAAGCTGTGGAGAGGTTCGCGCCGACCGCGTTGGCACCAAAGCGGGATTTAAGCCACTTCGAAAACGTCAAGCCGCGCCGGCCGAACCAGTCCTCAACAGAACGGTCAATTTTCGCCGTCTTTCCCGCCAGCAGGTTCGTATATTCGTGCAGCCAGCTCGCCAGACCGCTCAGGTGTCCCCTGTAGGTTTTTGCGTCCAGCTGGCTTTCGTCCGCCGCAGGCATGCCGTATTTTTCACGCAGCGCCGATTCAAAGGTTCTCAGCCTTTGGATGTCGTCCGTCAGGAAAATGACGTTCGAAACGCCTTTCAAATACTGCTCGAACCCTCGCACCGCATCGTAAGCCGTCGCTTTTCCCTGCCGTTCCTTGAAGTTTGCAAACCACGGCTTTCCCGGCGAAAACCATTCCGTAATGCCGTTGATGCTCGTCGGCAGCGCCATTTCTTCGCCCTTGAGGATGTTCTTTACAAAGTAGTCGTACCCTGTCACTTCCTCCCCGATGTGCGGAAAATAGTTCTGCCTTTTGGGAACCGCCTCGTATCCGTTTGCAATGAGCGCGTCGTTGGCCATGTCCAGCGCTTCGTCATAAAACTGCCGGAACGTCTCAATGGCGTTGTTGATTTTTTTCGTATCCACAGGCTTCCCGTCGGACAGCGTCACGCCGTTTTTCAGTTCGTCCGCGCTCAGCCGGTATTCGCCCATCCGCTGCACCAGCGCGCTTTCCTCTTTCGTCAGTTTCAGGTCTGCAATGCGCTTCGTCCAGCTCTGCATCCAGCGGGTCATTTCCGCCGCGTGCCGCCCGATGGGTTCAAACAGCGCCTGCGACAGCGCCCTGCCTTCTCGCAGCGTCGGCGCGATGTCCTCCATGTTTCGCTGCGCCGTCTCCCTGCGATAGGAAAAGTTGCCTTTGTCTTTCCATTTGTCCGAGGTTTTCAAGAGCTCGTCCACCAGCTCCGCAGAGTTTCGCACCCGGCGCTTTCCGGCCTCCTTGATGATCTTCTCGTTCGCTTCATAGGCCTTTTGCGCCTCCGCGACCCGAAGAAGATCCTTTGCGTTCGTCCGGCCTTGAACGTCCGCTTCCGTAAGCCCTCCGTCAAGCAACGCGCGGATCGTCGAACGGTCTGCGTCAGAGAGCGGATACTCCGTCGTTCGCTCCGCCTTTTCGAGCGCTTTTCGCAGCGCGTTCCGCTGTTCCAGCGCCGCCCGCGCCTGCTGTGCGTCCGTCGCCGCCGCGATGAGGTCCGCCCGCTCCTGCCTGCGGTTCCGCGCCGCCGTTTCGTATCGCTCGATCATGCCCATTTCTTTTCTCAGTTTGTACAGCTCTTTGTCAAACTGATTGTAGGCTTCCCGGCGAAACTCGCCGTATTGCTCTGCGTCGCCGTAGTACTCCATCAGGCTCTGCCGCACGCCCTGAAGCTCCTGCTTCACCTCCGCGATCCGTTTCGCCTGGTCGTTCGGGTTCGTGATGTCCGCCGGGAACAGGTCGGGCCACTGCTCCGACATTTCCTGATACGCCACATCGATCCTTAAACCGTTGTTGTCGTAGCGCAGTTTCCCGAACAGCGCCTTTCGCGTGTCGCTTTCCAGCCCCGCAGGGGAGAGCTTCTGCTTGGTAAATTCCAGCGCTCCTTCGTGGGATTCCGAAAGCGATGCGTTCAGGATCATGCCCCGGTCAATCATTTCGTCAAAGAGCCGCTGCTTCGTTTCTTCCGTCATCTGTCCGGTTTTCATGGCCTCCGCCGCAATGGCCGAAAGCTCTGTCCGAAGCTCCCGCTTCACTGACGGATCGAGGGAGAACACGTCTCCCATGGCGTCCACGAACTTCCGCTCGTACCGCTTCTTGTAGGTCTTTGCCCGCTTGGACAGCTCCGGATCGTCCGAGCGCTCCATCTCTTCAAGAGGGTCTCCCTGCTCCGCAGTCTCCCGTGCGGTTTCTTCCTGCTCTTCTTGTGCGGATTCTGTCTGCTCCTGAATCAATTCGCCTTCAACAGCCTCTTCCGCAGTTCGTTCCGTTTGCGCGGCTTCTTTCCGCTGCTCTTCCACTCGCTCCGACGGTTCCATGTCCCGCGCGGTTTCCGCGTTCGGCAGCTCTTCCACTTCCGCATCCGGCAGGCCTTCCTGCGAACTCTCCTGTTCCCGGCTATATCGCTTCAAATCTTCAAGCGTCCAGCCAAGGGAATAGCGGATGTCGGGGTTTTCCGTAGGCGCTTCGTTGTTCACCCGCTTGATCTGTTCCGGGTACAGCGCAACAAAGGTCGTTCCGCCCATCTCTTCGTCGTGTTCTACCACAACGCCGTCGTACCCATGCAATTCAAGGTAGTCCCTGAATTCGTCGCCGATATCCTTCAGCGCTTCCCATGCGCTTTCCTCTTCCCGGTATTCCACCTTTTCCTGCATTAGGTCAACAAGGTGCTGAAGCGAATAGACCTCCAGCGGCTCCTGAAGGTTCAGATACACCTTTTCATCGCGGGCAAGCATGGCGTTGCCATATCGTTCCGCGCCCGGCAGCGTGTTGAAATAGAACCCAATGTGCGCCGTGGCAGCAAACCATGGGTCGGAAGCGTTCCCGTCGGTTTCTGCGCCTGCTTTGGAAAGGTCGAACACGGTAAAATCAGCGTCCGTTGTATGGTAGACAGGAACAAGGTCTCCGTCGCCGTACCGGTATTTCCCATTTTCCAGCCGCGCCTTGCTGTCCTGGAAAAATTCCTGCTGCTCCGGACTGAGCTGCTTCCCTTCCGTGTCGGTCTGGGCGATGTCGTCCATATCCAAACCGAGGGAATACTGCGACGCATCAAACCGCTGCTGCTCTGTGGCCTCCTGTCCCGCTTCAATCTGCTTCTCCTGAGCCGCCGGAATGGGCTCCACGTCCATTTCAAGCTGCTGACCCTGCATCTGACGCAGAATCTCTCCTGCGATCCGCTCCAATTCGTCATCCGTGTTCTCTTGCTGCTCGTTTCCGGTCTCCGCCTGCTCGCTCACGGGCAGTGTCTGTTCCGCTGTGGGCTGATCTTCCGAAACGTCCCACATGGCTTCGCGGTAAATTCGTTCGAGGTTGACCATCTGCTTTTCCGCAGCCGTCCCCCTGACCTTCCGCGCCGTGTCCTTGACCCACTGCCACATTCTCTGAAACAGACCGGGTTTTTCCGCCGCCAGCGTCTGAATGCTGCTGGGGCTTTGGAAGAGGCTGTTTTCGCAAAACAGCGCCGTCAGCTCGCTTTTTGCCCCTTCCGCGTCCAGCGCGATTCCCTGACTGCCGTATGCCTGGACGATTCTGTTGACCAATTGATCTACGCTTTCCCCAGCCTGCTGCGAATACAGCTCCAGCGCCATGTTTTGCACTTCGCCGTATCGCCCGCTCGTTTCCAGGTGGTGCGTCAGCTCGTGGACAAGCACTTTCTGCACGGGGTTCGCCTGGAACGGGTCGATGGTGATCGTGCCGTTTTCGTATTTTCCCACGCCGACGTTCAGCCCGTCCAGCTCAAACCTTGCGCCCAGCTTCTTGGCCACCTGCTCCGCTTCGTTGTACTGGACGCGGTTCTGCTTCACCTGTTCCAGCCGGGCGGAAAGGTATCTTTGCTGCTCCGTCAGCTCCGCAAGGCGCTGCTCCGTTTCCGTCGTGGGCAGGCCGTTTTCAAGCTCCCTGATCTCCGTGTCCAGCTGTTCGTTTGCCTGCGTCAGCCGCGTTTCCAGGTCCGCCGCGCTGTGCGCCTGCTTGAGCGCTTCGACGTATGCCGAGGCCGTGTTCGCTGCGATAGAACCCAGCTTCCGCGCCGAAGGGGCTTTTTTCTGCGCGTTTTCGTATTGTACCGGCGACAGCACGCCTGCGTCCCGCGCCATGTCAAGCGTCTCAGAAACGCCGCCGCTCTGCTGGATGTCCTGCCCGATCCGCACGTCCGTCGCGATCTTGTTTACCAGGATCGCCGGGCCGCTCATCATCAGGCCGCCCACAGCGCCACCCGCATAGCTCATGAGCAGGCCGTCTCTGATCCAGTCTTCCAGCGCTTGTTTTTTCGCGTCGCTTTCGCTCAGCCCCTGCGCCATGTATTCTTTTTTCGCCTGTCCCAGGTCGGACTTGTCCCCCATGATGAGCAGGTCGGCCACCGTGTTCACCACTTCGGAGACGATTTCTTCTGTGCCTTCCGAAAGCGCGCTTTTCGCCGCTTCCGTCAGCGCCTGCCGGATGGGCTTGGAGCTCTTTGAGCCGATCTGGCCGTAAAGGCGTTCCAGTCCCACCTTTTCCGTCAGCACTTCCGCCGCGCCGGAGATCAACCCCAACGCAAACGCTTCGTCCGTCGTCGCTCCCTTCGCGGACGCTTCCCGCGCGGTGTTTGCAAAGGCGTTCGTTCCCATGATGGCAAGGGAGGCCACCTCGCCGAAGGGCGCCGTGGCCGCAAAGTCCAGCGTCCCCATACCCGTGTCATACAAAAACCGCAAGAACGGGCTTTCGATCGTGCCGCCCACCTCTTCGCGGATAGCTTGCGCGCCGAGGGCGTTGGAGAACGACGGGTCATACGGGTTGATCGTGTCTTGCGTAATGGCCTGCTTGAGCACATACGGCGCAGACCGGATAGGCGCTGTGACGTTCAAGGCTACGGATTCAAGACTTGCGGCAAATGGGTCCTTCTGTGCAGCAGCTTTTGCCCGTTCCAGATCCTCTTCTGTCCAGCGGCTTTTCAGCTCGTCGAGCATATCGTCGTAATATGCCTGCGCGCCCTCTTCGTCGCCCATGCCCCGCAGGTAGTTGTAGTAATTCCTCTCCTCCTGCGTGAAATAGTCCACGTATTTGTGGGTTCCGTCGTAACCCCGGCCAATGTAGGAATAAGGGTTGGACAGATCCATTTCATAGACCGAAAAATTGCTCTTTTGCAATTCCTTCGGCAGTTCCAGCGCCGCGCCCTTCTGAACCTTCTGCATCCAGTTCGGATCACCGGTCATTTCTTCCATCCGCGCCGCCTGCCGCTGCTGAAGCTGCTGCTGCTTCTGCTGGTACGTGCGGATTTTCTTCTGTTCTTCTTCCAGATTGCGAATTTCCGCCATCGCTTCCCGCGCCGTCATTTCGCCCCGCGTCTTTTGGTGGCTCAGGGGGTTTTCGTATTCCCTGTAAAGGCCGGTCTTTCGTTCCGGGTCGTCCTCCGCCATCTGCTCAAGGGCTTTTCTTCCCGTCGGCGCCGCGCCGCTGACCGTATCCACTTCAATGTCCTGCGGCGTCGGAAGGGCGTACGGTTTTGGCCGTTTGTCAGATTTTTGTGCAGGCTGCTGTGTGAATTGCTGTTCCCCCTGCTGGGCGGAAAGCCCTTTTTGCAGCGTTTCGGCCGGGATCCCCGTGAATCCCGCCACCACCGGCGCCACAAGGTTCCGGGAAATTACCTGCTTTTTCTGCTGTTCCAGCTGCGTCGCCGCCTGTTTGGTTTCCGCGTCTTTGGCATACGCCGCGATCCTCTTTTTCGGCGGAAGCCCGTTCTGATACAGGTAGACGTCGATCGGATCGTCAAAGTCATACTTTTTTTCGATCGCTTTGGGAAGCTGCCCCGCCGCCTTGCGCTGCTGATCCTCTTCGTCCCATTCGTCGTATTCCAGCCCGCTTTTCCAATCGTAATTCTGGAAAATTTTCTGGTATCGCGCAGCGGTGTCCCTGGCCGTTTGGGAAAGCTCTTCGCCTCCAATCCTGCGCTCAAAGCGCTGTATAAACCCCGGCTGTGCGCCGCTTTGGGTTTTGCCGCTGTTCTTTCCCGCGCTTACGCGCTCCTCAAACCGCTGCATAAATCCCATTTGCCTGCTCCTTTATCTGGTGGACATCGTATATTTTCCGCCGCCGTAGTTCATCCTTCCGCCGCTGTTTCGGCTCATGCCCTCTGCCACAGCCGATTCGTACAGCAGGTGGTTCGCCTCGTTGATGGCCTCCTGCGTGTACTGTCCGCTGTAACTTCCCAGCGTGCCGCGCAGCTCGTTGATCGTGTTGCCCAGCTTGTAGTCCGGCGTCGCCGGATCGATCGTATACATGATCTTTCGCGCCAGCGCTGTTCCGTCCGAGCTGAGTTTTGAGCCGCTCCGTCCGGACCTGCTCGCCTTTTTCTGCGCCTGCGACAGCTGGAGCTTTCCCATGGCCTGCTCCAGATCGTGCGCCTCCTGCTGCATTTTGAGGCTTTCCCGGTTGTAGTAATCCCCCAGGAGCGTCTCGTACATCCCCATCTGCGCGTTGTATCCGCCCAGCTGGGACTGATACATCCTGTTCGCCTGCTCCGCCTGCGCTTCCGCCTGCTTGATGGACAGTTCCGCCAGATACTGCGCCGTTTGGATGTCTTTGGTATACCCCGCCTGGATGATCTCTGCCGCAATGGCGTCGATCTGCGCCTGCTCCTGCGCGGAAATATTCGAAAGATTGGAACGCAGCGCCACGTCCTGCGCAATGCGGCTCGATTCGCTCACGCCGCTTTGCGGCCCGGCGTAAAGGCTTCCCGCCAGTCCCTGCGCCGCCAGCATCTCGTTGTTCCCAATGGCGGAAAGGCGTCGGTTGACGTATTCCCGGCTCCTGAGCGCCTCGTACTGTTTCCCAAGGTCCGCCTGCTGTTTTTCCAGCTGCGCCTTTTGCGCCTGATACGCCGCCTCCAGCGCGCTGGCGTACTGGTTCCCCGCCGCTGTATACGCGCCGGAAAGGTCGGGCGCGCTGTACTGCGGGTATTGCAGCTGCTGCATCAGGCCGAGAATGGCGCTTGGGTCAGCCGCTTGACCGGCAACCGTCTGCGCCATGCTTGTATTCAACGTTCTGCTTGCCGCGCCCGTTTGCGTCGTTCCCTGTCCGGGCGTATAATCCGGCTCCAGCTGCACGTCCGCGTCGCCGAACGTCACCCCGTCGTTTCCCGGGATGTTCAGCGTTCCGCCCGCCCGGATCCTGTTGACGTTTGAAATGTTGTTCGCCTTGGCCAGATTTTCCACGGTCGTCCCGTAGGCCCTGGCGATTTTGGAAAGGGTGTCCCCCTTTTTGATCGTATATCCCGCCATGGCTCCCCCTACTTTACATAGTTGCCGATCACATAGCTCACTTCCGCGCCGAATACGCCGAAGCCCTCGTTTACCACGTCGTTTCGGAAGATCAGCTGCAACGTGATGAATTTTTTGATTTTCCGGTTCAGCGCCACTACCTGTGGCGTATCCCGCGTGTTGAACGTGAACCGTCCGAAATCAATGTCCGCAAAGCCGAAAATGTCCATCGTCTCTTCGCGGATCTTCCATTCCCACAGCTTTTCCGTCGCCGCCCACACCTCGATGCTTGAGCGGTTATAGGGCTTTATCATCACGGCGCAGCCCTTTTTAATCATGGTTTTGCGCTTGCCGAAGGTGTCGAAGTCGTCCAGAAGCGTGCTCCATACCGCTTCAATGGGTTGTCCGTCGTCCGAGAACCGCTCCATGGTGTCGCCGTCCTTGAACGCGCAGAATTTTCCCTCCACCGTGCCGAAGTACAGCGTTCCATCCACTTCCAGGAAGCACGTCGCCGGAATGTTCGTCCAGTAGTACCACTCGTACCCCCAGCCTTCGCCCTGCGCCGTCCGCTGGGAAGCGTCCGCCACATAGCAATGGCCGTTGACGCACAGCACGTACCAGTTCTTCCACACTTCCGCGCAGGCGTTTTCCAGCCCGCCTTCCCGCGTCAGCCGGGCGTTGATGAGGCTGCTTCGATCCATCACGGAGCGCTGCTGCGTCACGGACGCGGAAACCACTGCAAACACGCCGTCCCGCGAAAGAAACAGCGGGTCGTCCCGCAGGGAAGCAAAGGTCTTTCGGGAAATCGCGCCCACGCCCTTGATGCCCTGCTTCACCGGGAAAATGATCGTGCCGTCGGTTTTCATCTCCGCCGTCCGCAGGAAGATTTCCGCATCCTGCACGTTGTCCGATTTGACGATCACCAGGTTCTCGTATTGCTTCAAATACCCCATGATGGCTGACGTGTCCGCGCCGATCTGCGTATAGCCGAGATCGGGGAAATACGTCGGGTCGTCCAGCCCGCTGTACCAGTCCACGTTCTTCTCGTCCGGGTTCCCGGACACGAAGAACCGGTTCGCGCTGCCCAATCCGTACATCACGCCGAAGCGGCATTTATTGATCTTATCCGCCGCGCCGGAAACCGTCTTTGCAAATGTCACGATGATGTTGTCAATGCCGCTGCCGCCCGCATACACCGGCGGCGCAGCGGTAAAGGTAATCGTTCCTTTCTCCCTGTTCACCGTGAAATCCGTGCCTTCCGTCTTTTCTGCGCCTTCCACCGTCGCCGTCACCGGGTCTGCGTCAAGGTTCGACGTATCCAGCTGAAACGTGGTGCTTTTCCCGTCGCCGATCATGGAGTTCTTGCGCCACTTGGAAAGCAGATTGAACCCTTCAAAGGCCGTGCCCGAGCCGTCGGCCTTCATGCCGATGGTCGTCGTCGGGACGAAGCAGTCCTTTCCCGTCACGGCCTGATAACTCAGGGCGCCGTTCTTGACCTCCAACGCGCCGTAGGTCTGCCCGTCCAGCAGGTACAAGATCCCCCGGTGTACAAAGCTGAACGATTCTCCGTCTTTCAGTCCTTCGGCGATCTGCGTCCCGTCTGCCTGATAGAGCTTCGTTCCCGCGTGGATGAGGATCCGGCTCACGCCGTCCGAGAGCACGCAGTGATGCAGCCCGTTCACTTTGCCCGTAAAACTGTGCTTTGTTTCCCATCCCGGGCGCTTTTCCGGGAAGCCCGCCACGTCCGGGATGAGGTTGAGCGCATACGGGGAGCGGGAATAGCTCACCTGCGTCTGGTCGGTCGAAAAGTCCACGCCCTGGAACCGCTTGTAGACCCGCGTGTATTTCTTTGTTTCTTCGATGTTTTTGGGCGTCACGCTCTGGGGCATCGTCTATCACCATCCATATACATCTTCCACCGTGCCGTTGAAATGCTTCCGGGCGTCGTCCAGCGCCGCAAGGTATTTTGACCGATAGTTCTCCGCCTGGAAGTTGTCCAGCGCCTCCTGGAAGTACCAGCTTGCAAGGCCATACGGCAGCGCCGCCCGCGTGATCTGGTCGCAGTAGTCGATCTGTTCCGTCAGGTCTGTAAGGACCGGAGCGGTCTCCAGCTGCTCCTTCCCCGCTCTTCGTCTGACGGCGTTTTCGTATGGCAGCGCCTCCTGCAACAGGACGTTCAGAAAATTCACCGCGAAGGTTTTGCTGTCCGCGTCCTCGTTGTCCTTTTCGTAAAGGAACGCGCTGGCCGTCTCGTAGATCTGCTGTCCCGTCATGGTCCCTCCCTAAAAAGAAAAAGGCGGGCGTTGCGCCCGCCTCCTCAGCTGTTGGTTTTGCTGCTCACGTCGGAAGCGTAGAGGCCGTCCTTGGTCGCCACCGCGCGAATGGTCTGATTCGCGCTCATGGTCACGGACGAGGCGTATACCTTCCGGCTCGTGCTGTATCGCGGATCGGAGTTGTCCAGCGTGTAATAGATCACCGCGCCTGCCGTGTCGCTCGTGACCGTCGCGGCGTTGGCGGAAATGGCGATCCCCGGTGCCTTCGCCTGCTTGTCCGTTTTCATCAGTGCCATGACCGCGCCCGCGCGCCTGCCGAGGACAAAGTTGTCGTAGTAGAAATGCCCCTGCAGGATGGATCCGTCCACGTCCTTGTCCTCCGTGATGATGCGCAGCGTATGGATCTTCTTGGGCGCAATGACGCTTTTCCTGTTGAACGCCAGCGCAAACACGCCGTCGGGAAAATACTCGTCCGGCATCTCCACCACCTTGAAGCCGTACAGCATACCGGTCACGCCCTTTTCCAGGGCTTTTCCGGACACCTTATCGATGTAAAGGAACTTGTCGGTATCCAGGATCAGGCTGTAGATCTCCGTCGGCAGCGCCAGATAGTTGTTTTCCATCGGCGCCTTGGCGTTCACCCGCTGCGCCCGCATTTTGATGATCTCCTGCAGGATGTTTGCCTTCGTGGGCTTTGCATCCAGCGTGAAGGTCTTGCCCGCTTTGGACACATAGCTCTGGAGGGCGTACTTGTCCATCTCCGGATAGACCTGCTCGTCCATCTGGGCCTTCATAAATTCCCCGGCCTTTTTCATGCTCAGCTGGTCGGACTGGTTGGTCTTATCGAGGCTGAGACTAAAGGAGCGATCCTGGCTCATGGTCAGCTCCTGCACGGTGTCCTGCACCTCCTGGAGCGTGCCGAAGCGCGCCAGGCCGTCCCGCGCATAATCGTTGAGCGGCACGGTGGTCGCCGTCACGATCTTGAGCGATCGGGAGCCTACCAGGTCATAGTCCTCGCAGGCTTTCCCCGCAAAAAAGCTGTTGACAGTGAAATCCTGCAGCAGCTTGGGAGCAAATTTTGTAACAAGGTTGATTGCCATTGCTTATCCTTTCAAAAACCCCGCGGCAAAGGCGTCGAAGCCGTCCATTTCTCTCGTCTCCGTCACGCTTGTCATGGCGGTTTTTCGGTTCTGTGCGTTCTTTTCTTTCGTCTTTTCCTTCGCTTCCATCTGGGCGCGCAGCGCTTCGGTTTCCTCACGGGCTTTCGCCAGCTCGTACTTACGCATGGCCGAAAGGGGACGTTCTCCCTGCCGGACAGCCTCCTGCACTTCCGCGGGGATTTTGTCCGCCGTGTTCAAATCCGGATATTCGCGCAAAAAATCAGACCAGTCGCGGACGCTTTCCTCCTGCTGCATCCGCCTGGCCTGCTCTTCTTTTGCCTTATCTTCCAGCTGTCGCTTCTGGCTCTCCTGCGCGATCTTCAGTTGCGCCATCTCTTTGGCCGCTTCGTCGGTCAGGCCGGGGTATTTCTGCCGCACGGCCTTTTCCGCTTCCCGCAGCGCAATGCGTTCCTCGTTTTTCTCAAGGTATTCCACGTACTGCTCGCGGGTCATGTTGTTTCGCTGTGCGTAAGCGTCGAGCACCTTGAACTCCCTGCCGCTTCGCACCGCTTCCAGCTCCGCCCGCGTCTTGTCCAGCGCCATCCCCTTTTCTGCCAGCTCTTTGGCTTCCTCCAGGGTGATGGTCCTCTCTTCGTGGTTGTACTTGATCGTCAGCCCTTCCGGCTTCGCTTCCGGTGTGGCGCCCTTCTGCTCCTGCGGTTCAGGCTGTTCCTCCGCAGATTCCTCCGTCTGGGTTTCCCCTGCGGTTTCCTCTGTGGGTTCCTCCGTGGTGTCCTCCGGGTCAATAAAAAAATCAGCGCCGGTCTCCATGGCTTCAATGGCGATGTCGCTCATGGCGTTCTCCTTTCATTTTTCCGGGCGATGGCGACGCCCTTTATAGCATGTTTGGGTCTATCTGTTGCTGCATCTGCTGCGCCGCCTGCATCTGTGCAAGCTGTTGCTGCTGCATGGCCTGCTGCCGCTTAACGCTCTCGATGATCTTGTTTTTGTTTTTGATGTACCGGTCCGGCACCGCCTCAAGGTAATCCACCGGATCCGTGATGATCTGCTTGTTAAAGAGGTTGTCTAGTGTCTGCACCTGCGTCAGCTCCGACCAGTAGGCCGCCGCGCCCACGTCCACCTTAACGCGCAGGTTGATGTCCTCCAGCTGCGCAAAATCCAGCAGGACCATGGTGTTCGTCGGCTCTCCCGTCACTTCGTCCTGTCCCTCCGTCACGACGTACCGCGTGCCGTAGTTTTGGCGCATCATATCGACGATGATCCGCACGTAGTCCTCGACAAACTGATAAAACGCCAGCTTTTGCAGCTCCAGCGGAACAGCGCTTGCCTCCTGCACGGCAATGATGGCCGACGTGTTATCCGGCCTGACGTTGCCCAGCGCAGCATCCGACGCGCCCATGAAATCACGGGTCATGGAGACGGTTTTGTCCACCAGCTCCATCACCTGATAGCTCATGTCCGGCGCCCGGAATCCCGCCGCGATGGCCTCGTTGGGATTGCCCACCACCTCAATGGCCTCGCCCACCCGGTTGGTCCACCGCTCGATCTTGTTGACGTCGTAGGCAATCTTGGGAAACGCCAGCAGCTCCACGTGCCGCACGGCCATGGCAAAGATCTTGTTCGTGGCGATCTGGTTCTGGATCAGCCCGGTCAGCAGCGCCTGCCCGTGATACGAGGACTTGACCTCTTCCCACTGGCAAAACGCCACCGGGTACAGCTTGTAGCCCGTGTTCCATTTTTTCCGGACGATGGCGTCCTGCGTGCTCTTCTGGCACCAGACCTCGCCCTCTTCCCGCCAGATTTTTGTCAGCACCGTGCACAGCTTCCCGTCGTTGCTCGTCTCCCCCTGAGTGGCGTCGTCGTCCGCGTGGATGTCGTCCGCGTCACCGCCGGAAGCCTTTGCTTCGTCCTGCACCTCCTCCACCAGCCGCCGCTGGACGATCATGATCCAGGGCTGCTTTTGCGCCTCCATGCAGTAGGGATTGCCAAATATGACGTTGATGTTCTCCACGATCTCCGAGCGGATTTCCCCCTGCGCCTCCTGCCCCGTCTCCGCATCCGGGTCAAAGTAAAAATACAGGCAGTAGTCCCCGTCCACCGCGCCGTTTCGGATGAGCTTGCGGTATTTTGCCTTGATCTTGTTGTCCTCGATCACCCGCTCCACCTCGCCCGAGACCATCCGGCACAGCTCTTCCAGATCTGCGTCCGGCACAAACGGGGAGAGGTATACCGCCGTTTCGTCCGCCACCAGCGTGGCCACCATGTACGCCACAACGCGCTTCAAAAAATTCATGGTGGGTTTGAGCATGTCGTTGGCCTTCGCGCCCGCCCACTGATCGCCCACATAGAACCGCTCGTTCAGCGCGTAGTTTTCATACAGGCCGATGGCGTTGTTGTAGTCCCTGCCGCCCTGGTATTCTTCCCATACTGCCCGGGCGTCGGTCTTGATCTTCATCCCTGCGGCCTCCCGTTGTAGCGCATCATGTTTTCAAACTGTTCGTCCTGCTTTTGCCGTTTGGCTGCCAGCGCGCCCGAGAGCGCCGCATTGTCCGCCAGCAGCACGTCGTTCTGTCTCTTGAGCAGCTCCACCTCTTTTTGCAGCGCCGCCAGCTCCGCCGCCTGCTCGAGCAGCCGTTCCAGCTTTTCGTCCGCCTCCGCCAGGCTCTTGAGGATTTCGTCCAGTTTTTCCATTCGTCCCATCTCACACCCCGTAATTGACAAATTCTTCCACCGCGTCCTCCGCCCGTTCCTTGCGCCCCGGCCTTGGCCGCCCTGCGATCAGATACCGGATCGCGTCCGGGCTGTGCGTGATGTCGTGCGGCTCTGTGGCGCAGTCGTTCGGGTTCTTTTCGTCCCGCACCAGCGCGGGCAGGCAGCGGATCAACTCCCGGCAGGTGTCGAAAAACACAATGGACGGGCGGGGTTCTCCCTGCTCGTCCATCCGCGGCTGCAACCAGTCCTTGAGGTTGAGCCAGCCCGTCACTCTGTCGTTTTTTGCCTTGCTCAGCGGCACGCCGCCCCGGGCAAAGCCCTCCGCGATCGTCCGCCCCGTGTCCTTCGTCCGGCCCCACAGGTCGGGCGGCGCCAGCGTGGTATACACCGGTTCCGGCGACCGCCGGGCGATCTCCGCCGCCGCCCGGTCCACCGTCAGGTCGCTCTGACAATACTCCCGGTACACGTACCCCCGGCCAAAGTTGTCAAAGGCCGCCCAGTAGCATGCCAGCATGTCCAGCCCGTAGTCGATCGCCCGGTACACCCGCCAGTCCTGCGGGATAATGAACGGCTTGACCACATGCACCTCCGGCCGCCACTCGTCAAAATATTGGCCCTCGAAGATGTCCCAGTCGCCCTCCAGCAACGCCTTGCGCTCCTTTTCCGGCAGCCCCTGCAGCCGCTTGAGGTAATCCGGGTCTTTGGCCATCAAAAAGACGTTCTCTTCGACCCGCGCCGGGATAAATACCCTCGTCTCGTTCCCGGCGGCAAATTCCTCTCCCGCCGGCGCCGGATCGATAAACCGTTTTTTGACCCAGGCGTGGCCCACGTTGCCCGGGTTGGTGGAGCTCTTGATCTGCTTGGGGTAGTCGTTTGCCCCGCGGCAGCGGGAGTGCATGTAGAGGTACATGTACTCCGTGAAATGGGTCAGCTCGTCAAAGCGGATCACGTCGTACTCCGCCGACTGGTACTGCGTCACGTCCTTGTCGCTGTTGAGATAGCCAAAATCCACGATCGAGCCGTTGACAAACGTCATGGAGTGCTTGGCGCCGTTGTAGACGTACAGCCCCTTCGGATAGACCTCGAGCGCCGTCCGGATCAGCGATTTTTCCAGCTCCGGAAATGTGCGCCGCAGGATCAGCTGCTTACTCCTGCCGTATTGCAGGGCGTAGAGCATCGCGTCAAGCAGCTGGACGTAGCTCTTTCCACCGCCCGCCGCGCCGCCGAAGAGCACCTCAAAGCTCCGCGCGTCCAAAAATGCCTTTTGCTTGCGCGTGATGGACAGCTCCACTCAGTCCACCACCTTGATATTGACGTCCAGCTTTTTGCCGTCGCCGGCTGAAACCTCCTTGCGATCCACAAACATCCCCAGATGCCTGCCGCACAGCTCCAGCGCCTTGACCTTGTCGCACATCCGCACGTCCCGCTCGATCCCGCCGTCGCCTATCCGTACCCGCACCGCGGCGATGCAGGCAAGATCTTCTGCGGCAGCGTCGTCTCTCACGCCGCCATTGTTGATGTCGAGCACGTCCGCCGGGTTGGCAAACGCCACCTTGCCCAATTCCGCCAGCACCCGGTCCGCCGTCACTCCCGTCCTGCGGGAGCGCGCCGCCAGCGCCTTGTCGATCTCCGCCCGCACCGCCTTGTTGGCCATCAGCTTGCTTGCGGTCTTGCGCGCGCTGTGCGGGCTGTACCCGGCGCGTATGGCGGCCTGCGTCCCGTTGAGATCAACCAGGTACTCCTGCACATATGCCTTGCGCTTGTCAGACAGCATCCGCCCCGCTCCCTTCCTGTCGCTCCCCGCGCGGGGGAGCTGAATAAAAAAGGGACGGTCTGCCCGCCCCTGAATCTCCAATTACATCTTATCACATCTCCAGCGGACATTAACGGACATCTTGCAACGCTTGCCGTATCTCTGTCTCGATCCGCCTGCAATGTCTCTCGGCGTATCCCGCCCGCCGCGCCACCTCCCGCCAGCTGTACCCGTCCACGTACCGCAGCCGCAGCACGGCGGCCTTGTTTGGCGGCAGGGTGTCCAGCCAGCGCTCCACCGTCCGCAGGTGCTCTTCGAGCGCCACCAGCTCCCGCAAGAGGTCCGCCCGAAGCTCCTGCATCTTGGCCACGGCCTCGCCGATTGCGTCCCGGTTGCCCCCGCTTCTGGGCGCGTGGGTCAGCGGCTTGGCCGCCGCGCTCGTGATCTGCTCATTGATGCGCTCGATCCGGTCTTGCAGCGATTTGATTTTGCTCCGCCGCCACCAGCACTCCCTCAGCTCGTCTACTGTCATCTGTTCATCCTTTCCCGCCGCGCGCGGCGTGTCCGCTTTCGTCTGCTTCCAAAACTTTTTTTGATTTTTCTAAAAAATTTTTGATTTACCTATTGCAATCTGCGTAAAAATATGGTAATATGTATACATGAGGTAAGGGAAAAGACCTCAAAACAAAAATCAAAAGGAGAAATCACAATGAAGTACATCAGCATCAACAACGGCAACACCTGGAACACCGCCCGCGAGATCATCGACGAAATCCTCGAAAACAACCTCTGGGACGCGGTCGTCGAAATGATGGATGACGAGACCCGCGAAACCGTCGCCGCCGAACTTGCCCCCTGCACGGAAGAGGAGTTTTTGAACCGCTACCTCGAAATCGCCCCCGATAACCTCATCATCGGCTAACCCTTCTAAGGCTTCCCCGGACTGAGCCGATCAGTCCGGGACCATTAGAAACAATACAGGGAGGACACCAACATGAGCAGGTACATCATCACCATCCGCGCCGACGTTTGGATCGGCGACACCAACATCACCAGCGACGACATCGTAGACGCCTACATCGACGAGGCGGAGACGGCAGAGGAGGCGCTCAGTCGCTTTGACTGGTCCCGCTGCATCGACGGCAAGGACCAGGAGGAACGCCAGCAGGCGGGCGACGAAGTCGAAACCGCATGGACGATCTCCGCCTACGAGCTGGACGAGGACGGCGGCCCGCTGAACACGGACGAGCCGGACGCCACAGAGACCCGCTGGGAACGCACCATCTGGACCGAGTACGACAACTAAGGAGGATATCAACATGACGCACACCTACAAGATCATCACCGCCTGCAAAAACTGGCAGCGCGGCTCCGGCTGGTACAACAGCGACGTGCTGGACGAGGACGAAATCACCCTCGACGGCTCCATGCCGGAGGACTACCTGGACAGCTACGAGTGGTTTGACTGGATCCTCGACGCCCTGCCCGAGACGGCCCGCCAGCACGACGGAGACGATGATGAGACCCTGTGGACCGTCAGCGCCTACGAGCTGGTCGAGGACGAGTGGGGCGATCTGTGTAAGGCAGACGACGAGCCCGCCGTGGAGGCCAAGCGCTGGGAGTGCGATCTCTGGGAGCACTTTTACCCGGACGGCAAAGAGTATTGACCACTTCCCGCCGGAAACGGCGGGATTTCCCCTTCAACTTTTTTAAAATATTTTTGCTTACCCTATTGCAATCTACGCAAAAATATGGTAACATGTATACATGAGGGATGGGAAAAGCCCTCAAACAAAAAGCAAAAGGAGAAATCACAATGAAGGGCAGCATGAAGCAGATCGAATGGGCAGAGGAACTCAAGGCGCAGACCATGACGGTGCTCGAATGGGCGCGCGACAACTTCCCAGCCGATTACAAGGACGGCGACAAGCAGATTTGGAAGGAGAATCTGACCGGTCTGATGATGTGTCTCGACCGCGTAGAGCGCGCCAGCGACATCATCGACGCATTTAAGGACGGTGCGCCTTACGCCTGCACGATGAAGGATATGGGCCGCATCGCCTCTATAATCAAAATCTGGATCATCAATACCCGCTACCCCATCATCACAGTGCCGACGCAGGACGAAATCCGCGCCGAACTGGCCGCCGAAGAAACCAGCGAAGAGGCCGCTCCGGTCGAAGAATCCGAAGAAGCCGAATATGACGTCGCCGCCATGTGCGCCGAAGAGTTTGCGAAGGCCGCTATTGCATCCGCCGAAAGCGGCAACCTCAAGTCCGCGCAGCTCAATGCCGATTGGGCCGCTGACGCCGCCCGTCATACTCCTGCGCCTTGCGCCCGAAAATCCGCCGAAGAAGCCGCCCGCGCTGTTGGAAAAGCAAAAAACAAAAACAGGGAGGACTGACCATGAAAGCAAAGCTCTATGCCCACCTTATGCAGGACGCCGAGAACATCTCCGACCGCGACGCCTATGTCTCCGACTGGGCCCTGTCCTCTGTCTGGGGCGCTCCCATCCCAGACGATGAGTGGGTGCAGCTCATCGATATGCTTGGCCATATGTGGGACGCGGCTCATTTGACCATCAAGGACATTCGCGCCGCCGCCGGAATGTCTCAGTCTGTATTTGCGGATCGCATCGTCGCCTCCCTCCGCACCGTACAGAGCTGGGAATACGGGCGTAACAAGTGCCCGCTCTTTGTCCGCCTCATATTGGCGGAGCGGTTCGGCCTCTACCAGCCGCCGGAGGTGGAGTGACATGCTGTTGACCTGCCGGATATGCGGCAAGTCTTACGACGGCAATGTCCAAAGCTCCACCGTCTGCCCCGAGTGCGCCGCCGAAGCCCGGAAAACCACCATCCGCCCCCGCGTCTGCCGGGAGTGCGGGCAGACGTTTTCGGGCGGCCCGCGCGCCTGGTACTGTCCAGAGTGCCGCGCCGGGAGGAAAAAGGAGCAGAAGCACCGCTATCAGACCGCCAAAGCAGCGCGTCCGCTCGGCAGTACGGACACTTGCGTCGTCTGCGGCAAGCCGTATACCGTCGCCAGCAGCAGGCAGAAATACTGTCCGGACTGCGCCGCCGAGGCCGTCCGAGCCGTTGTCGCAGCGCACAAGCGGGAGTATAACCGCGCTGTCGATGTGCCGCGCCGCCGCATTCGCCGTGAGCAGGCCCGCATGCCTGCTCACGGCTTGCGAAACACCCTGTCTGTCACTGAGCTGCTGGACAATGCCCGAAACATTTTGCACCTCTCCCAGAGAGATATTGCTACGATCTGCCGCGCCGACCCGTCTGCGGTATGCAGGTGGTATTCCGGAGACCAACACCCCTCTCTCAAGCAGGTCTCCCGGTTGCTGCGTTTTGCAAACAATTTTGACGCGGCGATCCCGCCCTCCAAAATTCTCAAGCTCCGGCGGCATTTGGCTCTCACGCAATCCGAGTTTGCCGCATATGTGGGCGTTTCCGCAAACACCGTTGCCTCCTGGGAGCACGGGGAGTTTGCCCCGCGCGGCGCCAACGCGCAAAAGATGCTGCGGCTGGCGGAAACCCCCGCTGAATTTGGCGTCCCGCCGGTGCTTGGGTATCGGCAAATCGTTGCTCTCCGCAATCGGCTGGGGATAGACAAAGACGCCTTTGCGGTTTTGCTCGATGCCGACGCAGCGACGGTCACAAAACTGGAGACCGGATCGATCCGCGCGAATCTGGAGCAGCGCAAAAAACTCGCGTCCTTACAACTCCAGAAGGCTCCCCGGCCCGTCCGGACAAACGCTCATGCGGATTTGATGGGCAGGCGGTTTGGCAAGCTCACCGTGATCGCCAAAGCAGACCCGTATGTGGCGCGCTCCGGAAACAAGATCCCACGCTGGCGTTGCAAATGTGATTGCGGCAAAGAGACCGTCGTGTCCCATTACTCCCTCCTGCGCGGTGCTACCCAAAGCTGCGGTTGCTTGCGCAAGGGGCGCCCGCGCAAACAGTGACAGCCGGGGCTTAATGCCCCGGCTTTTTGGTTTGAAATATAGTTTGGATCATCCGCTTTTTCCCTCCGGCAGCGCGGGAAGCGGCATCCAGTGCGTGACAGTGTCCTCAATGCCCACGGCGCTGTACTCGTCCCAGTTGTGCAGACACTCATACCATCCCGGATTGACATAGTAGTCGTCGGCCTGCTCGTCGTACCTGTCGCAGCACTCATAGTCCCAGTTGTAACTTGAGTTCTGCCGGAGCACTCCGCCCGGCAGGTAGAATGCAATGCACTGATACCGGTATCCGCCCGCCGTCTTGCAGGATGCAAGCACCTCGACCTCCATAGGCGGCTTTTCATTCGTTACGTTGATCCACTTAGTCATCTGTCGTCCTCCTCCATCGGCAGGTACATTCTCGCCCCGCAGTTGGGACAGTAGTTGCTTTGGCAGCTTTGCGCTGCGCCGCACTCGCTGCACTCCAGCCAGTCCATTATGTCGTTTTCTCCACGGGCAATCCACTTCCCGTGCGCTGGAACCGGCGCGATCTGCGCGTCCTGCGCACACTCCTTTCTCACCTTTTCCCACTTGCGCAGGAGCTTTGCATATCTGTCGACCTCCCCTTCGTCGCGCATAAGCTGCGGCATACAGTCCTCCCATTTGCCGAGCACCTCTTCGGCCATTTCCACCGCCCGCCGCTCAAAAGCGTGCGGGCACTCGCCGTCCTTGTTGACGTAGGCGTACCACATCCAGGCCAGCGCCCGGCGGAGCCGGTCATACTCATCGCCCTCCACGACGTTGGCAAACGGGATCTGCATGACCAGCCGCTCCCCCAGCTCACCCAGCCGCCGCTGAAACGAGCCCTCCGGATACTTTCCGCCTCCCGCAAAGAGCTTCAGCGCGTCCTCGCGTTTGATATAGTCGTTCATTTTGCCCTCCTCAAAATGCCTTGCCGTGCTTGTACGGCCTGCCCTTGTTGTAGTTGTGCTTGATCTCCACCACCTGCCAGAGGTCAAGGCCCTGCTCTTGCAAATACAGGTCAACCTCAGCCACAATGGACAGTAGCGCCGCAAGGATTGCTTCGGCGTTTTCCTCTACCAACCCAGCGTGCAAATCAACAACAAGACAGTGCAGCCATGCGATCTCACTGCCAAAATCTTTTGCTTTTTCAGTTTTTTTGAGTTCTTTTTGCACTTTTGCGTATTTTTCCAGTGGCGCCGCCATGTATACCGCCATATCCAGCACCCGGATCACCGCGTCCGCCAGCTCCACGGCGACGCCCTCCGGCTTGCGCCCGTTGAAATAGCAGGGCGTGCAAATCTCCTCCCCGTTGGGGCCGAGCACATACATCATCGGGCGGTTGTCGCGGGCCTCTTCGAGCGCCTCCGACAGCTCTGAGTGGATCAGGGCGATGACCTCGCCCGTGCTGCGTTTGGTCTCCCACCAGCCGTGTTTGACCGCGTTCTCGTGGATTTCCTTGGCCCATTCTGTGATCGTCATTTTGTTATACCTCCATACATTTTGATTCCCGCCATGATGTAGTCCACGCAGGGGAGCGCCACGGAGTTTCCCAGACAGCGGTACCGCGCCGTGTCGCTGATCGGTCTGCCGTCCGCGCCGTACTCCGTCCAGCCGTCCGGGTAGCCCTGCAATCTCTCGCATTCCAGCGGCGTCAACCGCCGCACGATCCTGCGCTGTGCAACGGCGTGGATCACGATGGGCTGCTCGTGCAGGCAGGTCAGTGCCGGGCTTTTGTCCTGCACGATCTCTGCGTTGGCCTGCCCGCTTGCCATCGCGATACACAGGTCGGTTTCATTTCCCTGTCCGGCGTGGCGGTTAAACCCCGCGCCGGATGCGCAGGGCGTAGCGGCTACATCCGGGTGGAGCACCTCTCCCGCAGCGCCGCCTCCAACGCGGGCGGCAAATCTTTCCCACGGTTTTTGACCCGTCGCAAGATGCCCTCGCAGGCTCTCCGGCTCAAACAGTATTTGTCCGGCGCGTCCTCCTGCAAGATCGAGGACAAGGTACACTCTCTTGCGGCGCTGGGGCACTCCCAAGTGCTGCGCGTCAAAAACTCTGTAAGCAAGGCTCCATCCGTCTCCGGCGTAACAGTCTGCGTAGGCCCATCCGCCCGGCGGAACCGGAGGCATAACGGCCTGCGGCTCCGCGATCCGGACGAGTTCTTCAAGGACCCGCCGGAAGTCCTCGCCCCGTCGGCTGCTGAATGCGCCGGGGACGTTTTCCCAAACAGCGTAAGTTGGATACAATCCATTGGTTTCCTCCCGCATCCTTCGGATAATGTCCACGGCGGCCAGAAACAGGCCGCTGCGCGCTCCGTCCAGTCCTGCTCTCTTGCCTGCGACGGACAAGTCCTGACAGGGAGAGCCAAAGGTGATGATATCCACCGGCGGCACGCGGTCGAGTTTGGTCACGTCTCCCAGATGGACCATCTGCGGCAGGTTGCGCCTGGTGATGGAGATGGCGTTGGGCTCGATCTCCGACGCCCACGCCGGTTGAATGCCGTACCAGCTGGCCGCCAGCGGAAACCCGCCGATGCCGTCAAACAAGCTCCCCAGCGTCATGTCTGCTCCTCAAAAATCGTCTTGCCCATCCGCCGGGCGTAGGCTGCTTCCCACGCCGCGCCGGTACTGTCCTCCCAGCCCGGCAGCAGAAGAAGCCCGTCCGCCGCGTCGATCATGGCCAGGTTGATGGGCGGGTATCTGTGATACTCCATCTGCGGCAGCACTGCCGGGTTGATGACCTCAAGCCCCTGCTGTCTCAGCCGCGCCGCAGCGGCGGCAAACTGCTTTTTGTACTCCGGGTTCCCGCTGATCTTGCCCGAGATGTAGACGATCATGCCTTACCTCCGTTGTAGATGACCAGCATCGACGGAAACGCCGCCGCATTTTTCGCCGGAATCCCATTCAGCTCGAATTTCAACCGCCCCCGCAGGAAAATCACCTCAGCCTTTCCCAAAATCCAGTCGTGGAAATAGGACACGTCCGGCCGCGCCGGAATCAGCATGACAATGGTCACGCCCTTTTGCGCCTCCTGCCATGCCTTTTTGACCCACTTGCCCGTGCTGCGGCCATAGGGCGGATTGCACCAGACCGCGCCGCCCACGTCCCAGCTCTGGCTCAGGCCGTTTTGCGCCGGGGTAAAATACCGGGCGCATTTGGCGTTGTGATCTTCCGCCGCCGCGTCCAGCACAAAGTGATACTTGGCGTTCAGCTCGTCAAAAAATTTCTGCGGGGTCTCCCAGTCCATCCGCTGGGAGGAAAACAGCACCTCGTTCATCCTTCTAACCTCCACAGTCCGTCCTTGCCTTTGGTCAGGCCCTGCGCTTTCAGCAGATTTTCGCGCCGCCGGTGTTCCGCCTCTTCCCAGCCGCACCGGGGACATTCCTCCGGGCGGCATTTTTTGCTGCGTTTCGGATCGATTCTCAGCTTGCATTTGGTCATTTTTGTCTCCTTTCCGGGTGATCGTCAGGATTTTCCCCCGGTCGAGCCTTTTTGCGCCGGTCAAGTTTGTCCGGTCGGACGGCCTTGTACAGCTCACAGGCAAAAGCAACGTCCGTGATCCCCGCTTTCGTCCGCTCCCGGCTTTTGGCGCAGTAGGCTTTGCCGTCCACGCACCGATAGGCCACGCACGTGCCGCATCTCATCTCCGTCCCTCGTACTTTCCGCAGGCGCGCCCGCGATACTTGACCTTGACGTAAGGGATGATCCGGCAGCAGCTCTCCGCCGCCACGTAGTGCTTGCAGGAGGCGCAGGTCTTTTTTTTCGGTCCCTCTCCGTACAGTGCGATCATCCCCGCGCCCGGTTTGTAGGGTTCAGCCTGCCGGACGTGGTTCCGGCTGTACACTCCCGAGAGGTCCATGGTGTACTGTTCGTAGTTCATTGCGGCCTCCATTTCTTGTCCGGCTCAAACTCCGGGCAGGCGTTGACCTGATAGCTTTTTCCGTTGGGCGTTGCGTCCCATCCGGAGACGGGTTCAAACCGCGCCGCCCAGCTGCACCCGCGGGTGCAGGCTTTGTTGCAGCGCCAGCAGAGCGTTCCCTTCGGCTCTGCCGGTTCTTCCCGCTCCTTGCGTCTGTCTTGTTCCGTGCGGGGCTTTTTGATGTCGAGCATATTGCAGCGCTGCCGTATCGCGCTTTCGCTGCGGCCCATGATTTCGGCGATCTCCCGCCTGCTTTTTCCGGCCTCCGCCAGCTCCTCCAGCCTGTCGTCCTCTGCCCCTGTCCAATATGCGCAGACGGGCAGGTTCATGGCCAGCCTTTTTTGTGCGCAGGCGGCGGGCGTGCGCCCCAGCGCCTCGCCGATCTCTTTTTTGCTCTTCCCGGCGGCGATCATCTCGACGAGCCTGTCCTCTTCGGCTCTCGTCCATGGGCGGCTCGCGGCGACGGACAGTCCCAGTCTGTGTTTGCGCTCGCTGACGCTTTTGCGGGAGCGATTTATCTCCACGGCGATCTGTGCGGCGGTGCATCCCCGATTTGTCATTTCGATCAGCACAGCGGTTTCTTCCGGTGACCACGGTCCTCTGTTCACAGCCAGTTCCTCCCAAAAATCCGCATAAATTCCTCGCGGGAGTGGGTGCGTTCAAAGGCTTCCTGCCCGGCGCGTTTCAGCTCAAGGTCAAGGGCGCGGTTCTCGTGGACCCCTTGCGGGCCGGTGTGCTTGTCAGCCCTGAGCCAGACCCACAGGCCGTACTTTTCCGAGAGCTTTCGGTTCCCGCTGCCCCCGAAGATGTGGTGCTTGTGCAGGTCCCGGACGTCGCCCGTATACCAGCACATTTTCTCAGTTTGCAGGATGCTCTTCACAGCGCACCTCCCCGGTCTTTTTGTCGATGAGCACGATGGGGTCTCCCAGTTTGTAGCCGTTCAAATTTGCGACAAACCGGAGTGTGTCCATGGTTTCCTGGTATCTTTTCGCCTCGTGGTCGATGGGGGCTTGGTGTAGTGTGCTCAAAGTCTTACCTCCCGCTCATAGTCCGCCGCGGCCAGATCGGCCATTGTCCGGATCCCCAGCGTGTCCCACTCCTCCAAGCAGACCGAGGCGTAGCCAAAGGCGCTCTTGGCGTTGGCCATCGCCGCCCGGCGGTACGCCTCCCAGATCAGCTCCTCCGGCGATCCCATGCAGTACCACCTCACCGCCGCATCCAGCTCCGCCTCCGTCGGGGTCCGTCCCCATGCCTCCCTGTAGTGCTCCGCCGCCCGCAGGCGGATGAGGGAGTAGTCCACATTCCCTCGCGCGCGCGCGTCGCTACCATCGTCATCGTCTTTATTATTCTCTTC
>ERZ1034701.96-NODE-96-length-37505-cov-16.049720_pt1 | contig 37505 bp, 66 predicted proteins | sample MGYA00520651_ERZ1034701 | MGnify/ENA primary metagenome ERZ1034701 (study PRJEB33766, sample SAMN09781713) | gut metagenome | biome: gut microbiome | host: Homo sapiens | place: Madagascar | study: EMG produced TPA metagenomics assembly of the PRJNA485056 data set...
GCCTGCGTATTCTTCCGAGGTAGGGCGTGCGATACGCAGGCCGTTCGCGAGGCCCCCCTACAAAAGCGCGGCGATAAGTAATCTACGCGCACGCGCGGACAGACGGCAAAAATCACGCGAAAAGGAGGCGTTTTCTGTGGCGAATCAGCGGAAAAAAACCAAAGAACAGCGGATCCGCGCGGAGAAAGCGCGCCTGAAAAAGCTTTACCGGAATCTGCCGAAGGAAGCGGCCGGGACCGTCGCGGGCCTCATCGATCAGGCGGCCTTTATGCGCATCGAGTGCGAGGACATGGCGGACGACCTGCGGGAAAACGGCTGGACGGAGAAATTCCAGCAGTCGGAGCGACTGGAACCATATGACCGCGCCCGGCCCATCGGGCAGGCATACAACTCGACAAACGCGAACTACCAGAAGATCATCAAGCAGCTCACGGCGCTCCTGCCGAAGCCGGACACCGCGCCAAAGCAGGAGGACGACGGCTTTGCAAGCTTTGTCCGGGAGCGTGACGAGGCATGAAGCTCACGCGCTACCCGGAGACCTACAACCCCATCCTCGAGTATTGGGACGCGATCCAGTCGGGCTGCGAGACTGTCAGCCTGAAAGTGCAGAAGACCTACCGGCACGTGGTGGAGCAGCTGGAAAACACAGATTCCGAGTTTTATTATTCCCCGCGCCGGGCAAACCACGTCCTCGAATTTTTTGAGAACTACTGCCACCACTCCAAGGGCAAGGCGGGCGGACAACTCGTCCGGCTGGAGCTATGGGAAAAAGCGCTGCTGGCGACAATCTTTGGCTTTATCGATATCGAGGGAAACCGCCAGTACCGCGAGGCCATCCTCATCGTCGGAAAGAAAAACGGCAAATCGCTGCTGGCCTCCGGCGTCGGCCTGTATTTGCAGCTGGCGGACGGCGAAGCAGGCCCGGAAGTCTACGCCGTAGCCACCAAGCGAGACCAGGCAAAGATCATCTGGCAGGAAGCAAAGCGCATGGTGCAGAAATCACCGGCGCTGCGCAAACGGACGCGCTGTCTGGTTGGCGAGGTGGACAGCGATTATAACGATGGCGTATTCAAGCCGCTGTCCTCGGACAGCGACACGCTCGACGGCCTGAATATCCACGGGGCCATGATGGACGAAATCCATCAGTGGAAAAACGGCAGACCGCTGTACAACATCATTGCCGACGGCGATCAAGCCCGCGCACAGCCGCTGCGATTCATCACCTCCACAGCCGGCACCATTCGAGAAGATATCTACGACGAAAAATACGAAGAGGCCGAGCGCATCATAAACGGCTACGAAGATCCGGACGGGTACCACGACCCGCGCCGGATCGCGTTTATTTACGAGCTCGACAAACGCAGTGAGTGGACGGACCCGGACTGCTGGAAAAAGGCAAATCCGGGCCTCGGGACGATCAAGTCCTACACGGCCCTCAAAGAGCGGGTCGAGCGGGCGGAGAAAAACCCGGCCCTCGTCCGAAACCTCGTCTGCAAGGATTTCAACATCCGCGAAACGTCCTCCGAAGCCTGGCTCAACTTCGAGCAGCTCGACAACCGCGACACCTTCCAGCTCGACAAAGAAAACCGCCGCCTGATCTGGCAGCACCACATGGCGGACGGCCAGACGCAGGAGCGTATCCTGTCCTACCCGCGATACGGCATCGGCGGCGCGGATCTGTCCAAGACCACCGACCTGACGGCGGCGAAGGTGCTGTTTCAGGTGCCGGAGCTGCCAGAGATCCTGTTTGTGCTGCAGATGTACTGGCTGCCGCAGGACCTTTTGGAAAAGCGCGTCACGGAGGACAAGATCCCCTACGACAAGTGGCATGAGCGCGGGCTGCTCCGCCTGTCCGAGGGCAACAAGATCCGCTATGAGGACGTAAAAGCATGGTTCATCGAGGTACAGGAAGACCTCGATATTTTTATACCCTTTATCGGCTATGATGCGTGGTCGGCGTCTTACTGGACGGACAGCATGGCGGACTATTTCGGGGCAGAGGCCATGCTTCCCGTGCATCAGGGCGTGAAAACGCTTTCCGAGCCGATGAAACGATGCGGGAACGATCTGAAGTCCAAGCGGATCGTCTACAACAACAACCCAATTGACAAGTGGTGCATGGCAAACACCGCCTACGACGAGGACAAAAACGGCAATATCCAGCCGCACAAAACGAGCAAGTCCACGCGCCGCATCGACGGCACAGCGGCCCTGCTAGACGCCTACACGATCTACGATCAGAAGCAGGCAGAATACACTAGTATGCTCTAGGAGTGAGACAATGGGATTTTTTAAAAACCTCCTGACGAATATCACGACAACCAAGCGCGTCTCGACCGTCCAGATGGTGCAGGAGCGCGGGAATGGCTTTTATAGCTACAACGGCAAAATGTATCAGTCCGACATCGTCCGCGCCTGCATCCGGCCGAAGATCAAGGCCATCGGCAAGCTGACGGCAAAGCACATCCGGGAAACGGTCACGGCCTCGGCGCGGAAGCTCACCGTAAATCCGGAGCCGTATATCCGGTTCCTGCTCGAGGAACCGAACCAGTATATGACGGGCCAGTTGCTGCAGGAGAAGCTGGCCGCGCAGCTGGTCCTCAACAACAACGCGTTTGCCGTGATCCTACGGGATGAAAACGGCCTGCCGAACGCCATTTTCCCGGTCGCGGCCATGCAGGCAGACGCTGTCTATGACGCGGGCGGAAATTTGTATCTGAAATTTTACATGCAGAACGGCAGCGTCCTGACGTTTGCCTATGACGATATCATCCACCTGCGCGGGGACTTTTACGAGAATGATATCTTCGGCGACCCCATTGCTCCGGCCATTGTGCCACTGATGGAGATCGTCACCACGACGGATCAGGGCATCGTCAAGGCCATCCGGAATAGCGCCGTCATCCGCTGGCTTTTGATGTTCGCAGCCTCCATGCGCGCGGAGGATATCAAGAAGCGCGCGCAGGACTTTGCCGACAGCTTCCTCAATGTTTCCAACGGCACGGGCGTCGCGGCCGTAGACGCAAAGGCAGAGGCAAAACAGATTGACCCCAAGGATTATGTACCGAACGCCGCCCAGATGGATAAAACCACGCAGCGCATTTATGCCCTGTTTAACACCAACCCGCATATCGTCACATCAATCGCGACGGAGGACGAACAGAGCGCGTATTTTGACGCCGAGATCGAGCCGGTGCTGAAGCAGCTCAGCGGCGAGTACACCCGCAAGCTATTCTCCCGGCGCGAGCGCGGCTGCGGAAACCGCATCGTATTTGAGGCCTCCGCTTGGGACTTCGCCTCGACATCGACAAAGCTGAACCTTTTGCAGCTGGTCGACCGAGGCGCGCTGACGCCGAACGAATGGCGGCGCGCATTCAATCTTGCACCGGTAGACGGCGGGGACAAGCCGATCCGCAGGCTGGACACGCAGCCGGTCGACCGGAACGCCACGCAGAAAGGAGATGAAACCACATGAAGATCAGCATTCGCGGGCCCATCGTATCCAGCAATCGGCACCGCCTCTATCAGTTTTACGGCATGGAAGCGGCAAGCCCAAAATCTGTAGCCGACGCGCTTGCCAAGGGAAACAGCGAGCGGGCAGAAGTCGAGATCAATTCCGGCGGCGGCGAGATCTTCGCCGCGAGCGAGATCTACACCGCCCTGCGCAGCTACGCCGGCGGCGTCCACATCCGCATTGTAGGCCTCGCAGCCTCGGCCGCGTCCATCATCGCCATGGCAGGCGAGTCGGAAATGACACCGACCGGCATGATGATGATCCACAACGTCCAGTCCAGCGCCGACGGCGACTACCGCCAGATGGAGCACACCGCCGGTGTTTTGCGAGACGCCAACCACGCCATTATCTCGGCCTACGTCGCCAAGACCGGCAGGCCGGAAGCGGAGATCGCCGCCATGATGGACGCCGAAACATGGATCACAGCGGAGCGGGCCGTAGAACTCGGCCTCGTCGACCGCGTGATGCAGCCGGATACCGGCCAGAAGCCGCTCGCAGCGGATTTTTATTCCGGCATGCTCAGCGAAGACGCGCTCCGGCGCGCGGAAAACTTTTTAAAAGGTCAGGCCGCAGAGCCTGATTTTTTTATGCCCGAACGGGCGCAGGCAGAAGCAAAACTGAAATTTTTAAAACTCAAAGGAGAATTGAAATGACGAAGGAAATTTACAACATCCAGCGCCAGAAGCTCATGGACGACGCCCAGAAGCTGCTGGACGAAGGCAAGACCGCAGAGGCGCAGGCCAAGATGAAGGAAGTCGAGGCCCTTGACGCCAAGTTTGAGGAGGAAGCCAAGATTCAGGCAAACCTCAACGCGCTTGCAGGCCAGAAGGTTGCGGCACCGGCTGCGGCAGCGCAGTCCGTCGACCTGTCCGGCACGGCGAAAACTCCGGACATGCTCGACCGGTACGACACCGACGAGTACAAGAAAGCCTTTATGAACTATGTCCTGACCGGCAAGAAGATCCCGGCAGAGCTGACCAACGTGGACGCCAACACCAAGACCTCCGACGTCGGCAGCGTCATCCCGACCACGACCATCCAGAAGATCTACGAGAAGATGGAAGCTATCGGCATGATCCTGCCGCGCGTAACACACACGTCCTACGCGGGCGGCGTCCAGGTCCCGACCAGCTCGGCCAAGCCGACGGCCTCCTGGGTCGCCGAGGGTGAGGGCTCCGACAAACAGAAGACTTCGACCGGCAAGATCGTCTTTGCGTACCACAAGCTGCGCTGCGCGATCTCCATGTCGCTGGAAGTTTCCATCATGGCATACCCGATGTTCGAGGCACAGTTTGTCCGGAACGTCGCCAATGCGATGGTAAAGGCGAAGGAGCAGGCCATCATCAACGGCACCGGTTCCGGTCAGCCGAAGGGAATCCTTGCGGAGACCGCCCCGACCGGCCAGAACATCGACATTGCCGCCGCGACAACTGCTCTGACCTACAAGGATCTGTGCAAGGCCGAAGCTGCGCTGCCGCAGGCATATGACGGCGCGGTCTGGTTCATGTCCAAGAAGACCTTCGAGACGCAGATCGTCGGCATGGTAGACAACAACGGCCAGCCCGTCGCGCGCGTCAACTACGGCATCAACGGCAAGCCCGTCAACTACATCCTCGGCCGCGAGGTCATCCTGACCGGCGACTACCTGCCGGCCTTTGCGGCGTCGGTCACGGCCGACACCGTCTTCGCCTTTATGTTCGATCCGGCGTACTACCTCTGGAACGAGAACATGGGCATGACGGTAAAGCGCTACACCGACGAGGACACCGACGACGAGGTCACAAAGGCCATCGAGATCGCCGACGGCGCGTGCGCCGATGTCAACAGCCTCGTCACGCTGACCAAGAAGAAAGCCTGACGGCGCGCGGCCAACAGGGAGGGATAACCAATGGCTTTGATCAACGTTGCAAAAACCGCCCTGCGGCTGACCACAAACGCCCTTGACGACGAGCTCAAAGACGAGATCGACGCCTGCCTCATGCGCCTGCACCTTGCGGGCGCAGAGGGAGCGGACGAAGATCCGCTGGTAAAGGACGCCGTCCGCGCCTACGTCCGCTGGCAGCATGATTTCTGCGGACGCGGAGAGGAATGGAAGACCTGCTTTGCAGATATCCGCGACGCCATGGGACTCTCGGACGATTACCGGGAAGTCCCGGCCAGCGGCGGAACAGGAGGCGCGTGCTGTGATCTTTGATACGCAAATCACGCTGCGCCTGCTCTCCTACCCTATCGTAAACGGCCAGACGGCGGAAAAGCTCGAGCGGGAGACCACCGTCTGGGCTGCCCGCAAGTCCGTAAACCGCGCAGAGTATTATCAGGCCGCGCAAGCCGGCAAGCGCACGGACGCAATTTTCCGCATGCACAGCGCGGAATACGGCGGCGAGCAGCAGCTCGTCTGCGGCTCCGACGTGTTTGACATCGTCCGCAGCTACGGGCAGGAAACAGAGGAAATCGAGCTGACCTGCAAACGGAGGGACGGCGCATGATGATCTACGAGGCGCTATCAAGCCTGGGCGTTCCGGTCTGCCATCCGCCATACAAGGGCGGGGAAGAAACCTACATTACCTATCAGCTGCTCGGCCAGTCCGGGCAGCTCTACGCCGAGGGCGGCGAGGCCGAGACCGGCGTGCAGTACGCCGTTTCCATCTTCGCCGAGGGCTTTGCCGCCGGACTTTTGAAGCGCGCAAAAGCCGCGCTGGAGACAGCAGGCTACATCGCCACTGTCGACATGGAAATCTACGACAAGGAAACAAGCCGCACGCAGATCGCGCTCATCGCCGAAACGGAGGGCGCGGAATATGGCTAAGATCTCGTTTTCAGGCACGGATGAGCTCATTGCGACGCTCCAAAAGGCAAACGCATTTGACGACGAAACGCAGCAGGAACTTTTATACGCCGCCGGGGATATCATCGTCGAGGAACTGCAAAATGCCGTCCGGGCGAGCGGGTTCCGCACGGAAGCCTACGCCTCCAGCGTGAAATACCGCAAAACCATCAAGCAGGACAAAAACGGAGATCCGTATATCACCATCACGGCAGTCGGCAAAAACGAGCACGGAACGCGCAGGGCGACCGTGCTTTTTGTTTTAAATTATGGCCGCCATGAGCAATACGGAAAAATCGAAGGAACATACTTCTGGACGAAGGGCGTCCGCAACGCGAAAAAGCGCGTCGACGCGGAACTCGAAAAAATCCTCACACAAAAGCTGAAAGAAAGGGGCTTACTGTAATGCCTAGTTTTGACTTACGCGGCATCCGGGCGGGAAAGTATAAAAACACGTCCGGCACCGTGACCTACACAGAGCCGACCGACGTCGGCGACGCCATGAGCGCGCAGCTGGAACTCAAGTTCGCCGAGGGCCGCCTGCACGCAGAATCCAAGCTTGCCGAGTATATCAAGCTTGCCACCGGCGGCACGATCTCGCTGGCTGTCAAGTACATCAAAAGGGCCGCACAGGCGATGTTCTACGGCTGCACATCCGATACGAGCAAGGAAAATCTGAAATTCTCGGCCAAGGACATCGCGAATTACGTCGGTGTCGGCTTTTACGCGCCGGATAAGATCGACGGCGTGACCAAGTACACCTGCGTGTGGGTGCCGAAGGTGCTGTTCGGACCGCCCTCGCTGAGCTACCAGACCAAGGGCGAGAACATCCAGTTCAACACGCCGACCACGACCGGCGAATTCCTCGCAGACGACTCCGCCGACGAGCTGCTGCTCGAAACTGAAACCGTCGACACCGCAGAGGCAGCCGTCGCATGGATCAAGGGAAAGCTAGGTGAAACCTGATGGAGACGACCAAACTGAAAACCATTGACTATGAATTCGAGGGCCGGGTATACCGGCTCTCCTGCAACATGAACGTCCTTGCCGACGTGCAGGACGAATACGACGGCAATCTGCTGCGCGCGCTGAATACGGTGCACGGCCTCAAAAGCACGCTGGCCTTCCTGGCCGCCATGCTGACCGACGCCGCAGACACGCAGGGCATCACCGACGAAAACGGCCTTCCGCTGCGCTTTACCAGCAAGCAGCTGGGCCGGAAGATCACCATGCACCAGACGCTCGAGGCCGGGACGCGGATCTACCCGCTGATTCAGGCTGCAGTCACGCCGCCGGAGGAAGAACTCGGTGAAAAAACGCCGGAAGACGAAAAAAACTGACACCGCCGGGGAAACCGAAGCAGCTGGGCTTTGATTTCCCCGGCTTCCTCGCAATCTGGCTCTTCCGGCTGCATCTGCCGGAGCGGGATTTCTGGAAGACCATGAACCCGCGCCGCATAACGCTCCTGCTTGACGCGCTTGCGCCGCAAAAGCAGCAGGAACAGCCGCAGAGCCTGTCGGCCTATCTGAACGGAGGCACCTAACATGCCGAATATCAATACAAAATTTACGCTTTCGGGCGAAAAAGAATACAAGCAGGCCATTTCCGAGATCGGCAGCGGCATGAAGGTGCTGGACTCGGAAATGCGCAAGGTATCCTCTGCCTACGCGCAGAACGCGGACAGCGTAGAGGCCCTAAACGCCAAGAATGACGTCTTAGAGCGCAAGATTTCCACGCAGACCGAAAAGATCGAGTATCTGCGTGCCGCATTGCAGCAGTCCGCAGAAAAATACGGCGAGGCAGACAAGCGCACAATGCAGTGGCAGGCCAGCCTAAACAACGCCGAGGCTGAGCTAAACAATCTCAACAACCAGTTTGACGAGAACAAGCAGAAGATCGCCGACTCCAGCAAGGAGATGGGCAACCTCGGCGACGTGGTGAACGGCCTGACGTCCAAGCTCGGAATCCAGCTGCCGGACGGCATGAAGTCCTCTATGAACGCCATGGGGAGCCTCGATGCACAGTCGCTGGCGCTGGCTGGCGGCTTCGCTGCCGTCGCGGCGGCGATCGTCAAGGTGGAAAAAGCCATGATCTCCATGACGAAGGAGTCCGCCGCCTTTGCCGACAACATCATCACGCTTTCCATGCAGACCGGGCAATCAACACAGCAACTGCAGGAGTTTGCCTATGCGTCCGAGCTGATCGACGTATCCGTAGACACCCTGCAGGGAAGCCTGACAAAGCTGACCAACAACATGCAGGACACGATGAACGGCACGGGCAACGCGAAGGCATCATTTGATAAGTTGGGCGTTTCCGTCATCAATGCCGTTGACGGAAGCATGCGCAGCGCGAACGACGTTTTCTACGAAACGATTGACGCGCTCGGGCAGGTAAAAAACGAAACCGAGCGGGACGCAATGTCCATGGACATTTTTGGCCGCTCGGCGCAGGATCTGAATCCGCTGATCATTCAGGGCTCGAAGACCCTCAAGGCCTACGCAGACGAGGCGCACAACGTCGGGTATGTGCTCGACGACGAGGCGCTTTCCGCACTCGGAGCGGTCGACGACGCCTATCAGCGCCTGCAGAAGACGCAGGAGGGCGTGAAAAACCAGCTGTCAGCCGAATTCGCCCCGTACCTCGAAGAATTCTACGGCGACGTGACCACCATGGTAAAGGACGGCGGCAAGGCGCTCAAGGACTCCGGCATTGTCGACTCGTTCGGCATGCTGCTGGATACCGTCGGAGATATCCTGAACCCTATGTCCGATCTTTCCAACAACCGCGTCCCGGCGCTGACCAAGGCATTGCAGCCACTCGCAAAGGTAATGGCGCTCATTGCCGACGCGGCGGAACTCATCAAAGGCGTAGTAAACATCTCGACCGGCCACATCGGCGAGGGCTGGGGGCAGCTGACGCACGCGCTCGGCTTTGGCTATTCCAGCGGCAACGGCAACAACTACCAAAATCTGCTCGATAGCTACACAGAGCAGCAGTGGGGGCAGAGCGCGGCAGACCTCTCCAAAGCCTACGAGGACGCGATTGCCCGCGGCGACCCATCCACCATCGGCATCACAGAGGACGAATGGGTTCGCCGCTATCTGGGCGGCAACGCCGCCGGAACGGACAACTGGCGAGGCGGATGGACGCGGGTGAACGAAAACGGTCTCGAGCGGATCTTCCTGCCGTCCGGATCGCGCATCCAGACAGCAAGCGAAACGCGCTACACATCCGGCGATACCTACAACACCACCGTCTATGTGGACCACGTCGAAGACCTCGACACCATCCTCCGCATCGCCAAAAACGCACGCATCACAGCCAGAATGGGGGCGAAGTAAATGCCGATCTTTACAGTGCAGGCGAGTGGGTCGACAGCAGTTGCAAAGAACCACCCGAATACAAACTACTCAAATCTTGCACAGTACAAGTTGTTTGTGGAGCCGTTTACAAACCATTCCGGAACATTCGGAGGGTGGGACAACATACTACTGAAATTCGGAGAACCGGCAGCAGCGTACAAGTACAAACGCATTACAAAGGTTAAGCTTGTAATATATGCAATGCCAACGAAAGGCATCTTGGGGAGCTGGGGGGCAGCGTATATATCAGCCTATGCGCTCGGGCTGAAAGAACCGCTTGATGTAAGTACGGCGACATATGCGACGCAGCCGCAGCAGTTGAAGGATGGATCAACAAGCGGGTCGGCAAGTTGGAACGAACTCAATAAAGTTGTACAGGCGCAGGTGACATTCACAATGTCGCAATACAATGCAGCGGAGAAAAATGGACTTGAACACGGTCTGCGCAACGGCTTTTTGTTTGCATTTACTACGGGCAGAGAAGGACAAGCATCAGAGGCGATTTTTTATGGTGCAAAGTCATCATACAAACCATTCCTTGAGTGCGAATACTCTGATGATAATGTAGGAATAAAGGCGGAGAATTTTGCACCGGCGTCAGGGGCTTTTGTGAACAGAACGCAAAAAAATACATTTACATGGGATACCACTGACGACACAGATCTCACACAGACGTGCTTCGCGGAGATAAAACAAACCTCCGCTGTTTTTGAGTGGCGCGTAAAAAACGCAAGCACATCAAAAACGATAAGCGTGTCTGGCGCGACGACCGCTTGCACGGTCCCGGCGAACACATTCCCGTCAGGGACGCTCGAATGGCGCGTAAAGGTGACGGCAAACAGCGGCACGACAACGACGTCCGCATGGCAGGAGATCACGACAACAGACGTTACCCCGACGGCCAAGCCCGTCTCCCCTTCCGGCATCGTCATCGACGCAACAATCGTCAACCGCTTCTCGTGGCAGCACATCATTTCCACCGGCACGCCGCAAAGCAAGGCGGATCTGCAATGGTCCGCCGACGGTACGACGTGGAATACCCTCGCGACCGTCACGGGAAAAAACCAGTATTACGACGTTCCGGCGAACAAATTCACAAGCGGAACAAAATACTGGCGCGTGCGCACCTACAACACCGACAACACGGCGTCCGAATGGAGCGACAAGGCCGAGTTTATCGCCATCAACGCCCCGTCCGCACCGTCCATCGTGATCCAGTCCACCGGCCCACGCCCGCGCATCACCTGGCAGACCTCCGAGCAGGAGGCCTATCAGCTGACGCTCTCCAACGGCTACGCCTCCGGAACGGTCTACGGCACAGAAAAGGCCTGGCGCTCCCCTGTTTACCTCGCCGACGGCAGCTATACCATTCGCGTGCGCGTGCAGAACAAGTACGGCATGTGGTCCGAGTGGAGCGCAGCCGCGCTCCCCGTTTCGCACACCGAGGGCGAGGCGATCACGCTGTCGGCCAGCGAAAGCCATGAGGCCGCGCTGACCTGGCAGACCGCAGGCAGCTATGACTTTTACCTGATCGAGCGGGACGGCGTCGCCATTGGCCGCACCGTCCAAAAGCAGTACGTCGACCACACCAGCATCGGCTCCGTCACCTACCGCGTCCGCGGCTGCTACGACGAAAGCGATAACTACGGCGTGTCCAATTCCGACACTGTCGAAGTGCTGCCCGAGACCAACATGATCTGCGACCTCGAGACCGGCGTCTGGCTCGAGATGCGCCTATCCGAAACGCAGCTGCGCACCAACCGCACCAGTTTCTCGGCCGGCGTCTCGACCGTCCATCTGGCGGGCCTTGCCTACCCAGTCGAGGAGCGCAGCGAGCAGCGCGACCGCGCCCTGTCCGTCGCCTGCGCCTGGCCGCACGCGCAGCGGGCCGCCGCCCTTGCGCTCGAGGCCCTTGTAGGCCGCCTCGTCTGCCTCAAGGACCGCTACGGCAACATGGCCATCGGCACGCTTCCGTCGCTCGAGAGCAACTGCGACGAGTTCATGCGCCGCTATTCCTTCACCATCTCGCACACGAACCGGGAGGAGGCGATCACCCTTGACCCGTGACGTACGTTTCCGCGTCGACGTGCTCCGAAACGGCGCGCCCCTCACACAGCTGCAATGGGCCACAGGCAGCGCACCGCAGATCATGAGCGACCGCGCCGCGAACATCCACGGCACGCTCAAGGGAAGCTTTCTTCCCAATGCCGTCGCGGCGTGGGAATCGGACGAGCTGCGGCCATGGATCATCGTAAATGGGACGGAGCACTCTCTCGGCATCTATCAGGCTGCGACCGTCAGCCAAAAAGGAAGCGCGGGCAGCACGCGCATAGAGATCGAAGCCTACGACCGCTGCTGGCGCGTGTATACGCAAAAAACCGAGACGATCCTGCATCTTGCCGCTGGCTCGTCGTACATCACTGAGATCCGCAAGCTGCTGACAGACTGCGGCATCTCGCTCGTGATCGCAACGCCGAACGCCGCTGTGCTGGCGACAGACCGCGAAGACTGGCCGATTGGAACGAGCTATCTGACGATCGTGAACGCGCTGCTGTCCGAGATCAATTACGAAAGCCTCTGGTTTGACGCGGACGGCGTGTGCAGGCTCGAACCGTATCAGGAGCCGTCCGCCGCCATCATCGACTGGCGCTACGGCGTGACGGACCTGTTTCTCCCGGAGAAACATCCGGGGCCGGACTGGTCGGACGAAACGGACATTTTTGACGCGCCGAACGTCTTCATCGTGACCTGCAACAACCCGGATATGGACGCAGCAATGGTGGCGACGGCCGTCAACGACAATCCGGCCTCCAAAAAATCCACCTTTAAGCGCGGCATGCGCATTACCTCCGTCGAGCGGGTAGACAATATCGCCTCGCAGGACGAATTGCAGGCCTACGCCGACAAGCGCCGCAACGAGTCGCTGCTTGCTACGCGCGCCATTACATTTTACACGCTCAGCGAGCCGGGGCACGGCGTCGGAGATATCCTCGCCCTGACGCACGACGAAATCGGCGGAATTTACCTCGAAACCGGCTGGTCGGTCACGATGCAGGCCGGAAGCCTCATGACACACTCTGCAAAAAGGACGGTGATCGCATAATGGAAGGCATCGACAGCCTGTTTGTGACGAATATCGAGATCCCGGACGAAAACCTGCCGGAGAACTTTCTTGCGACCGTCGGCGCGGTCTATGACGACGGTCTGTCCCTCATCCTAGAGGGGCAGACTGAAGCCACAACAAAGCACTATAAATGCAACACGTCCGCCACCTTTGCCGCGGGAGACCGCGTCAAGGTCGCGCGGATCTCCGGCAGCTATATCGTCGAGTACGTTGTCGGGCCGCCGGGAAGCGGCGGGAGCGGAGGAGAGAGCGCTCCACCAGACAGAATCAAAAAAGATAGTTACGGCATGTACGTCAAAAGCAATTTCTTGCTGCCACTTTACGGGAATGAAAGCATTGGCGCGACAAATGTGCCGTTTTACGGGGTGGCTGCAAATAGGGTTTGGCTGTGCTATAACGCAAGCAAATACGCAGCATTAAGGTGCAACAGCGACGGGAAACTGCTTGTGAACGGCACTGTGATTGCATAGGAGGCAAAATAACATGATCCAGATCCACATAAACAAAGCCTGCGCGCATCTGTGCTCGCCGCCGGAGCTTCTGACGGCGGGCATGGCGAAGGCCGTCAGCGTCGAATTCGCGTTTTCATCCGACTGGGACGGGCTGACGAAGACGGCAGTCTTTACAAACAGGAAGAAAACTGTAGACGTGCTGGAATCCGAGTGGGACGGGAACCGTCTGATCGTACCGTATGAGATCCTTGCTGACGCCGGGCTGATCGCACGCGTCGGTGTGTACGGGTCCAACGCCTCCGGCGTCGTACTCCCAACCGTATGGGCGACGCTCGGCAAGGTGCAGCCCGCGGCGGAGCCATCCGGCGACCCCTCGACTGACCCCACGCTCCCCGTCTGGGCGCAGCTGCAGGAGCAGATCGGCGACCTGAACGACCTCAAGACCTACAGCAAGGACAACCTCGTTGCCGCCATCAACGAAGCCCGCCAGTCCGGCGGCGGAGGAGGCGGCGGGGGGATATCATCCGCGCAGATCGATGAGATCCGCGTGCTGACAAAATCGGACTATGACGCGCTGGACGAAAAGGACGCGCGGACGCTGTATCTGGTGGAGGGCTGACATGCTGGCAGTTGGAATCAAACGCATTCTGGAGTTGTTCATCGGCTCCATGGGCATCAAATCCGCCCGCTTGGGCACAGAAACCATCTACGAAAGGCCTGGCGGCTTTTTGTACATCGAACTCAAAAGCGAAGAAAGGGGATAAATCCGAATGGCAAGCTTTTTTAATTTAACACTCGATACGCTGGCACCTGCCGGTCTATCGATCATCCTGAATGACGGCGCACAGTACGCGACCAGCGCCAACGTCACCGCGAAGATCTCCGTCTCCGATGAAGTAACGACGGGCTATCAGATGAAGATCTGGGGCACGAAGACGGCGGAGACGGAAGAGGCTGCGTCGTGGGAGACGTTCGCGGCAGAAAAGGCCATTACGCTTCCCGACGGCGACGGCCTCAAGACGATCTATTGCAAGGTCCGCGACGACGTAGGCAATGAATCTGCGGCGGTCAGCGACACCATCACGCTCAATTCCACGATTCCCGCCGTGACCATCACCGGCCCCGACAAGAGCCGCATTTCCAAGGTCACGGGCTACGACGCAGCGGCGTTCTCATTCGTCTGCGATGTGGACTTTGAGGAATACACCGTCCGCGTCGTCCCGGCGACGAGCAGCCTGCACACGGCGGGCACGCAGATCCCGACGACGGGCGGCTCCACCAACGTCAGCGGCACAGAGGGCGGCTACAAGAAGAACACCGCCATCAACGTCACCGTCAAGGGCGCAGACCTCGAATCGGCGTCTTCCGGCGACGGCGTGAAGATCGTGAAGGTCTTCGTCAAGAACGCCGCCGGGACGTGGAGCGCAGCCTAATGGCCGCGCCGGAGTTGACCTTCTCCATCACCGGAAACAAGATATCGGCAGTCTCGGGATTCGACTCGATCACCGTCACATTCTCGTCGGACATCGCCTACACGGCCTTCGAGTGCCGCGCGACGAAGTCCGGCGAGGATTGGGGCCGCGGGAAGGGCGCGCTCATCGCGTCCTTCTCCCAGACCCCCGCGGGGACGCAGCGCACCTTTGAGGTATACGACGATTTCCTGCTTTCCGGAGACGGAGAATACAGAATTTCGCTGTTCGCGCAGGGCGCGGACGGCAGCTGGAATGACAATTATGGATTTATCCCGTCCGGACAGTCGCAGACCATGAAAACGGCTGACGGAGAGGATTTCCTGTGCATGAAGGAGTGATCGCATGGCGTACAACAGCCAGTATACCGGCGCGCAGATCGACGAGGCCATCGGCGACGTGCGCGAAAACAAAGCCGAATGGAACGGCAAGCAGGACGTCATCCTCGCCTCCGGAGCGGCCGTCGGGGACCTGATCAAGGTTAAGGCGGTGGACGCCAGCGGGAAGCCGACAGCCTGGGCCGTGGCCGTGGCTGGCAAGGACTACATTAAAACCGCCCCTGTAACATCGGTCAACGGCAAAACCGGAGCTGTCAAGGTTCGCGAAGTGCCGTCTGTCACGGCTTCTGACAACGGCAAATTTCTGCGGGTCGTAAGCGGTGCATGGGCGGCTGCGGCGATTGATAATGCGAATGGAGGTAGCTTCTGATGGCAACTGAATATTTAACGAACGATATAGAACTCACGTCAGTTGCCGATGCCATCAGAGAAAAAGGCGGAACATCCGACCCGCTGACTTACCCAGATGGTTTTGCAAGCGCGGTTCGTGCAATTCAAACCGGGATCGTTCCGCAACTGGTCGTAACGGTATCCGCGGGTGCGACCGTCACGGCGACAAATGGCTCCAAAACGATCAGTGGAACATCTGACAGCACCGGAGTCTGTACACTTATCGTTCCGGAGATCGGCACATGGAGCGTATCTGCTACGCTGGACGGGAAAACGTCAGACACAAAAACTGTATCCATCACGGACAGCTATGCGGTGTCTCTTAATTTTGTATATCCGTCACTGAATGAAAATACTTGGGAAACAATAAAAAATATATCCGACGCGGGACAGGGCGCGAACTATTGGAGCGTCGGTGACCGAAAGGCTGTAACGCTAAACGGCACGGTTGGACATCTTACACTATCTAATTACACAACATATGCGTTCGTTATTGGATTTAACCATAACGCGAGCCTAGAAGGGGAAAACTGTATCCATTTCCAACTTGCAAAGACCGCGCTCTCCGGCGGTACGGACGTGTGTTTCTGCGATAATTACTATACCTCGCCCGTTTCGACAACCGGCTATTTCTCTATGAACAGTAGTGCAACGAACTCCGGCGGATGGGCGAGCTCGCAAATGCGTACAAATATTTGCGGGACAAGCCTCTCGAGCTATTCCGGAACGATTATCGCAGTCATTCCGACGGCGCTCCGTGCAGTCCTAAAGTCCGTTACCAAGTACACGGACAATACGGGAAATAATAGCACATCCGCGAGTGCGGTCACGGCGACAAAGGATTACTTTTTCCTCCTCTCGGAGTTTGAGGTTTTCGGGAGCATTTCGAGAGCAAACTCGAACGAGGCGAGTAAGCAAGCGCAGTACGCCTATTATTCCGCTGGAAACAGCAAGGTAAAGTACAAGCACAACGGAACGAGTGCCGCCGCTCGTTGGTGGCTCCGTTCTCCGCTTGCGAGCAACTCCGACGGTTTCGAGAATGTGAACACCGACGGGACAGTCGAAGACCGCACCGCGCGCGCTTCCTTCGGCTTCGCGCCCGGCTTTTGCGTATGAGGATCACAAGCATGGAATATATCGTGTACAAGCGGTTCCGTGGACATGGCATCGATGGAGAATTTAATCTCCGATACGGAACTGTGGTATCGGAAATTGAAGGGTTCTTGTTTGCAGCAGACGGCAGACGGATATGCGCTGCGACGTCGGAAAACGGATGGGAACATTTCAGGCCGAACACGCCGGAAGGTGTTGAGCGGCAGAAAATGCTGAATGGTCTGTATCGATGGTATGAAAAAAACGGCTGCTGTGAAGATTTTACGGATGACAAGTGGCCGGGGCACGAAAACGGCTACTGGAAAAATCGGTTGAGAACAGCAAGCACAGAGCGATTAGAGAAAATCTATCAAGAGAAATTTGGAGGGATACCATGTATGCAGTAAAACAAGACGGCGCATTTGCAGGTTATGCGGACAGTATTGTGCCCATCCGACTGCACGGCAACGGTTGTTATGTCCCGTGCAAGGAAAATCAGGCAGAAGGATTTTGCGCGAAGATGGCTGTGACTATTACGGATGAAGAAGGAACTGAACATCAGGTGCTTTCTGACATGGTGTTTCATCTCACAGACCATACGCTGAAAGGTACTGAGCCAGAAGGCAGCTATGAGGAAATGGGTGCAGCATTGCCGCTGACGGATGCAGAGACCGCCGCGAAGATCCTGCTCGGGGAGGCGGAATAACATGAGCACCTACACCGAGCGGGCGCGGGCGCTGCGCCCCTATATCGTCAAAAGCGCAGCCAGTCTCACCGACGCCGACGCGAGTCTCGCGCCGGAGCTTTTCACCCGCCTGACCGGCTCTGGCAGCCTCGTCAAAGCCGGCACGCGCATCAACTGGGGCGGCACCATCAAGCGCGCCGCCTCCGACCTCTGGGACACGGCCCAGAACACCCCGGACGCCGCCCCGGCCCTCTGGGAAGACATCGCCTACAAGCAGGGCTTCCGCATCATCCCCGAGACCATCACCGCCGGCCTTGCATTCTCCAAAGGCGAAAAAGGCTGGTGGCAGGACGAGCTCTACGAATCCCTGCTCGCCGCCAACGTCTGGAACCCATCCGTTAACCCGGACGGGTGGAAGAAGATCACGGAAGAAGGTACATAGCCATGGACACCAAGGCAATCATCGTTACCCTCGTCTGCGCCGTGCTCGGCTCGTCCGCGCTGACGGCGGTAGTAAACGCCGTCGTCAGCGCGATACAGAAAAAGCGCGGCAAGGCCACAACGCAGGAGGCGCACCTAGCCGAGATCGACAAAAAGCTCGGGAAAATGCAGGAGCATCAGGACGAGCAGTATCTGGCGATCCTCCGCCTCACGATCATGAGCGAGGAAATGCCAATGGCCGAGCGCCTGATTGCCGGAGAGAAGTATAAAAAGATGGGCGGGAACGGCGACGTGAAAAAGTTCCTGCACCAGCTGGAGGCGCAGTGCGAACGTAATGGAGTTTAGCAAGAAGTGGCTGATTTGCAGCGCGCTCGTCAGCGTCGCGCTCATCATCGCCTGCGCGGCAGGCGCAGACCTGACGGAGATCACGCTTGCGGTGTTGGCTGAAACAACGGCCTCCAGCGGCTTTTACCTCTGGAAAGCCAAGAACGAGAACCGCGCGAAGTACGCGCAGAAGTACATGGATAAATGGGCCGAAAAGTACGGCCCGGAAGCGGCAGCACGCATCGCAGAGATCGTGCTGAAAGATTGAAAGGAGCATACATATGGACTACACACAGATTATCTCGGCAGTGATCGCGCTCATCAGCGCGCTCGTTTCGGCGTTTTTGATCCCGTGGCTAAAAACCAAGATTGACGCCAACAAGCTGCAAACCATCAAAACATACGTAGAGATCGGCGTGAAAGCGGCGGAACAGCTCTACACGGCAACGGACGGCGAGGAAAAGAAAGCCTATGTGATCAATTTTCTGGCCGAACACGGAATCAGGTTCGACGTATCTACAATCAATCAGCTGATCGAGGCCGCCGTGCTGCAGCTGCACCACGAGTTGTACGGGAGTGAGCGGGCATGAGTATCAAGATCGGACAGGCCAGTCTTGGAGAAACCGGAGGCCGCAACCAGCAGCCCGGCAACCAGACCGGGCGGGAGCTGAATATCTCCAACTGGTACAATGGCCGCTGGCTCGGCATCTTGCGCTACAAGAGCCGCAAAAAGGCCGAGCGGGCCGCGCAGACGTGCGAGGCGGCCATTAAGAACCGGAACATCGGATACGACATGGACAACAGGAACACGGCGTATGAGGCAGCCAGAGCCGTCGGGTGGGACGTGAGCAGGATCGCAAAGCCTGTGGAGACGGACTGCTCCGCGCTCATGATGCTCTGCGCCGTGGCCGCAGGCTGCGCGTCGGTCGAAGCTCTATACCGTCGGCAGGGCAACAGCTGCACGACATACTGCATGCTGCACGATTGGCCAGCAACGGGAGATTTTGTGCTGCTGACCGGCAGCAAGTATCTGACGACGGACGCCAATCTCCTGCGCGGCGACGTACTGGTAAGCGAGGGCCATACGGTCATGGCACTCGAAGATGGAAAGAACGGAGAGGGGGAAAAAGAAGTGGTCGAAAAGAGCAAGATCATCGTGGACGGTAAGGAAGTCGCCGTTGAACGCATCCTGAAAGACGGCACGAACTACGTCAAGGTGCGCGATATCGCCGCCGCGCTGGATCTCGAAGTCAGCAACAAGGGCAATATCGCTGTGCTGAATCACAAGGATAAGTAAGCCATGCCCGGCGGCGGGCCGAAGGGAGTGACGAAAGCATAACTGCGCGGCTGGCTCTGCCGAAGGAGCTGGAACACCTCACGCGCAGCGACTGGGAGCGCGTCGCTGACGAGGGCTTATTGGATGAGATCGATCAGCAGATCGTGAATCTTTATATCGTGCGCAGGCTCCCGCAGCTGGACGCGGCCGGTGAAATCGGTATCGACCGCAAAACCATCTCCCGCCGCCTGCCGCACATCTACAATATCGCCCGCCGTCTGACAGGAGCATAACGCAAAAAGCACCCGTGGGATTCGTCCCACGGGTGCTTTTTGTATCAGGCCCGCAGTTATCCTGCGGGCTTATTTTGTTGCATGAGCGCGTCCCAGCGGGACCAGAGTTCGTGGTTGCAAGGTTCGCCGTGCAGCGAATTGAGAATATCGGCGACTTCTGCCGGGCTTTGATAGTACAGGACGCACGTTTCGCCGGTCTGCGTGCGCCGAAACTGCAGTTTTTTCGGCCCTGCCGGAAAATGCGAGGATACTTGCGTTAAAAGCTCAGGCTGCCCGTAAACCCGCAGCCGTGGTGTCCTGATGGGCTTACCACGTACCTTGTGCGGCCAGAGATCAAGGCAAGCTTGCAGCTCCAACACACCGCGGCAAAATCCCTGCCAATCCGTCACGTCTGCGAGGGACGGGAGAAGATGCACCTTCGCGGATTTCACAACCCAAAAGTCTCTCTTCCCGTCTGCGCGGTGCTGGAGGTATGGCGCGGTTGGGAAAAGCTCGGCAACCGCGTCGATGTACCACCGATCAACACAGCGAACAAGAAACTTGCCGCAGGTATCAACGCCGAGCAGCATGAGGATCGCTTGCTGATAGCCCGTCATCTTTGATACCTCAGATTCTATCGCCGTAAACCTGCACACGCTCCCACACGTCTTCGGGGATGTTGTGCTCAACCTTGCCGAAGTACCATGCGGCAAGCATATTGCCGTCGCTGTCGCAGCTTTCCTTGTTCGCAAGCGCCAGAAGACGGTATGCATAATCGGAACGATGGTTGAAAATGATCTGGCCGTTCTCATCGGTGACTTTGTAGAAGTATTTGTACTGTTTCATTTTTGTTCCCTCCCGGCTTATCGCCTTGCTTTATCTTATGGTCTTATTATACGCCCATTGGGCGCAAAAGTCAAGAGTAAAATGAAAAAAAGTTATAAAAAAGCAGGCGCCGGAAGCCCATCCGGCGCCTGCTTTTTTATCGATTGTGCAAGGCTAAAATCTCGGCTACCATTGTGGCCACATACGGCGGGCAGGCGCGGTCGCCGAGGCACCAGTGCTGCACGGTACGCAGAGGAACGTTGAAATACTGCGCAAAGCCGGTCTGCGGCAGTCCGTATTTCTCGATTAGCTCCGGGATCGTGCAGTGCGTGCCGTCCCAGATCCCGCCGAGCAGCGCCAGCCGTTCCATCGGAACCTCAGCGTCCTCGGCGTCACCCCAGACGCTGGACAGCGCCATATCGGAGATATAGGCGTCGCGGTCAGCGTATGCGCCGGTTTCGGCGTAGAGGGCGGAGCGGATAAATGGGGTGAGTTTCATGTAGGTTCCTCCTTTTGATTCTTTCTTTTTTCGGCGTCGATGGAGAGAAGTTCGTCTGCCATAGAAAGCACGTACGTCGGGCATCTGCGCTCCCCTGAGCACCATCTGCTAATGAGAGCTGAGCTGATACAAAAACGGCGCGCGAAATCAGCTTGTGTGATGCTGTGCTTTTTCAGCAATGTGCAAAATGCATCTAAATCGAGCAAAGAATCATCAACACGCGGCGATCTCTTTAGAGCGGCGCAAGCAGGACAGTATCTCTGCCCCGTAGCAGTCAGAATGAACGATTCGCCGCAGCGCTTACAGGTTGCAGCGCTTCCAATGTGGCGATGCTCTCCACGGCCCCATTGGCTGCGTGCGCAGGATGGGCAAAATTTCTGATTTCCTCCGGTTGTTGTGTATTCAGATCCGCAGCGCTCACAAATAGCCGCAGACCCGATTTTTCTAGAAGTTCCAGCGGCCTTTCGATGAAAACTGGCGGTGGCGGCCTCGCGTCTGCGAATTGACGAACAGGCCAAACAATATTTCTGGCGTGTACCTGTCACGGTGTACTCATTGCCGCACATCTCGCAAATGGCGGTGGTTCCGATTTCTCCCTTCATATCAGAAGCAGTACGCGCTGATGGGCTGGCCGTCGATGCGGACGGTGGCGAGCGTATCGTCGCTGAAATCGGGATAGTCAGCGTCTTCGATGCTGTCCGCCAGCTCGTCCAGCGTGTAGCCAAAGTACACGCAAAATGCGTCGCCCAGGCAGGCGTCCATATCGCGGCAGAGGATCGCGGACTGTTCTTCCGTGTCGCCAGCCTCGGTGGCAATGGCAGTGCAAGCAATGAGTTCGTAACGGTTGTTGATGATCTTGGTTTCCATGTTTATGTACCTCCCGGTTTATCGCCTTGTTTTATCTTATGGTCTTATTATACGCCCATTGGGCGCAAAAGTCAAGAGGGAAATGCAAAAAAAATAAAAAAATTCGTACACAAATGCCCCATAAATGTCCCCCAGAAAAAGCGCGGAGCCGGTAGACTGAGGATAGGAGCTGGCCAGCTTACTTATTTTTACCGGAGGTATTTTTTTATGGAATACGCAAGCAAGGGACTCGCGGGGACTGCGCTGGGCTTTGGCATCGGCGGCGCCGCGATGAGTCTGGCAAACGGCGGGCTCGGTAATCTGCTGGGCGGCCTCAACCAGAACAAGAGATCGGAAGCCGCTGACGTCGCTGCGGCGGTCACGCCCGCCATGGCAGCGCTGGCCGCTGCGCTGGCTTCGCGCCAGCAGGAGCCGACGTGCAGCGAGAACATGCCGGTCACGCGCTACGATCTCGAACGGGAGCAGAAGCTGGCCGCGAAGGACAGCGAGATCGCGCTGCTCAAGGCCAACACGTACAACGACGGCAAGATGCTGGAGGTGTACGGTTATATCGACAGGCAGCTCAAGGACGTCCGTGAGGCGCTGTGCAAGCAGGCCGTCCACAACCAGCGCACCGAGGACAGCTTTACGCTTGTCAAGCAGGACGTCGAGTCCGTCCGCAAGGAAGCGCTTGGCGCGGTCAAGATGGAGGCCGAGCGCCGCTGCTGCGGCGACAACGCCCTGAAGACCTATGTCAACGCAACCTTTTATCCCAAGCAGGTCGCAGATGTCACCACCGGCACCGCGAACACGGCGCAGACGCTCTACGATCCGCTCCCGAAGTGCTGCGGCGGGTGCTGCAACGGCTAAACGCAAGGGGCGGCAATAGCCGCCCCATCCTTAAAGGAGGGAAACTGCAATGACAGTGACGATAGATCAGGCCATGCGCGGAATTTTGCGCTTTTTTGATACAGTAGCATCCCCACATATGGACGAGGTGCGGTCCTTTGTGGCAGGCGTTGGGTTGTCTTTGCTGGCAGACGGCAGCAAAGAGCAACTGCTTGTACTGAGAGATAACCCGTGGGTCAAAGCAATGCAAATTATGGATGAGCACGGTGATATTGACATTGACAGGCTCTATAATAAGGCAAGACCTCGGCTCGATGGACGAAAACTCCCGATAAGGATTCCGTTTATCGGCAAACTAACTTTTGTTGCGGACGATATTGACAGTCTATACAAGTACATTCAGGAGGCATGATATGCAGGAATATATTGAAAAACTCCATAAGGAGTTGCATGAGATCATGGAACGTCCGGTGACGCTGGGGCGCGCGGAGGAAGTTATGGTGTATGCGGATACTATCTGCGCGCTGCATAAGCTAGGTGACGACCATTTTCGTGAGTCCACGAAAATGATGGAATTTACCGAGGACGACGCAAAAGCGTGGACGGCCCGCATGAAGAACGCCGACGGCACGACCGGACCACACTGGACGATGGAACAGACAACGGCCGTGGCAGAGAGCATGGGCATTCAGGCGCCAGTGGTCCCACGCTGGGCGTGGGGCGTGACCATGAACATGATGTACTCGGACTACTACCCCGTCGCGGTAGAATTCGGACTCAACCGCCCGGAATTCTACGCCGCCCTGGCAAAGGCATTCCTGCTCGATAAAGACGGCCCCGGCCCGGAGCGCAAGCTCATGAAATACTATGAGCATGTGGTAAAATAATCATAACCACCGGCCGTGCCGGTGGTTTGCACAGGCCCCCTTGGGGCCTATTACCAGCCGAACCTATAGGTTCATCGAATCTTCTTTCTACTGCATGATGCGCCCTACTGCTATTGAAATGGCGGCTTGGCGCATTTTGCTTTTCGTTTCTCCCTGGTTATCCGTCTTTTTGAATCACACCTTATCGCCCGCTTTCCAGACTTGTTCCTCGCTTCGCTCGGATATTTTTTCTGGGCATAGCTAAAGCTTTTTGGAACCACCGGCATTGCCGGTGGTTTTCTTTATACAATAAAAAGATTCCTCTCCGACTTGGAGAGGAATCTTTTTATCTTTGCACGATCATCCCAATAACACCATTTATAAATATGATGTGTTCGGATAAGTGCATATCTGGTACACCGGACGCGCCGAAATCCGAAACGGAAGGCGGCGCGAGGGCAAGGGCGTCGGCGTAGGTTACTTGGGCGGAATCAGCTACATTCAGGAATAATTTGAACGAATCATCGTACAGATAGATCGCGTTTACGAATAAATCTATGACTTTTTTGCGATATTCCAGATCGGATCGATCGCCAGTGCGGAACTGGCTGAGCCATACGACGATGTCCTCTTTTTTGATCTGGACACGACTGGCGATGCGGAGGGATGCAAGATCGGCTTCCAGCGCCCGCTTTCGGGCCTCGGCAGTTTCAATGCGCTCGTTGATCCTGCGGCGGGCGGCTTCCGCCGTTGCGGAGATCAGAGCGTCGACAAGCTGATCGATCTCCTTGTCGGCGTCGCGGATCTGCTTCTCCAGCGGCTTAATGCCGGATGCGTCATAGCTCTTCTGATACTCCGCCACAACGCGCTCGGCTGCGCCGTCGATCCAGCTGTCCGTCAGGACACAGGAGCCGATATAATCCACGATACAGGCTTCGAGTTCGTCCTTGCGCTCATTGCGCTTTTTGCAGGTGTGCTGCTTCTTCCGCGCGGCGCAGGTGTAATAGTAATACGTCGCTCCGTGCCTGCCGCGCCCGCACTCCCCTATCATCGGCGCGCCGCACTCGCCGCAGAACAGCTTTCCATGCAGCAGATATTCAACTTTCGCCTTTGCATGGCCGGGGGCCTTGGCATTCGCCTTGAGGCGGTCGCGCACGCGCTTTTTTAACTCCTTTGATACGATGGCCGGGAATGCGTCCTCGATCACGATCTCGCCGAGGTAGTCGTACCTGCCGGCATACCGCTCGTTTGCAAGGATACGCTTTACCGAGGCTAATGTGAGCGGGTTCCCGCGCTGATTACGGTAGCCCAGCCGTGCGCAGTCGGACACGATCTGCTTTTGCCCTGCGCCGTCGGCATACTGCTCATGGATAAAGCGGACGATGCGGGCTTCGTCCTCGTTGATCTCGTACTGCTTATTCACGACGCGGTAGCCGAGCGGGGCAAGGCCGCCGAGGCTCAGGCCCTTCTCGGCGTTCTGGCGCATCCCGCGACGGACATTCTGGGCAAGCTGGCGGGAATATTCCTCTGCCATGGCCTCCAGGATCGCCTCCAGCAGCACGCTCTCGCTGCTGTCGCCGACGCCCTCAGTGACGGACAAGACGCGCACGCCGTTCGCGCGCAGTTTCTTTTTGTAGATCGCGCTGTCATACCGGTCGCGGGAAAAGCGGTCGAGCTTCCACACAAGCACAAAATCAAACGCGCGCTTTGCGCTGTCGGCGATCAGCCGCTGGAACTCCGGCCGCGTCTCTGCATATCGCCCGGACAGCGCCCGATCGCAGTATTCGCCAACGACGCGGTATCCGCGCTGCTGCGCGTATTCGCGGCATTTGGCAAGCTGGCCGTCTATGGATTGGTCGTTTTGCCCGGCGGAAGAATACCGGGCGTAGATCACGACGTTGGCAAGATTCAAATTATCCACAAAAGCCTCCAAAGATACCGCTCCGGCTGATCGGGTCGGGGCGGTTTTATTTATGCGCGGACCCAGCCGATATTGAGATTACAAAGGTCGACGAGGAGCACCAGAAGCACGACGAGAACGATGCACACAAGCACACCGATCAAAACATCCTTGCGCCGCGCCTCGACGGACTTCTGGCGGATGATCTGCTCTTGCTTGGAAATGATCGCGTTGGCATGCTTGAGCCGCAGCTCAAGCTCGGCGATGCGCGGCATTTTATCCGGCTGGTCCAGCAGCACGGCGCTGTCCGTGTCCATCGCGTCCGCGATCCGGTGCAGAGCGGACGAAGGGACGTCGCAGCCGCGCTCATAGCGCGAGAGGCTGGCGACGGAAACGCCGGAGGCGTCGGACAGCTCGTTCAGCGTCATGCCGCGCGACAAACGCTCTGAACGGATGCGATTTTCGCAGGTTTCCAAGGTTTCCACGATCCTTTCCAAAAATGAAAATCCAGAAAATGCGGATTTTTCAAAAATTCTCAAAAATTCTCATAACTGGTGGTTGCTGAAAACGAAAAACAGGAATACGCTGGAAGCGCAAGGACGGCTCCCGGTCGCCTGCGCAAGCAAAAGCCCGCGCCGTTGTTCGGCCAGCGGCGCGGGCGAATCTCAAAAGCCGAGTGCGTACATCAGGCTCGGAATGACGCGCAGGATCAAAAAACAGCCAGCACACAGCGCAAGCGCAACAACGATCACGATCTTTCGCACCTTGCGCGGCCCGGCGACGGCCTCCTCGTATTCCTCGGGCGTTAAACCATCCGTATACTCGTCATAGAGCGGGCGGCCTGCATCATCTGGAAATTTGTTATCATAGATTCGGCAAAAATCAACCAGCGTGCCAATGCCCCAAAAGCCGAGCGTAAAGAGCCAAAGAAGCCCCGTCCAGATCTTGCCGACATAAAACCGGTGCGCCCCAAGGCCGCCAAGAAAAATGCAAAGCAGCAGAGCAGTCGAGCGCTTTTTCCGCGCCGGTGCGGCCTGCACCTGCACGCGGGCCTCCGCCTTTGCCTGATCGCGGATATAATTCACGGTGCCGCAGCCGCAGTGCGGGCAGATCAAAGCCTCGTCGTCGATCTCTTTGCCGCATTTGTTACAGTACATAAACCCTCCTATGGATTGCAATCCTTACACGGCGTATACAGAGCCGCAGCCTCGGCGCGGGTGCCGGTGTAGCTGCTGCGGTTTGCATAGTCCATCTGGCGGATGTGGTAGCAGCTGGCCAGATGAAAAACGCCGCTGGATGTATTTACGATAAATGTCTGCACGTTTTCACTCGTCGAGGCGGAGATCTGCGGAGCCTCGGCGGGCAGCGTGCCGGGGATATAGGATACAAATTTACCGATGATCGGTTCCAGCGGCTCTACATCAAGCGGGTCGCCGCCGATGCTGGCATAATACTCCGCCTGCGCTTCGGCCTGCTCCACGTCTGTGTATTCCCCGCTGCCGGAAAACGCCGGGTCTGCGGCAGGAAGCACAGCAGCATCCGCAGCCGCGCGGAGCTCTGCGGGCGAAGCCCTGTAGGAGCGGGCGGCGGAAATAACCTCCGCAAGATTCAAAAGCCCAATCCATCCGGCAACAGCCAGTACGCAGCAGACCAGCACAAGCAAAACCTTGCGCCATGCTTGCCTCATGGCAAAACCTCCAATTATTATAAGATAATTTTGTAAAATCTTATAATTGTAATTATCGAACGGATGTTCTATGATAATCATGCGATGAAAAGGAACATCTTATCTAAATTGTAAATCAAATGGAAGAAAACCTCAACGGCAATAGTAAACAAAAAATAGAAGAGATTTTTGTGGAAGAATGGAGGCACTAATGGAAATGGAACGAAATTTGCTGCTGAAAGAGATCAAACGCCTGCTGCGGCTGGCCACAGATGCGGATCTGGATCTGATCTGGAGATTCGTGCGGAAGTTGGTCACATAGGCGCGGGAATAAAAAAATAGGCCGGGGACGGTTATTCGTCCTCGGTCCATTTTTTTGCGATATCCTCGAGCAACTGCCATTCTTCAACGCCAAGTTTGCTGACGATGGAGATAAACCGCTTGCGCGGCGCGTCATCCGGGTCGCGCATGATGGAAGCCATAAACTCCGCAATCTCCTGATTCCGTGTCAGCTTCTGCTTCATCTCGCCTTCGCCGGTGCGGAGCCATGTTTCGCTTACACCGTATTCGCGGCAGATATCAGCAATCGTGCGGTCGCTTGGTTGCTTTGCGCCAGAACACAGCGACGAAACGAACTGAGATGAGACGTGAAGCGATTCCGCAAACTTCGTCTTTGTGAAACCAAGCGCTTTGATCAAGAAATCAATTCGCTGATTGATGGTGTCCATTGCCATCCCTCCTTATGAAACTAGGTTACCACACGTGAGCGCAAAAGTCAAGAAAATAATGAAACCAAGATTCAAAATAATGCTTGACAATGAAACCTAGGCGTGATAATATGAACCTAGGTTACAGAACACAGAAACCAATGCGAGGTGAGAGCAATGTCCGAAAAGGAAAAACAGGTCAACGAGAGCTTGACCAAGATCGCAGACAAGCTGAACGCGAAAGAGATGCAGCGCCTGAGCGATATCGCCTATGGCATGATGCTGGCGAAGGAAGGCAAGCAGGAGGAGCGGAAGGAGGCGTGAGATCATGATCGCCGTTTTTGGGAAACGGGGGCCGGACGGGAGATTTCTCCCCGGCGAAACTTTTGAATTTAAGCGTCCCGGCGAAGAAAACGGCGAGCCCGTGATCGACGCCCTCGCCCGCTGGGCGGCGGAACGATACCGCCGGGAACAGGAACAGAAGGAGGCGAAGAAGAATGGATGATTTCCTCAAGTTTTTTGCCGAGAAGGTGCGGACATACCCAATGCACCTTGAGATCACCTATAGCAAGGTGACGGACTGGGACGTCCGGGTGTGGCGGAGGGGAACCGCCTACGACGGGGACGACGAAGAACTCGTCAACGTCCAGGACTGCGACGCGGAGCTGTGCTTCGCAACCGCGCAGGTGCAGCTGAAAAACTGGCTGCTGGAACACGAAGGAGGCTATTAACCATGGCAAATGCCCGTACCTACACCCTGACGCTGGATGCGCAGGAGCTGCATGATCTGATCGAGGCGGCGCTGGTCTGCGAGTGCCAGGCGGCGCAGATCATAAACGGGCTGAAGCGCAAGGGGCTTGACCTGGACGCGCAGAAGCTCGTGACACAAAATGCCCGTATGGCGCGGATCGTCAGGCGGATGCAGGAGACGAAGGAGGACGCAGAATGAACACCAATCTTGCAGAGCGGCGGATCGGCTATGAGCCGCCGCGGGAAATCGAGAAAGAGAGCCCGGAAGAGCGCCGGGCGCGAATCATGGCGATCTACCAGTGGCGCAAGGCCATGCGGCGTCTGGCGCGGCTGGGGTGCATCTGGCTGTCGGGCGTGGGCTTCGCGCTGTGCATCATCGCAGGCTGCGCCCACGCGACGGAGATTGCCGCCGTCCTCGGCGGCGTATCGCTCACGACGTTTCTCACAGGGGTATGCCTGTGGGACTGACGCAAAAGAGGATCCCGGTCAACTTCCGCCCGGATCAGCTGGCGGATGTGATCGAGGCGGTCAACGCCTACGCGGACGATCTCAAGAATGACAGGGCGCTACTGTACGAAATGCCGAAAATCGACCACGAGACGACGGACGCGCTGCTGGCGCAGGAGACGCGGCTGCAAAAGCTGGCGTACTGGCTCCAGTGCGTGCAGGACGAAGCGCTATGACGGCGCAGATCTACGCGCCGCGCATGCGGCAGATCCCGCCGCCGTGCGCGAAGGACTGCCCCGGCCGGGAGCCGGGATGCAGCGCACGCTGCTGCAGCTGGACGCTCTATGAGAGCATCCGGAATTACATTTACGACGTAAATCACAAGGACAAACTCAGTCTGGAGCCAGACAGAGCCGCCGCCCGGCAGTTTGAGCGGGCGGAAAACAAAGACAGGAGGGGCAAAAGCTATGCGGCAAAATAGCATCAATTACCCCGGCGAGCGGGCCGCGAAGCGCGCGGACATCGTCGAGCAGCCGGGATATACCGGCAAGCATTATTTCGTGGTGAATTATTCCGGCCGCCAGCTGACGGTACACGCCGCGGACGAAACGGCGGCCCTTTTCTGGGCGGCCAAACGATGGGGCTACAGCTTCAAGCGGCCGGAATACCATCAGTCGGCCAGCGTGGCAAAGCTCGGATACCAGCCGGACACCCGGCAGGGGGCGATGGTATGAGCGCACAGGGGAAGCCGCTGCGCTGCGAGATCATCCACGATAATTTTCAGAACTACAAGAAGTACAACGTGCCGAAAGCACAGCTTGTGATTGCGGATATCCCGTACAACATCGGCGCGGACGCCTATGGCTCGAATCCTATGTGGTACAAGGGCGGTGACAACGCCAACGGGGAAAGCAAGTACGCAAAAAAGAGTTTTTTTAATTCGGACGGCTATTTCAAGATCGCCGAGTATATGCACTTCTGTTCCCGGCTGCTGAAGCCGGAGCCGAAGGAAAAGGGAAAAGCCCCAGCCATGATCGTATTTTGCGCGTTCGATCAGATACATACAGTCGCAGAATACGGCGCGCAGTACGGCTTTAAAAACTGGTATCCGATTTTCTTCTGCAAGAATTATTCCGCGCAGGTGCTCAAAGCCAATATGCGGATTGTCGGCGCGACGGAATTCGCGGTTGTCCTGTACCGGGATAAGCTGCCGAAATTCAACAACGGGCGGCAGATCGGAGAGGACGGGAAGCCCATTCGGGGAACTGGGAAAATGGTGTTCGACTGGTTTCAGTGGGAGCGGGACGGGAAGGACATTCCGAAGATCCACCCCACGCAGAAGCCGGTGAAGGTGCTCCGACGTCTGATCGAGATCTTTACGGATCCAGGCGAGCTTGTGATCGATCCGTGCTGCGGCTCCGGTTCGACGTTACGCGCAGCTGCGGAGGAAGGCAGAAGCGCAATCGGCTTTGAAATTGATAAAAGCTTCTATCTGGCAGCGAAAGAGAAAATGCTTGCCGGAACGAGGGGAAACAAGGAAGCGGCCAACTTCGATGGAAGCCAGATGACAATCGGAGAAATAACAGAGGCTGCACAGCAAGGAGGAACACCGGCATGAGATTTGTTTGCGATTGCTGCCACGATCTGACGAACATCGAGGCAGACCGGATGGAAATCCAGGACGAAAAGCTGATGGTGTACAGCCGCGGGCGGCTGGTATATGTGGCGGATCTGGGGCAGATCATGCTGGCCAAGCTTACGCCGGGGGAGGGATGAGGCAAGATGATCGCCCGCGTATTCCCGCGTAAAACGGCCATGTCCCCAACGGATGCGCTCGCATTCTTCGGCCAGCCGACAATCGAAAATATCGCCGACTGCATCAAGGCGGGCGTGACAGAGGTACATATCTCCGTAACGTTTACATGGGATCTCGAAAAGACCGAAGATCTGTACTACGCATGGCAGGTTCTCGGAGTTCCGGTGGAGGTCGGCGGCCCAGCGTTTGATGATCGCATGGGAGACTTTACGCCCAGGATGTATCTGCGGGACGGAATGATCTTCACCTCGCGCGGTTGCACAAAGGACTGCTGGTTCTGCTCCGTGCCGCGCTGCGCGCACGGGGAAATCAAAGAGCTGCCGATTGTGGATGGATGGAACATCCTTGATGATAACATTCTGGGAACGTCAGAAGCACATTTTCGGGCAGTCTGTGACATGCTCAAGCGGCAGAAGCGCCCAGCAGTATTCTCAGGCGGACTGGAACCGGCGCTGCTCCAGCAGTGGCAGGCGGATTTGCTGCACGAGGTAAACCCAGCACGGCTTTATACAGCTTATGACACAAAGGACGATCTGGAACCGATCATCGAAATGGGCAGGAAACTGCGGGCAGCCGGTTTCAGCCCGGCACGACACGCCATGTGCTGCTATGTGCTGTGCGGCTACGACGGCGACAGCTTTGCGGACGCAGAAAAGCGTCTGACCCAGACCATGCAGGCCGGATTTGTGCCGTATGCCATGCTGTTTCGCGGAGAGGATGGCAAGTATGATCCGGAATGGCGACGTTTCCAGCGCGAATGGTGCCGCCCGATTATTACGGGAAAGAAATTTAATGAGTATTGGAGAGGAAAACCATGAAAAACAAGGAAATCGTGCAGGCGCTGCGGTGCACGTCTACACCGGGCGACCATGCAAGTAACTGCGAGCAGTGCCCATACTGGAAGAAAGAACGGCTGAACGGGCGGCTCAAAGAGAAGTTGGGAACGGATACATGGGCAAGCTGCGACGTTGACAAGGTTGGAATGGACGCAGCCGACCTCATCGAGCGCCTGACCGCCGAGAACGCGAAGGCAGAAGCCGAGAGGGACGCGCTGCTGGGCGAACTCAGGAAAAGCGGATGCACATATTGCAAATACGAAACAGTGTGTGAGGATAACCCATGGCTTTTTATCCGGAAGGTCTGCGACCACTGCGGTAAGCGGGAGAGCTGCGTGTGCCAAACGTGCACCGGAGACGGGAGCGAAACCGACAAATGGCAATGGCGCGGATTGCCGGAAGCGCCGGAGGTGGATTTATGAAAAGTCCCCTTCTTTGCCGCATGGGTCTGCACAAGCTGAACAAGTATACGTATGTGCAGGTAACACGCCGCAGAAGCAACCGGCACGGTGGGAAGTATCACACAAATTACGCAATCTGTGAACGGTGCGGAAAACTCTGTTACCGGGTGCGGCTATTCCAGAGGGCGTAAGCACAAGAACTATGGAGGATCGTGATGGAACGACTGACAAGACCCAATCTCAACGTTGACCAGGACACTGACCGATTCTTACACGCCGTGATCGGCGGCAAGGAAATCGACTGGAAGCAGAGCCGGGACAGCACGCTCAACGTGCTGATCAACGGCCCAACGAGCAACGGCTTTGGCAAGGATATTTTCCGCAAGATGGCCCGCGATCTGTACGGACGGCTGAAAGCCTACGAGGACACGGGGTTTGAACCGGAAGCAGTGGAAACGGTTAAGCTTGCGCTATGTGCAAAACACATGGTTGATCTCGAAACGCTCAACAATACGCCAATCAGCAGGCTTGTAGAGCTTGCCGAGGCCGACAAGGACGGGCGCGTGGTCGTGCTGCCGTGCAAGGTGGGCGATGTTGTGTACGGATTCCACGGGGAAAAGACCATATTGCCGATGGTGGCAAAATGGATCGAAACGAACACTGACGGATGGTGCATTGCAGTACAATACACGCCAATGCCCCCAAGGTTTTATAGGTTTTCCGATTTTGGTAAGACCGTATTTCTCACCCGCGAGGAAGCCGAGAAGGCTTTGCAGGAAATGGAGGGCAAGAAAGATGGCTAAATACATCACAAAAGCCCAGAGGGAGGAGCTTGAAGACGCCAGCGCTTTCGGCGTGGAAGAGGTGCACGATCTGCTCAAAAAGTATGCAGGGATCGAGGCACGGCCTTATACCGCATATCTGTATTTTGATGAGAACGGGGATTTCCTGGCCTGCAGCGACGAGACGGACGTTGACGAGCTGCTGGAAAAGGCATATGTGGAGGTGCGGGACGATGGGCCAACATAAACACAACCCGGTCGCCATTGCGGCGGCAAAAGGCGAGCTGCCGCCGAAGAAGCGAGAGCCGCAGCTGACCAAGCGGCAGGCGGAGCGGCTTTTGAAAGCAGAGATCCTGAGTAGATGCACACCGCTTCTTGCATTGCCGTATGAAATGCAAAACAGAATCGGAAGGGAGTATATGGCTTATGACTGATTACATCAAGCGCACAGATGCGGTTAAAATTGCCGAAAAGTACGGGCTTGCGAACGGCTCTGTATTGGGACGGCATACCGGACTGGCGGATTGCATTGCAAGCGAGATTTCAGGTTTGCCAGCCGCCGACGTTGCGCCGGTATACTACGCACACTGGGAAGAAGCGGACTGGAGAGAATACGACGCACAGAGCTGTGAAACAATCCGCTACCTAAAAGCAGCAATCGTATGCTCGGAATGCCGGAACGCTTTCAAGAAAGGATCGCTTCGGATTCAGAGTTTCTGCCCGGCCTGCGGGGCGAAGATGGTTGGAGCGCCAGAATGAGCGGCCTCCGGTTTGAATCCATGGCGGACATGCCGCCGAGGATGCGGGAGCTGTATGCAAGGCAGAAGCTCGACCTCTCAGGCGCTGCGGCGCCAGCTCCCCTTGCGAAGGAGAGCCGGGGGAATGCGAAGTAACGCAACGCACCCGCCGAGCGGGCCGGGATCCGGTTCGACAGCCAGAAGGAGGCGCGACGGTATGACGAGCTGATGATGATGCTTCGGGCTGGCATTATCTCCGATCTGCGCCTGCAACCGCAGTTCACCTTGCAGGAAAGCTACATCACCGAAACGGGCGAGCGCATCCGAGCAGTGCGGTACACGGCGGACTTTTCGTACAAATTCGGCGGCAAGCTCGTCGTCGAGGATGTGAAGTCCACGCCGACGCGGACAAAGGAGTATCTGCGCAACCGGAAATTCATGCGCTCGAAATTCGGAATCGATATACAGGAGATTTAAAAATGCCGGAAGAAAAAAAACGAATGCCGGACGGGAATGCCGTGCGGCCTGCCGAAAAGCGGGAACGCCTGCAGAAACCGCACGACGGCCTGCTGCCTGAAATGCGGCTGGAATCCGGATGAGCAGGTGCGGCGCAGGGCGCTGCCGCTCGTCAAGGGCGCGGACGGCCTGCTGCACAAGGATATCAGCACCAAGGAATAGGCAATCAGCCGGGGACCATATTTTATCGGACTTATGCCGCGGTCGCTCCGCCATGAGACGGCTGCGGGAGGATCACCCTGGCTTTGCGCCCGGCGCACGGAAAATCCCTCAAGCACGTGCGCCGGGAAAGCGCGTGAGACGTGCGCAAAAACGTCATCCCACACGGGGTATCGCATAGGCCCCGTGCATCGCTTGCCTCCTTTTTTATAAGCCGCCTGATGGCAGTCAAGGGCGGCTCGCCCGGAAATGCGCAGCGTTTGACAAGCGAGCGCGGCGCGCCGGTGCGCAGACGGTGAAAGCCCGTCCTGCCTGCGGGGGCCGGAATACCGGCCCCCAGACGAAGGAGTGTGAAACTATGGGCAAATCCAACAAGGTCGCGCTGGTCTGCCAGGTTTGCGGGGCCACATTTTACAAAGTGCCGAGCGCGATCACAATGGAGACAAGGTGCTGCTCAAAGGAGTGCCGCGGGAAAGTGCAGGCAGAAAAACTGGAGCAGCGCCGCCGGGAACTGGAAAAGGAGCTGGAGGGTCTGCGCACCGAGAGCCCGGAAGGAGAAAAGCGCCTGCCGCACAGGCTCGTCCGAATCCGCATAACGGCCAAAGTCCCGGTATGGCCGGAATACCAGCCAAGGATCGGAGCCACATACCAAGCGGAGCGATACCCAATGTTCAAAGCGCCGGGATATGTGATCGAGTCCGGCGGCAAACGCATCAATATCCGCGCCGATGAGTGCGTGGAAGTGTGAAAAGAGTATCAAAAATGGGGAAAATCATGGAGCTTTTTTACGGTGAGCTCGGGACGTTTCAGGCGAAAATGGAAGACGACAAGTGGGAGGTTGAATTTCGGGATGAAAAATACCCGCCGAGGATCACGATGGATCAGCTTGCACCGCCGCTTTTTAAGATGACACCAGACGGCCAGAAGACCGAAGACCCGGCGTGCATACAGGTGATCGGCACGCCGGACATGCGGATCATCACGACCGGAAGGCTGCTGATCAGCAAAAAAGATCTGACAAAATACGTAAATACTGCACAGGGCTTGCTGCAGCTTTACCTGCACGCATTTATGCAGGAGCGCAAGGAAATGGAGGCGGCGCAGGAATGAGCAGAAAAGAAAAACGCCGGGAAGAGCTGCTGCTCGGCAAAAAAGATATGAGTTTTACGGAGATCATGCAGGCGATAGAGGCGTGCAGGGCGGACGACTGCGACAAGTGCCTGCTGAACGGCGGCCCCATCGCAGGATGGTTCCCGGAGGATGTGCCGGACTGCTATACCGTGCTGCTTAAAAACGCGGCGAAGCAGCTGCGCCGCACCGGGAATTGGTGGCGCTGGGATGATATCTTCCACGTCTACCGCTGCCCGGCCTGCGGCAGGCCGCAGAAGCCGCACGTCGAAGTCTGGAAAAAGGGCGGCGTGAGGAAGAGCCTGCCGCGCCACTGCCAATACTGCCAAGCAACACTGGAAGGGATAGAAGGAGAAGAAAATGATCATTGAGATTTTGGAGCTTGCAGCCGCGCTGGAGTGGATTGCGCTGGGTGTGCTGGGGTTTTTCGAGCTGCGCAGCCAGAAACGCAGACTTGAAGAAGCAATAAAGGAATTGGAAGACGCTATCCGCTGAACGCATGGCCGGAATCTCCGGCCACGCTTTGAGCGGGCAGAAGACCTGTAGGGGCGGACGGCTCTGTCCGCCCGGGAGAAAGAGGCGTGGATGATGGCAAAGAGACACAAGCGCCGCCTGTTTACAGGGGCGGTATGTACGCAGATCGTTTATACCGTGTCCGATGGCGCGGACAAAAAGACCAGCAAGCCGCGAAAACCGCGCTTCCAGACGCAGGCGGAGCGCGATGAATTCAACAGCAAGCAATCGCTGGATCGGCTCGTTGCGCTGATGAACGCCAATTTCTCGCCAACAAGCCTGTATTCCACCCTGACATTGGATGCAGAAAACGAGGTACATACCGCAGAGGAAATGCGCAGAGTGCGCGACAACCTTGTGCGCCGCATGCAGTATCACTATCCGGAGGCCAAAATCGTTGTTTTCTACGGAAGAGGAAAAACAACCAATCGCTTCCATTTGCACCTGGTAACAGAGGGAATCCCGGAAGAAGACATCGGCGGGCTTTGGAGGCTCGGCAGCGTGATCGAGGTTCGGCACCTGCGAAAGCACAACTATTATATAGATGAGCAGGGAAACAAGGCCGACCACGGCCAGGACTACACAGCACTTGCCAGTTACCTGCATGCGCACTGGAGAAAAGAATTCGGCGGCCACCGGTACAAGGCGACGCGAAATTGTATCCGCCCAGAGCCGGAACCTGCGACCGAGGCCGTGCGCGAGTACAGCCCCAAGCATCCGCCCGTCGCCCCGCGAGGTTACATACTCGTAGAGGCCCGGACGACAAAGTACGGGTATCAATATTATAAGTATGTAGTCGAACCAAGATCAGAGAACAAGCGGAACGGGAGCCGCTTAAATTAAGCCTTGTATATGCGTAAGGTTTTAGAACGAAGTAGGAAGGAAGTGGGAAAGTGTCAAAGACGAGATACTGGTGGTACTGGAACGTATGCAGGACCATAGGCGAATTCCCGAAACTGGACAGACAGGTTCGGGATATGAGCCGTCAGAAGATTACGCCGGGGTATTCTGCACAGCCGGGCGGACATTCCTCCGGGCGCGCCGTCGAGGATATCGCTGTGCGCGTTTTATCTTCGCGGGAGTACGAGGACTATGCTGCTGTGCAAGCCGCGATCAATACCGCGCAGACATGGCGGGACGGAGCCGACGTGCTGGAGATCGTGCGCCTGCACGCATGGATCTGGCCGAGGGAAAGCCTGGAATCCGCCGCGCGCCGGGTGCATGTCAGCCAGTCGACAGCCAAGCGTATGTACAGCCGTTTTGTATACGAAGCGGCGCGGGAGCTTGGCTATCGCGAAAATTGAGCCAACAGGGCCAAAAAAATGTGCTACAGTGATAGCGTGAAGAATTGGAGGGAACAGGATGCAGCCATGGGCCGCGCGCTTTTACGCGTCCGGGCGCTGGAAGAAATGCCGCGCCGGGTATATCAAGTTCCGCCGGACCATCGACGGCGGGCTGTGCGAGGAGTGCAGGGACAAGCCGGGCTATATCGTCCACCACAAGCGGGCGCTCACGCCGGACAACATCAAAGACCCGGACGTCAGCCTGTCCTACTCCAACCTCGAGTTCGTCTGCAAGGACTGCCACGATCAGTTTGACGGGCACGGCGTCGCAAAATCTCTGACGCAAAAAATTTTCTTCGACGCCGCCGGCGACCCGATCCCCCCGTCGCGCGAGGCCGGGGCGCCGGCTGAAT
>ERZ1034701.107-NODE-107-length-35854-cov-5.940641_pt1 | contig 35854 bp, 52 predicted proteins | sample MGYA00520651_ERZ1034701 | MGnify/ENA primary metagenome ERZ1034701 (study PRJEB33766, sample SAMN09781713) | gut metagenome | biome: gut microbiome | host: Homo sapiens | place: Madagascar | study: EMG produced TPA metagenomics assembly of the PRJNA485056 data set...
GTAGTAAGTTTCGAACGGCCTACTACCCTTTCATTATACCAACAAAAACTGAATAATGGAAGGAGAAAATCAATGGCAGAGAGTAAACAGCTCCGCACAACCGTATGGTATGATGGAAAATCATACACAGTTCGCGGACACAACAAAAGAGAGCTGGCCCAGAACAAACGAAAAAAGCTGGCCCAGTTGGAGCGCGATGGGATTGTAATAGATTCAACGGTTACCGTCGAAAGGTGGGGCGCAAAATGGCTGAAAGCATACTGCGAGCCATCCATGGGAGTGGGAAGCTATAACAACTATCGCGGCATCATGAACAATCAAATAATCCCGGTCATAGGAAGCCTTAAGTTGAAGGATGTGCGTCCGATCCACTGCCAGCAGGTGCTCAACGCACAAAAGGGGCGGTCTGCATCTTTTCTGGGCAAAGTGAGAGGAACGCTATACCGTATGTTCAAGAGCGCAGTGCGGGAACACCTGATACCGTACAATCCTGCGGAAGAATTAGATTTGCCTGCATCCACTTCCGGCTCTCGTCGTGCGATCACGCCGGAAGAACGCAAACACATACTCAGGTTGGCAGAAACACACAGATCGGGCCTATACATAAAACTTATGCTTTACTGTGGCTTGAGACCTGGCGAGTGTATCCCGTTACAATGGTGCGATCTTGATCTTGACGCAGGATTTCTTCATGTGACAAAGGCTCTGAAAAAGGGCAGCGAGGAAGTAGGCCCACCAAAGAGCGAATCCGGATCGCGAAAGATTCCTATCCCGGATATATTTCTCGCTGATCTACGGAGTATCTACCCGGGTGACCCGTTTGCTTACCTGATCACCCAGCCTACTACCGGAAAAATACACACAAGGTCAAGCATCCGAAGCTACTGGAATAATTTTCTTCGGGCGCTTGATATCCAGATGGGCGCCACCGTTTACCGAAACCAGATTATTATTCATGCTGTTGCCGATGATCTTGTTCCGTACTGCCTGCGCCATACATACGGCACAGATTTGCAAGACGCCGGCGTTCCCATCAACGTGGCAAAATACCTGATGGGGCACAGCGACATATCCGTAACAGCAAACATATACACAGCTACTACCGATGACGCAATTGAGTCAGCTCGCCAGCAGATCAACAATAAAAGTTCTATGTCAGTTCCTATGTCAGCCGCAAAAGAGAGGTTAAAAAAAGCCTGATATATCAATATTTTTCACTTGTTAAACTAACAGCTTCCCAAGCTGGCTACGAGGGTTCGATTCCCTTCGCCTGCTCCAACAAGAAAGTGCTGTATTTGCTGTGTTTTCAAGTGAATACAGCACTTTTAATCTTTCAACGTTCTGTTTTTATCACTTTACTTTTATTTATATTGTGTGCGTTTCAGCGTATTTAGGCACTAATACCTATGTCAGCTTCTATGTCAGCCACGCTTGTTTAAATTAAAAAGGCAGGGACACTGTTGCCCCTGCCTTTTCTTGTGCGCTTAGAACAGCGGATAGTCATCTACGATTATTCCGAAAGCTGGTTTTCTGCGATATAAGCGGCGATAAACTTCTTGATCTCCGTGGTCGGCGTCGTGCCGTTGGCTTTGCAGGCGGCCTTGTAGGCTTCCAGCACGTCAGGCTTCAAGTCCAGCGGGAAGCGGACGTAGTTTTTCCGATTGTATTCCGCCTGCCGTTTATATTTTGCTTCACTCATCTGTATGGTTCCTTTCTCTATAAGCAAGGATCATCGCTCGAATCAACCGAACAAAGGCAACGATAATCAACGTGACTCCAGCATAACCTAAAACACCCATGTCAAAACCTCCTTGACAGTTTCACTATTTTTGTTATACTGAAAGCGAAGGGGCGAGGCGGCAACCCCGCCCCCTGCTTTCGTTTTGCTTTGTGGTTAGATTAGGTATTTGTCAATCAGCAAAAGCAAAACCCCAACCAGCAGACTCAGAAGGAAATCAAACAAGGTTTGCGGCCAGTTGATTTTCGGCTGAGTCTTTTTTAATTCTCGCTTTCCCATTTTAACCACCCCCTCTCTCCTTTGGGATGATTATATTATACCACGTTGACACGTACGTGTCAATAAGAACGCATAAAATACTTGATAAAAACGCGAATTTTTTTGCATAGCAAAGCGCCCGGAGCATTGCCCCAGGCGCTTCGTTTTATCTATGCCCAACTCGGTGAGTTGGCTTTTTTATACCCTTGCCCGCACCAGGTAATAGACCGGCTTCGTCCGGTCATAGTACGGCGCGACCAGCCCCACATTGGTGTAGCGACCGCCCTTGGTGTTGGCGCTGAACGGCCCGCCAGCGTCGTACCACTTGCCGCTACCCGCGTAGATCGCCAGGTTACTATCCCACACGCACACGTCACCAGGCCGCAGGTCGGCCAGCTTGTCCCAGGTCTTGCCCTTTGCCTGGATAACCTGGCAACCCAGCAGGTTGCCGGTGCCGGTTACCTTGCCGCCGTCATGACTGATGCGTTTGCCGGACTCCAGCAGACCCACGTCCTGGAGCACCCAGGACACAAAGTGGGAGCAGCTAGAGCCGGGCTTGCTCAGCACCTTGGTGGCCGCCCAGGTGGACATAGCCTTGTGAGTGCCGTCCTTGTAATGCCACTTGTGTTTGACCATGTACTGGCCGATTTCCGCTGCACGGGACAGGATCGCGTCCCGGATCAGCGCCGCCTGAGTCTTGGGGCCTACAATGCCGTCCACGGTCAGACCGGCCTTGTACTGGTAGTTCCGCACGGCCTGATCGGTCTTGATTCCCCAGATGCCGTCCTCGGTGAGCTGCCAACCCAAGAGGTTCAGGCGGTGCTGGAGGAGCTTGACGTCATCGCCCCTGTCCCCCTTGCGGAGCAGGTCGGTGTTGCCGGTCTGGGTAGTGACAGGCGTCAAAAACAGCGCTCGTTCCTCCTTCCGGCGGCGCACCAGACCGGCCAGCACCTTGCCGTTGCACTTCGTCCACATGGTCAGGGCGTCCGCTGCGCCGGTATAGTCGCCCTGGTTGAGCAGCCGCAGGGCAGTGGACTGCTTGAGCGCTCCAATACCTACGTTGTAGGTAAAGCTCACCAGGGCATCAAACTGGTTCTGGTTCAGCGGCACCTTGACCGCTGCGGACACGGCGTCCTCGTAGGTCTTGATGCTGTGGTCCCGGAGCCAGGCGTGAGCCAGCGCCTTGGTGGTGGTCATGCCCTTGCGCACCTTTTTGCCGTAGTAGCTGCCGGTCTGGCCGTACCCGATGGTCCACACGCCATCCAGTTTGTTGGACGCTTTGAGCAAACACCCCTCAAAGCTCTCAATCATAGCAAGCCCTTTTTCACTGATGTTTATGCTGTGTCCTCCTTTCCAAATCTACGCACGTGCGTATTATTCCTCGTCTTTACCCATATTCATTAGTGCCGCCAGCACAGCGCTGACGATCACGCTCCCGGCGCTGATTGCCACGGTCTTGAGGCTGGCGATGTCGGTCACACCGCCGACCCAGGCCACCAGGTTTGCGGCAATCGCGCCCACAGCCGCCTGTAGCGCAGTGCGGCCTGCTCGATACAACCATTCTTTCATTTCCTTATTCTTCATGGCTATGTTCCTTTCTGTGTTCCAGGTCGTCAATCCGATGGTTGGCGACTTTCATTTTTTCCTCCAATACCGGCACTCGGTCAGCGAAACCATTGTGATACCTGACTTCCCTGGTCAGCTCCTCAATCTTGGTGTCTGTGACCGCCTGCGCAATCTCCAACTGGTGCTGCACCTTCCGGGCGCTGCCTCGGTTGGTGATGATGACGCCGATCAGCGACAGGCCGCCGGTGATCAGCGCTACAATGATGCTTTCCATGCTGCCCCCCCTTCACTCAATCGGATAGGACAGGCTGAACACGTACTCTCGCGCTGCCCCCAATCGAATCTGCAATCCGCCATCTGCCGTGATTTTTCCACGCAAAGCAGCGGTGTAGCTGCTGCCCCACGCCGGAATATTAAACGGTATCAGTTTACCATGTTCGGGGCGCGGCACTTTGGATTCCGTCAAAATGGTCGTCCAATCGCTGATGCTCTTGGACAGCGTTATGGAGCCGCTGATGCAGCACATCCCCAGCTTTTTGGTCACCGTCACCGACCCGGACGACAGAACTCCGCCGGAAAAGCTGGTGTATGTGGTGCTGTCATAATCTGTATCTGCCAAGCTCCCGCCTGGCAGGAACACATGCCCATGCAGATACACCATCGTCCCCGCCATATCAGGATCGCCAATGTCAATCTGCATGCCAGCAGAGATGGCAACCTGTCGTGATGTCAAGCCGATGGAGTTACGCCGCATCTCGAGCAGACTGCTAGATGTGTCGCCATATACGTAAATCTTAAAGCGTGGCGGAAGTATGGTTTCGTCACCGTCCACCTCTGGTTTACTTGTTGATACCATTTGCACGCCACCGCCTGCAAAATCACCTGTGGTCGCTGCTTTGATGTTGATTTGTTCACCAGCCAACTTGGCGCCTGTGATGGTGTTTTGTGCCATAATGTCATAGACAAACAGACTGTTGACAAACGCCGCATCCACATACACCTTCCCGCCGTCAATGACCACTTTCCCATCCTGAATCAAGGTCAACCCGTCCACCGTATCCGTCACCTGCTGCGCCTTGTTGTACGCCTCCTTCGCCGCCTCGTAAGCACTGGACTTGGACACACTCGAATATGCCCACGTTCCATCCGAAAAGACGGTCAAATCCACAAAGTACAGGGTGTTGGTGCTCCCGCTGGTGTAGCTGGGTTCAGTGTCACTCCAACTTCCGCCAGGCGGCTTCTTGGTTGGCTTGTCCGGCGGGCTGAGGGTAGACGCCTGGAGCAGATAATAGCGACAGGTCGCCGCCACATCCACTCCCTTTTCCCCTTGCGGACCTTGCGCCCCTGGTTCTCCCTGCGGACCCTGTGCGCCGGTGTCTCCGGGTTCCCCCGGAGGGCCTTGCTCTCCTTGCGCCCCTTGTGCGCCAGTCTCACCGGTTTCTCCTTTCGGCCCTTGCACCTTCGACCAGGCAAACACCGATGGGTCGGAAATATCTGCCACTTCCTCCGTCTGGTTCACCGCCGTGCCCAGGTAGGGCTTCCCCTCCGGGTCCAGGCTGATGCCATTCCCTTGGGCGTCGTCGGCGTAGGCGATCCAGGTGTACAGCGTCCTGTCCGCCATAGCCGCAAATTTTTCGGCCAGCTCCTCCACCTTGGCAGAGATGCCGCTCCCCTTCAGCAGGTATTCCCCCAGGGTGGCGGTCTGCTTCTGGTCACAGATGGAGGTCTCCAGCTTCAGGATACGGGCGGACAGGTACAGCGCCCCGCCGTCGTCCACGATGTTGATGCGGTCGCCGATCCGGATGCCCTCCGGCAGGTTGTTGATCTCCACCTCATAGTTGACCTCCATCTGCCGGAGCTTTTTCAGCTCTTTAATGGCCTTGCTGCACAAGGTCGCCTGGCTGGTGGTGTCATAGGTGTATTGCCGGATGTGGTGCCCCTGCCAGTCGGACGCATCCGTGACCTCCCAGGCATACCGGCTCCACTGCGCCACTGCCTGCCGGGATTTCAGCAGCTTCCCGTCCACGTAAAAGTCCCCGTCATCGTAGGTGTAGCCCTGCAAGGTGATGGGGTCTTTTTTGCCTTTGGGCGTGCCGCCGGTGCAGGAGAGCGCGGTCGCCAGGTTGGCCACCGACATCTTAGTGATGATGCGGTCGATGTCCTGGTTCAGCCGCAGCTGATCCGCCACGTCCTTTCCCCGCTCCTGGTAGATGTTGATGTACTTGTGGGTCACTTCCATCCCGTGGATGGCGAAGGAATAGGAGATCTCAAAGCCGCCAAAGCCCTCCGCAATCTCCGTCAGCCGTTCTGTCACCGTCTGCTCGGATGCAAACTTGAGCTTCTTCACCAGGTCGGGCACCTCGTTGATGCCAATCTCAAAGCCGCTGTCCGCCGTATAGCGCTTGATGTACCAGGCCACGTCGTGGTTGGCCGTGGCCTCATAGACTGGGCAGACCTCGTTGAGCAAGTCCATACCAGCGTCCTCGGCGTACAGGTACACGGTCTGCTCTTTTGTGTCCACTTCCACCTCGATGATGGTGTAGAACTCGTTCAAGTCGCCGTCGCTGCGCAGCAGGTAGTTCCCCGCCTCGCACATGGCCTCCAGCTGCAAGCGGTTCTCCGAATCGAATTTCACCCGGCACTCGAACACGGCCACGCCGGTCTCGATCTCCTCCGTCTTGGTATCCTCTACGACTGTGAACCCGCCAGGCAGGCCGGTGGAGGCACTGCCCTGGATTTCCATACTGCGGTTGGCAAAGTAAATAATCACAAAAACACCTCTCTATAGCGAATCTTGCAGTTGGGTGCGCTCCCGGCTGGCACCCAATCCGACCAGACCACGCCGATCTGGTTAGCGCCAGGCTCCAGGTAAAAGGTCTCCCAGTCGTTGCCCAGCGCGCCCAGCTCCGGCGCTCTTGCGTCGTTCAGGTAAATCTCTCCGTCCTCGCAGTCCGCTTCCACCACATCTCCCGCGCTGAACTTATTTGGAATGTCCCGGAAGGTCTCGCAGGAATCGGAGATAAATTTAGCCCAAAACAGGCCGTTATAGGTCAACGGCGTGACAGAGGCGTATTTCCCCATGAGAAACGTGATCTCATGGACTTCTGTGTTGGCGATGGCGGAGACCTTGAATGCCTTTTTAATCCCGCCGATATTGAACGTCACCGTCTTGCCATACTTCCGGATGGTCGAGGACAGTACCGGCTGGATGATACGCTTCTTTTTGATGACCTTTCCCTTCTTCTTGATCTTCTCCGTGACTACCCTCTTGTAGCCGAAATACTTGTTGTGATAGGTCAGGTCGATATACTGGGTGTGGACGGTCTTCCCGTTCACATACAGCTTCAACAGCGCCTGTTTTCCGGTCTTATTCTTGTTCACAGAGAGTCCGGCCACGATGGTCCTCTCGGAACCATTCACATTCACCAGCAAGCACTGGAACAGTCCCCGCTGCTTGGTGTCCTTCTTCCCTTGCCCCATGCACATCCGCTGCTTATAGGACAGGCGGAAATTCTTCGCCCCCACGTGGCCGGAAGCGTCCGCCGGGATGGTGCGGGTGATGGACGGCCCATGCCACTCGGTGCCGGTTCCATAGCTGTTGGCCACCAGCATCCTGATGTTCTCCGCGTCCTTGCCCACCACCACTGTGCCCGTAGCCGTGACGGCAGAAGAGGAGGTCCGTCCGGTGTTGATGGGCCACTTGGCGGCCACTGTGGCGTTATAAGAGGTGAATATCTGTTTGGTCAATGTCTGGGACTTGGCATAGTCCTCCGTGTCCGGCTCGTCCGGGTCGCCCAGCTGGATGATGGCAGCGTCATCGCTCAAAAAGGCCACATAGCCGCAGTCTCCGTTGCCGGTCAGGCCGCCGGTGGTGTCGTCGTCCTCGTCCGCAAACTCCGCCACTAGGGTGGGATAGCTCCGATAGGTGCCGTTGTATTGAATGGCGAAGGTGGTGCCGTCATCTAAGGTCGGTGTCACCTCGTACTCCTGCACGGAATACTTGAAGGGATCCGCGCAGAGGATGTCAAACTCCCCGGTGACGGCGTTCCGTCCGGCTGGGACGTCTCCCCGGCCGAAGGGTGTGCCGATGAAGAACTTGTCCAGCTCGTCAGCAAAGATCAGCTCCGCTTCCTCCACGTCCAGGGCCGCATTCAGGGCGTTGAACGCCGCCCGGAACGCCTCGACAGAGGACGCGATGAGCTGATACCCCACCGTGATGGTCCGGGCGGGGAACCGCTTGGACTGGAGGGTGGAACCGTCCCGGACGCCGGTCTCATAGGTCTCGATGTCCGGTGCCAGCATCTCCCGCCCCTTCACGTACAGGGTGCGGTAGCCGGTCACCTTGTTCTCGAGATAGGCCCCGTTGATCTTCAGGGCCTCCGAGGGCAGAGCTGTGCCCTCGGCATACCCGTTGGTATCCACAAAGTTATACATTTCTGCCCTCCTTACAGGATGCCGCGCTTGCGGCCGTCTCTGGTCTGCCGCTTGTTCAGTTCCTCCTGAGTGTAGGTGGCTGTGGCGCGGGCAAACTCCCGACCGTCCACCGTCACCGGCACCTGGATGGTGTACTGGGCGTTGCGGTAGTAGTCAAAGTCTTGCTCTAGTCTGCCGTGATAGGACAGGTCAGGCCCTGCCGCCAGGGTAGGCACGGTCACCAGCCGTTCTGCCGCCTTGCGGGTAGACTGCACCATGCTGCTGATGCCCAGGGCGTAGCCAGTGCCCCAGTATTCACCCAGCGCCTGGGACACCTTAGACGGACTGTGGATCCTGGCCTTGGCACGGATGGCACGTTCCGCCGCAGATGCCAGCTGTGCCGCCACGCTGCGCACTCTGCCCAGCTGGGACGCCATACCGTTGGCCAGACCTATGCCGATGTAGCGCCCGGCGCTGGTGGCGCCAGGCACGGCGTGACACAGTGCGCTGACGATGGACGACGCCGCAGAGCGAGCACTTGCCGTGGCCCGGCTGCCGCCGGACTTGATGGCGCTGACCAGGCTGTTCATGGCCTGGGCGGCGATCTTGGGCAGCGGGTTCATCCCCTGCCGGATGCTGGTCAGGACGCCCTTCCCGATGGCGTTCCCCGCCGCTTTGGCCTTGACGGCTGCGGCAGAAAAGCTCCGGATGAGGGCGCTTGTCGCCTGCTGTGCCGCTGCACCAATGGGACGGATGGCCGACACTGCGCCATGTGCCGCACCGGCCAAACGGCGGATTGCGCCCACCGCTGCGCCGCCAGAACGGGCGACGCCGTTGAGCGCTCCCGACACCGACAGTACGCCGTTGCTGGCGCTCCTAGCTGACCCGCTGGCGGTCATGAGCGCCGTGCCGAGAGTGGCTACCGCCGTGCTGGAGGTGATAGCGACGGTCACAAGCCCCTGGAGGCTGACCGCAGCCACCAGCACACCGGCGGACACCGTGGCAATCTCTTGGATGGCCGAGGCTAGGACATAGTACCCCACAGCCGCCTGGGACGCCATGTCCCCGGACTGGGCCATGCTGGCCAGGATGACCTGCCCCACCGACAGGGCTTGGATGGCGGCGGCAATGCTCTGCACGCCTTCGCCGATGACGCCCATGCCCTCACCGGCCAGGGAGATTTCCCCGATGCCGACGGCCACAGCCCCCAAGGACTTAGCGATGTCCAGCAGGGACAGCCCCGCAATGAGGGAGATACCCTCGGCCACGAGCCTGAAGCCCTGCCCGGCGTTCCGGGCGCTGGTGCCGATGGACTCAATGACCCCGGCGATACCGTCCAGCACCGACCGGAAGCCACCGCTGATGGCGTCCACCACGGTGGCAATGCCGCCACTGATGGAGTCCACCACCCCGCTGATGGCGTTGCCTGCCGTCTCAAAGACATTGCATAGCTCCTCACCGATGCAGGTGACGATCTGGCTCACTCCGTCGGCGATGTTGCCCACCAGCTCGCCCACCGAGCCGATGACGACAGCAACTGCCGCCGCGAAGGCACCGGCCATTTGGGCGGCGGTGTCACCCACCTGCTTGACCAGAGGGACAAGATTCTTGACGAATCCGGCAGCCAGCGCCATGCCAGCGCCCACCAACACCATAGCAGCGCCGAAGGCCACAAAGCCCACTGCGCCCGCCGTCAGCGCCGGCCCGATGATGGACGCACCAAAGGCCAGACCGGCCAGCGCGACCACCAGGCCACCCATGACGCCGACCGCCAACGCTCCTTGGTCAGCCAGGGCGATGGCCGCCTGCGCTATCAACGCAAGCCCCACCCCAGCCAGGGCGACCCCGGCACCCAGGGCGATAAACGCCACCGCGCTGGCCAGCACCTGCTTTGCACTGGCGCTGGAGGCGGCTCCGGTGGCCTCTTCTCCGGCGGCGATGCCGAACAGCTTCCCGGCAATCGCCCCGATGCCCTTTCCGGCCATTTTGACGATGGCGCCGCTGAACGCTTTCACGCCAGGGACGAGGGGCTTGACGATCTTGAAGCCTTTGTAGGCCACCAGGAGTTTGGGCAGCTTGGAAATGGCTTTGGCAATGATGTCGGAATGGTCTTTGAGGAATCCGGCGAAGGATTTCAGCGCATCGGTAATGCCGCCGATCACGTCGGAGAAGCCGCTCACACTGTCTTTGGAGCCAAAGGAGCCGGTCAGCTCCGAAAAGGAGTTTCCGATAGCGGAAAAAGCCTCGCCGAAAGATTTGCCGATCTCTACGGCATTGTCCTTCAATACGCTCAGGTATTTCCCGATTTTCTTGACGAATTTCCCATCGCCCAGGGCATTATTGAGCTTGTCGATCAATCCCGTCCCTAACTGCACCAACCCTCGGAGGGAGCCGGAAACCTTGTCAAAGGCCGTAATGGCCAGCCCTTCCAGGGCGGACTGCAAGATGGTGACATCGCCCTTCAGGTTGTCCAATTTCACCTTTGCCATCTGTTCTGCCGACCCGGCAGCGCCGTCAATGGCCTTAGTAAGTTTCTCGAAGTCAGCGTCGCTGGCATTTGCGATGGCCAACAGACCGGACATTGCTTCCTGACCACCCAGCATAGCGGCATAGGAAGCTTTTTGGTCTTCGGTCATGCCTTTCATGCCCTTGCGCATATCCTTCATGATTTGCCCGAAGGGTTTCATTTTGCCTTTTGCGTCCGTGATGCTGATGCCCAGCGCTTTCATCGCTGTGCCGGATTCTTTCGTCGGCTTAGCCATACGGGTGATGGTGGAACGAAGGGACGTGCCTGCCTGGGTGCCTTTAATGCCGCTGTTGGCCATCAGGCCGGTAGCTACCGCCAAATCCTCCACGGAATATCCCATGGCGCCAGCAGCCGCACCAGCATACTTGAAGGTTTCACCCATCATCTCAACATTGGTGTTGGCGTTGGCAGACGCCGCTGCCATAACATCCGCAAACCGTCCGCTGTCCGCCGCCGTCTGTCCGAAGGCAGTCAGAGCGTCGGTGACAATATCCGAGGTAGTCGCAAGGTCAGCGCCGGAAGCGGCGGCCAGGTTCATGATACCGGCAATGCCACTGGTCATATCCTCGGCCTTCCAGCCTGCCATAGCCATATACTCCATGGCGTTGGCCGCTTCGGTGGCGGAGAACTGGGTGGTTGCGCCCATCTCCTTTGCCTTGCTGCGCAGCATATCAAAGTCCTTCCCGGTCGCGCCGGAAATAGCTGCAACGGAGGACATGGCGGATTCAAAGCTCATGCCAGCATCCACAACCCCTTTGGTCATGCCGCTGATGCTGCCAGTCACGGCACTTACCGCTTTGCTCCCGATTTCGGATAGCGCCCCGAATTTGATTCCACTTTTGATCTCGGTCGAAAAATCTTTCAGGGACGCCAGTGCCCCCTTCATACCGCTGGAAAAACCGGCGTCCTTTGCCGACAGAAGTGCCTTAATGCTGAAGCTGTCAGCCACTCTCTCCACCTCCTTCCCGTAAGAATTGTTTCAGATCGGCAAACCGGTCTTCTGGTTCTCTATCGCTCAAAACCTTCTGCTGCTCTGCATCGTAGTCATAGAACTTCTGGAACGTCCGGTAGACCGGTCGGGACTTGTTTTTGCCCACCCGCTTCTCCGCCTGCACGGCGAAGGAGAGGAACGCCTGCAGGTGGTTCCGATAGTCCAGATCCACCTGCCGCAGCCGCACCGCCTGCATGAGCAGGTTGTACTCCGGGATGGTCAGCCGATCCACCTGGTCGAAAGACGTAAAGCCCAGGAAGCGGAAGCAGCTCAGCGCCGCTTCCCGGTACATCTCCTCAATGCTCAGTTCTGTGCCGCCTGTTCCGCCTGCCGCTTCTCCACGAACTCCCGCACTTTTGTCAGGGTGTTCTTGGTACAGTTCGCTCTCTCGAAAAAATCCAGCACATCCGCAAACAGCTGGTCTACGTCCGTGTTCTCGTCCTCCAAGTAAGCGTCCAGCGCTGTCCGCTGCAAGCGGGGGTGCTCGCTCTGGTTGGCCGCCAGCAGCACATCCTCCAGGGTCTCCAGGACGCCGTCCATCAGGTCGATGATGGTGTAGTACAGGCCGATGTTGCGCTTTGCGCCGGTGTCCTCGTCATAGGTCATCTCCACCCGCTTGTTGATCTCCCGCAGGAAGCCCATGCCAAAGCGGAAGGGGTATACTGTATCGTTGATGGTCAGTTCAAACATGATATTGCCTCCTTAACATACGAGCCGCCCGGCCTGGGCGGCTCTACTCGGTCTATTTGTGCTGTTCAGCCGGTTGCTTTGGGCGTGTCGGTGAAGACGTAGGCCGCCTGCTGCTGCTGATTTGCAGTCACGGTCACGTTACCCCGGGCGCCCTTGCCCTCCAGGCCGAAGGTCAGGCTGATCTCGGTCATGTCCTCCGCATTGGAGTTCTTCTCGAACTCGGTGCCGTAGCCCTGAAAGTAGATACCCTTGAACTTGTTTTCGTTGCCGCTGCCGGTGACAGCTTCCTCCAGGTTGGCTTCCCAAATCTCGAACTTCTCGCCGTCCAGAATGGCGTCCTCCGTCTCATCCACTCTGGTATCCCCCTTGCTCAGCACACAGGTCACAGTGACCTCCTGCTCAGGCACGCCGGGGGTGCGGATGGAACCGTCCTTGGTGGCGGTGGAGTCGGCGTCCACGGACAGGGTGCGACCGTTCTCGGTCACAAAGGCCAGGTTCCAGGCTCCTTCCTCCGCCTGCTTGGACAGACGGCGGAACAGGTACACGATCCGCTTGCCGGGCACGGCAGCAGCGAACAGCTGCAAATCAAATTTCTTCTTTTCCATAAAATCACCTCGTACTAAATTGAATGGCCACGTCCAGCACTCCGTGCAGGAGCGGCGTCTTGGTCGTATTGTCTGGCAGGATGTGCTGGTCTACCTCCCGCACAAACCACGCAAAGTGCGCCGTCGTCCCCAGCGTCCGGCAGGTGGTCTTGATTGCACCCAGCATAGCGGACACCGTCCCCCGTTGTCTGGGGTTGTCATGCCAGACGTGGATGGTCTGATAGACCACGCCAAACAGAAGGGACTTGTTGGGCTCATCCGTTTGGCGGCTGTCCCCCAAATAGATGAAGGGATAGGGCGTACCCTCCGGCGGCAATGCCCCATCGTACACGTCATATCCCTGTTTGCGCAGCGCCAGGAGCAGCGCTGTGAACAGCTCCTGCTGTGGATCCATACGGCTTCACCTCACTCTGTCAGTTTCTTCATGTCGCGCTTGAATTTCTCTGCTTGCTTGTCAAAGGCAGGTTTGATGAAGGGCTGCGCCTCCATAAAGCGAGTACCATACTCCAAATATTCCGCATACTCGGTGGTGGGACCAGACTCCGCTGTCAGGCCGTTGTCCTTCATGTCCAGGCCGACACTACGCTTGGTAGCGCCGGTCTGGTAGCCCTTGGAGAAGTCAGCATTGGACTGGATCCCCGCTTGCAACTGGCTGCCGTTGTGCCGGATGACCCGTTTCACGTCCTCCATCCGAGCATTCTTCTTCAATTTCTTCTGGAGCTTCTCCAGCCCAACAATTTTCACGCCGCCCATCATAGCACCTCCGACAAAACGAAAGACTCCTTCACCCGCAGCCGGCGGCGGAGATCCACCCGATAGTGCTTCTCTCCGATGCGGATGCGGTCAAAGGGGTCTGTATAGTGGTTCTGGATATGCACGGTCAGGCTGCCCTGCTTGAGCTCGCCGTACACCAGCTGCATGGTCTCCGTGCGGGTGTCCATCACAGCGGCGTACCGTGGAACCTCTGTAACGGTATCGCTGCCGTAGTCCCCGGTTTCCGGGTCGTATGCGCCAGCGGCAACCCTCTGAAAATAGATTGGCGTGTCATACCTCACAGGAATCGCACCCTCCCCCGTTTTGTGGTCTGCTGCTCGTCCAGGTAGGCTTCGATCTCGCTCATGTAACCGGCGAAATCGTTGTCGGCATAGGCGACGGTCTCCCCCTCCACGGAGTGGGAGCTCATCCCCTCGGAGCCGATGCGGTTATAGCGGATGACCGCCACCTCCGGCACGATGTAGGCCAAGCTCTCCGGTACCTGATCTACACCGCCCAGCAGCAGGAGCAGACGCGCCTGGACGGCGCTGACAATGGTGGTCAGCAGCGCGTCCCGACTGTCGTCTGGGATGCCCAGGAGGGTTTTTAGGGTCGTCAGTGCGCTCTCAGGCATCGTCCGGCTCCTCTTACGCCTTGGCGGTCACGGTGGCCACGCCAGCCTTGATGGCACGATAGGCGCTGTCGCACTCGACCACGCAAATCTCCTTGCCGGTGGCGGCGGTGATCTCATCGGCGCCATTCCAGGCAGTCCAGCCCTTGACGCTCTGGCCCGCGGCAGGCAGGACGGCATTGTCCGCCACCTTGTACTTGTAGCTGTTGCCGGAGGTCAGCGCCGGGGAGACGGTGAGCTTGGTCTTGCCGGAGGTGGTGGAGCTGGCGGCACTGGTGACGGTCAGGTTGTCCAGGCCGTATTCGCTGTCCAGCAGCACCTTGCAAACTGCCTTCTTGTTGTCCGGCAGGATGAACTCACCGGCCTTGCCTGCACCCTGGAGCGCCACACCGTCAAAGTCTTCGGATTCAATGGTGCGGGCGGTGTTGATGCCGGTGAACGCTTTGCCCACGCCGTCGATGTAGACGTAGGCCACCTCTCCGGTCTGGAGCAGGTCGTCCGGCACTTCCTCGATAAGGAAGCCCTTGAACTTCACCACACCGTTCTCGTCGATGTTGGCTACGGAACCCTTGGAGGTGGTGGTCAGTCTGTGGTCCACGATAGCGTTATACAGGTCTGCACACACCTTTGCCCGCTTGGTGCCCACGGCCTCGATGTTGTTGTAATACTTGCTCAGGGCGTTGAAGAGCGCCAGCACATTGTCATCGGTGTAGTCCAGCAGCGTCTCGCTGTGACCGGCATTCTGGGAGATGAACTTGCCGTGAGCGTCGTTAAATGCCTTGGTCTTCGCTCTGGCCTGCAGCTCCAGCCGGTCTGCGATGGCGGCCGCGAAGTCGTTGTTCACCGTGTGCCGGTCGATGCCCTCATGGAAGTTCCAGCCCCAGGTGTATTTTGCAGGGGTGTTGGTGTAGATGATCTCGGTGCGGCTGCCGAAGCGGCTGGAATTGCCGGTGCCAGTGCCGAACGCCTTGGTGGCAGTCTTATCATAGCCGGTGCCGCAGACACAGGGGATGTCAGAGGTCTTCACATAGAAGGCGGTCTCGTTCTCCTGGATGCCGTCCATTGCTTCGATGCTGCCGCCGAAGAAGTCGGCAAAATAGCTCTGCTTCTTGAATACCGCCTGCAGCAGGCGCTTAAATTCCAGCTGATAGCTGCGGGCGGGCAGGTCGTTGTTGTCGCCAGCCGCGAACAGCTGGAGGTCAAATTTGGGTCTCATATGTCTACTCCTTTACTGATATTTCGCAATGCGCTTGTCGATCTCGGACATGGCATTGCCGTTGTTGTGTACGGTCTTGGGGGTTCTGCCGGTCGCCCGTTCCACTTCGGCGCGCTTCAGCTGCGCCTGGACGATGGACACAAAGCGGTCGATCCGCTCCTTGGTGTCCTCGGCGTCCTCCCCTACCACGAAGTCCAGGATGTCCTGGGTGGCGTCCACGTTGTGCTCCTTCAGCAGGCCGGTGGCCGTCTTACCCAGCTCCATCCGCAGGGCGGAACGCTTCAGCTCTGCGTTCTCCTTTTGGAGCTTCTCCATCTCATACTGGTGCTTCTGGTCTGCATTCATCTTCGCCAGCTTGGCAGACTCCTCCTGGGCGTTTTTCACCGCCGCTTCCTGTTCCGCTTTCCACTTGGCGAATTTCTTGTTGATGATAGCATCAACATCCTTGTCGGTGTATTTCTTATCGCCTGCGCCCTGCTCCTGGGCAGGCTCCTGGCCTTCGGGCGGTTCAGCGCCCTCCGGCTGTGCCTGGGCAGGCGCTTCTTCCGCAAACAACTGCAGGTCAAACCGAACTTTTTCCATTGCTTCTACCTCCTCAAAGTTTTTGACCATTCTTCGCTGGGTCTTCCCCCTGTTTTTCCGCCGTCAGGGCTTCGGCGCGCCGTTCCCGGCGATCTAAGACTTGTACGCACTGGGGATAAGCCTCCGCCACCCCCTGCACGCCAACAAAAAAGGAATCGGCCAGCAGCTGCACCTGCGGCGATCCCTCATATCTGACAAACGCCCCGCCGGGCGCAATGTCGCTGTGTAATTGTGTGTCCGTCAGCTGCTCCGCCGACTGGACAAAGGTCTGCACCAGCGTGGACACCGCCGCACAGACCAGGTCATGGCCGGGCGGTCCTGCGCCAGCGTGACCGGTGATGCAGATGATATCCGGGCAAATGACGATGTGAATCATGGCCTTTCCTCCTGAAAATGGGTGTGAAAAAGCACCGTGACATTTGCACGATGCTTTTCACTGCGGCAGCCTACTGTTTTCATAGTCTCGAGTAACATTTCCGGTGTTCGGATCAACAACAACAGTCGCGACATATTCATAAGGCGTTTCATCTCCCATTTTGTAAACAAACGGTTTTGTGTGCATACATAATGAATAAACAAACTGCCCATCCTCGCGAAATCCGCAAGAACAACAACAAGAATCATTGTACTTACTATACAGCTTTTCTCCCATCATTTTTATGCTTTCCGCAAGCGCGTATTTCATCATACTTCTTTTGTCCATCACTGTCACCCCCCTAAATTTTACGCCAATTTTCTAGAAAAATCAATAATCAAATTCAGACTGGAAAAATTCCCTTTCCTCGCCATTTATACCTACGATAATGCTTGATTTTTGTCCGAGTTTTCGCAACGTTTCTCTGTCCGCCAGCGACGCAGTTAAAAAGCCGCCATCCACATGACTATGCGCCACCCATTTGTAATGTTTATTAAGTATTTCTTCTCCAAGCTCACCCGCTATGTCGCACGCTCTACTATTGCCTCTGATAAGGATATCTTCTCTCTTGCTCCTGAACAATGCAAATTCGTGACCGGTCGCCGCAGACAAATATGCAAGATCTCTAGTTGAAATTTCTTCCCGCTTATATCTATGGTACTCGCCTGTATTTTGAATGCGCGCAAGAATGTTTTTCCGTCGCTTGCTAAGGCCGGCTTTCCCCTCCGCAATTTGTTTTAAGGAACGCCTATAAGATTGAGGGCTTCCGGGTTGATTGATTTGGAGCCGTCGCTCCCACTCCTCCGTGGTGCCGCCCTTGTCCCAAAAGTCCAGCCAGGCTTCGTATTCTGTGTCATCCTCATAGGCGCTGACGGAGCACCGGCAATTCGGGTGCATGGGCGGGGCGTTTTTGCCCGGCATCATGTCCTTGATCTTGAAGTGTTTGCCGTCCAGGTCGGCGCAGGCGGAACAACAGCTGCGGTTTACATGGAAGGTATATTCCTCGAAGCCGTTGGCCAGGAAGGACTGCTTCTGTGCTTCCGTCTGCACTCTGGCCAGCTCCGTCCGCATGAGCCGTTCGGCAGCGTACGCCGCTCCGCCGTCCTTGCCATCCCCGATGTAATATTTGCGCAAATCCTTCGATAGTGCGCGGGGGTTTTTGCCCTGGATCAACCCTTGCTGTAACAGCTTGGACAAATCCGCTTTCAGCTGCGCTTGGTTGCCCCAGATGCGCTCGGAAAAAGTGGCACCATGGAAGGACGCATTGGGGATGGTCTCCGCCAGCTTGGCGTTGTTCCGGACGGTCTTGCCCAGGATGCCCGCCTGCCGCTGCAACTCTTCCTCGGTGCGCCCTCGCAGGATTTTGGACATGAGCTTTTCCTGCTCGTCGTGGCCAGCGACCAATTCTAGGCCGATGTTGGCCTTTAACATTTCCAGCCGATTGACCTTCATGGTCAGGTTATACAGCCGCATTTCCTCGTTGGCCTGCTTGGAGAAGTCCTTGTCCGCCACATAACGTTTGGCCTTGCGCTGGTAGGCCGCAATGTCCAGCTTGGACACCCGCCGCTTTGCCTCGGCCAGGGTGATCTGCTCCTTGTCCGCGTAGCGGCCATAGAAGGCGTCAATCTCCTTCTGGGCGGCGTCCAGCATATTCTGATAGATCGCCCGCAGCTGCGCCTGGTACTCCTGCTCCTCCTGGAGATAGTGCTTCAGGGCTTCCGCCTCCCGCTTCTCCCAGTAGGTCTTACTGCTCATGTTCTACCCCGAACCGGAAATCCGCAGTGCTTTCTGCCGCTTCCGCTCCCTCCTGCTCCATGCGCTCCAGCTCCTTCTTGACGTCTGGGACGATGGACAGGACGGACAGCTGTGTTTCCTTGGACACGATCCCTTCCAGTTGGGCAGCGGTCTGCGCCTCCTCTGCCACGTTTTTGGGCAGGTTGCGGGTGGTGCGGATGTCCACATCCCGCCAGGCGTCCCGATCGGGGACGTTGGTGGACAGAGAACAAAAGAGCTTGTACCGCTTGCGCAGCGACTTTTCAATCTTGCGGTCGAAGGTCAGCGCCAGATTGCTCATGGCCTGGAGCTTGTACGCCAGCGCAACGCCAGATGCGGCGCTGCCAAAGGACTCGTCGGAGATGTTGGCCACCATGGATGTCTGATAGATCAGCGTTTCCAGGCGGTTGAGCAGGTTCTCCTGGGTGCCGTCTGCCGTGGGCTTTTGGAGGAACTGCACCAGGATGTCCTTGGCGTCATCGGTGCCGTACAGGTTGATGACTCGATTGTCTCGAATCTTATAGATGCCGTCCTCGTCCAGTTCCGCCCCCAGCACAGCCAGATATGCTTCCGCAAAAGCGTCCACATCGTTGGCCTTTTCACCTAGGGTGTGGTTGTACGCCTCCACCAGGCCGGAGACCCCTTCGTACAGTCCCATGCGGTCCTCATTGAGCATCCACTCCACACAAGGGAGCCGCCCATAGGGGTTTTCCATCGGTTCCCCGGCGGTGGAGCCTTCAAAGGGGATGATCTCCTCCCTGGTCAAAATCTCGCCATAGCGCTGCCCCGATTGATCGGTCTCTGTGCTGTGGTACCCGTACCGCACCGCAAACAGCGCTCGATTCTTCACCGTGTCGTCATAAACCACGAACAGCTCCATGGGCGTGCAGATGGTCATCTTGGTCTTGGCCTCCTCGTCCTGGTACAGGTACTCAAAGGCGTGGCCGTAAATGCAGCACTTCCGTGCCAGCTCGTATTCATGGTCGGTGATCTCATTCTCCCGCTCAAAATCGTTGATTGCTTGGGCAATGGTGTCATCCGGGTGGCTTTTCTTGATGGGCACCCCATAACCGAAGCCCAGGAAGGTGTCCGTGATGTACCGGGGGAAGTTGACCGCCAGCCGGTTGTCCGGTTTCCAGTCGGGCTTCTCCGGCTGCTTGTATACGTCGTGGAATCCCTTGTACAGGTTCTCCAGGTAGATGTAGCGTGGGAACCGCTCCTCGTGCTGACGGATGTACTCCTCTGCCAGCGTCAATGTAATCGGCTTGTCCGCACCGCACTGCAACGGTTCCGGCAGCTTGTATGGTCGTCTCTTTCTCATGTCAAATCCCTCCCTTGAAGGTCTTTATTTTCACCTTGCCCCGGCGCTCCTGCTCGATGGAGTACCGCAGCATGGCCATGGCGTCATCAAAAAAGTTCACCGGCTCATCCAGGTACTGGCCGCTCTTCTCATCTCTGCGCCACTTCCACTGCTGGATTTCCTTGATGGTGTTCACGCAGCTGGGATGGATGTGGATTTTATGCTGCTTCAGGTGGTCGATCTGGGCGTGAACACTGCCTGGCTCTTTCTTGACCGGCACCGCCCGGTATCCGGCCTTGCGCCACATTCGGATGCGATCCGGCTCGGCGCTGTCGCAGTACATGGTCAAGCGCTTCTGGAACCGTCCCTCCGCCAGCTGGATGATCTCGTCTGTATCCTTGCCGAACACATACAGCTCCTGACAGAGATAAAGCTCGCCGTCACGGAACCCCACCTCTCCGATGCAGTTGGCGTGATTGAAGCCGAAGTCCTGGGCGTTGACCATGTAATCGAACCGCTCTGGTGACCGGTCAAACTCCTCAATGATGTAGTTGGTCAGAATCAGCCCGCCAACTTCGCCCCACTCGCCCAATCCGTAGATGCGGTAGCCGTCTGGATCCACCAGCTTGCGCCGCTCCATGCGCTGCCGGTAGGCGTCGTCAATGAAGCGGTTGTGCAGATAGGTGCTGTGGTGGGTCAAGACGTTAGGGTCTTGGATGTCGAAAAAGACTCGTTTGATCCAGTGCTGGGAGCTGACCGGGTTGAAGGTGCATCTGATCTGGTAGAACTGCCCCTCTGGCAATGCACCACGAAGACGGTCGTCGATGATCTCAAAATCCTGCTGGGTGATTTCTGTTGCTTCCTCAATCCAGACGTCGGTGAGCTTCCCCCGCTTGAAGGTGATGGATTTCAGCTTTTCCCGCTGGCGCTCATCATTGACGCCCCGGAAGATGATCTGATTCCCGTTGACCAGGCACTCTAGCGACAGCGGCGAGGCGTTGATCTTCCAGTAGCGCCCGTAACGGTCGCCGAACATCCGGTAGATTGCGCCGGTCAGCTCCGCATAGGTGCTGTCACGGTTGGTGATGTCCGATTTGCGGATACACACCAGGTTCCGGCCCGGGTCCTGCATCAGCCGCAGGATATAATGCTGGGCAGTGTCCACGCTCTTGCCAGAGCCAGCACTGCCCTTCATGATGATGTATCGTTTTGTGCTGCGGTCGACTTCCCGGAAGCAGGGGTTCATCTGGACCGAAATCTTCATTCGGGGTCATCTCCGTAGTCGATGTTAATGTGCAGCTCCGTATCAGCATCCAGGTCTACCTTGTCGGTATACAAGCCATACCGCTTGCCCAGCAGCTCCGCCGCTTTCAGCCGCTCTTTTTCGTCCGGCGGCTTCTCGATCACCCGTTCCGCTCCGATCTCGTCCCGGGCGAGGACGCTGGATTGTGATTTTCCACGGAGAACGCTGGTTAGGTATTCCATGACCTCCTGGGCGTCGGCAACATTTTCGGCTTTTAAGCGCATCAAAGCTGCGTCTATATAGCTTCTTATTTCATCATTTTTCATCATTCGGTTCGCATTACGCCCCGCTGATACTTCGGAATACCCAGCCCGAATGGCAGCCTGTGTGGCATTGCAGTCAATCAGGTACTCGTCACAAAATCGTTTCTGTTTTTCCGTCACCCAGGCCGCCTCCTTTCCAGGCATAAAAATAGCGCAAACCTGAAAAATCAGAATTTACGCAAACTTTTTTGATATTTCTCTTGACTTTTGTGTACACATAATGTATAATATAATCACAGGTTGAGGGTAGCCCAACCGAGTTTGATGGCAGTGTCAGAAAGGAGAAACAATGGACGAACAGATGACTGATTATCAGTTTCAGACCTTCTTGAAGATGATTCTTGAAATCCTGAATGGATGCAGGACCATCGAAGAAGCGAAAGAAAAAGTAGAGAGCTTACTTAAAAACTAAGCAAGCTCCCTAAAAAACACCAGTCATGGGGAGCGGTACTGACCGCCGCTTCCCCTCTGACATTATCATTTTAACACACCGCAATATTTTTTTCAATGGTCAGGTGATTACAGTGAAACAACCCAAACTAGGCCGCCCCACCAGCGACCCGAAAACGAAGCAGATCCATTTCAGGCTATCGGAATCAGACCTACTGATTTTTGAGTCGTGCGCCCAAAAACTCGGTCTTTCCATGACTGAAATGATCAAGTTCGCCGTCAAAAAATTAAACGATACTGCCAGCCAGCCCTCGGAGTAATCCGGGGGCTGAATTTTCGCGCTCTGTTCCGCCAGGCAGGCCATAAAAGTGGCGCAAGCTCCGCAAAGCTCACGCCTGATTGGTGCCGGATAACCCGCCGGTCCGGGGCTGTCTTTCCAGCTGTCAAAGGGTGAGAAGAAAGAAAAAAAAGGGGTTATCCTGCATCCTGTTGGGGCGGCTGTCTCCGGACCGTCCCGTATACCAGGAGGTGCCCCACAGCGGACTTACGCGTCCCGTATCCGCTATGGGATGATACTATTTTCTCACACTTTTTTGGCTCTTGTGGCTGAACTTTTTACGAACCTCGGACTTCGGCAAATATCCCATGTAATAAGCAACCAAACGGATGAACTCTTGTCGAACTTCTTTTGCCCTCCCGTAGCTGTATCCTACGTCCATGGACGCTCCTTGCAGTGTGCATATCCGTCGGAAATAAAGCAAGTCGATAATTGCCAGTCGCTCCTGGCCGGTTTCCATCTGCTCCGTCTCTTCCACCGCCGCCTTGATAGCCAGGTAGACCTTGTAATCCCCATCGTACAAGCGCTGTAATGCCGCTGTCTCCGTTGTTCTGCCTGGGGCGCTATCGTGACCTACTCCCTCTGCATATCTCGCCGTCAGCGCCACATCAGGCGTCTCATAGCGTTGTTTCAGCCTGGGATAAACCCGCAGGGCGTTTTGGATGCTGCCCCACCACCAGTATCTTGGTTTGCTCAAAACAGCGTCCCTTGCTCCGGATAGTCATCCGTTTTTGCGCTGGTCAGCCAGAAGTGCAGCTGCGACAGCTTTTGCGCCCGGTCTCCGGTCATGTCAGCCATGTAGTTATTCGGGACTTCCGGCGGGACAGGCAGGTAATACTCTCCCGGCAGATCAATCCCGGCCTCGGCGCACAGTTCTTCCAGCCGCCGTTTGCCGTAGATGACATGATTCCGGGTCAGGTTCATGTTGACTCCATCGGGCCACTGCGGGTCGTTGCAGCCATGCTCACGCAGATAGCACCAGTGTTTGATTTCACGTCTGATTTCGTTCGCTTCTTCGCTGATTCGCTCCGTCAGCGTTTTCTTTTTTCTCGCCATTTATTCGAGTCACCCCCAATCAAATCACGTTGTTGTCGATCCACTCATACCGCTGCTCAAAGGGGACATAGCTGTCACCACACACTCGTGCAAGCGCCTGGTCAAATTTGCTCCGTACATATCCGATCTCGGACGTTTTGTCCCCGGGCTTCGGGGCAGCGGTGACTTCCCACCATTTCTCCAACTCGGCGTTGAGTGCCCGGTTAAACCGTTCCAATCGCTCCTGCCCAAACCCGAACTCATTGTTGAGTACCAGCAAGGCACAATCACCGATGTAGTTTACCATCGTGTCCTGCATGGCCTGTTTTTCTGCGAGTTTGTACTTCAGCGTCATCTCCTTCGGGTTGTCGCAAAACCGCCTTTTCCGCTTTGCCATCAAATCACCTCCGCCTTCATATCCTCTGCCTTCACGATACCATATTTCCCCATCACAGCCACCTTGCCGCATCTCCGCATCCACTCCACAAGGTCAACCTCCTCCGGGAGGTCTGGGTGCAGGTGCCGGATGACCACACGCCGATAGGGTTCGCGTCCATCCTCCAGCTTTACGTGGTTGGGGATCCCGATGACCTCAAACTGCTCTGCGTTGTACTTGTCCATAAACGTGATCGGCACGCCCATCGCTCCAGGATAATCACACGGAATGTCCTTTGTTTTGTCCACGTTGATGACCGGGAACAGCTTCCACAGGCCGCCATGCACAATACTCTCCGTTTTGACAACCATGCTGATTACCTCGCACATATCGCCCATCAAATCCCCCCTCTCGCCTTATACTGCCCATAGCTCAACCCCAGCTCCTCCGCCCTGGCAGCGTCCAGAGACAGCAGGCTGAGCGCCCTGTACCGCTGGTATGTACGCTCTACGCCGCAGGTACGGGCATGGCCGGTCTCCTGGAGGCAGGTGCAGTACATGGTTTTGCTTTTCGCCCCGTCCATGTGCTGCCAGTGGGGACAGGCCTTGCATTGGTTGGCAGTTTTGGTGGTTGTGGGTTTTACCGGTTCTACAGACTCTTTTTCAGGCGGTTTCTTCGGCTTCACAGGGTTTGCGCACCGCCGCTTGCGCCGTTCTTCCGCCTGTTCTTGTCGGACTTCGTCCCGCCGGGCATCCAGTTCTTCCGGAGCGGTGTGCACGAGCCACTCCAGCCGGTCTTTGTATGCGTCTGACGGCCTGGTTTGGTTGTGCTCCCACTTGCTCACAGCGTTTTGTCTCGCGCCGACCAACTGTGCAAGCTGGTACTGCGACATCTGCTTCTGCGCCCGGAATGCTTTAATCTCCGCTCCTGTCATGCCTCATCCTCCTCCGGTGGTGTCGCCCCTCCGGTTTCTACTCCGTCGATTTCCTCGGTGACGAGGATATATCCGGTCGGGGACCTTCTACTTTGCTTGTAATACATCTTTTTTACGGCTCTCAGCCTACTTTCTTCCACCATAGTTCCGAATACAAAATCCAGCAGGGGAACCCCATAGCGGATGGAGGTATCCCCGTTTAGACAAAACCAAACGTAGGTGTTAGTGTTTCCGTAGGGGAGTATCGTCTTCACGTAGCAGTCCCAGTACGAATCGAATCCCGGCCAATGAGCTCTTGCGTATTTCATGTGGCTAGAGGGATAAAAGTCAGAGCAAGGGATGCCGTTGTGCTGGTTACCGTCGTAGCATCTGAAATAGGGCTTGCTGAATTTTATCACTTCGTGGTCTATGCGTTTGCATCGGCTAGGCTTCCCATTCTTTGGAAGACTATAGTAGACGCAATCCCCGCAAAAGTAACAATCGTATTCTTCCATTTCCGCCGACCTTCTTCCCTCAAGTCTGGTCATCCTCCGGCGCCGTCGCCGTCCTGATCCACAAGTACAAATGTCCCAGCTTGTGCCCCGCCAGGATCAGGCGCTCGTAGTGTACGCAGCTCACCATCGCCGTCCCAGCCGGGTCTGTGCTGTGCCTGCACACACAGCGGTGCAAGCAGGTGTCGCATAGGTTACGCTTTGTCATCGTCATCCTCCTTGTCGTACACCGTGCATCAGCCCTTTCGCCCGCACAGATCGCAGCACTTTTTCTCCGTGCGCATGACTCTGGCCAGGTAACCGGTGGTGTCTGCGCCGGCGGCGGCGCACTTGCTGCAGATGGTCAGTGTTTTCATGGCTTGCCTCCTCACATCATCACGACGACTTGTCCGCTTTTGACCAGATCGTCCAACTCCACGGCCAGGTATTCCTTCACGTTCCGCTTGGCCTCCAGCTTCCAGACGCCGCCATCTGCCTCAAACAAGCCGATCCTGCCGTTCTCATCCACCCGGAGCAGGTACTCGCTTTCCGGCTGTTCCACCTCCAAGAAAGTCCGGAAGGGCTGGAGCTTTACTTTCGGGTTGATCTCCACGTTCTGCCGCAAACTCACACCTGTCTTTGCCTCCACGGTTTGGGTCACCCCGTTGTCCCTGGTGGTGACGCCGCTGTCCTTGCTCATCCGGCTCAGCAAATCCAACAGGTAGCGCGTCCCCTCTCCAGGGATGAACAGGCTCCTCAACTCGATCACAGCCTGCTCCTGGTCGCGCCAGCCCTGCCGAAAGCCAGGCACATCCGCCGTCGCAGTGTACAGCGTATCCCGGCTCATGTCTGCCCGGTAGCTCGTACTGACGTACACCCGGTCATGGCTGGCCACCCGGACAAAGGCGAAGCCGCCGACTCTCTCGATCTCCTTGCGCAGCAGCTGGACAATGCTGTCCAGCCCGGTCACCTCATACACCGACGGGCGATCTACGTGTGGCTTGATGCGTGCAAACTCCTGGTTTGCGTACTGCTGTCCCGCCACCTCGATGATGGTCGGGTCTTTCAGGCTGATGATCTTCTCCACAAATTCTGCCAAAATGCCACTCATGTCTGTTCCTCCTTACGCTTTCCGATGCAGTTGCACGATCTTAGGTTCTTCCGCTTCTCCGCCGTCCATGTCCAGCTGCCCCGGCGTCTGCCGGACGGCTTCCACAATCATGGGGTCGCCTTGATCATCTCGCACCATGTACAGGTTGGTGCTGACAGGCATCATGGGTGCCAGAGTGGTCTTCACCTCCGTGTCCATCTGCACCGTCTCCCGGTCTGCGCCGGCCTTGAATGTCAGCGTGATCTGGATCTTCCTCTTTGCCTTGATGTCCGTGTTGGGGTCTTCGATGTTCTCGGCGACCCGTGCTGCCTCATAGTCTACCCGTTCGAGGATGGCGCCTCTGGCCATCTCCAACAGACTGTCGCTTCTGTTCTGTTCATTCATTCTGTTCGTCCTCCCGTTGGCTCTCCAAAAAGTCTCGCATCCAGCGTTCATTTGCGAGGATCCTCTGCTCCTGCTCTGCCAGGCTCTCCTGTGTCGGCGGCATTGGAGTCGGCGCCTTGCTGGGCCGCTGTGCCGCACCGGTCTTCGTCCCCTTCTGCTCTGACAGCCACTTTGTCACCCAAGCCAAGATCGCCCGGTAATCGCTGTCATAGTGCTTCCCATTCGCCGCTTTGTAATGGCTCAGGTGCTCGATCATCAGCGCTGTGTCGGCGGGGCCATGAGCGTCGAGCAGCTTCTGGTGTTCGGCGTTGGTCATGGTCACGTTGTCCGCCCATTGGACTTTCTGTGATGCAAGCGTACTTTGCTGCGTTACGCGCGCGCGGGTAGGGGACGTAGTCCCCTCACTATCAGTATCATTATCAGGTACAGGTTCAGGTTCATTATCAGCTTGATTTGCTTGGCTTTGCTTCTTTTGCTTGCCTTTGGTTGCGTTTGCTTGATTTGCTTCGTTTTGCTTCTTTTGCTTGCGGCTCTGTGCACTTTTAAGTCCACCTTTTCGACCAGCTTCCCGACGTTTTTCCACCTTCGCCCGATACCGCTCATCGTTGTCGTCCAGCGCTCTACTCACGAAACGCATGGCGATCTTCACTTCCGGGTCTGAGCCGGAATACGCCTCGCCACGCTTTTCGTAGGCGAAGATCGCTCGGAACAACTCCGCGATCTGGCTGTCGCTCAAGTCGAGCAGAATGTCCTCCAAGTCGTAATACAGCACAAAGCTGTTCTTCTCTTTCGCCATGCTGCCACCTTCTTAAAACGGCAGCTGGCCGTCATCTTCTACCTCCGTGAACCCGGTCGGTTCTCTGTAAGGCGCTGCGTTGGACTCGCTCTTCTTGCCGCCGCAAAAATACAGGTTTTCTGCCACGATCTCCGTCACGAAGCGCCGGACGCCGGTGTTATCCGTGTAGTCCCTGGCTTGCAATCTGCCCTCCACACAGGCCAGCTGCCCTTTGTGGAAGTACTTGGCCAGAAACTCCGCGCCGCCGCGCCAGGCGATGACCTGGAAGAAATCCGTCTCCCGGCTGCCATCTGGCCGCTTGAAATCTCGGTCTACCGCCATGCGCACGTTGGCCACGGCAGTCCCCTGGGCGGTGTGGCGCAGCTCTGGTTCTGCCACCAACCGACCCTGAATGATCACTTTGTTTAACATGATTTTCTCTCCTTCGGGCACACAATGACCCGGCATTTCTTCGGCATTGCCCGACGCACACACGCCTCGAACCACGCCTCGTCGCTGTTGGCGTCGCTCAGGTGGAGCAGATAGATCTCCCGGCACTGCTGCAGGGGCAAGGTGCTCAGGTAGCCGCACAGCTGGCCGATCTCCAGATGGGTGTTGCGGACACGCTTGACGGTGGCTTCCGGCATCCGGGTGCAGCGCGCCAGGATGTCCTCCTGGTAGTTGGCCTCGATAGCCAGGATGTTCACGCCTGGGAACCGGTACCGGATGTTCCCGGTGTCGATGGCGAACACCAGCTTCTCCCCGTCGCTCCCCCTGACCAGGTAGCCCACCGGCTCCCTGGCATCGTGGAAAGTGCGGAAGGCGATCACCTGGAAGCTGCCCACCTGCATAGGCTCTGAGCAGTCCCGCCCCACATCCGGTGCCAACAAGGTAGCTCCATCCGCCCCCAGCGCCTGGGCAGTGCCATGGGACAGGATGACCGGGATCCCCGCCGCCAGCAGCTTGTCCCAGCAGCGGGCGTGGTCGTTATGTTCGTGGCTGACCAGGCAGCCGACCAGCTGGGAGACGGTGTATCCCGCCGCCCGCACCAGCTGACCCAGCCGCCGGTAGCTCAGGCCACATTCCAGCAGCAGGACGCACTGTCCGTCGTCCAATAAGTAGGCGTTGCCAGCGCTGGAGCTAGCCAATGGGATGAATTTCAAAACGGACACTCCACTCCCTCCTCAAGTGCGGCTTGCTGGGGCTGCTCCTCCTGCTCCGGGAAGTCCACGGCGGTCTCCGGAGCGTGCATCTGCTGGTACTGGGTGGAGTTCTTGATCTTCTCCTGCACCCACTCCGGCAGCGCCGCGAAGGTCGCGTCATCCCACTGGTCGATGTTGAACACGTGCAGCTCTGTCTCCGTGGTCGGAGTGGGCATCCCCTTGGGGATCTGCATCACGCCGTCAATGTTGGCGTACTCGCCGGTGTCGTTGAGGACCACCTGGATCATGGCGCTGCGGCCCAGCATCTCATCTGTATTGAACGCCCGAATCTCCTCGTCAGAAAACGCCTTCCCCCGCCAGGAGGTCAGGAACTTCCGCAGGCCAGACTTGTTGCTGGTGCTGACCGAGAAGGTGCGGGACAGCTGCCGGGGCTTCATTTCCCCATCCAATTCCACCTGCTCCGTCGGAAGCTCGAAGGTGAACTGGATCTGATTGTTGTACCGAGTCTTGCCCTTGTACTCCGTCTGCTGTTCCCCTAAGTCGTAGATACCGACACAGATCGCCAGGTATGTCCCCGCCTCCACCGGCGGGATCTTTGCTTTTGCTCTGGTTCCGATGACCATACGCTCAATCCTCCCTTTCCAATCTCAACTGCCTATCCGTTTCGCTGACCACCATGCGGATGACCTGGGTGTCCATCTCCAGGAGCTGGGTGACACTCTCGGCATTGTCCACAAACAGCGGGCAGCGGATGCCCTTGGCCTGGCTCAGGGTTGCGATCACGTCCAGACCGGCGTTGATCTTCGCCCCGTTGTTCAGGTCGGCGTAGGGCACACCGTCGATGGTGGCCTTGCAGCAGTCCCGGAGACCGCCGTTGATCTGTTCCTCGAACAGCTGCCAGCGTACCAACCGGAACCGTCCGCTGACCTCCCGGCTGATATACTCCGCTTTGACCCGGGTGAACTGGTCGCACAGATCCAGCAAGCTATCCAGCCGCTCTGTCTCCGCCGCCGTCTGCTGCTGTTCCGCCATCAGCTCCGCCACACGCTTCCGGGCGGCGGTCAGGAACTGTTCTCCCGCCAGGGCGCTCTCCGTTCGACGCAACGCTTCCCGCGTCTCTGACCAACGCCGTTCCGCCTCCTGCTCTGCCTGCCGGGTGTCCCGGCTGGCCTGGGCGATCTGCGCCTCCAACTCCTGGAGCTGACTGGTCAGGCGTGTTTTCCGTCCTCCGTAACCGTCCAGGTCAGTGATGACCAGCGCTTCCGCCGCGGCCAGCTGCTGCGCCAGTTCAGCGCAGTCCTGCTCGTTCTGCGCCTGGTCGGTCCGCAATTCGTCAGCCCTGGCTTGGAGAGCTTCCAGCTCGGCCTTGCGTGCTCCCGCCTCTTCTGCCAGCTTGGCAAGGTGCTCTTTCTTGCGCTGTTCAAACTCAGACGCGGCCTTTGCCAGCTGATCCGCTGGCAGCGTCTGGCCGCAGGTGGGGCAGGTACCGCCGGAAAAGGTCATGGACTGTGTCGCCTTCCACTGTTCCCGACACGACTGGACGGCCGTCTGGCCTTGCTGCTGGCTCCGCTGGTTGCGCTCCAACTCCCGGGCGATGGCCTGCCCCTGGCGCTCCAAGCCTTCCTTCTGGCAGCGCAGCTGGGTTGGGTCTGCTGTCCGCTGCCCACTGCGATGGGCTGCATTCTGGCTCTCCAACGCCTCCAGCTGCATCCGCAGCCCGTCCCGCTGGGGCAGGAGCGCAGAGGTGCCCGCCTTGCTCCGGAGCTGCTCCAGCGCTTCCCTGGCGGCGGATTCCTGCCCTGCCAGCTCATCCCGGCGCGTGCGGAGGGCGGCAAAATCTACCGCTTCATACTCACTGATGGTGCGCTTCTGCTCGTCGATCCTGGCTGGTGTGGTCTTGGCCTTGGTCTGGAGGTTCCTGCGCTGCTTCTGGTAGGCCGCCTTGGCCTCCTCCACCGTCAGGCCACCCAGGGCATCCGCCAGCGGGGCGAACGCCGGGTCAGATGCCAGGACATCCTCGTCTGATACGTCCTCTACCAGGTCGAAGAGGGCTGCTCTCCGGTTCGTCTCGCTCTCCCCTGCGCAGAACCAGCGCAGGTCTGTCAGGGTGCGGAAGCTGTTCTCATCGCACAGCTGAGCGACTCGGCTGGAAAACTCGTTCTTGGCCATGGGCAGACCGTTGAAGTAGAACCCAGAGGAATGACCGTCAAAGGAAGCCTCTTTGTTCCCCCGCTTCTTGCTCCACAGCTCAAAATAAGTACGCTTGAGGGTCACTTCCTGACCGTCCACCGACAGGATCGTCTCCACACTGGTCTCCGCCCCATGATCTGCCACGGCGCCGGTCTCGTCCAGAGGCTTGATATCGAACTTGGCCGCGCCGCTGCTGTCCTTACCGAACAGGAGCCAGCAGAAGGCGTCATAGACGGTGGTCTTGCCGGTGGCGTTGTCGCCGTAGATGGAGCAGTCCCGTCCCTGGAAATCCAAGGTCAGGCTGTGGCAACCCTTGAAATTCGCCAGGGTCAGGCGCTGGATCGTGATCGTTTTCATTGCTTTTTGTACCTCCTTGGTGTACAATACAGTTGGTATTTTTCTACTGCCGTCGTCGGAGATTAGGCCCTCCGGCGGCGGCTTTTATCTTTGGGCGACCTTTCCGGTTCCTCTGTGCCGGATACTCCGCAATTTGCCCTCCAGCGTCACCTCTGCTGCCGCCCGGTCACCCTTGCTGGGCTTACCCGCCCAAATGAGGGCACGGTGCATTGCGTACCGCGGGCATTTGTCGTGGCAGACCAGCGTCCTGTCGGTCTCCAACGTGCAGTCTCTGCACGGCCACAATCTCCGCGTCCGGCGCCGCTGCTTATAGCAGACTGGACACAGCTCCGCCGCGCCGACTGTCACCAGGGTTTGGGCGCTCCATAGGCGCTGGCAATGGGTGCAGGGTCTGCGGCTCACAGCTTGAGCCTCCGCGCCAGCATCCGGTCGAAGGCCGTCTCGGCCACCGACATCATCCAGGCAGCGGCGCACATGGTGATGCTGGCAGGCAGCCAGTTGCCCAGCAGCACCATGTGTCCGGCAGTCGCCCAGGCCGCTACGCCCATTACGGTGCCGGTGATGCCAACGACCAGTTGGCAGGTGCATTTTGTTCTCTGTGTCATGTTAGTTCCCCTTTCACACTCGCTTGGTCACGTCCTTGATGATCGCCAGATAGCTGTCCGCAGTGACGTCGATCTCCCGCTTGCCGCCGTGGTCGTACCGCGCGATCACATACTCGCGGTCCTGGTCTCCGTACAGCTCGCAGGACACCACGCCGCACCGAGTCTGGCTCAGCAGCCAACCCAGGTTGCGTACAAACAGACGCCGGTCGTTGTCCCACAGCTGTTCTGCTCGCGTCTCGTCTGCTGGGGTAGGAGACACGTCAGCACTGGGCTCCGGCTCGTACCCGGCAAGGTAGTTTTCGAGTTTCGCATTAAGCTCCTTGACACGCTCCGAAGCCTCAGCCAGGGCGTCATCGATGATCGTCATTTGTCATACCTCCTCAGTTGTCTTGTCTGCACCCGCCGACCCCAAGCGTCCGCCACCATCCCGTATGTAATCCACTCCGGGCACCACCGCCGCTGGTAGTCCAGCAGACCCTTGCAGCGGCGCTGACGGTACAGGCGGCATCTGGCGCACTTGACGCAGACGCTGGTGTAGTTAGGCATCGGCGTTGTCGCAGACCCTGGCGTTGCCGTAGACCCAGGCATTGTCGCAGACCCTGGCGTCGCCGCAGACCCTGGCGTTGTCGCAGACACAGGCGTTGCCGTAGACCCAGGCGTTGCCGCAGACCCAGGCGTCGCCGCGGACCCTGGCGTTGCCGCGGACCCTGGCGTTGTCGCAGACACAGGCGTTGCCGTAGACCCAGGCGTTGCCGTAGACCCAGGCGTCGCCGCAGACCCTGGCGTTGTCGCAGACCTGGGCGTCGCCGCGGACCCTGGCGTTGTCGCAGACCCAGGCGTTGCCATAGACCAAGGCGTTGTCATAGACCTGGGCGTCGCCGCAGACCCAGGCATTGTCGCAGACACAGGCGTCGCCGTAGACCCAGGCGTTGTCGTAGACCTGGGCGTTGCCGTAGACCCAGGCGTTGCCGTCTTGCGACAAATTGCGCTCACACTCTATGTAGCCGCCGACGTCACCAGCGTGGACAGCCCCAAAGCCCCGCAGCGCACGGATGCGGTAAAGCGTGCGTCCGCGCCACTCAATTGTCTGGTCTTGTAGCAACTCATACTTTCTGTTGTTCATTTGGTTTCCTCCTCACTCCGGCGCTCCAGACGCCCGATAGCTGCTCGGATGATAGCGCATCCATGGATACCGCAGTTATGCTCATGGCCACAGCCAAGACAGCAGTGTCGGTCAATAGCGACCCGCCGGAGCTGTGTAATAATTTCTGCGTTGGATGCGCTGGCCTGCTTCTCACGCAGCGCTTTGAGCGCCAGCCGCGTGGCTTCCAGCTCTGCCGCACAGGCGGCCAACACCCCATCATCAATTTCTTGTGCGGCAAGCCACGCTTCTGTCTCTTCGGTGCCTTCCAGCTCCCGTTCAAAATAGCGGATCGCTTCCTCGATTTTCATGCCGGTTCCCCCCTTTGCCGATCACTTCTTGCTTGTGACTTTTACGCCACCCACCATCTCAGGGATAATGTTCAGCTCATAATGATAGGGATCCACATTTGCCCCGCTGATGTCCTCCACCACATAGAGGGTGTAGTCGTTCAGGTAGATGTAATGCTTCTGATACTTCCCTTCGCCGACCTCGCAGGTCACAACGAGTTCGTTGTCGCTGTTGTTGGACAGGCTAAACGTCCCCTCCATTTCCAGCAACACTTTATCGGTGCGTGCATTCAGCACCGTAATGCGCCGCTGAATGTTAAAGTTGTCCGCTTCCTGGTTCAGGTTGCGCCGCACTCTGCTCGCTTCCGAGCAACCGCTCAGAGGAGCGGCAAGCATGACGCCCGCCAGCGTGGCCGCTGCAACTCGTTTAATTTTCGTGTTGGTTCCTCTCATTTCACGTCCTCCCCTCCAGCTACCGACACCGCGATAACCTCCCAGGTCGGATGGTCCTCTTTGGCCTTGGTGTACGCATCCGCAACGTGCTTGGCTCCGTACACCAGCGTTTTCTCTGCGCCGTTGGGCAGGCGCAGGTTGACTGCTACTTTCATGCTGGTTCCTCCTTTCAGTTGCTGCCCGGAATTTGCATCCGTTCAAGTTTTCGCGCCAGGTCAATGACCAGGTACGTCCGCCGCTTGCCGCCAGAGGAAGGAATTGCATCCACATCACGGAGGAACTCGTATGTCGCTCGGTCCTTCTTGCCTAAGTACTGCCCCACCTGTTTCTTGGTGAGTGCGTTGCTGCCGAATGTGCGGCGCATATCCGCTGCGATTTCTACCCTTGTTGCCATGTTCTCACCTCCTTCAGCTTGCTTCGTCGCTCTGGCCAGAATTAGAGCATTTTGCTTCCTGGAAAAGATAAACAATATCTAAACCAGGAAAAAATCTTTGCTGAATGTCAAACGCTTCATTCAGATTCAGCGGCGACCGTTTAGACAATTTCCTAGCTAACGTGCCCCTATTCCATCCAAGTTCGTTTGCCATCTCTACAATGCCGATATTTTTACGGCTCATCTCTGCACGTAGATTGCAAAAAGCAATGTTACTCGCTCTCAATGCAAACACCTCCTTTCGTTAACGCAATGCGTTATATCCACTACAATAGTACAACGCAATGCGTTAAAAGTCAATACCATTTTCTCTTTTTTATCTTGCAATGCGTTATTTTTTGTGCTATGCTCTCTTTAGGAAGGAGGTGTCCTATGGAGTTCCACGAAATTCTTAGCCTCATCATGCAAGAAAAGGGCTTATCTATTCCTGATGTAGCACGCCTTTGTGGATTAACTGATTCAACCGTTAGGAGCATAATTGACCGACACCAAAAAAAGATTGCGTTAAGTGTAGCTTTCAAATTATCCGAGGGGTTGGGGGTATCTCTACAGCGATTAAACGGAATGCCCGAGCCTGTCAGCCCGCACGCAAAACAAAAAAACGCCGCACCCAAAGTGGATACGGCAGGTAGCATTGCTGACAGATATAAGAAGTTGGATGAACACGGAAAGTTGGTTGTGTGTGCTGTCATTTCCGAGGAAGAACGCAGGATGAGCGCAGATTCCACCCACGTCATTGAGCTGTTCCCTATGCGGCACTATATTCAACCGGCATCGGCTGGTTTGGGTGACTTCAATGACGACACATCATATGATGTAGTCGATCTCGTAAAGCGCCCACCAGCAGGCGCATCTTTCCTCGTCACGGTACATGGTGATTCCATGGAGCCAACCTACCGCGATGGGCAGTGGGTATTCATTCGCGCGCAGGAAACGCTCCAGCATGGAGATGTAGGTCTTTTCGCCATCGGCGCTGACCTATACATTAAAGAGTATGGCATTGATGGACTTGTTTCCCATAACCCCGCCTACGCTGTCCTTCGGCCGCTGGCCGATACCCCCGCAAAGATATACGGTAAAGTCCTAGGAGCTTGTTCGAGGGATTATTTTAGATGATTGGAGAGTGTATCATGGGCATTTTGAAGCAACTGTTCGGGCGACCAGACAGAAGCGTTACTCTTGCCGCCTTGCAAAGAGATTTAGATTTGATAAACGAGTCTGCGGCAATTATGGAAAAAACATCTAATCCAGAAACTTTCTTCTCTCGGTACGATTTTTACATGGAAAAGCTGGCGCTCATGGCCGAAAGGGAGTCAACCGGCGTCCGAGGTGTCAAGTTCGGCGGGGAGAGTTTTATCCTGAAATTCAAGAAAATGTCCTCTGGTAAATTGAGGATTGAAACTATCAACAACTTTATCGATCGCATGTGGGCTGATACCTGCCAAAAGGCTGAAAAGTTAAAGACCGATAAAGGCAAGCAAAATCGCTATCAAAAGTTCTACTCTGATCTGCAACAGTATGAGGAGAAAATGCCACCGGAATGCATTCAGCATTACCGTTCCCTCTCCACATCTGACGTTGTGCCTAATCATACTGCATCCCTCTCTAACGCAGATCCCGCACTTCAACCGCTGCGACGTAGCTCCCCTACTGACTCCATCCCTCAACAAGAACGAGCATACCGCGTTATTCCGGATTACCCGAAAGCTATGTGCGAAACAATTCCTTCGCACGACCTCAAATCGTTACAGGCTGAAGTTGAATATCTAAATAGAGTTGTTCAGAGTGCTTGCGAATTAGCATACATCTCTTGTCCGCTATCTCTTGATACATCCAAATTCGCCTTTGGGCTTTCTCGACACGGAACATATTACGAATGGAACCCGTACACCTCATCGGGGAAATTTGCAAAATACCCCCTTGTGCTGCATTATCAGTCAGCCGTCCCAAAACGTTCTACTGAAGCTCACGACACCGAATATGAAGCCTGGTTGGACTTCTTGGACAAGGGCGGCACCACGGAGGAGTGGGAGAAAAAATACGGAAAGCTAAAGGAATATCCTGTCCCAATTACTCCAGACGAATCATTCGGTGAAGTCTACTACTTGCAGAACGGCCTGATTGGGCAAGCGCGCTTGATCTTCTGGCGTGACCATGTGGGGTACTTTATTCACCTGGGGCAGACGAAAGGCGCTCTGGCTTTGAAGAAGGTGATCCAGTGTAAACCGCCCGAAGAAATCATCCTCTACAAAGAATAACTCACAACAAAAAACCGCCCCGGCGCTTCCAACACCAGGACGGTTCAAAGGGTAGTAAGTTTAGTCGGCCTACTACCCTTTCATTATACGAAATGAAAGGAGAAAATGCAATGGCCACGATAAAAAAG